>Ga0105248_10000449_pt1 | contig 46847 bp, 40 predicted proteins | sample KBSS34metaG_FD_81524 | JGI IMG/M metagenome (GOLD analysis project Ga0105248, IMG submission 81524) | Switchgrass rhizosphere microbial communities from Kellogg Biological Station, Michigan, USA - KBS S3-4 metaG | ecosystem: Host-associated > Plants > Roots > Rhizosphere > Soil | place...
TCAAAGCTGTATTTGATAATGCGTGTCCTGCTGCGGTACTCATAAATTCAATTCCTAAACGTTTTTGTTATTTAAAGTTAGATTAAATTATAGCTACAAAGTAAACATCTAGCATCCGCTAACAACCATAAAAGGAACAGCGGAATTAGATGTTTTACCCGAGAGGCGTTTCCCATTTATCGGGCAGTGTTTCGCAATACTTTGTAGCTTTTTGTATCTCTGCTGTATCATTGCCGAATCGATCAGTCTCTATGATAAAAGTCTTTCTCAGGGAAAAGAAAATACTTGGTGACAAGCGGTCATTATACCTCGATTTCTATCCGCCGATCGTACATCCCGAAACCAAGAAGCTTACCCGGCGTGATCACCTTAGACTCTATATTTTTGCGAAGCCAAAAACCGAGGTAGAGCGAAACCACAACAAGGAAACTAAAATGTTGGGCGAGAATATCCGGGCTCAGAGACAGCTCGAGCTTCAGGCCGGGTCCTATGGTTTCGAGGCGTCGATAAACAGAAAGAAAAACTTTGTCGAATACTTTGAAAAGGTTTGTGAATCGAAAAAGAATACGTCCCGCAGTAACTACGGATTCTTTATGGCGATCCTGGGGCACCTGAAAACATTCGCGGGCCCCTCAGTCCGCGCGGACGCGATCACTGAAACTTTTTGCACCAACTTTAAGGATTATCTCCAAAATAGGTCCGGGCTTTCTCATAACTCCGCGGCCGCCTATTTCGATATCTTTAAATCAGTGATCAGGGGCGCAACTGATCAACGGATCTTGTATGTAAACCCAGCCAAAAATGTAAAAGGTCTTAATATTGAAGATACTCAGCGAGAGTATTTATCCCTGGCTGAACTCAAGCGCCTTTCTGTCACTCCGATCGATTGTGAGCCGCTCCGATCGGCTGTCTTATTCTCGGCTCTTACCGGCCTTAGATACTCCGACATCGCGAAACTCACCTGGCGCGAGGTGGCGATAAATGACGAGCAGGGGCCTCACGTCAGATTTCGTCAGAAGAAAACGCGGGACACTGAAACGCTTCCTATTTCTGATGAGGCCTTTGCGGTCCTCGGAGAACGCGGCGAACCGGATGAACGGGTTTTCACGGGCTTCCGAAAATGGCACTGCTCATATTACTTGCCTAAGTGGATCGAGGCCGCGGGGATCGATAAGAACGTGACGTTTCACTGTTTCCGGCATACATTCGCTACGCTGCAGCTAACCCTTGGAACCGATATTTATACCGTGTCTAAAATGCTCGGCCATAAAGACGTTCAAACGACTCAGATCTACGCAAAGATTATCGATGAAAAGAAAAGGGAGGCGGCGAATAGAATTACCTTAAAAAACCTCAAAAAGGAGGTCACAGATTGAATATGGCATTGGATAACTCGATGCACTCTGAAGGCTTCTCCGAACATCCTTCTGATATCATCGCTTGGGAAACAATGGATGCGATTCGTGCTGGGCCCGTTCCATATCATTTTGCCTCGGGGATATCCGACCGGATGATTTCAAAGATCAAGGAGCAAAAACTGAGTGACGCGGACGCCCATTCGACTTTTGATTTACTAAGACTGTTAATTGAAAACGAGAATTTACCCGAAATCCCAGCGACACCCGGGCTTAATAATCGAGATCTTCTCGAGCTTGCTAAAGGCCATCTTGAATTCAAAGCGGTTAGCTACTTTCTTGAGATCCTGACGGAGATTTATAAAGAAATGGATTTGCCGGCCATTAAAAGGGACTGCACAGCAAAACTCCGTGAAATGGATGATATATGGCAGCGATATATAAAAATGGCACTCCAGAAAGTTAAAGCCAATGCGGAACAGCGCATCGAAGAAGCGAGAATCGAGATTGAAGATAGGCGAGCTTTGGGGATGACTGAAACTGATGAACCGGGACCGACCTCTTCAAATTCCAAGCGAAAAGGCGAGAGCTTAACCGCAATTGAAAGGGTGATCGCATATCAGTATTTTCTAAAACACTTCGGTGTATACGACAGCATACCCCGACAGCAACTTGCAAATTTTCTTACGGCACTGAACGATGGCAAAGACAAGAAAAATCATTACGACCATTTAGGTAAAGATGATTGGTATCTGCATAAACATGGTGATTCCGGTCGCAAGATCGTCGCGATGTTTTATGAAAATGGTCTTGAACAGGTTGCCAGGGTAATTGAAAACGATCTCAACGGCTGGAAGCCGAAAAACCATTAAAATAATCTCGAAATGTAGTACTTTTTTGTAGTTACTACATTGCTTAAGGCTGTGAAATCATAGTGTTAGGAGAAATTCTAATTCTATGGACACTCTCGTTTTTACCCAGCTTTCAATCCCTGAAGTTAGACAGATCCTTCGCGAAGAAATCGAAAGCTTCTTCGAAAATAAATCCTTTCCGCCGACTCAAAATCAGGATGACATAGGCAAGGGAGCAGAATATGCCAGCCGGATCACCGGCAAAGCCATCCCTACCATCTATGACCTGGTACACAAACGTCTTATCCCGCATTCGAAGCGGGGTAAAGATCTTTACTTTTCGCGGTCGGACCTGGAGAAATGGATTCGTTCGGGGAAAAGAATCACGCAAGCCGAAGCTAAGGAGCTCGCGGCTGCAGCATAACCAAAAATGAAGGAGACAAATAAAGACTATGAAGGCAATAGAAAAGGCCACGGATAAGGTGGCCTCAGAACACATAACGTTTGCGGGCAGCAAACATCACGATATTTTCAATTGGAATAGTAACGTAAATGCTCACGCATTGCAATCGAAAATCGAGGAACACTTGGCGGTTCATAAAACCGTTCAGTGGTGCGTCCGGTGTTTAGCCTGTGGGCAACCTCGCAACCAGGCGCGCATGTCAGCGATCGCAGGGATTTGTCGTGAATGCATCGTTGCCGGACGGAACAGAGGACTCCTCATACTCAACAATTTTATCGAACGATTAAAGGCTAACGTCGGTCGATTTCTTAGGGGGTATTTGGCATGACTAAGGCTACCGTGGCATTACCTCCATTTCGATCTGAGTTTCGAACGTCAACGCCAAATGTGAACTTAACCACGGAAGATGAGGCGGCATTTGAGCGCCGCTTCATCAATCTGGATATGCTGACGGATGCTGGGATTCGTAGAGTGGGCGACATCGAAGGAGCGGATAAGGTCGGAAGAAAGCGAAAGGGCGGCACCTCTTACGCCGGCCTTCTTATTCCTTTTCGTTATCCGGGCGATGTTGAGCCGAGAGAATATCAGTTACGCAGAGACACTCCGGATTACGAGCAACACAATGGCACTGTAAAGGAAAAAGGAAAGTACGTGTTTCCTCCCGGCCGTGGAAACATTCTTTATTTCACTCCTGAGGCCACTGTGGCAGATCTATTAAATATCGATCTGCCCGTCATTTTCGTCGAAGGTGCGTGGAAGGCCTTAGCAACTCAAGAGCTTTGCAATCAGGCAGGCTACAAATACCTCGTGATCGCCCTGACAGGAGTTTGGAATTGGCGCGGTAAGATCGGCAAGGTTGATACTCCGAACGGTAACAAAGCCACACTAAACGGGGTCATTCCAGATATGGACAAGCTCGACCTGAAAGGCCGGACCGTCAATATCCTGTTTGATGCCAATGTTCATACGAATGAAAGCGTTCGAGCAGCGCGGGAGGTGTTTGCCAGGGAGCTTTGCCGGCGAGGAGCTGAAGTTTATTATCTCGAACTCCCTCCTGAGTGTGAAACCAAAGGGCTTAACGGTATTGATGACTACCTTGGGGATATCACTCTCCGGGAGGGAGCCGATGTTGCCATAAGTGCGGGTATCGACCTCCTTGAGCATGCCCGGCCATATAAATCTTCAAATGCTAAAACCGTGGAGCCGGCAATGCAGCGGCGCCAATTCGGTCCTGCCCTGACGGAGATCCTAAATCACCTCGTCCCTCTCGACTTCCGAAACGCTGCTGCGGCGAAGGACGACGTGAAGGTAAGTCAGAAGGATTACCGCATCCTCGTTATTCGAGAGGTTCTATCTATCGCGGGAAAACTCAATTCACCATTAGCCCGCAATCACGACTTCCTTTATGCGTACAACGGTAAGTTTTGGGAACTTATGGACCGCGCGGAGATCGAGGCGTTTTTGGGCGAGTCGGCACTGGCTTGCGGAGTGCCAGACCTGGTTGCAAATGACTATAAATTCAAAACGGACCTCCTCAAGCAATTCCAGGCCGACGGGTATTTACCCAGGCCGCCGGCAACCGAAAGCATCTTGATCAATCTTCAGAACGGGACGCTTATGATCGACGGCCCGAACATTTCGCTTAGACCACACGATCAACATGATTTCTTAACCTACTGTCTGGGGTTCGAGTATCAAACTGCCGCCGACAGTCCAAAATGGAATGCGTTTCTTAATCATGTGCTTCCGGAGTCGGCCAAGCAGGCAGTTCTCGCAGAATATTTTGCATATATATTCGTTCGAAATCTGAAGCTCGAAAAAACCCTGATGCTTTACGGGACGGGTGCCAACGGAAAATCAGTTGTTTTTGACGTAATGAACGCTCTCCTTGGAACGGAAAACGTTTCCAATTATTCACTGGAATCCCTGGGCGATAATTATTTCAGGGCAATGATCGCCAACAAACTGCTGAACTACTCGTCCGAGATATCGAACAAGCTTCAGGCGGAAAAATTCAAGCAATTGACCAGCGGTGAACCGGTCGAGGCTCGGCTTCCTTATGGTCAGCCAATGATTCTAAAAAATTACGCTCGTCTTGCGTTCAATTGCAACGAACTTCCGCGGGAGGTTGAGCACTCAGAGGCGTTCTTTAGGCGCTTTCTGATAATACCCTTCGCGGTCACGATCCCGGCCAACGAGCGAAATCCCAATTTAGCAAAAGATATTATCGCCGAAGAACTACCCGGCGTCCTGAATTGGGTGCTTCGCGGATTGCTGCGACTCACGAGCCAAAACGGTTTTACAGACTGCGAGGCAGTGAGTGACGCTTTGTCCAACTTTCGACGAGAAAGCGACTCCGTGGCTATGTTTCTTGCCGATGAAGGCTATGCATCGCATGCAACCGCAAGGATCGCGCTCAAGACTTTCTACTCCGAATATCGGACCTACTGTATTGAAAACGGATACAGGCCCTTAGGCCGGAACAACATGGCAAAACGGTTGCAGCAGTCGGGAATTTACGTCAGACGAGAGAATTTGGGAATGATGGTCCCAGTCTGGAAGGTATGAGTGAAGAACGTGAAGAAAGTGAAAAACACACGAAGAACATTTTCTTGTGGAGGTCAGAGGGGGAGAAAAAGTTCGTCTTAGGAATTACACAAATTACACAAACTACATGGAAATATGAAAACAGCAACAGCAGAGCCGGTCCTCACCTCTGACGAGAATTTTTATATTCCCGGCGGCCGGTATTTTTACTGGGACGTTTCACACGGCACGGTCCGTGAGACCGATCAAATGCAGGATGTCGAACGGCACAGTCACTGGAAAGGATCTGAGAGTCACTTAACATACTGCAGTACTACACTACAACTTTCGCTGGGACGGAATACTTTCTTCAAATCGATCGAGGAGGATTCAGGCGGTACGAGGCGAGACAGCAATCAACCTCATTTCACGCTCAGGCCTCCAGGTCTGGAAAAGTTCTGAAAACGAGAACTGGAAAAACGCGAAATCGCGAGGACGTTAGGTTCGACTGGTTAGAGTTTTTCGAGCTTTTGAGCAAACACATTTTAGGCGGTGCTCGCGGCCGAAACTGAAAGGTATTGAACGATTATGAATGAGAGGCGAGGGGGACTGAGCTTGAGGCAGAGGGCCGCGATTTCAGCGTTGATGCGCCACGGTAGCTTCCGAACAGCCGCCAAGGAAGCGGGTGTTTCGGAAACGACCATGTGGCGCTACCGACAAATGCCTCACTTTCAACGAAGATTGAAGGAGATCAAGGAGTTGATAGAGGAAGACACCATCTCGGCGATTCGCTTCGCCTCCGTGCGCGCGGCCGGCCGACTTTTGCAACTGATGGATAGTGAAGGGGTCCAGGATGCAATAAGATATGCTAGCGCCAAAACCGTCTTGGATTTCCACTTCAGGAATCAAGAAATAGAAGCAATACGCACGGATGTTGAAGAACTGCGAGCGTGGGTCCAAATGAAACGGATGTAACTTTAAAGACGGCATATGTCGGTGCGCAAACTCAAGACGGAAATTCTTGAACTAAAAAGGCGAATATTGCGAAATTCGCTGGCATGCTCGTGCCGCTATGTCGAGTTGACGACTGAGGTTCCACCGGATGAAGAAACGGCAAAAATACTTTTATCCAATGATCGGTGCCTGTCCGAAAATCGGGTCCATGTTGGATTCCGGGCGGTGACAATAGGGAAGCTAACCATGACAGTGCGGTAGTAAGACTTCTAGGTAGATATAATAAACGTTGTGATAAGGAATAGATCGATCCGTTATAGGTCATATGCGAAGAGACTAATATCAAAAGGCTTTTAGGTTCTGGAATAGACTCCGTAGTTTTGCCGGTAGACGGCGGGCGTTGGCATTCGGCGGGTGCACAATCTGTGGTGCGAAGAGCCCGCAAGGCCGCTAGAAAACTCGTTAACCAGCAACTGTTCAATCAAAAGCTTCCTTGGAGCGAATGTGCACACCTCGAGACGGCTATGAATGATCTCCGTAAAATCAAAACCAGATTCGTGCATTACGTCTGCAACGCCATTCGACTGTGATCGAGCGGCTTCCGTAAATTAAACTTTCATACGATTTCACCGTCTTCTATGTAACCCCGTTTACCTGCGAGGATATTCCTGCGGTCGTCCTCTCGCGTCATCGATGACCTCGACTAATAATGTCCCTCTCACTAGCCTTGCAGAAATTCCGCGACGATCGGAAAATGATCAGTTCGACAGTTGTGAATCACCCGTGCCCCCTCAATAACCAGACCGCTGTAGATAATGTGATCGAGCGGCTTCCCCTTAGGAGTCGTAGGATCATCTTGAACAATCTCCTGGTAGCCGGCCGCAAAAAGGTCTGGCAGGTATTCTCTCAGAGTCGGGCAATCGATATTAAAGTCAGCCTGAATGATCGCGTGGCCTCCGGTGTCAGGTGCTAGACGTTTCCCAACTTCCCGGAGGACATTGCGGCCCCGTTCCGAGTAAAGCCCGACGTCGAAAAAGTGAAACGGTACCATATGAAAAGTTTTGATCTGAATCTGGTCGCCACTCGGAAGTTCTACATCGCAACTTGTTAAAGCGCCATTCTTTGACTGAACCAGCTCCCCGTTCTTCAAAACCTCGAAACCGGGATTTGTGAATGGGGAAAAAAGGCTCGATCTTATCGGAAACCGGGAAATAACCGCCTGCCCGATAAGCATGGATGGGTCAATGAACGATCTGTCAGTTGCATGGTTTAGCCAGTATTTGTATCCGAGGCCGTCGGCAATGATCTCTGCCTGACAGTGATCGTCCTTTTCATGGGTTTCCTGAAGCGTTATGAGGTCCGCATCTTCACGCTTTACCAGTTCAACTATCGATTCGATTCCGTCTTCCGTATAAGAAGTCGGATCAAGCGGATCTCCGTCCCTATGACAAACGCGTCCGCCACCAATGTTCCACTGCAAGGTTCTAATTTTCATGAGCGACCAAGTCCGCTTGTTGTAAATATGCGATCGCCCTTTCGAAGGGATCTAATCCTTTTCCGAGCCCCCGGCCACGGTGAGTATTTTAAGCGGAGGCGACAAAGATACCCGTGTCTTGCTCATCAAACGAAAGACGTTCGTCGATTACTCGACGAGTATCTTTTTTGATTCGTCGAAATCTACAACGAACTAACGGCTCTGATATACATACACTGGAACGCCGACTTTTTTTGCGTGATTTATCGTGTGTTTGGTACCTCGACTCTTTCCGTCCCACACGGCGACAACTGCGTCCGCTTCCGCGACCATTTCCATGTTGCGGAGAAATCCCGCGCTCTTGGGGTACTCGTCCCAATTCGCCGGAAATACGTGAACGGGCAAGCCACTCTCTTTCCCGATGAGGCCCGCAATCTGATCGACGCCGCGAGCACCGCCGTGAATGATCTCAGTAAAATCAAAACCCGATTCCTGCATCGCTTCTGCAACAACCATTCGACTAGTGATCGACCGGCTTCCACAAATTAAAACTTTCATACTAAATTTTTTTCAGAACGCTGCTAATCCTTAATTATATGAACCGGCAACTCTTTCCATCCCAGTTTCCTCGCCACCGCGGTGGTGGCATTGCCGTCGATCACCAGATATGTGTCGTCAGTATCATGTTGGACGGAGATCGGGGCCCTTTTTCCAGCTCCGGGCACTCCGTTTGCCAGATCGGCCATGAAGCCGTAAGCACGCTCCACAGGCCCTTTCCCGTTCTCGATTCGAGGTGTATTTTCTGGGCCCTTCGTCAGGATTAACTTTTCCACTGGAACCAATCGGTATTCGCTCGATGAAGCTCCTTCGGGAAACGCCTCGAAGTACGTCGTCCAAGGAGGTTCCGGGAGAGGAGCGAACTCGAAAGCCGGTTTCGCAGGGTCTCGGTCCTCAGCGGAAATAGCCTCTAAATTTTTACGCGGCTCATTAATCATAAAATCTGTCTCCAATATTATTGCGATTTGCGACAAAGTCGTTCGCCTTTGGGTAGCATGCTACCGTTCCTTGCAAGACCCGGGTGCGATTGGCGACGGCCGAGCTGAATCGTTGTACTCTTAAGGACGTCGTCTGCTCCGGGCCTGGTTCGGTGGCTAACTCATGTCCCCCACCTCGATCAGTAGCCACTCGTCCGGACAGCAGGCTTCGGCTGCGGCACGGTCGATGGACGCGCCCGGCACTTCCCATCCTTCCAAAAGGACGTCATCAAACTCTCCTGAAGTCCACGCCTTCCGGCCTTCCGGTGGTTCATCGAGGATGCGCCGAATTACGTACTCGGCGGTTGCGGTATATCGGAACAAGTCAACGGTTCCACCCAGGAGGATCGCCTTTCCTTCCTTCTCGAGATCCTCGATCCAATAGATTCCCTCGAAGCCTGCCTGCCAGGCGGCCAGACAACTCCTTTTAGGTGACTCTGCCGTCGCAGGCGATCGGCCCTCGTCCGTTTGTTTGTAAACCCTAAAGACCCAGCCAAGCATAAAAGTAATCCTCTCTTTTCTTTTGAAGTAGGTCGCTTCCACCAGACAACCAGTTGTTTTTTTGCCAGCTCCAAGGGCCTGGATCTCGGCGTCGGTTTTGGCTACACGGTGTACTTCTGCTCGTTCTCCAGATTCCTCGCTCATCGCTTTCATTACCTGGCCAGTGAGTTTCCTGCCCTGTTCCGATGACCACGCCCGGCAACCCGGCTGCATCTGCATGAAAACCGATTGTTCCGTCGGGTCGAGGGGAGTGCGAACTTGACCATCGGAATTCTTTCCCTTTCCAGACGTAGGTAGTCGCGACTGAGCCCCGGGGTCACACGGCAAGTTGTTCGATCTCCGTGACGACCCGGTCGAGTTCATCTATAAGGTCATTATTTCCAGCTCGACGAAAAGCGGTGACCAGTGATCGGTAGTACCATAGCGTCCCGTCCCTACCAGCGTTAAAACGAGACCAGACCGCATCGCCGTGCTTTCGGAAATCGCGAAGTATTGAACGGGCGTTATGCAGCTTATCCGATGCCGATACTAAGCGAACTGACACAGATGCTTGGGCAATATGAGCGATATAGTCCTCTTTCCGTTTTTGCCATGGTGGCTTGGGTATGGTGACGGCGTCCGTGCAACCCTTAACAATGTCGGCCGCGGAGTCGCCGAAACGGTGCCGGATATCCTCAATGCGTCCGTCTCCTCCTGCGTCTTCTCCAGCGTCATGCAAGAGTGCCCCAATCGTTTCGTCTTCATCCGCTCCATATTCCATCGCGATAGATGCAACGCCGAGTAAATGAGAAAGATACGGAATATTCGTCCCCTTGCGCATCTGCCCTGCGTGGACGATTACCGCGTACTGCAATGCCTGGTCGAATTTGGGTGATAAGTTCATATGATTTGTTCCTTTTGAATTAAGACTGTGGGCTCTCCTCTTGTTATAAAAAAAGCCCGTTCACGTCCTGTAAAGGACGAAACAACGGGCAACAAATAAAGACCCACCGAATTGTATTTCCTGGCCAAACCAGTCAAACTTTTCGATGAGCCTCTCACATTTAAGAATACTCCTTTTGCACCGCACTGTCCAAAGATCAGCACCATTTGGTTGGCTTCCATGTTTGGACTAGTTGTCGAGCATGCGAGTAAAAACGAGTGCCATTTCGGAACGTCCGCGTCGGTCTGCTGATCTCGAGAATGGTTCGCGTTTTGGTAATTTGTTGTTTTTGTATGTGTCATTGCGCGACCTCCACCTCGCCGTTGCGGATCCCGATCTGGATGACCGGAAAACCCTCGCCGACGAACTTGATCGTTACCTTGCTCGCGTACTGCGTCGCATATTCGATCTCAACGCGATACGTCTTGAGCGTTTCCGGGTCGCGTATCACGACCTCTTGCACAATGAATGCGTTATCGTTCCTTCCTTTCATCCGCCCCCGTTCAAATCGTTTTCGTCGAAACAGGATTGCTCGTACTCGGCCATCCGGCCGGTGCCGCCAATCGGTAATAAGGCCTTAGGTTTGACCCCGCGTTCCCTATACCGGGTGATGAACCTTTCTTTCCCAGACCGTGGAACTGCAATAGAGAAGCTGCCGGAAAGTCCCGCTTCATTCGTTGATAACCGAAATAATCCTTTTCTAAGACCTTTCCGCTGCCGCGCATGTCGTAGATCACGTCGAGCGGCTCGTTCCTGCCGGGAGCATAGACGAGAGTGATCTTGCATTCGGAGGCACCGGACTGGACGGCCTCGATCGCGGCATTTCTGGCCGCCGATGAACCCAGTCTGTCTATATGGCAAAAGTCCTTTCCCGCGAGCGCCCCTCCGCCAATCGGAACCCTAGGCCCGTAGTGGTCCATAACGAGCTTCCGCCCGGTTTGACCATTGTCTCCGTCGCTCCCACCCGCGATGAGTTCACCGTTCGGGTTTACGTGAAGCCGGACGTTCACCCATTCGCCCTTCCATCTTGGATCGCTTTGCCGTATCTCCTTGTAGGCGTCTGCAAATACACTATCGACTGCTGTCCGAAGATCACGGATGCCCGTCCCATGTTTGTGCTGCAGCGTGACAACAACCTCTTCGAGAATGAACTCGCCGCCGCTTTCCCTGACGATCACCAGGAACTTGCCGTCGGGGCCTTGCCCGGCAAGCCGACCATCTTTGAGCGACGCAATGACGTCGCGTCGCAGAGAATGTACAAGGAACTGCTCCGGCGGCAGGTAACTGGTCCGCTCGTCATACCCTGCCCAGCCGATCACAATAGACTGGTCGTGAATTACCGCTGTATAGGGGCGGGGATCGTCTTCGACGAAGCATATCTCGTTCAGGACCCGGTACCTCTCAGAATCGATATGGTTATCCGGGGTGTAGCCGATCTGCTTGCCGACCTCTCGAACGATCTTCTCAACCGTCCGCGAGATCGGCTTTCGTGTAATCATCTTTCCAGAGAGCCAGACCGCATCCGACCAAACTCCGGCCTCGATCTGGGCGTAACAGTCCGGGTCGGCCTTATAGCCTTCTGCTAAAATACTGTCCGCAAGAATGTCGCAGAATTTGTCCGGGTGCCCGTCGAGCACCGCTTCAGCTGTTCGAATCATGTGCAAACCTCCCAAGCTGCGAATAAAGAATGCCTGCCCGTTCAAGTTCTGCGGGTGATCCGTCCCTTGACACGATCGCCCGGACGTCCTGATCGCGCACGGCGGAGAGAAGATTCGCGTCGCACTCCTCGATATAGCCGTCAGTGATGACGACCGCCTTTCCGGGTCGGGTCTTGGCGACGTGTTCTAACACGGCATTCATAGACGTCCCGCCGGTGGTCGAGGTGATTAGCTTTCCGTTTTTGATCGCGGCCGGTTCGACGGTGTCGCTGAACGCCCAGAACGGTAGCCGGATGTGGCGCCTGAGCCTCCGGATGAGCGAGACCAGTGCATCCATTTCTTCGTTCATCGAGCCGCTCACGTCCAGATAGATCTGCGTCGTTCCCCGCCGGACATTCTTTCCGGTTGTCCATACGATGTCGGGGAGGAAGCCGCTCCACGTCGAACGCAGGAATCCGCGCTTGTCTGCTTCGTTCAGTATAGGCAGTGACATTGTCTGCTCTTTGCGCTCGAACCAGGAATTTTTATCAGGCGTCACGCATTCAGAAAGCACTTTGACGGCTTCCTTTTCCCACACCCGCATCGCCTTATCTTGTGGTGACAAGTTTAGCTTCGCGTAGTTCAAACCTACGCCGCGGTCACGCGGGCTCCTCCAGATCCCTCCTCCGTTCATGGAAGTCATAGTCTCATGCAGGATGGCGTCGACCTCAGCAGAGATCTCGTCCACGTCGTGCGGTCTTTCGTCGTGGTTCCCGAGAAAGGTGCCGTCTTCCAGACGACGAAGCTCGAGTTCATCCGGGTCGCCGATAATCTCTGCAATGTCGAGCAGATCGTCAGCGACTAGTCTTCCCTGGTAGAGCGAGGCCCATATGTCGAAGAGTTCGTTCTGTTCACAATTGGACTCCCAGTCGTCCTCCTCGCCGCCGGTCATCGGCCTGAGGAGACGCACCTTTCCCTTCGAACTGCGGTAGTACGAGCTCATCATCCCGCTGTATTCGCTCCCCAGCGTGCGGTGGATGATCGCGTTGATAACCGCGTCAAGTGCGAGGTTCAGGGCAAGCGTCACCTGCTTGAACTTCTCGGTGTGGTTCAGCAGAACATGCAGGAACTCGTGGACCAGAACCGCCTTGACGTGAGCCTCTGTCCGGCAATGTTCATTCACGAACTCGAGGTTCACGCATAATTCAGGTCGCCCGGCGATGGTGATCCCCATAGAGGGCACAGCTGTCGTAAAGACCACCTGGGACACTCTAAGTATGCCGCGACATGCCATCGGATTCTCGTCGATAAGTTCCGTCAATATCGAATTGAAATGTTTTTTAGTTATCTGCATACCACCTCACCGGTTCAAAAAGTTCAAGCGTTCTCGAGAGCCTGTTGTTTGTCCAGATCACCGCTTTATGCGGGTCATAGAAGGTGGGTCCGCACAGGCCCAGTATCAATGCATGGCGCAGCACGGTTCTGGGGTCGCCCGTTTCTGCTTTGACAAGACCTTCGGTTTCTCCGCACATGTCACGGCCCAGGTTACAGCAGGTCATCTGGGCTTTCGGGATCTCTAGCTGATGCTTTAGTTCCTCGGGCGATCTGAAGCCCTCTTTTTCCAGAAGGGTCTCGATCACTACAAGCGGACTCGCTTCCCCTTCGAAGATCAGCCCGACCCTTTCCCGTTGAGGCCACGCGATCGAAATGTCCGGGTTGCCGAGCATCGTGACCGAAAAGCTCATCGATCTGGTTTTTTGCGAAGGACCAAAGTTGAACCGGTATTCGAGTCCCGGAACTAGGCCTCCAGGCTCAAAGATCGAAGACAGGTTATGCATTCGTTTAATTCCTCCTCTACAGCCACCGGATCTTCCGGTGACAGTTCGTTAATAAATAGATAGTTGAACAGTTGGGCTGCCCTCTCACGTCTTTTTCCGGGGATCCCTTCCAACACCTTTTGCAGCCGTTCATAGTCGGGATGGTCGGAGTTCTCCTTAAAGGTTCGCCACGAGATCGAACCCCGAACATCGAGCACCCCGGCGGCCGTCTTCCCGAGTTCGGAAACACCCTCGCTGCCGATCGTCAGCGTCCCTTCGAGGGCGGCGGGATATACTGCGTAGGCGAACATTGCGGCCCTGTCTTTCGGTTCGTTCGCCAGCAGCTGCGTAATGGCAAGGGTTGCGGAGTCGGGAGACGGGCAGCTGGAAATAAGCTTTTTGATCTTGTCCGGCAAACGTCTCTCAAGGTGGAACTCGCTGAGCCAATCTTGCGACCCGTTAAGGTTCGCTGCACCCCAGGCTGTCCGGTGGATGGAATGAATGACGTGCTCGGAGATCTTTGCTCCCCATGCCCTCTGCGGCAGGCTCCAATTAAGGGCTACCTCGAATGCTTTTTCCTCGCGGCGGTTTCCCCTGATCGAAAGGAGGGCCGAGATGTTCTTGACTAACTGCCTGACACGGCGGGGTGAGATCCTGATGCCAGCCTTGCCAAGTTCATTGGCGGCTATGCGGCAGTACTCCGCGGTCCATCCGTCCGGCTTGCTGATCCTACGCAAGTAAGCGGATCGCCACGTTTCCAACTCCGAACGCAGAGCTGCCGAGAAGGCTGGTCTCCGAAGCGAATCGTCCGTGAGTGCGATCGCCCGCTGGGTCTCATAACTCATATCGTCCCAGTCGGGGACCTCGACGATGAAGGCGAACCTGTCCGCAAGGGCCTGGTCTAGAGGTTCGGACCCATCGTAGGAATCGCCGCTCTGGTCCGGGCCGCACGGATTCATCGCCGCCCATCTATAGATCAGCTTTTCGAGCTTGATGCCCTGTATTCGTTTTTCCTGGACGAGGGAAAACAGGCGGTTCTGGTGTTCCGGTTTGCATCGGCTGATCTCGTCGATCAGCACCGACTCTGCTCCCCAGACCGTCGCCGGTGTCTGCAGGTATTCGATCTTCGAGAACTCACCCGAGGGATACGGAAACCCGACGAGGTCGTCGAACGAGATCAGGCTCGCATTATAGTGCCGATGTTCGAGGCCTAGGGCTTCGGAAAGGCTGTTCAGAAGAAAGGTCTTGCCGGTCCCTGACCTTCCGATCAGAAGCAGAGGATCGGCGGTCACGAGGGACGCGAGAATCACGGATTCGATCGCTTCGTATCCGTAGATGCCCGCAGTTTCAAGGCTGACGGGCGAGGGTTTCGGTTTTTTTGTTGGCACTTGGTGCACGCTCCTTTATTGAATTGAGCGCACCAGGAATCGGACTGGAAAAACGAAAAGCCGCAAATCTTCATCAGACCTGCGGCTTACGCTGAACTTGACTCGGAGAATTTATTTCGGAAGCTCGTTGCTTCTGCACATCGAAAGCTCTCTTGCTTTCAAGGCACCGTTGGCTCTCCTTGCCTGGTTGCCGGACCCTTTCGGATCACTCCTGATGACAATAAAAGATTACCAACCTTTGAGCGGAAAGTAAAACCTCCGTCAAATCCCAACTCCGTGATTTTGTTCATCGTTTCACTTGAGGCCGTATTGGTTGATAATATTTATGCTCATAGGTCTTTAATAAGCTCGGGTTCCTCCCAATATGAGGGAACGACTCGAAGGTATTGCTCGATCCTTGCATCCGAGCCTCCGGGGTTCGCTGCTCCAAAGAAGAGCATGAGCCCCGAATAAATTCCGTTCCTGATAAGAGGATTTAGCTCTGCCATCTGAGCATCAGTCAGATGCTCGACATGGAAGTTCTCCATATTGTTGCGGACAATTACGGCAATGATTTTTGCCATTACCTTGAAATGCGTTTCTATCTCGTTTCTGGTTGGCTCGCAGTCTGTCATTTGATCCTCATGTTGAAATGTCGGTATCGGAACCCGATCAACAGAATCTCGCTAAACTCCAGGCGTTTCCCAGGTTCTACAGACCGCACGCATCTGTCGCTCAAAAATTGTTCGTTTTTCGGGCCTTACTGGCTGATCGATAAATAGAAATGTTCAAAACTCTTACCGATTTTATCACTCAACAAATGCGCATGTCCCATGTCTATCAACCGGTAATGTTGATGACGCTTCTACGTTCTGGCGGCGAGGCTGATGAAACCGCGATCGCCCGAAACCTTGTTTTTCACGACCAATCACAAATTGAATACTACACAAAGATTACCAATAACATGGTTGGCCGGGTACTCCGCAAACATGGGATCGTGGAAAGGGATCGAATCGCAAGATCCTACAGACTTGTTGGTTTCGAGCATCTTTCAAGCGATGAAATTGACGTACTGCTGCAACTATGCCAGGAAAAGCTAAATGACTTCATGACTCGGAGAGGTGGCCGAATTTACCAGCATCGTCGCACCTCCATCGGATATATCAGCGGTACCGTTCGATATGAAGTTCTCAAACGGGCCCGCTATCGCTGTGAGCTTTGCGGTATCTCTGCGGACGAGAAAGCTCTCGAGGTCGATCATATTCTGCCGCGAGCACATGGGGGAACAGATGATCCAACGAACTTGCAGGCCCTATGCTATAGCTGCAATGCGATGAAACGTCATACAGACGATACCGATTTTCGACTGATCCGCGATTCGTATGAACATCGAGAAGAATCCTGTGCGTTCTGCACGATACCGACCGAACGAGTTCTCTTTTCGAATCGCCTTGCGTATGCGATACGCGACGGATTTCCGGTTACCAGGCTGCACTCTTTGATAATTCCGAAACGTCACGCCACAACTTACTTCGAGCTGGGTCAGGCCGAGATAAACGCGTGCACCGAACTATTGAGAGAAGCGAGATTGCAAATCTTGACCTTAGACTCCGGGGTCGGTGGCTTTAACGTCGGCATTAATAACGGAGAGGCTGCTGGCCAGACGATCTTCCATTCCCATATTCATCTAATTCCCCGACGCGCTGGCGATATCGATAATCCCAGGGGCGGTGTTCGAAATACTATTCCGGGACAAGGGGGTTATTAACCGGATGAAGAGGCTTTACTCGACACGGGCGCCCCTCGGAGGCTAATGTCAGGTTGAGATCAGGGGTTATCGGGGTTGCTATCGGTTAACAAAGAATTCCACAAATTTGCCGAACTGACCTCGGTTCCTAATCGCGCAGCATCATCTAATATATGGCGCAATACGCGTATGCCGTCGGCACGGATACTGTGGGGATTGCCGTCCTATTTGCCGAGCCCAAAAGAATTATTGACTAGCAGAGGCCTCGCCTACGAATCGATAAATTTCGCGAAAAATACTCGCACTTCCTTTACCCAGAGGGCGCAAAATCGGTAAATCTCCCCTGTTCGCCTCGATAAATTCAGTTGCGGCATGCTTTGCGCTCCCCGTTACCATGACCAAAATATCAGAGTTTCTCGACCACTGACGCAAGCGTTCAGAACCGACTTTATCATGACTAAGATTTACCGTAACATTCTGACAAGCGGATTCGATCAGGCTTTTTACTCTACGCGCGACCGACTCAGTTAACGTATAGATCGTTATAATTTTTCCATTTAGATGCGTCAAAGCATCCGAGACGGATGAATTGGCCTCGTCACCTGATGGTCGGTACTCGTTGATGACCGATAGAAGGTCATCACACTGCAAGTCATTTATGAGAATTGACATAAAATTCCACTGACTCAAATCAATTCTCCGGGCAAAAGGCGTAAGAGTATTTACTATCAAATTCAAAAACACTTTACGCTTATCCACATCCGGGCAAGGATATAAAATCAGATGGTCGACAAGGTCCAACGCCCAGTCCACGTTCGACGGCGAGGAGTAGTTTTTCCACAATTCTTCGGCGTTACGTAAAACTTCCTCGTATTCATTCTGCGTCATTCCGAGGGATAACAAAGCCACGAGAGTTTCATTGAACAAAGCCAAATCGTCTTCGCCGCCGTTTGTACTAATTGTCAATAGATATAACAAGAGGTGGTAAATCTCACCGCACTCGCGTCTTGGAAATGAACTATCCTTCCGGAAAAACTCTAGCAGGTATGGCAAGCACTCGTGTAAGGTGTTCTCAGCTTGAGCGGGATAAGCTCCTAGGGTTCTCGCCATTTCGTCGATGTTGCTTTTTTCGTTTAGAAAGTTTTCGGCCTTCCATTCGGTTGCTCCGAGTCGAGCAACGTCGTTCGCCCTACTCCAATTAGGTTCTTCATAAAGATGTTTCAACCATTCCGTCCAATTTCCAGGAACAACTTCAACAATTTCCGGAACCAACGGCGTGGGCGATGAATCTTGAACTGCATTCGTACCTAGAATATTCTCGACGAGAACACGGGAATTTCTTGTCGCAAGCAAGGAAAGTTTCTCTTCTGCCGACAGATGGCTGTACTCATGAATCGCGGAGCGTTCGTATTTCAGCGTTTGCAATTCGTAAGCGCATGCGAGGAGTATCTGAACGCTCTGAACAGATCTGGGAGAATCTAAGGCTAGGCGGAAAGAACCCTCATAATCCCCATCCCACAACCTCTGTTTTGCCTTTTGCAAAAGATCAACTTCCAACGGTTGTGGACCTTCGGTAGGTATACTTGTTGGTCTTTCAGGTACAAGGCTTACAAGTTGTTCTATATACCTCCTTTCGCCAATCTCGAAATCATTCGAGTCCGGAATTTCGTCCAGCAAAGCGTAGTCGACCGGTTCGGAACTCAGCGCAAGCAGCGTAAAACTCTTGACCACATCTGGCGACCGCATCCCAGCACGGATCGAAAATAAATTCCCGTATTTGGGAAGCACATCCCGACGGAAATGTTTAAGTGCTCCAACCGCATCCCCCGTTTCCTCAAATCGTGTCAACTCTTCTTTGTACACGGCTCCGATCAATGTTTGTGTGACCGCAGAAGGACGGCGGACAAGCATGATTTCTGAAATATTGGAAGCCTCCAACATCTCATGCCACTTTCCAAACGCGGCGAGCATTTGGACCCTAAGAAAGGAAATGTTTAAGGCATCATAGCCGTGCTGATGCTGCAGTGCGTTTAGGGCATTCTCGGCATTTTCCCGATGAAGCACTTGTAGGGCAATATTGAAGTCGCGCAAAACGCGCCCAGCGGGTCGTATGTCGTCGATTGGGCGCGGTTTGTGCCCCTCCCACGCAACCTTGCGCATCAGTTCCAATCGTTGCCAAATTCTCTTACTATCACCCGTAAATTTGAGAGCAAAACCGTTGGTGAGTTCTAAGACCGCCAAATCCACCAAATTATTACTATCGAGAGATGCTCGTTCTCCCCGAAATGTAGACCAAGTCGGGCCAACGAATCCCATCAGATTTTCGCTCAGGTCGCTCAGATCGCGCCCCGTACGAGCTATCCCGTACCAGGTATAGCCGGATATTCCTGACCCGGCCAAGGACTTGCAGGGGACGACACTCGACAGCGGGACTTCACCAATAAGACGCTCCACCCACGGCCGAACATTCGTCGCCGAACCGCCTTCCGAAATTATCTCATCTAATTTCAGTTCGTTCTGATCGCCGAAGAACGTCTCCAAAAATCGCCGGACCTCAGGTGTTTCGCTTCCTAACATCAACGCTCTCCTCCCCATCGATCCTTCAAGATAACGCGCCGCTCGGCAACCGTTTCTGGGTCCGTGTTATAGATGACCGCTTCTTCGTTAAAAGTTATGCCGTTATGTGTAAAGTTCATCGAGCCACCGAGATAAAACTCGTCCCCGACAATCCCTTTTTCGTGCAATGTCTCAACGCTGTGAATTTGAATCTTCTCTGCGTTGGCCATCGAACGAAGGCGATCGATGAAGATAAGATTGTGAGAATCGGGGCGGGTCGCCACCTGAATTGTGGAACCCAGGTCGGCTAAGCTTTTGAGCACTTGCGAGAAACGAACTACTCCTCGTCCCCACGAAGTATCAAGGAACTGAAATGAATTGGTTGTATTATTGATAATCGGTATATCTGATATCCAAGGCGAAACAACCCACAAGCAAGCACTAGGAGCAATCAGTTCGCTTACGAAAATCGTTTGTAATAAATCCGGTATCTGTCGCGAACTTAAACGAGTATGAATCACGCGATTCGAACGGTATGACGTCACTGAACAGCCTCCCGTAGTCCAAGCACCGCTACAAGGTGGTTCGGTTCGCGCCGAAAGCCTTCCAATTGCGGGTAGAAATGCAAAAAGTTGATATCGAGGGGTTCGACTACAAGATCCAAAAGAGAGAGCTTTAGCATTAACTGTTGATCGGTGCCAGCAATCAACTCTACTGTTCTGCCTTCCTTAAGACCTTTACTAACGTCTGTCCGCCACTTTGAATCGTTGATTGAAACTCGAGTCTCGGAGGGACGGAGCAAATCAAGAAGCAACTCTCGATCTGCAGCAGGTATCGCAGAAAATCGATTATGAGTAGATAAAGCCCGTCCTCTAATTACATTACCCCGAGGCCAAAGTAATCCATAAATCGCTTGAAATCGCCATGTACGATCCGACGACAAAAAATGTCCTAAGTTAGCCAATGCATGATCAAGATCGTCGTTGGCGCTTGCTACATACGCAAAAACCCTTGCATCGATTTCAATACCAAGCCTAGCCTCTTCGTCTGTCCAAGAGTTGCTTAACTTCCTAAAGAGGTCGTCGGTTTGCTTGGAACTTCCAGGTCGCAGAATGCGAGCGTTTAGGGCCGCGACGACAGGGTGTGTAACTAGAATGGAACGCGTCTTCAATACTCGTCGCAGCTCGTCCGTATTGCGCAAAAGCATCTCATGTCCCTGAGACTCGCGCACGTTTCGAAACGCAGTCGCGACGTCCGTATCAGTCGCCTGCAAATCTAGGATCCGCGTCAATTCAGAATCCACCACTTCGAAGTCAGAGGGTTCGAGGGCAGCCTCGACCAATCTAAAGAAATGCCGGGGATCCGCATTATATTTGCGTACAATTTCTTCGATCACACCACCTCCGCCAAGGGTTGATTCTGTGATCCATATCTCCTGGGATTCAATGAGGGAATGTGCACTCACTCGCGGACCAGTTTCAATATCGAGCAGCAAATCAGCATTTTCAAATTGCGGGCACAGTTGATAGCAAGCCTGAAGGAGCGCCCCACCTAGCGTAGCTTTAAGACGGCTTGCCGCGAAAGAGTGCCATTCGTCGTCCGGTTCTTCCCATAATACCCGAGCAAGATCGATCAATACGTCCATAACGTAAGGCATTCGGCAAAGCATTGACAGCCTTTCATGGGTAGGTTGTCGATTGTCCGCTCCATGCTCGATTACATCGTTCTGGAGTTCGGGGTCAGATTCCTCAACCTCGAGCGTTTGGAAAATAACCTCTAAAACTTCCTCCATTTCCCTCCCAACCCTGCCCGATCCGAACAATTCTTTGTTGATGCTCTCAAGCGACCGTTGTGTAACTAGAGCACGGGCGGTGAGCACCGAGAGATAAATCTGAAAGAGCCATTCTCGCTGAAAGGCATTAGCAATACCATCGAGCCGGGGGTCAATTTGAATACGGTGCTTAAAGTACGCTGTTCGAAAGGAACGGATCTTCTGCTGATTTGGATCGTTTGCTTGCAGCTTAAAGCCCGGGGGCAAATTGAATCTAACTGCGAGGCCGTCCACCGGCTTCGCAAAACCGATACTTGCGATGCCGTGCGTTCCCGCGTTTGTGAAGCGAATGTACGTATCCACGGAGTTTCCGGCCCTGAACTTAATCGAGGCCCGGGCCCCTACGGCAAAACGCCGCACCTCAACATGAGATCTTCGCGTATGTGTAAATGCCCGGATTTCACTGACAAGATCCTTCCAAGCCGAGGTCTCAAGGGACTCGAGTCGGTCACCTTCGTCGAATGGCGCAAATTGGCTGCGCCAATCTAGGAAACTGTTTGAGGTCGTCCCAATATTTGCGGGAGGTTGTTTGGGCTCGAGTTTCCTCGGTCGAACGCATCGGACATCGAAAGCCTCTCCATCCGCGCCCTGGACCTGAAAAATTCCTTCTTCATCGAATTCTGAGCAGAATTCCTCCACCGGCAATAATTGTTCTCCCCCTGACGTGTCGGGTGGGGCAATCCAGTGAGATGCAAATGCATGGTGGATCCCAAATCGGCGACTGACCCGACCCGGGGCATACTCTTTTAGTGCCAACTCAATCGGCATCGCCGCTTCTAAGGGCTCGCCGCCTCTGTTCTGCGGCGGAGTCTCAACAATTACCTCTGGCAAATTTAGATCGCTGAACAAGCTCGAAGGGACAAAGTCTGGAAGTGGAGAATTGAGAACTCGATAGTCTTCCGTCGATTCCGAAGGCCGGATGGTCAATCTTTTCCAACCGCTTTCCAATCTTCGCAATAATGTCGGAACGACAGCCGTCATTAGCGCTCTGGGCGGTTCCCACAAAAGCGCATAAAGTTCGGTGTCCGAAACTGCAAGAGCCGACCTCAAATAGTCTTCAAGATCAAGTCGTATGTCATCCCGTTCTAGTATCCCACGCGCCAATTCCATCTGACGTTCCTGCCTCTGGCGAATGTGTTGCACCCATTGGGCCTCGCCCCGGACGGGACCGGCGAAATCGTTCCAAATGCTGCCAAGTGGTAACTGTTCGATCCTAAGTTTTTCTGCGAACCAGTCCATCATCGCAAAGACGGCCTGCATCCTCAGGACATAACGATTTCCCACAGAAATCGTCCGCTCATTGAGAAGAGGATCGAAAAGAAGGTCGTAACCTTGATACGCGATGCGGTCGCGCCCGTAATCCGACAAGATTACGACTGTCCAGGGGCGCATAGCGCGCCTCCGTCCCGCTCGACCTTTCCGTTGAAGGAATGAAGCCATATCGAGCGGGGCCTTGTGCTGCATGACACCGCCGACGTTTGGGTCATTGAAACCTACTTCCAGCGATGCGGTGGCGACCACGATGTCTGCCAATTGTTCGACACCTACGTCCTGAGAACTGGTTCGGCCTATTCGTAAAGACCGATGTAACGGATGACCGATCTTCTCGCAAATTAACCATGATTGCCCACCCGCCAGACGCGCCGCGGAATCAGATGCACCAGGTTCACGCAGTTCGGCAAGGGGCCGTCTACCTGGAATCGGAATGCCCCTGCTACTCAATCCCTCGGCGTCCTGTAAATTGTGAAAGAAGCGATTGGTAACGTCCAAATCATCAGTAAACACAAATACACGTGACCCGTATGCCCCATTGCTCTTAGGATCAGACATCGGATCTAAGATCCGACCAAATAGCATCGCTGATTGAATACTAGTCGACAAAAGGCTAGCCCCGGAAACTGGGTCCCCGCGCAATGCTAGTTGGTACTCCTTGCCCACAACTTCGAGGCACTCTCCTTGCGAAATCTCTTGGATTGAAGCAGCGTTAAGGCCCACAAGTTGAGCGAAGAATTCGCCAGCATTCCGTAACGTTGCGGAGAGCCCCGTGAATTGGACACGTCCACCGACGGCTTTACGCCACCTGCGTAGTAGGTAGGCAACCTGGGCACCGTGTACGTTCGAGTAGGTGTGAACTTCGTCAAGCAACACTAAGTGCGGGGCCCTCGGTGCTCCGATGCCGCACACGGTCCCGTAACTCGAATCCCCCATCAAGCGGTTTAGCATTTCAGTCGTCGTGAAAACTATATCGGGTGGTTTTGTCGACATTTTGTCCCGGGTCAAAACAACTGCGTCTGCCTCAACCGTGGTTCGGCAGTCCCTTGTTAAACAATGCAATCTTTCAATTTTTTTTATGATGTCAGATTCTTTCCAGACAAGCGGACCTTCGCACTTAGGACATGGAAGATAGGGGCATACGTAGCCGTCGCCTTGGCTTGCCCACTTCTTCTGAATTTCCTCAACCGATGCACTCCGCGGAGTAGGCCCAAAGAACGCACCGATAACAAGTTTGCGTCCCTTCTCTCGGATAAGCACATGATCGATGCGTCGAGTTTCGCGATAGGTTTCGAGGAATTGATCCTTTAGAAGTTCATTACGCGGGTAAATCGCGAGGGCTTTTGTCCAGAAGGATTTTTCGCTCATCAAGGTGGCGATATGTGTTAGGGCCGGTAAATAGAAGGCGAGAGTCTTGCCGGTCCCCGTCGATGCCCCAACAATCATGCCTCGACTGTAGACACCTGCTAAATCACGAAGCATTGCTTTTATTGAAGCCAACTGAAAGCTTGCCAGTTCCACTCGGCCCCGTCCGGGTGAGTCGAGCAGCTCTCTCAGAATTTTCTCCTTGAAGTCGTCAAGGAGTTTTTCGTTTTTGAGTTCGGATACCGCCCGGTCCGGATCAATATTGCGCACTGGATACCGGCGGGAACGAAGTGAAAACCGAAAATCCGCAACGAGGGTCGGGGCAACTTGCCAGTTTCGGCCCGGAAAGAGTTGTCGTAAGCGGGCAAAAAGTCGAACGGACTCTGCCATTCGCGTTCTATAAAAGCGACGTGAACCCAAATTCAAATCGAATAACAGTTTCCTATTGCGAAGAGACCCGATCAACGATTCAGGGTCTTTGTCGGACCCCACGTGATCTAAAAACTCCTGCGCCAGGTCCTCAACCTCCTCGCGGGTAAATCCTCCGTCGACGATTCCCCATGACAATAGTTTTTCTTCTTCTTCCTCTAAACGGCCTAGAACCCCACTTACCAAAGAATCAGGATTGTGCTGCATAAGGATAATGTCTAGGTTCCCAACGATTTCATGTGAATCCGAAATGAATCTTTGATTCCTTTTTGCGTTAGCCACTCGTCCACTGGTGCGTTCAACAAATCCAGTGAAGCACCTTCACGACTTCCTGCTGATCGCAGAAACGCCTCTATTTCTTCTGGAAGTTCAGTTGAACCTAGGTCTTTCCATGCCGTTTCAGCCTCCTGGACGAGTTGATCGAATTTAGTGAAGTCAGCTTCCGAGAGAGGAGTATCCCTGCGGCAGTTATCTATCCGGATCGTCAGAAGTTTTACCCTCTGAACAGTTGGCGCGAAAATCGGAATTGTTCCGAGCCCGTCAAGGACCTGTTGGTCGACTTGCCGGTCCCGACCTGTATACTCATGCCAGGAATCGGAAATGTACTGGTCGAGGGCTGAGTTCAGACTTCTTAAAGTATTTCTCAGGGCACCGCTATTGGAAGAAATAATTGAGTCCGGTGCTTCGCGAAAACTATCGAGTGTCGCATTCACTTGATTGAAGGCAGCGAACGCTTTGGTGGAAACATCAGGTTCAGCAAATTCTCGATCGGTAAAAGCTTTTACAACCGCCGCCCGTTTATCTAATTCCTCTAAATTTTTCTGCAATTCCTCCAGGCGAGTTCGAAAACCGGCCCGATCGCTAAAATTTTGTTGAAGCTGTGATCTGTAGTCGATCAAATGAATCAAGTTTTCTACGTCTTCTACGATCATGCTTCGCCTCTTAGTTCACTAGTAGTATTTCTGAGGGTTTCAAGCGTGGCTTGAATCGCTTTCTGGGCCAATTCGAGTTCATCCCCGCCACTAGCGCGGAGATTTTCGATTCTGTTTTCAACTCGAGCGGTAGAGCTTGCGAGAAAAGTTTTTATTTTCAATATAAAGCTTTCCGTTTTAATAATGGTTGCCTGCGGAACTCGGCTTAACTCTTCAAATACGATTCCAGACTCTTCGGCCCGTAAAACCCGATTAACGGCGGCAATGCAATTATCAAAGTTTGAGTTTCTAAAACTGTCGATAACCGTCTTCAACTCCTCTGGGGTCATCCCCCCGGCGTTAAAATCGCCACCTTTTTGAGCTTTCTCAATAGCAATCTGCACAGAATCAATCAACTCTAACCGCATTTTAGCTTCGCCCAGTTCAGACATAGTTGCGAGGAGCCAGTTGCCGTGACGTTCCTTTTCCTCGGTAATTGCGGCCTTTAACCCTTGATCCACCTTGTCCCGGACCTTTTGAATCACGTTCAAATCGTTTCGAAGATCAACGGGTACCTCCGTGCTCGGAATCCAGGTTTTTCGAAGGTTCTTCAGTGGGTCAACTATTTGCACCGCGTCAATTACTTGGAGTTTGGAATGGCCACCTTTCGTGCACGGGATATGAGCTTTCAGAATTTCCGACAATTCCTCCCGATTTTCGCAAAAGACTTTGAAGAGTCCTTTCCAAGCATCACTACGGGAATTTGCAGCCTCAAAATCATATGAATTGAAAAGAACATCCACCAAATCTGGTAGGGAGTAGTCGACTTGTCGGGGGTATCCCGCCATTCGGACGCCAAGGGCCAGCAATTCTGTTACAGCAGGCACAGGATTCCAGAATTCGCCAGTGGGCCGAGGGCGTCGTCGGATCTGTTCAAGTACCTGCGAACTCCACGCTTCAAGACGTCCAGCATAGGTCCGAAAATCAACACTTCCGTTTGTGTAATTCCAGTGTCCGTAGTGGTGATGGCGAAGCAGAGCCTGTATTGCAACGGCCTCCTCGGTCAGATTTTTTCCGTCCTTTCCTATTATCAATTCCACTCCGTACGCGCTTCTGATACTCGTGAGTGATGAATGGTGAAAATTCACGTGGCCATTTCGAAATTTTCCGCTACCGACGAACTTGCCCCTAAGCAATAGTTCCGCGTCCCAAGGAACGCGTTCGATGACCGTTGCGAATATCAACGGTCGCAAGTATTGGACGTCCGGTTGTGATATCGGTTCACCGTTTGCCCATTTATCGATTCTCTCTATAAGCCCCCCAATTCGTTCAGGAAACTCCGTTGGTACCCGATCCGGAGTGTGGTTCGAAGTGACAGGCCGGACTTGTCCCACATCGGTAAGTTCGGGGAGATCGAACGCGTTATGAATTATCGGGTCGAGATTGACGAGGGTGTTACCGTCGCTCCAAAGGTCGATGAAAACTTCCCGCCGACCGAAGTTCATCGGGTCGGCCGATTCGATTTGCATGCGTAGATTCGCCCCAAGTCTAGTGCCGCCAAAATGCTCTCCCAAGTAAGGAGGAGGGAATTTACCGGAAGCGAGATCTGTGTCATAACTCGTCAAGATTTTCTGTAACACATCCTTTATTAGCAATCGAGGATTGAAACGGCCGTTGTTCACGCGGCCAAGCATCCGTTCGATTGCCTTATTGGTGAACGGGTACATCCCGAATCCTCCCGATTCACCAAATGCCGAGTGGCACGGATCTCTGTGAATACAAGTTTTGCACGGATTAGGCAAGGACTCGTTCGAACTGGTTCCTTCGATAACAGATTCGCGATACCAGTCAAGGAGCGACCTATCATCGCTCCGGGCTGCGTTTAGATAACGTGACACAAAGGACATTACATCTTGTTGCTTAACAAGGTCACCCCCGCCGACATCCAAGCTAACGCTGAATGTGGTGCGCTGCCGCACGGTGGCTACAAGGCTGTCGAAATAACCCACCGTACACGCCAATGCAGTGCGAAGGGAGCACTGGCGCTTTCGGTTTGGTTCCGCAGGGCGCTCGATAATTGCTGCTAAGACTTGTCGGTCAATTCCCTGCAATTTTGCAAAATCCTCTATTAGAAGTATAAGTTCAACGTCTTCGTCAGCCAGAGTTTCCCGAACTTCTCGCATCAACTGCTCGAGATCTTCGCGGTTTAGCTGGAGCATCCTGGCTATTGCGGCATCAAGATGTTCGTTCAGCAAATCCACAGTTGTCTGGTGGATTTCTGGGTTGGCAATCAAAAAGAGATAAAATTCGCGTGCTGTCGCGCCTGCGTCCTGAATGTCTAGAATGTTCAGAGGCAGATCGTCGACTGTAAAGCGGCGTCGTTCCTCGACGACTTCGATCCCTTCACGGTTGCCGATGATATGGGTTACTAACCGATCGATAATCCCATTGTCTTTCAAAAGTGGATCCCTAAAATGCCAGTCAAGGAGCATTGCCGGGAGGTTGCTCGCCACATACTGAACAGCATCATCAAGGGAGTCCGCCGCGTTATACTGAATTTGATTAGCGAGATTGGTCAGCAAGACCGAACGAGCTTCCTCTTCTTTGAGGGTATTGGTAGCATCCGCTAAACGCGCTCTATATTCTTGCGCCCTCGGTCCCTCCATCAGTGACAAGATACGGTCGATGATGTCGCGTAGATTAGTACCAGAGCGAGGAATAAGAAGAACTTTTCGCTTTTTGTCAGTTGGTGCTTGGGTTATTTTTGTTGCGAGCCAGCGGATTAAGTGCGACTTACCCGTACCGGCGCCCCCCAGCACGGGTACAAATGCGAAGTCAGGAGTGGACAGAAAATCAGCAAGGAGTTGATCTTCAGTGTATTGTTGAGCGGTTTTGATTTCAGTCAGGCCCTGCCTGTACATCAAAATCGGATTGTGCGTAGCGATAAAGACGTGATCGGGAGATTGTTCGGCCTCCGGATCCATAACGCTATGAGCCTGCTCCGCGTTCCAACAAACAAAGTTCTTGAAGGACATAACTGGTTCTTCGAAACTATTAAAGACTTATATGTGTAAACGACTTGATTTGTTGGCCGTCGGGGAACGTGTAAACAGCTGCATCGCTGCGAGACGAAAGCTTAATAGCCTTTTCATCGGCGAGGCGCAAGAGGGCAAGTGTCGTGGTTGACGAAACATGCTGGTCCGATTCACGGAATCGAACCCTATTTTCAATCTCAACCCGAAGTTTACCGGTCTCAAATACTGGACATCGTTCGCCCAATTCCTTGAAGAATTGGCCAAGAGGTAGAGGTTGGTCGCCTTTGACCAATAGTCCTCTTATTGCACCCCTCAAATAGGAAGTTGGGTCAGGCGTAAGCAAATCTTGACCTTTTAAGTTGTGCCGCCAGGCGAAGCCCAGAAAACACACCCAGTCGGCGAATTGACTGTACCGGGCATCGTTCATTCCAAGTTTGTCTGCGCCAACCTGTTTAATTAAGGCTTGCTCAAAGACTCCCCAGTTACCAGGTGCTGAGAGAGCATCTTGAACAAGGTACCAAGTGATCACTAATGCTAAGTTCCGATTCGCATCACGCTGATTACTGAGCATCAAACTCGCGAGGGTTAAAGGAAGTAACCTATCACCCTTTGATTTGTGACGGGCTTCCTCGGGAAGATCTGGATTGATCGCGACGCCTGCCTCGGCAGAGTCGTCTTCCGTGATCAGTAATTCCATCTTTAAGCATTCACTGATCGACCCTTTTATCATTCCGCGAGCTAACCCGTCATCCGCGCCAACACGAATGAGAGATTCAGGAGACAAGTAACGCTCTAATTTTTCGCGACTCTCACGCTGTCCATTTTTCTGCAACAAGTACCGGAACACTCCTCTAACGCGGCTGGAACATGCATACTGGCTGGATTCGGTTAAAACACTCATAACGCTAATATTGTGTTGAGTTCGGTAAAACCGAAGCTCTTTCCGTTGAAAACGTCGCGTAACCGCCGGTGCCCAGCAACCGGGTCAGCACTGTTTTCAGGAATAAGCAGGATGCGAGGTGCCGAGTCAGCGTTGGTGCGCAAATACTGGGACGGAACTGGGACGCCTTTTGGATGAATAATAAAAGTGGGACCTGGAGGCATTGTAATAGGTTCGAAGTCGAGAAAAAAGAATGCAATTGATTCGGTGGGATCCAAATTATAAATGCGGCCTCTAAGCAAATTCGTCGAGTCTACAATATTTCGCACACCTTGTCTGACCAACCACCGAGTCAAATCTTCGAGTCTTTCGAGCCACTCATCTTTGGGTTGTGCTCGATTATAAAAAACGGCCATCAATCGTTCGTTTCCTAGAAGTGTCTGAAGGGATGCTTTAATAGGAAATTTATAGTTATGCCAGGCCGGGCGGGGAGTTGGTAGGGATTCGGCAAAAGGGAGTATTCCCTGTTCACGACAGTAAGCACATCCACCGCAAGCACGCGAAACAACGACTCCCTTACGGGGCGGGCCAAAACCTCGGACTGGGATTGCGTACGCCCCGGAAAGCAATTGCGATATACACACCCTTCCTTTCAATGCCTCGCTCATCGCTCGAAAACTTTCGAGGCCCAGCGCTAAACGTTTCTTGCGAATATTTTCTATTACCCCCGTCCAAGTGCTTTCTTGCAAATGATTCTCATCGAGAATGCGGATGACACGATACGATTGATGTTCTACCGAATTCTCAAAAGCGTCTTCATCACTAGTTTTGTCTTTTGCACTGTCACCAGCGAGTTCGGACACCTCAATATTGGGAGGAGCTTCAGAATCGTATTTAATGATTCCCGCACACGCCATCAAGGTCAGTGTTCGTATATTCCATTTATTGCTTTGTTCATTCTGCATATTGATGTCGCGAACGTTACTGACGCCGGGGGCTAGGTCAATTTTTATGCTCCAACGATCTTCAGTTAGTCGCTGTTTCGAATTGAACATCCGCTCCCAACGTTGCCTCCCCCGATCTGCTCCAATCGAGACTCTTTTATTTAGTCCCTCGGCCCTGCTTTCATCGTCATCGCCGTAAATAACCAGCGATAGCGAGGCCGCTCCGTCTCGCCCGCCACGTCCCACTTCCTGGTAGAAGCGATCAATAGTTTCAGGTACGCAAGCATGTATGACAGCGCGGACATCCGCTTGATCGACGCCCAGACCAAATGCCGAAGTTGCAACTACGATATCAATCTCTTTTCTTCGCCAGCGATCGATCACTTCAATCCGTTCCCGACTCGATGAATCGCCAGTCATAACGGACAAACGCTCCGCACCCAAACTCCGAATGATTCTCCCCCATCGAACTGCATCCTCAACGAGTGTCGTATACAGGATTAGGGGGCGTGGAAGGTGAAACAGGGCGTCTAAGACCCGTGACCTTTTTACTTCCTCCGTATCGCATCTCGCGAACCAATAGGACGGCTCAGGTCGAAGCTGCATAGCCGAAACAACTTCAAACGGACCTGGTTGTCCGAACAATGATTCTAAAATATCGAGAGTCGACTCCGTAAGCGTGCCGGTCATTAAAATGGTCTTAAATTTTTCTTCGGGTGCCGCTCGGAGCAATCCGCGGCGAAGGCCGGGCAACTCTTGAAAGGCGGGACGGAACCCTTCCCCCCACTGATCGATCATGTGAACTTCATCGATGGCGAACATTCGAAGCAATCCGCGCCTAGCCGCTGCATAAAGCGACGTCGAAAGTGACTCGAGAGCGCTTTCGGGAGACGTAAAAACAATCTGTTGTGATCCTTCCCGAATTCGTTTGCGAATCTCTTGGCGCCGCTTTTGGCCGGCATCCGTCGCGTCCCCGAAATAAGCCGTGGGGTGTTGGACAAATCTAGCCATCGCTCGTTCTTGGTCAATAGCAAGCGCGGTAGTAGGGACAATCACTAGCGTAACACCATAGTCTGTCGATTCCGCCAGGGCTGGCAACTGTACGCAGAGGCTCTTCCCGGCGCCGGTCGGTAGGTTTACAACAAGGGTCGATCCAGGGGGTGCATTAATTACCCCACGAAGGGCCTCGCGTTGACCTGGATTCTGATAATCATCGAGACCAACCAACGCCAACAAGGGATCGCCTCTAACAGGCTCATAAGTTCGGCGCCGCTCTTCTCTTAGTGTGGGCGATTCCGGAGATACTACATCTGTCGCGGCCAACCAGCTAGGGCGCCATGGGGCAGCCTCCAACAAAACATTCCTCTCGTGCTGGTCGAGCACCAACATCCCACATTGTGCCCATAACTCTTGATTTGGAAAATTACTCGTGCGCCGAACCCTAATAGTTTGGTTGTTGTTACCCTGTAATTCGCTTTCGCGACGCAAGACATGCCGTAATAATACGGCGAAATCAAGTGGTCCAGCGCCTCGCTGTTTGCCGATCGTAAGGAATGCTCGATAAAGTCGATCATGGCAGTTATCTTCGAACGCAAAATTCGGGCCGGGAACTGCTGCGGTTCCTTGTAAAATATCGCTCAGAAATTGAAATTGATCTGCGTTGACCATCTTATTATTAAAATGGTGGCCGGCCCGCGATCACGATGAAGCCCACGGAGTCCAGTCTCAATTGAGGTTTAATAATGCCTCGCACTAAAGCGCTCTGTAACCGTACCTCAAGCGCTAATTCATTCGATAGCACGCGGCTATCCATACCCGTATCGCTCCGCCGTTCTGCTCGAAGGCGCAATTGGTCAATTCGTTTAGTCATTTCCTTTTTAGTGCTAAGGGCATAGCTCTTACAGAACTTCTGGAACTTAGGAGATTCCCGAACTAGTTCCTCTGATTTCGCTCGCGCTGCCTTGCATAAATCACCCCAATGCTGAGGATCAATAAGGTGGCTGACGGCGGCGAACCGCTGAAAATTTATGTTGTAGTCACACCGACTGGAACCATCTTTAAAATATCGCAGCGCCAAAATATTCAATAGTCCTTCATCGACAACCTCTTGGAGGTTCAGATCCAAAAACTTACTGTGGGTAAACGGTGGAAACATCCCATCCGCTCTTCTAGATAGCGCTTTTATGCTAGTCCCGGCTAGATCGCTATCTAAAAGAATCTGCTTCGCGCCTTTCAAGTTTGCTTCAACGATATAGTTAAATCGGAAACCTGCCCAGTCCGAATTTTCGTCCGGATTCCAGTCCTTGTGATGGCGCCACATCATAAAGGCCTGTCCTCGATCGTCGAAACGCACCTGGCGCGCGAGCGCCTGAGTAAATGGTTCGCCGATTCTAAATAATCGATTGCCGGGATGGCGGACGGCTGTTGCCCGATTATAAGTTCCAGGGACTGCCATGATTGACGCAAACTGATCCAATAAAACATCTTTCGGTATCAGAGTATTGTCGCTTGCGGTGTATGAAATTATATCGGGGGATTTCTCATAATGTCGATCGAACCGAAGAACGGCCGAAGTCCAATCGTCGTACGCCTTTTGGATTTCTTCGTGTTGTCCGTCGTACTTTTGCAATTCTGCAAAATATCGTTTAGAGCTTCCATCCAGCATGTCGATTTCGTCGAGAGCATTCTGTTCATTGATTTTTATTTCCTCCGATTCAATCTCGCTCTGAATTTCTGGAATGATGTGAAGCAACCCCGCTGAACCGTCATCAAAGAGGGTTGCCTCTATCGAAGGCATTTTTCTATCAATGTAGAATTGCAGGCTAGCAATCGATGTCCGGAAAATACCCAAACCATCTTTAAGCATCCGGTACCAGGCGTCATACAAAGTGTTTTCACACTGGGGACCTAATAACGTTCGCGTTTTGACGCTACGGTCGCGGCCGATCCGGTCAAGACGGCCGATCCGTTGCTCTAAACGATTTGGCGACCACGGGAGGTCGAAATGAATAATCCAGTCTGCGACCTGCAGATTCAAACCTTCCTCACCCGAACTGTCGCTTACGAGCACAAAACAGGCGATCTTTTCGTGAAAGCGCCTTCGATCCTCATCAATATCGACTCTTGGACGTTGCGAGTCGTGCGACGCGATAGCGATGTCCCCAAATGTGTGTCTCAGGGCTCGAACGATCTCCAACTGGGAGGACTCAAAACTTGTGAACACTACAGCCTTCGTTCCCGAAGATTGGATCCGTTGCAACATGGACCTAAGGAGTTGAATACGATCTTCGCCCTGGGAGGGCGGCTGCTGCACCACTTCCAGCATACGTCGGAGTAGTTGAATTTCACCAGGAAAATGGGGCGTGTTAGCTACGAGTTCGCATTCTACTTCGGTGAAATCTTTCCCTATTGTCGAGGCCCCGGACTGCGACAGTCGGACTAGCAGGACCTTTTCCAAAACACCAAGCCAACTGCCTGAAGCGCGAACAAGAATGGTGAACACTTGTTGAGTTTGCCGTCTTAGAAGAGTGGACTGGTCATCCCGTTCCTCTAGGCTGGTTGAATGCTGTAATGCGTAACCTCGCCAATCATCGACCAAATCATGGATGATTTGTCCTCGACTGTCCTCATCATATTCCTCCTTTAAATCCGAGGCTGATCTGGCAGCATCCAAGCGCCGAGGTAAGTTGACGGATTCTCGCCGATTTCGCAGCATACGTCGATGTAAGCGATAGGAGTCACTAATATGAGTCCGTATCGAACGCACTAAATGCTTTTGTTTGTTTAAATCCGGTAGGTTGGATTCAAATAGCAACTGTAGGTCAGTAACAAGTACCTTCAAGCGCAAATCATTTGGGAACATAGAGAGCAACCGATTCAGCGTTGTTTTTATAACAAACGTGGCGGAATTCTCCCCAAATGACAAAAGAATGCGACCGATGTCCTGCCGCTTACTGACTCTCTCGCGAAAAGCTTCAACGGCCTCGAGTTGGTATGTTATCGGATCAAGGAGGTGGAGCATGGACAAGAAATTGTTTTCGTTGTGCAAAACTGGTGTGGCAGAAAGGAGCAACAGCCGTTCCGCTGAGTGAGCCAGTCCTTTGCATATTTGAAATTGCGTCCACCTCTCTGACGCTGTCAGGTCATGAGCACCGGCTGCAATGTGATGGGCTTCATCAATGATTAGGAATCCCAGATTGTCTGAATTCCTGATCGTTCGGTCACGGATACTTGCGGTTGAAATTACCTCTACGCGCGAACCGAAATCGGAGATGCTGAACTTTTCTTCAAGCTCGATTTCCCACTGCTCAACCAAAGTGTCTGGAACTAGAACAATTGCTGATTTAGCCCTTTCATCTAACAGATATTGACGTAGGACAACGCCCGCCTCGATCGTCTTTCCGAGGCCAACCTCATCCGCGAGGAGGTAGCGCTGCACTGGGTCTTCAAGTATCCGCCTGATGACCTCGGTTTGATGGGGATAAAGATGTATATTCGAGGACAAAAGCCCGGTCATGCCAAGGGCCTTAGCCCGTTGAGCGGTTATGCAGTTAATGAAAGCCAGTCGCCTGTCATGAAAGTAAGGGGTCTCATGACCGCGCAGGGCAAGCGTTTCCGTTGGATCTTCAACGGGCTTTCTGCAGCGAACATAAACCTCTTTCTCAGGGACGTAGCGCGCAATGTTATTGGGAAAACTGACTTCGTAAGTCCGGTCAGAAACATCGCGTGCCCCAATTCTCCCTGCCCACCATGTTTCCGTTTCCTTCGACCATACGTAGCAACGGGTCTGATTCCCTGGCCGACCTGACGCGATCGAACTCTTGGCAACTTGTTTCTCGAGGCGGTTACTAATCGAGATAAAGTACTCGAGCGTAACTGTCTCTTTATTGATAGCAACAATTTTGCCGATACCGTAAGAGTTTTGGCTCGATGAGGCGAAGGCACCAATCATAAAAACGACTTAAAGTCCCTCAAAAAGCTCTGGATGATTCTTGAGGGAGTTCGAAAATGCTTCAAAAGCGGCTATTCTATCGGGCATGGCGACTTGGTTTTCGCCTCGATCAAACATGAATAATACTTAGGTCAAAGGTCCATCGCCAGATCATTAACAACGTGCGATTAGACGCCTTCCCATCCACGAAAGAAAGCTCCATAAGATAAGTCTTCGGATGAATCGACCCCGATTTTGCTTTAACGAAAGTTGGTTAGTTGTGTCGCGCCCCGTGACCACGAACCAAACGGCAAATTCAGGTGTTTTTGAAAATGAACCACTCTGGTCCAAAAGGCACGGAATTTCGGTGGAAATCACGATTTCCTTGAGCAATCGAAAGGAAATTGCGCGCTTACAAAAGTCTCGCCCAATACTGTGGGACCTACGTTTCGACACTCAAAACTATGTAGGTTATGAATACACCAGGTAAATGCGGAAGTCAACAAAAGTCAAGAATTGCTTTGGAGTATCGCTAAGGGGGTGAAAATGATTGATTGAATTCAGGGCATGAGCTTTGACGGCAACATTGCATTCAAACAATAAAGCGGCTAGACATCCTCGTTGACAGATCGCAGCGAATGCAAAGGCTTGGATCAACAGCGATTTGCTCGGTCGCTTAGCCCAAACTATTAGTTACATGCCATCGATAATGACAATATCTTTAGTGCTTAAACATTGACGTCTGGTTTGGGTCAATATACGAACTATGATTTCGTTCTCGAGACCAGACCCGTGTCTTATACTGATAGAGTAGATTGTTAGTTAGAATCTCTATGTGACGAGGCACGTTTTGAATCTCATTCCACTCAAATGCCTTCCCGCTCCCGAAATCCCATTTTCCACCGGTCCAGAAGCAAACAGATTGGAGTGGAAGTAAGTCGTCTTTGAATTGTTGCTCCGTAGGGATTCTATAGCGCCGGTAACGGGAGCAGATAGCGTCCATAAGGAAGCCCATGCTAACGATTCCGGCACCATGCATCAATCGCGACTTCCCAGGATCCTTCGCCCATGCCTCCGGAAACACATCTTTTACCGCACTCCAAAAGTTCTTTAAGACGGAGATCATCGCGTCTATGTCAACTCCGTCGGCACCGAAGCGCAGATCGTGCAGCACTCCATCAGAAAGACTATTCTCGAGCATCTTAAGGATCGAATTGTCCTTGATGATGCCTCGCGGCCGCTGCCTATCCGTTAAGTCGCGTGGGTTGGTTGGTGTCTGGATTAATCCGTAAAACGGGGACTCCGAATCATTATTCATTAAGTCGAGCAGTTTCGCGGGAAATCTTCGGCGCTGGAGAAGGGTCGAAAGAGTGGCCTCAGTATTCGGTAACAACTCATATATCAAACCCTTAGGTAGTGGTTTTGTCGAATTAACCAGAATGAACTGTTCTGTCTGCTCCTTTAAGTCGCTCGTAACAAACGCGGTGACGCAGATCGGAAATGAGTCGACGCTGGAATCGCGAATTGCGGCAATTCGCTGTTGGCCATCCACTATGAAGCCAGGCTTCTCATCGTCCTCCCACCAATCCTTTACCGGTATGAACAAGGTACCTGGTCTGCTATACGTTACGATCGGCCCATCACTCGTTTTATCTAGCGGTTCGAATCTGACACGAGGGTCAAAGGCGATAACGATCGCATTCGGGATCATTGGGGCTTCCGTTTCAATGTAGTTTCGGATTTCGGTGATATGTGAAAGCACCTCAGGCCGTTGATACCCCGCAATCATATTATCCCCGTTACGACGTATACGTGAAATTGCGGCAAAATTATGGATCAATTTTCCGTCGACGGCGAAGGTGTAAAGGATTCTTCCGTCGCCCTGCTTTACTTCAATCGCTGGCAAGCGTAGTTCTTCTGATGACATAGCTAAAGATTCAGATTGGAGCCCCTGACTTCGAATAGGGAACCAGACGGTGTAATGGATCGTTGAAGGTTTTGATAAAACGTCCAAATGTTGTGAAACCCTCGGCGCCGGTTACGTTCGGCACCTCGAAAGAGTATCACGTGGTATCCAATTTGACTGCAAACGTTGCAGGAGCAGCATTCCCACGGGCGCGCGGAAAGTGTTCGCTTGTACGCAGACTCATTGTCCCGCTTGTTCCCGCAAAACTTCTCATAGTTGATAACAGATTCCAGTGCCGACTCGAGCGAAGTTCCGCCTTCCGCGTACAAACGCATGGCTGTAAGAGCCGAATTCTCAAGCTTCCGCGCTGTCTCCTGTGAGAGTTGACCGGCAGCGATCCTCCTTCGTAGCGAAGGATTGCCTTCAACCTGTGGAATTCGAATCGCAGTAAATGTTTGTTCCCCGGCAAAATAATTATCTTTGTCGTCCTTGAAGGCTTTAAGCAGCGGGGAAGTGCTGTCTAGGCTTATTACGCCATATTTTTCAAACTCGCGCACGGCGTCCAAGCGGGTAATACCAAGCAAGTGAAGCTTCGTTTCTTTTTTACGAATTAGGTCGATTTGTTGCAAACAGTCGAGAACTTCGCGGGTTTTTAACGGGACCATGCCACCAAGCGCTATGTAGTCGTAACCGATGGTTTGAAGTTCCTCCACACACCGCGCATACGAACGGGCGCTCCAACCTTGAGCTGCTCCAACAGGATAAAATGTATTCTTTTGTTCTCTGTGTTTTCGCAGAAACTCACGCGCATTGTCTAGCGTTATTTTTAGTCTCCGCTCACATTCTTCAAGGTCCGGATTTTCCGCCTGGGGCAATTCGTCCCATCTCGATTGAAATGGCAAAATGACGTGATCTACAGAGATTCCAAAATCGACCCCGCACTCCTCATAAAATTCCATTACATCGTCAACCGATTCGGCCGGTTCATATTCTTTGACATAGGTGAATGCCCCGCAGTCTCCAATAACCTTTAGCCCCGCGGGTAATTTGAAAAACTCGTGAGCTCCAACAAGACGAAGTCGCTTTCTCTGCGGGAAGGTATACTTGCTACCCGAGCCTTCGCGAGGATGAATTAAACCCTTCGATATCAATAGACCATCACACACCCGATTAGGCGACAACACTTCCCACGCATACTGCAGCCCACTGTTGTCGTAAAGGACTGGCCGTTTTTCGCTCTTAAAGTCGAAGTCGCGATAAACCGTGTCGTCGCTGTCAGGGAAAAAGAACTTCATTCGCTGCCCATCCTCAAATTGACATATGTGCGTATCAAGAAATTTGAAAGTGAGCGTATGTGGGACGGAATATTTTGGACCTCATTCCAGCGCAATCCAATTTCGTCCCAGATGCCACCTGTCCAGTGACAATGGGGTTTGATCCGTGCTAACTCGTTGAGAACATATTGAAACGATTTAGGATCATCCGCATCAACCATAAACATTATCCGATCCATTAGACGTCCCATCGCTCTAATACCTGCTCCGTGCATAAGCCGACTCTTTTCCGGCCGTATCCCCCATGCACCAGGAAATGTTTCGCGCACAGCATTCCAGTACATGAAGAGTAGGGCTCGTACGCCCTCGAAATCGGTCGTTCCCGCCGCGATATTTCGAAAAGGGTTAAGAGCCCCTGAAGATTGGAAACTCTCCTGAAGCATATTTATCAGGACTGTGTCTGTTACGACCTCACCACCGGTCTTTTTCCCCGTGCTCGATGCTCTGCGTATTATGCCTTTGAAGGGCGATCCCGGATCGTTATTTAAGAGATCACAAAGCGCCGAAGGCGCTTTACGAGCATTTAAGTTAGCGGGCAATATCGAATCGACCTCAGGAAGCAATTCATCGATTAACCCCTTTGGAAGAGGCTTAGTATTATTGACTCGAAGAAATTGGTCACGCTGCAAATCGACAGTATCGGCGATAAAGGCATTAACCGGCACTGGCAGGTCGCGGCGTTTGCTTCTAACTAAAGCCATAGTGCGTTGCTGACCATCCACTATCCATGCAGGCTTTGGCTGCCCATTTACGGGAAGAGGTATCTCCACGCTTCCTGGCGTGCCTGAACCGTTATCGATCTTCGGGCCCCTACTCTCTTTGAAATTCACGTCTGAGGTCAGAGCAAGAATAATCGAGTTGGGGAAGATCACGCTGTCGCTATCGAGGTATTCTACGATGTTCTCAATGTGGCGGTGCACCTCGGGTCGTTGATAACCAATTAGTTTCCCCTCATCATCGCGAGAGATTCGAGAGATCTCGGCGATTTGTACCAATTCTTCTGCTGTTAGCGAAAACATATAAAGGGGATGCTTAGGATCTTGATTGATCCTCAGAGCTCTCTTGCGAAGTACAGTGCGGGATTTTCCTTTCATTTGCTTTCCTGTTTTACTTCCAAATACAGTTCTCTGAATCGCTTCTGTTCACATGCCCGCCCCTGACTCCTTAGTTTTTTGAGCAGTTGAGTTGCGCTCACGGATGGCATCGCGGTCAACTCGCGTTGCACAAAAGACTTCACCTCGAGATCACTCATTGGAATTCTCTTATGAACAAATAATTCGGGACTCTTCTTAACCGCGTTCATTACTTCCTTCCTGAAACTAGCCGCGGAGAAACCTCCATTGATGCGCAAATTTCCCAGTAATGTTTTTGCTAAGCTAACTCCTATTGAAGTTCTTACATTTCGGCCCAAAAGGTGGATGTTACATTCCGTTACACAGTTAGGACCACATAATAATCGGGCGTCTGTTGAAATGTAGTTAGGCGTGAGTTCTTCTGAGATCTGCGCTGTTTTGGACGAGATAAGCACCAACTCACCTTGCTTTTCGAGGATGTGTAGACCGCGAACTAGATCCGATTGGATAGCATTCAAATACTCGGAGGAAGCGACAACTAGGAAATAATCTTTAGAGTAAGTTCCGATGAGTCCCTCCAATGACCGAGGGTTATCAGAATCCAAGAGATTAAGATGCGTTAGTTCATTCCACCAGGCCTCAGAAGGATTTGTTTCTGTAGGTTTGCCGGTTACTGAATCTGCATCGCGACGGGTGAAGGTTGCCGAATATGGAATGACTCGGTCGGTAGCCGATATCAATCCATAGCCTGCGGAGATAATCCACAGATTTGGTTCAAGACCTTGACGCGCAGCCTCAACCGTTAACTTCTGCACGAGCGACCAATAGTTTCCGATGTATAAATCGCTAGCCTGAATCAAACTGTTAGGTCCCGTTTCAAGAGTGAATCGAGTAAGTGACTGCCACCACATCCTCGCTCTAGATCTGACAGCCCCCCCGGGAATCTTACTTAAACTAAGAATCGGAGGCCGACGTTTTCTACTAGCGCAGCTTACAATGATGTGTAGACGAGAACGCATTTCTGATCTAATGCAGTTTCTGGTAACTGCCAGTGTTCAGAAAATGTACTATAGATTGGCAGCGATTGCTAGTGCAGTTATTTAAAATAGGTCATGCAGGTTAACTGTAGATGGCTAAACTGAGGTAATTTCGGCGAAGGCATTGTGATTGTGAATGCTTTCGTCATTCTCTGCATGAACCCTAAACCAAGTAACCCTAGGATCATTTTGTAGTCGTCCGGCAGCCTGTCTGACCATATCTTCGACAAAAACCGGGTTATCATAGGCTTGCATTGTCACGAATCTTTCATCGGGTCTCTTGATAAGAGCATACACGGGTGAGGAGGCGGAGCATTCGGCAACCTCTATTAACTCTTCGATCCAAACGATCTCTGGATTTCCGCCATCCCTTCGACCGCTTCGCACATCGATAGTGATATAACCGCGTTGATTGTGCGCCCCGTAATCACTGATCTCCTTGCTGCACGGGCACAAACTGGTTACCGGCACTCGCACACTTAAAACAAAATCGTCTTTGCTTCCATTCGATTCGCCAGCGAACGTGCACTCATAATCCATTAGGGCTTTGGAGTTTGTTACCGGAGCTGAGCGTTCGAGAAAATAAGGAAACTTCACTTCGATATGGGCTGTTTCCGCCTCCAGTCGCTGTTTTAACTCGTGAAGAATCGTTGGCATAGTACGCATGGTAACTTCGCCCCGATGTGCATTCAACACCTCGATAAACCGACTCATATGCGTGCCCTTGAAATGATGCGGGAGGCTAACTGACATTGAGATCTCAGCAATCGTTTCCTGTCGGCCGTCTTGCTTGTCTAATACCGAAATAGGATAACGCAGACCTGTAACGCCGGCCCTATCAATAGCGATCCCCCGGCTGTCAGGTCTATTTTGTACGTCGTCTATTGGCCTAGTCTCGCCCTTCATAAACACATCCGCAGGTGCACGTTTCATTTACTATTACTTTTGAAAGCAAGGGAAGGTCGGGCTGAACTCTTTGCCAGATCCACCGAGCAAGATTTTCGCTTGTTGGGTTCTCCAGTCCTTCGACTTCGTTCAAATAATTATGATCGAGACGATCGTACAACGGTTCGAATACCGTCTTTATGTCGCCAAAATCCTGCACCCAACCGGACTCCTGTTGAACCTTGCCTCGTAGGTAGATTTCGATCCTAAATGAATGGCCATGGAGTCGACCGCATTTATGGCCGATCGGTACGTTAGGCAATCTATGCGCCGCTTCAATAATAAAGACTTTGTATATTTCCATTAATGAATAGTGATCTAACTTTCACGTCCTAAGCACTCCGTGCATTTGGCTTCCAGGTTCGTGTACAAATCCGCTCCTCCCGACTCCTTCCTTACGACTCTGAGTTCGCATTCACGATTCGATCTCAGACAGGATTTACACGATCGGTCTCTGTTGACCACCATATAAAACAATTGGAAACTTACCTTAGCCAGATCAGTTTCTCTAGCTCCTCCAAACCAGGCACGACCCTCAAAGCCATAAATCATATCGCCCTTTCCCGAATTACAGGTGTCACAGAGAATTTGCCAGTTACTGTGATGATCGCCTGCCAAGTATACCGGTAGAATATGATCCAGTACCGCTCGGCGTCTCAAAGGCTCGGGACTTCGATCAAAAGATCCTACACGTTTGCTCGTTCGAGGTCGGTCACGTGAACTGGTTGAACTTGGGTCCGGTTCCACATCACCCTTTCGAAACTTGTAACCACACGTAGCACATCTATCGAGTTGTGATCTCAAAATCGAAAAATGGGTATTCTTTTGTATGTCTAAGGAGGTAGCCTGCCTCCCGGTTAACTTATACCTTTGTAATCTCTTTACAATAACAACAACAGCGTCGACATGTTCGGATTTTGGTTCAATGCCAAGTAAATGCGTTAACCTTCGGGTCACAGCTTCCTTACAACGCTGATTTGGATTATCAATAACTGACGCCGGAATTAAGGCCAAAAATGCTCTCCAAAGTGCTATAAGACCTGTCTCATGGTCCCAAATGTCCGGACTAAGAGAGGTGATCTGCAGAAGTTCTGCCATTTCCTCCCGACTCTCAGCGCTTAAATCGTAATTGTTCAAAGAACGGATTGGAAAATCTGGCTCAGTCAGGAATAAGAGCAGTTGCTCGACAGAAGTTGGGGTTTCCATTTGCTACATCAATAGAAACGAATCAGTGAACTCCCCTAAATAATTTATCGCCGTATCGATAATTTGGGATGCTTCGGGCATTTTGGATCGCCAATCTTAAGAAATTCCGACCGTTGTCACTCTGTAGGGACGTAAGTTTCCATTCCTTCTCGAAAAAATTAGACTTCAAGTTGCCAAGAAAGATTGTTACCTTGTTTCTGAAGTCACCTATTCCCTCAACTGCCTCACTTCGATCGAAAAGCCAACTAAGAAAGAGATTCTGCAATTCTTGAAGCGTTACAATCTTAAATAGGTTTGTACCGGGTTCCCACAGATCCGTGTATTGATTCTCCACCTCGTCCCAAAAACCTACGAAATACTTAAACCACTCGTTCTCACGCCAAGTTGCACTTCTCTCGAGATAATTACCTCCAGGGGTATGCGATGCAAATACACTTTCAAAAAAGTGCTTGAATTTGATTCTGTTCGGCTCGTGAGTCCTAAGAGTCCGAAAACGGTTCGCTAATGTAAGCATGCCGGCATAACCCAATGAGCCTGTTGCTTCTTGAACCTTTAGGTCGATTAGACCCTTAAATGGGCTAGCAGGACTGAAATTAACCAAGTTGATGATTGTACTATTCGCGAGATCAACTTTCGCATTTTCTAACCGCTCCTTCAATGCATCAATATCAGATGGACTCAACGACGCGGAGATAATAGCGGTTAAAAACGCAGTATCAATTGGTTTCGCTTTCTGGTTGATAATCACAAACTGGAACACTTGCTCTGCCCATTCGGTGTTAACCAAGCCAACAACCGTGAACGGAATCTTTCGCTCCAGATTAGCCGCGCCCTTTGTTCTATGTTGTCCGTCAACTATTGTTGCCGGTTTCAATAGATTACTTAGCATTGATCTGAGCTTATCCGGGTCTTCATTTTCTACTTCCTTCAGGGCATCTCGATTGAGGAGAAATCGAAGAAAGTCATTAAGTTGGGATTCGTGTACAGAAATCTCCGTGTCCTCAACCACTTCATCGTCAATTATCCCTTCATTTAATTCATCATTTCCACCGCCTAAATCTTCACCAGGTTCGTTCTGTGTAAAACCTTCATCGTCTTCTGAGTTACTAGGTTGAAGAACACTATCGTCTGAAAGTAGTTGATCTCTGTACTTATCCCCACCAAGTTCGGTAAACACCAATCCGGCCAATTCGCTTATTGACTTCTCGCTTAGATCGTCGTAATCCACTTCCAGCAGGACCGGACCGCCAATTTCTTCGACGTCTCCTATTTCGATGTCATAATTTGCGGTAATTCTCTTTATCCGAACTTTGTCTGGCTTAAAGGCGACGACTACGGCAGTCGGGGAAATATTCCTCTTCCCCTCAAAAAACTCACTTATTGCGTTTAAGTGCGGTCTGATCTCAGCCCGTTGAAATCCCTTCATGAATTTCGATGATTTCTGGGGAACCCCTCCCCAATCTTCGACGTCTTCTGCCGGAGCCAAGAACTGCACTGTTTCCGGTCCGTCCTCGCGCTGCTTAAATATCCGCCCTAGGTATCTATAGGTTCTTGTCAATGGTGCACCTCATTAATGGCAACTAAATATATTAGAAACGTATAAAAACGATCACAACAGAAGCGTATGAACTAGGCATGTCTCGGATAGGTTATGGAATCCCTACAATCTTATGTGTCTGGAGACTAAGACGCCACTTAGGATTAGCTAAACAAAATTCGATTGCTAACTCAGTGTTTCGCGTGATATGTGGCCCGTCCATTGGTTGTACAAAGAAATTGGCGAAATCCAAGATCTCAAGCTCTTCCGGCGAGATTCCGGCTTGCGGGTAAATCAGTTTTAGTTCATTCCCCGATTTTAGTTTCAACTCGGTTCCCGCCTTCGGACTAACACAGATCCAGTCGATACCACATGGTGGATCTACGGTACCGTTTGTTTCAACGGCGACTTCGAACCCTTCTTCGTGAAACCGTTTTACCAAACCGTCATCCACCTGTAAGAGTGGTTCTCCACCCGTGCATACAACCATTCGTGACGAGGATTGTGATGACTTCCCCTTCCAAGTATCCACAACAACACTTACAAGGCTGGCCGAGTCGCTAAACTTGCCGCCTCTTGGGCCATCCGTCCCGACAAATTCTGTATCGCAAAACTTACACGTAGCGTTGGATCGGTCGCGCTCTCGTCCGCTCCAAAGATTGCACCCAGAGAACCGACAGAATACGGCAGGGCGCCCGGTATTCGCCCCCTCACCTTGCAACGTATAGAAAATCTCTTTAACCGAATAACTCATTCGATCACCGCCGAAGAGTAAAGGGTTGGGTCGTTTAGTCCTGCATTCTCAAATCCGTTTGCCCGTAGAATGCACGAGTCGCATTCACCGCATGCGGCACCGTTCGCCGTCGGCGAGTAACAGCTAATGGTCAAAGAATAGTCTATGCCCAATTCGGTCCCTCTCCGTATTATTTCACCCTTGGTTAAATTGATTAGCGGCGTATGAATCTTAAGCGTATTGCCTTCAACTGCTGCTTTTGTGGCTAAATTAGCCATTGTTTCGTAAGCTCGAACGTACTCGGGTCGGCAATCGGGATATCCGCTGTAATCGACTGCATTAACACCAATAAAAATATCCGTGCTTCCGAGCACCTCTGCCCAAGCGACCGCGAAAGATAACAGAATTGTGTTTCGCGCCGGAACGTAAGTCACTGGAATCTCATGGTCCATTTGGCCTAAGGCACGATTTTTAGGAACTTCGATGTCGTCGGTTAACGCCGAACCTCCGAAAATCCGGAGGTCGATTTCGGCGATTGAGTGACGCTTAACACCAAGTGCCTGAGCCACGCGCTTCGCAAATTCAACTTCAATTTGATGTCGTTGTCCATATCGTGCTGACAGAGCATACAGTTCGTAGCCCGCTTGCTTTGCTATCGCCAACGTTGTTGTTGAATCTAGGCCTCCACTGAGAAGAACTACAGCCTTTGTGCCGAATGCCATAGAAAATAAGGTTGAAAATCAATTAATCTTACAGCATCCGATTCTCATCCCAAAGAGAACCCGTTTGAACAATTCCGAGCAGGGCTGATCTTTGAGCTTATTTGTCGGCGTAATTGACGGACTTGGTTTGGACCGCGTAAAGATAAGTGATGCATTTCGGGCACATCTCATGCGCCCGGCTGAACTTCCATCCGCTGCGTTCGAGCGTGTCCTGGGTGCCTTTGGTAACTGTCTTGCATGCACCACAGGAAACCTCAAATTCCTTGCAATAGAAAGATTCCATGTCGTGGAAATAATCTGCATCATGGAAAGTGCTGGTATCGATCTCATTGGGTGCGTTCGTGTTAGAATTCATCTTGAGTAATCTCCTTTTGGGGGTTTCCGTAAGAGAGGCTTTATGACTTGGCGGTTGTGAGTCTCTCTTTTATTTTCCCTACATATAAATCTTACTCTAGAATAAGAGTTTATGTCAACTTAAATCTTTCTCTTGCGAAAGATTTATTTTTGAATTAAACTCATCGGGTATGAAGGGGTTTGTTTCGACAGCTCAAGCAGCGGAGCGCTTGGAGGTAACGCCGACCAGGATCCGTCAAATGATCATGGAAGGTGTTATTCGTAAATCCGAAAAGATTGGACGCGATCTCTTTATTCCGGAAGCAGAGGTAAAGAGGCTGGAATCTCTAGAGCGTGGACCTGGAAGACCGCCGAAGACTCAGGAAAAGTAAGACTTCTTGCTCTTATTTGTATCTTTCAAGTTGCCGTCACGGGATATCTGCCTTATCTATAATGGTTTTGACCTTGCATGTCACTTTCAGTTAGATAAAATACCATTTTAGACAGGCTCGAACGCAAAGGCAACGTAGTGAATTTTGAACCGCAATCGGAAAATCCCGCGATAGAAGCGCCTCAGGTTTCCCCGCGACACATTAACAAATTAAAAATAGCCGCCGCCGTTTTTACTATTGGCGGGATAGGGCTCTTTGCCTATTTCATTTACTCGGTGGGCGTCGATGAGATACTCGATGGTATCGGCAAAATAGGTTTCGACGGCTTCGCCATCCTCATGTTCCTCTATTTTCTCAGGTTGGCAGCCCGAGCATGGGCGTGGAAACTGTCGGTTTACGAACCGTATCATTTGTCACTTCGAGACACGATCCCGGCAGTGATCATCGGCGAAGCTCTGAGCAGCATGATCCCGCTGGGGATCTTGATAAGCGGAACATCCAAGGCCGTTGCGGTCAGACGACGCGTTCCGTTGGTTGTGGGTCTTTCTTCGGTAGCAACCGAAAATCTCTTTTATAGCCTGGTAACCAGCCTGTTTTTGATATTCGGCGCGTACACCTTTTTAAGGACGGTCTCTCTCGACAGCAATTATGTATGGGCCATAGACGCCCTGATCGGTGTGATCATCGCATTGATCGTATTCGGCCTTGTGATGGTGATAAGGCAGTGGCATTTTGTCAGCCAGATCTGCGAGTGGCTTTATCACAAAGGTTTTGCAAAGAGTGTGCTCGATCGCGGAAGACTTCAGGCACGGACATTCGAGAACCTGA
>Ga0105248_10000451_pt1 | contig 46797 bp, 43 predicted proteins | sample KBSS34metaG_FD_81524 | JGI IMG/M metagenome (GOLD analysis project Ga0105248, IMG submission 81524) | Switchgrass rhizosphere microbial communities from Kellogg Biological Station, Michigan, USA - KBS S3-4 metaG | ecosystem: Host-associated > Plants > Roots > Rhizosphere > Soil | place...
AGCGTCTTCTTAACGTCGGCTGGAAAGATCTGGGGACAGACTCCGAATTCGCGAACCGAAAAGTCGGCATGTTCGAAAACTTCCCAGTTCGCGAATTCGGAGTCTGTCCCCAGATCTTTCCAGCCGACGTTAAGAAGACGCTTTCGAATCCTCCGGTCCTCGGTTCACGACAGCATCCACCCGAACCTTCTCAGCAGCGGCTCAAATCCCTGCGGCCCCAGCAATCCGCCCAGAACCAGGCCCACGAACGCTCCCGCGAGGTGAGCCTCATGACTGATATTTCCTCTTCCCCTCTGCATGAAGAATATCGAGAGCAGAATGTAGGCTACCGCGAAGACCGGTGCGGGAATTTCGAACGGGATCATGAAAAAAAGCACGTGCATTCCCGGCGCCATCACGATCGCCGCGAACAGGATTCCTGTTACGGAATCGCTGGCGCCGAGCGCCCGATAATTCGGATCCATCCGGTGTCTGTAGTAGACAACCACCGTGGACAAGAGGCCCGAGACGAAATAAACCAGCAGCCACTTCATGGGGCCCAGACCCTCCTCGGCGACGGGGCCAAAGGAATAGAGCGTTACCATGTTAAACAGCAGGTGAGCGCCATCGGCGTGAGAAAAGTGGGAAAGAATCATCCCTTCATAATTCCTGCCTGCGGCGACGTCGCTCGGCGAGAAGAAGAACATGCGGCCTCCGTCGCCGCTGTTCATTCTTGAGAAAGCGATAAGCGAGACGACTACATTGACTGCGATGAGTAGATAGGTGGTCGGCATTCGCGTTCAGACGTCGATGACGGGCCCCGGCGGCAGTCCAGCTGGTGGTTCTGCGTGTTGTTGACGCTTGCGCAGGGCAACGACAATTCCCACGCACCTGTCCAGGTTGGGAGCATATCGACGATCGGCAGAACTTCCAGCAAAAACGTCGGTAGCAGCAAGGCATGAAAGCCGAGGAGCCGCCACATCACAAACATCGCGATGACATCGAGCACTTCGTCGGCAAAGGCGAATCCGAATGGACCCAGAAGCAGCTGGAGTGCATCCGTAGCTGCCGCCACCACAAACGCAGAGACAATGCGCTTGCGGGTAAGAGTCGGCGTCTCGAATAAGCGGGGAAACGGGTTAAGCATTTGCGTAACTGAGTATACCCATGCAGCGCTACTGAGACCTATTCATTCCTTGGTTTTCAACTGACTGTCATTGGCTTCGATAAAGCTGCGGATATCGTCGCTCATGTCGAGCAGCTTCTTCCATTGCTCTTTATATAACGTGACCGGAAATCTTCCGAGCCCGTACACGGAGACGCCGCCCTTTTCACTGACCTTCAGGCTGATTCCTCTCGAAGAGCCTTTCTTCAAGCGTTCGTTTTCCGCACGGAGTCGATCGAGCTCGCGTTGTAGATCCTCAGGGTTATTGGTGGACATGGTTATTCCTTTCGCTCGTCATAGTGTTTGCGTCCAGGCCGGAGAATTAGGCTAGCAAAAGCAGCGGCGGATAGGCTACGAATCTGTCGCTTGATTTTTAAGGCTCATTAACGCCGATGGCGAAATTAGGATCGTTAGACCTCGAAATCGGCAATCTAGAGGACATGGCCGAGATCGTGTATCCAACGAGCAAAAGAACCCGGCGCTGCCTGACCCGGCGCTGCCTGACAAGCGCCTGCAATCAAATTTCAGTGGAATTCTGGCTATCGACAAGAAACTGTTCCCTATCCTTGAATCAGCGTCTTAAAGCCCCCGTACGCCATGCGTTTGAAGTCAAACGGCATCGACTTCGGCATCTCCTGTGTTTTCATTTCCGCCATGACTTTCTTATTAACCGCGTTCCGGTGCGCTTTGTTTTTGAAAATGATGAAGGAGAAAAACGCTGTCTCCGATGGCTTCAGCGCGGCCATCTTCCTGAAGTTCGTGCACTCGGGCATGCCGGCGAGATCGTCGCCCAAGCACTCGAAGTACTGCAGCGCGCCGTGCTTCATCCACATCTTCCTGCCCCAAGCAGCCATCTTCTTGTATTCCGCTAGTTTTGCTTTCGGCACAGGCACTACGAAGCCATCGACGTATGTCATGAGTGTTCCCCCTTTTGAATTCCCGCTCGATCTCGACCTTCTTCTTGCGCTGCAATCGTCGTTGAAGTCCTTCGAGATAGAGGTAGATCACGGGCTTCTCGTATCGCGTCAGGAACTGCGATACGAGAAGCCCGCCTACGACGGCCAGTATAAGGATATTCGTGCATCTGCTGGCACAGATTGCTCGAACCTTCTCCACCGCTATCATCGAAGGTGTGTAAACGTAGATTGTTAGGCTGCTGTAGAATGAATTGCTTGGCCCCGTAGCTCAGACGGATAGAGCAGCGGTTTCCTAAACCGGAGGTCGGCAGTTCGATTCTGCCCGGGGCTATTAACCGCATAGTGCCTTCGCGATCTTCTCCCGAATGCGGAGGATGGGACCAATGCAGACTTACAAATGGGATACCGTGCCTGTCGAACAGCTCACGGATAACATCAGACGGCGCATGATTGTCGGTACGAAAGAAATGCTGGTAAAATGGGAGTTCAAGAAAGGCGCTATAGCTGCCCGCCACAGCCACCCGCATGAACAGATCGTCGTCATGGTGCAGGGCAAGCTCAGGTTGAGCGTGGGAGATGGTGAGACCATCATGGGACCGGACGATGTGGTCGTCATTCCTCCAAACGTCATGCACGAAGCCGAAGCACTGGAAGACACCGTGGTCATCGATGTCTTCAGCCCGCCTCGCGAGGATTTCCTCACCGGGCGCCCCCCACTCTATTTGCAGTGAGCTTAACGTTTTGGCCAGCGAGCCTGCCATTTGGCGCGCAATGCAGCCCGATCAACCTCGACGCCGCGTAGAAACACCCGGTTGATCTTCCTTGAGTTCGCGATGTTTTCCAGAGGATTTGCATCCAACACGGTGAAGTCGGCGTTTTTGTGTGGCGCGATGAGTCCGGTATTAAGGTGAACGGCCTCGGCTGAATCACGCGTTGCAGCGATGATCGCCTCCATCGGAGTCAGCCCCAGCCAGACCCAGTTTTCAAATTCGAGCTGTCCCATCCATCCGATGAAGAAGCGCGTCTGTCCGGTATCGCTCCCCAGGACGATCTTCATGCCCGCTGCTCTCAACTTCAATGCATTCGTCGCGCCGAGTTGCCGGAGGTTGTCGCGAGCACGGGCCACCGACGCAGGTGTTGCATCAGCCAGTTGCGCTCCCCAAAATTGCTGGATCTGTTCCGGCGGGACAGTGTCGCGCAGCAGCGGATCATTCCAGTCTTCGCGCGTGAACGCCGACGAGCCCACGTTTGGATGAAACCACATGTTCGGACGATCGTTCTTCACGATGCGGTCCCGAATAATGGAGAGCAGTTCGTCGTCCGGCGCCTCGCCGTTGCGAACCGGCAAATGCAGCCAACCTTCGACACCGGCCCGGAAGAGAATCTTGGCATCCGCGAGCGTGACATTATGCGCGGCGACAGCCAGGTTCAACCGATGCGCTTCATCGATAGCCGCCAGGTAAATTTCCGGCGTCAGTTTCTTCGTCTGCCCATTGCGGTCGTCCACCCAGATCTTGATGAAGGCCGGTTTCATGCGGGAGTTATCCTGAACGGCGGCGCGAGCTTCTGCCACTGTCGTAACAGGATAGGGAACGTCGGCCCTTGATGGATGGCCTTGCGCGCCCGAGCCAGGCCAGGCGATTCCCGGACCTGCGGTAAGAAAGAGTGCAGCGCCGAAGGGCTTAGTGTCGCGAACGCGGAGCGGCGCATCACCCCAGTTAGTTCGTCCGCCACGCAGATCGGAACGATCGACGAGGTCCGCCATTCCGACGACACCGCCGACGCCGTAATACGCCATCCGTTCCAAATGATCGATAAGATTTTCGCTCGTATAGTATTCCTTGGCCATCGTCCCGTCGAAATCATGCTGGTAGCCGATGTGCCCATGGACGTCTACCTTCGCCGGCATTACTGTCTTTCCCGCAAGACTCACACGTAGCGTTCCCGTGGGAACCTGCACCTGGCCACGACGACCCACCTGGGTGAACTCCGTGCCCTCGATGACAAAAGTGGAATCTTCGATCATGGAGCCGTCACCTACAATCAACCGGGCCCCTTCGAAGACTGTGGAGCGTGGAGACTGCGTGGCGCTCACGAAATACGCGTAACCGTATAGAAGCAGAACCAATGAAACGTTCACTGCTCGGCGCATAGTGACCTCCTCGCGGAGAGAGAGAAGTGTGCAGGCCTTTAGCGGCAGGTTTCGACTCGGGGCTGCAGGACACGCGCACAAATGCGGGTGCAGTCCGACCCAGTCCAGTATGGAGCGTGAAGCCCGGCCCGCACCTACTGCGGCTTCGCCGGAATAATCTTCACTTCCTCCGTATGCTTTCCACCTTCCGCAACCCTGACGGCCTTCCCTAGCTGCTCGTACTGACTCAACACGTCTGGATCGAAAAACGAGTTGGATTCGATACCTTCCCACGCGAAGATCTTGTAGTTCCCGGGAGTGATGCCTCGAAGGGTGAAGCGGCCGTTTTTATCTGTGACCGCTGTCTTCAGGAGTTCCGTTCGGGAACGATCCTGGTCGGGAATCAAAACAGCCTGAATTGAAGAAACCGGTTGTGAGTGAGCGTCGACGACGGTGCCTTCGATTTGACCTGCCGCGCTACTCAGCACAATCTCGAGGTTCCCTCTGACCCCGGTACCAATGACCCATGGTTGGTTCAGGACATCGGATTGCTCGATTCTCGCTTCCTTAACATAGTAGTCGGGCGGCATAGTAAGCACTGTCAGTCGATATTCCCCGGAAAAGACGTTGGTCAGTGAAAACGTGCCGTCGGCATTAAGGGGTTGTGCTGTCGAAGCGAGCCCGTTCGATGCGGTTGCGCGAAGGGCTACACGCAGCGACGGAGTCGCCGGCAGTGGAGTTCCTTCGACTCGAACGATACCCGAAATGGAAAGGCCGGAGCTCATCGACAGAACGACGCCATCCATGTCACCAGAAACGTCCAAAGGAATCTGGGCTGCCATTCTGGTGCCCGAAATCGAATTCAGTGCGTCGATGACCGGCCTGCCGACGAGGTTTGCTGGAATGGTCGCGGTTGCGGTGGACTCCGAAGCTTGAACTCGAAGCCAGTACGCTCCGGGAATGACGTCGCGCAAATCGAATGTTCCTGTCGCCGCGTTGTAGTTGGGATTGGTATTTGTGGAGAGCAACGCGAACGAGCTGTCGCGCGGTATCAGCGAGATGCTGACAGTGCGCGGTGGTTGCCCATTGGCGTCGACGACGCGTCCGCGAACTCGGTAGACGGGCTGCTGCGGGAGCACCAGATCAATACCCGATAATTCCCTTCCGGCTCCGACCTCGAGGGTCGTCGCCCGTGAAGGATCTACCACGCCAGGATAGAAAACCGTGGGTTGTCCCGTCGGCGCGATTTCATTCGGACCCGCCCCGCCATTTATGATGAGCCCATCAATAAGAATCGACAACGTGTTCCGGTTCGACGCCACCGCCAGGTAGTATCGCCCCGGAGAGATCCAAAACAGCCGGTACTCGCCGCGATCATCTGTGCGTCCCGAAGCGATAGTTTGGAAAGTTCGGCCGTTGGGGCCGTATGAAGGCTTAAGCAGCTGGACTGCGAAACCTGCGGCGAATTCGCCCGAGTAGTCCCGAACACGGCCACTCACCGTCGCGGTCTGAGTCAGCCGAAATGAGATGTCTTTCAGGGTTTGGCCGGCCGGCAAGGTGATGATCGTTCCGGGGCCGCCGGAAAAGCGCTCGCCGTAATTCGTTCGCACGAAGCCGTTTTTCCCCGCAATGATTCGGTATTCTCCTGGTTCAAGGTCGTTGAATGCAAACTTGCCGTCGACATCCGTCATCGCGGGCGGGATTGGCGGTACGGGCAGGGGAGGTACAGCCGCAAGCGCTCCAGGATTGGTGTTTGGCGGCGAGACGACTCTGGTAAGCGTGACCTGGGCCTTGGGGATCGGATTTCCGGATCCCGCCTCCAACACAAGGCCCTGAATGGAACCGGACAAAATCCTTTGTTGTTGCTGTACTGGCCCCGGTGCCACCTGCACGAACAGAAAAGCCAACGCGGCTTTCGCCAGCATTCGCATACACGCCCCCTCAACGACTGACAGCTTCTGACAAGGACCGGGAAACTGGGAAAATCTTAACGATGAGCCGGATTGAAGTCACGTTTTTAGGGCGCATGGCTCGGGCTGCTGCTGGAGTGAATCTATTCATTCTGGCGATTAATGGGCAGATATAATCGCGCCGGAGCTGAACATGTTCCCAACACGGACCCTGTGCTCCGACGCAAAGGCAAATGAAAGAATCGCTTTCGATCCGGGTTCTGGGCGACTTCCTGGTTCTGCGAGGGAAAGCCCAGCAGGACTTTCCCCAATCGCGTAAGACGCGTGCTCTCCTTGCGTATCTCGTTCTGACGGGGCGGCGTCATCGCCGCGATCGGTTATGCGATATGTTCTGGGACGTACCAGACGACCCTCGCGCATCGCTTCGGTGGTCGCTTAGCCGGCTGCGTTCAATCGTCGATGAACCTGGCTGCGAGAGAATCGTTGCGGACCGCGAATATGTCTCCTTTGATCTGAAGAACACTCCTGTCGATCTGCTCGACATACGAAAGGAACTCGCGGGTGGAGCGCAAACTCTCACTACGGAGCGTCTTCTGGAATTGGCGCGCAAGTTTAGTGGGGAACTGCTGGAAGATTTATCCATCAAGGATCACCAGGATTTCGAGTTCTGGTTGCTTACGGAAAGAGAGACAGCAAAACGCACGCGCGCGTCTTTGCTGAACGCCCTTGTGAGCCGGCTGCTTGAGGAAGCGCGTGCTGAAGAAGCTATGCACCATGCGCGCGATCTCGTTCTAGCGGACGCCTACTCTGTTCCTTCTCATGCGCTGTTGATCCGATCGCTTTCTGCCGCGGGCCGGCGGGAGGAGGCGGAGCGCCAGTGTGAGATCAGCGGAAAAGAACTTCGTGATGCCGGAGCGCAGGAACTGGGCGAACTAGCTGAGGCCCTGGTTTCGCATCGAAACGCCGGCGATCCCGCAGCTGTAATTTCTCAAGCCGGGACCCAACTGGAACAGGAGATACGCTTCTGCACGACCCGCGACGGCGTGCGCGTTGCCTACGCAACTGTCGGAGCAGGACCTCCACTCATCAAGACAGCCAACTGGCTGAACCATCTCGAATACGACTGGGACAGCCCGATCTGGCGACACGTTTTTCGCGGGCTCGCTCGCGATCACTGCCTCATCCGTTACGATGCGCGCGGGAACGGCCTGTCCGACTGGGACGTAGAGGACATTTCTTTCGATGCATTTGTGCGTGACCTTGAGTCGGTTGTGGATACGGTCGGGTTAGATAGGTTCCCCCTTCTGGGAATTTCTCAGGGCTGTGCCATTTCCGTTGAGTACGCCATCCGGAATCCGGGCCGCGTCACGCGTCTTATCCTCCACGGAGGTTACGCAACGGGTTGGCGAGTCAACGCGGACGCAACGGAGATCGCACGTCGCGAAGCGATGCAAACCTTGATCCTTCACGGATGGGGTCAGGACAATCCTGCGTTTCGCCAGGTGTTCACTTCAGCCTTCATCCCGGAGGGGACTCCCGAGCAGTTTCGCTGGATGAATGAGCTCATGCGTATTTCCACGTCCCCGACGAACGCCACACGGATTCAGGAAGCACTCAGCAGAGTGGATATCCGCGACCGCCTTTCCCTGGTTCGTGTACCCACACTGGTTCTTCACAGCCGCAACGACGGACGAATCGCTTATAGGCGAGGCTTGGGACTGGCCCATGGAATCCCGGGGGCCCGCCTTATCACACTGGAGAGCAACAATCACCTACTGCTGGAACACGAAAAAGAGTTTGCCCACTTCATGTCGGCGATTCGGGCGTTTCTCAGCGAGCCTTGAGTTTGGAAGGGTCCGGCGTTGCCGTGGCGGAACTCCTCGAGATGAATGGAAAAAGCTCCCGGAAAATTTCCGCGCAATTCAACGTCCGACTCTATTCAAAATTGCAAAGAGTTCTTACAATCGGCCCAACGGCGTAAGTAATAGAACGAATAAGGTTTAGCTGAAAAGGGCACGGCACTGTCAGAAAGGCTTACAAACGGGGCATTGGCCGGTCGAAAAAAACCGGATAAAACAGGTAACTAAACGTAGTAGCCAAAAGGTGTTACGTCCTGGCACTTTCGTCGGGTAGAACGGCCTTTGCCGTGCTCTTCATGCAGCGGTTCTTTCCTGCTCAAACTCAGTTGCGACCGCTGAGAAATAACTTAGGAGGCTCTAGTGAAAAGACCACTTCTGCTTCAGCTTCTGTTTGTTGCTCTACTGGTAGTCTGCATCGTTCCACAAGCACAAGCCTCTGCGTTCATGAGAATAAACGTGGATGGTACGATCGTCACCTGCGACAACTCCGCTGCGTTGTGCGGGGCTGGATTTACAACCGCAGTTGGCGGCGACTCCATACAATTCACCGGCACAGTCAACGGAGTCAATTTTGGCGGCGGCGGCGTCGTTGGAATCCAGCTGACCGGCAATTCGCCGGGAACTCCCGCAATTGCTTTCATTCTGGACACCAAGAGCAGCCTCACCAACACGAGTGCTGCCCTGCACACAATCACGATCGACACCGGCCTGAATAACTTCACCACGCCGTCGGGCCCAGGCTTCCTGCACGCTTCGCAGACGGCAAACTGGACGGTTTCCACTGCCGGTGAAAGTCAGGCTTTCACGGTTTGGTTGCGCAACACAAATGACTTCATCGTTCCGGGTGGAAATGGTGTAGCCAGCACTGCAGCTTGCGTAAGCCCGGGCGGCTTGGCGCAGTCTTGCGATGCTTTAACCGCGAACATTCCGATTAACGCCGCGGGCCCTTACGCCCTTACAGCGCGTGAAGTTATAACCCTGGCTCCGGGTAGTATCGCGAGCTTCACTGCAACCAATGCCTTGACCGCCACTCCAATCAACGTCCCCGAACCGGGTTCTCTCGTGTTGCTTGGAACCGGCATGTTGATGGTGGTCGGCAACCAGTTGCGGAAGCGCTGGAAGTAGTTCAAACATCAATCAGTAGTCACGCAAAAAAAAAGGAAGGCTTTTGCCTTCCTTTTTTTTGTCTCTTTTTCCGACCCAGGCGTATCTCGATCGCGCCGATCAAGCAAGTGCGAGCTACCTTTGAATCGGAGCGGCGCAGAAGGGATATTCGCTCCTCACCAGGCATAGAATGCATGGGGCGGAACGCAATTCCGGCTTTTTGCCGCCACCGCCATGAACGAATGTCGTGGCTCGACAGAATGGCTGACCATTTGGCGGGCCGGAAGCGAACCGTAATGCAGAGTGAGAGGTGACAGATGTCTGTGAGATTCCGTTGGGGATTAGGCATGTGCGTCATTGTTGCTGTGGCCGTGTTGGTCGCACGCGCACAGACACAAGAAGTCGACATCACCGGCTACTACTCCGGCGATGGCACATTTAAGGAAGGGGACTTCGTTCGAATTACGAGGAACGGACAGGTCTACCAATATCTCCAGAGGTATCCCGCAGGAGACTGGATTGGTGTGGCAATTCGCGACGGCAACAATCTTGCCATTGCGTGGCAACGCGCAGACTGCGTCAATCTTGGGGTCTCCTTTTTCAAGATTGAGCAAGGCCAAAACGGACCAACCCTGGCTGGCGGATGGGCAGCCTATCCGGGCGGCGGGATCGCCAAAGACACTTTGAAGTGGTCTCGGAAACTGGATTGAGTCCGATTCGCTTTACGGCGCCGGTTCTATTTTTAGCAGCGCGCCTGCGTCTTCGTCTGTTAGGAGATAGATCAAACCATCCGGACCTTCACGGACGTCGCGAATGCGTTGATGCAGATCCACCAGTAAAGACTCCCGCCGCTGCTCGCCCTTCTCATTAAAGACAACACGCTGCAGGTGGCCAGTGCCGCCTATGCGACCCACAGTCATCGAGCCCACAAAGAGGTTCCCTTTCCACGCGGCGAGTTTGTCTCCCTTATAGAAAGTAATGCCCGATGTCGTAATCGAAGGAACCCAGAAGACCGTCGGCAGGACCATACCGGACGGTATCGCCCGCTCGTTCAGCGGCGTGCCATCGTAGTCGTGGCCATACGTGACCAGCGGCCAGCCGTAATTCTTGCCGGGTTGGATGATGTTGACTTCATCGCCCCCCTGCGGTCCGTTCTCGGTTTCCCACAACGCGCCGGTTGTGGGATGGAACGCCAGGCCAAGAACAGTCCGATGACCGATGGAGTAGATCTCAGGACGGTATCCCGCCTTGCCGACGAACGGATTGTCTTTGGGAATAGTGCCGTCGTCGTTGAGCCGAAGGATCTTGCCGGCATCATTCATCGGATCCTGCGGACCCTTCTCATCTCGATGGTGAGAGGAACTCATGAACAGCGTTCCGTCGGGAGCGAACAGCAGCCGCGAAGCATCGCCGCCGGATAACGCCATCCACGGCTCGGCGACGAAAATCTCCTTCACATCGACCAGCGCCTTGCCGTCGAAGCGGCCTCGAGCAAGCGCCGTCGAGTAAACCATCGGAGTGCCGCCGCCGCGACCTCCACCTGCTGCTGGCGCTGCGGCTGGAGCCGCTGGAGCCTTTGGAGCCGCTGCCGCCGGCGCTGGCTTCGACACGTTGTACGCCATGTAAACGAGACCATTCGTCGCGAACTTTGGATGCAACGCGATGTCGAGCAACCCGCTCGTTCCGCCTGCCTGGACTTTTGGAAGTCCCGCAATCGGCATTGGATCGAGAACACCACTGCGGAGGATGCGCAGTTGCCCGGCGCGCTCCGTGATCAGCATGTCGCCATTTGGCAGCCATGCCATGCTCCACGGATGCGAGAGTCCTTTACTGACGACGGAAACTCGAATGCGCGTTCCACGTTCGGACGTTGTGTACGTCCACGGGCCGTCGCCGAGCGTGTTCGCCCCGCGCTGGGCAAGAGCCACAATGGAAATCAGCAAGAGAAGGGAAGCGGGAATGGTTCTTTTCATGAGCGCGGAGGTTAGCAGAAGTGTTGCGGAGAGAGCAAACCGGAGGAGATCTGGGGACAGCCTCCGAATTCGAACGAGAGGATCCGTCCATGATTCCCAATCCTCACGTTCGAATTCGGAGGCTGTCCCCAGATCTCCCTTTCTCCTAGTTGCCGGCGCTCAGAGAAACCTCGGTCTTCGGTGACAGCACGAACCCGATAGCATCATCCTTGCGAACGCGCGTGATCACGATGTCGTGAGAATCCTTGCCAAACACCCCATAGACCGTGATCGGTTGCAGCAGTCCATGGTTCTTGAGGTAGATCACCCGTCGATCGTTCTCGAGGTAAATCCACCCGCTGATTTCCTGACGTCCGACATTCGTATCCCGAATCGTTAGCAGCACGCCGGGCACGATCTCAACCACGCGATCCTCGTGAACCTCGAAATCATGACGATCGCGCTCGACCTTGTTCGCGAGCGATGAAAGGCCGGCCTCGTTCCGGTCAAGGGCATTCCGCAGAGTGGCGACATCCGGGTTTGCATCGTGCGGAATGGCAGACTTCACCGTTGCAAACTGGACCGACGTCTCTTCACGCGTATTCGTAAGGTCTTGCCGCAACGATTCCATTTTCGCGGCATCATCTTCGTGTTGCGCTTGCAGCGTCGCGATCTGCTCGTTCAACTTCGCAACGCTGTTCCCGAGTTCGGCGACAGCGGGCGATGCCGAAGCCGTCGGTTTTGCCGCCGTTGCTTTTTGTACGGCAGTCACCCTCTTGTCCAGCGAATCCATGCGGCCGCTGACTTTGTTCATTTCAGCAGGAAACGTACCGAGGGCCGTTTCCGCTCCGATCATCCGATCACTCAGGCTGTCCACGGTTTTCTGAATGCCCAGTAGCTTTGTAATCGAGCTGCCCTGCGCGCGCAGTTCCGAATTCAACCAGTACGTACTGGCGCCGACGAGACCGATCGTGAGGACGAACGCGGCCCCTGTCCAGAGGCCACGATGTCCGTGGCGGACGATCTTGTTTTGTTCAGACTTTGGATTGTTGTTGAGACTCAGCATATTGGGTACCTCCGCCATGGCAAAGTGCAGCGGACATACCAACGGCGAAAATTGTTAGATTTTTCGTAAAAGGACTGCGAATGCTGAGGTTGTTGTAGTTTCAGTTTTTCGAATAGAAAGTCGTCGATGGTTGAGTGCGGAAAAACTCAACGTTCTGCCGATGCGATTACGGACGGGCGCGACGCTCGGAATCGATTCGGTTCAGCCGGTCGAGCTCTGTCGTCAACTGCCGGATGCGCTGGTCTTTATTCTTGAGCTGCTCGGCTACCTGTTCTGCTTCAGTTTTGAGCCTGTTGATCTCTTCATTGAGCTGAGAAGAACTCATACGCAGCTGAGCAGTGTCGTTTTGAAGGGTTGCGATTTCATTCCTGAGTCGAATTCCTTCGTTCCGCAGTTCCGCTTGCTCGGCTGTGAGGCGCGAGATCTCCGTCGAGATCTTAGCCGACTCATCGCGAAGTGAAAGAATGAGCTGTGCCGGTGACCTGTATGAGCTTTCGGGAAACTCCGCGAACAACCTCTTCATATAGGCTTCCGCAGTTGCCCAGTCCTCACGCCCGCATTCCGGAACGGTGTGAATAATGGCCAAATAGAACAGTGCCCGATCCCGATCGCCAGCCGATGGGACAAGGTCGAGATATTCTTCAAAGTCGCGTTTTGCGTCGCTGCAATTTCGGGCTGCGAACTCGCGGTTCGCGGCCAAAAGGGCAACAGTTGGGGCGGGTGGTGGGGGTGGTGGAGGTGTTGCGACGCGCGTTGTCCGGGTGCAACTTGCGAGCAGCAGCACGAACGCCGCCAGCGACAAGCGCAGACCTAACCGCATTTCGCTGCCTCCTTTGCCTGCGCGGCGCGCATTTCCACCCGAAACGTGCTTCCGCCCTCAGGATTGTCTTCAACCCAGATACGCCCGCGGTGCGCATCCACAATGGTTTTGCAGATCGCCAATCCCAGCCCGACGCCCTGGCCTGCCGTTCTCTTCCCCCGGCCGAGGATCTGGTGGAACTTCTGAAATACTTTCTGCTTGTGATCGTCTGGAACTCCATTCCCGCGGTCCGACACCGATACGGTGGCGGTGGGTACAGACGCCGTATGATTATGGCTCACCTCGATGCGAATCGTCGAATTCTGTGGAGAGAATTTCAGCGCGTTATCGACGATATTGCCGATCACCTGGATCATTCGGTCCGCATCACAAATAACGGGGATTTCCGAACTATCGCTGTCAACGGTGATGTGAATCTGACGTTCTACCGCCTTTAGCGAAAACTCTTCCACGACCTGCTTCACGATGCTCACGATGTCCTGGCCGCTCATTTCGTATTCCATCGTTCCCGCTTCCAGCCGGGAAACATCAAGGAGGTTTGCGACCATGGCACTGAGCCGTTCGGCGCTGTTCCGGCTAAGTTGAAGCAGTCTGCGCTGCGCATCGTTGACGGGACCTGTAACTTCCTCCAGTGTGACCGCAAGCGTTTGCCGGATTGCGGCAAGTGGCGCCTTTAACTCGTGCGACACGTGCGCGACGAAGTCCTTCTTCATCTGATCCAGTTCCCCGAGCTTTTCGCTCATGGAGTTGAAGTCGCGGGCAAGTTCCACAAATTCGCTTGGCCCCGCAACGGGAATCCGATGCGAAAACTGCCCGGTGGCAATGCTACGCGTTCCTCGAGTTAATTCGCGCAACGGCGCGTTGATGGCTCTTACGGTAAGGAAGGTGATGATCGCGCTTAGGATCAGAAAGATCGCGGCTGCAACGAGCGATACGGAGTATGCCTGGCTTGCGAGTGCCTCATTGCTCTTCAGCTTCGCAGCGCTGTTTTCCAGAACTAAATCTCGCGTCCGGATGACTCGTTCGTAATGCTCGCTCGCTGCCGCCTCCAGGGACGGTGGGAATTCATCAAATCCTTGTTTCGGAACTACTTGTCGAATGCTCTCGATTTGGGCTTTGTACAGGAGCCATGCGGAAGAAAGTTCGGCAATCTCCCACGAAGCTTCAGAGGGCTGCCGGACCTCCAGGTCCCTGAAACTCTTGTCGATATTTTCGATACTATCGTTCAGCGCCTGGTCGTTCTCTTTCCGCCTCTCTTCGTCCCTGCTTAAATAGCGGCGAAAGAATCTGTCCAATTCTGTCGCGTCCAGCTCCATCTTAAGCGCACTGTTTACAGCTGAACTGACATTCGACAGCTCATTGTTGATGACTCGCAGCTGGTTAACTGTCCGGAGTTCGTAGCCGACAACGCCCAGGGCCAACGTCATGAGAAGGCCCACGCTCAGGACGACACGGCTGGAGACGCTCATGATTCGATGTTGTACGCCTTCAGCTTGTTGTAGATGGTTTTGACATCCACGCCGAGCTGTCGGGCAGCCTCGGCCTTATTGTTACCGGTCTTTTCGAGCGTACGAATGATTAGTTCGCGTTCGGCATCGGCCATCGTGGTGTTTCCGACATCAAGGACCAGCTTGTGGTTCGAAGGAGTGGACGATCGAATGTAGGGCGGCAGCACGGCTGTGTCGATCCAGTCCGCCTTTGTCAGAACGACCGCGCGCTCGATTACATTGCGAAGTTCTCGAACATTCCCGGGCCACGGGTATTTTTTCAACTCTTCGGCTGCATCATCCGATATGCCTTCAATGGCAGTGCGATGCTTCGCGTTGAACTCTTTAATGAACCGCTGAGCCAAAAGAGGGACATCATCCGGCCGCTCCCGAAGAGGCGGCAAGGCGATCGAAAAAACATTCAGGCGATAGAAGAGATCTTCCCTCAGCTTGCCTTCTTTGACTGCTTGAAGAGGATTGCGGTTTGTCGCGACCACCACGCGGACATCGAATTCAAATTCATGGTTGCCGCCGAGGCGCCGGACTCTGCCGTCGGCAAGCACACGCAGGAGCTTGGGCTGCAGCGGCATCGGCATTTCTGCGATTTCGTCGAGGAAGAGCGTACCGCCGTGCGCCTGCTCAAAACAGCCGGGGCGAGTACCGACGGCGCCCGTGAAAGCTCCGCGTTCGTGGCCGAAAACTTCGCTCTCAATTAAGGTATCCGGAATTGCGGCGGCGTTCACTGCGACGAAGGGTCTTTCTGCGCGAGCACTCAAGCGGTGGATGGATCGGGCGACGAGCTCCTTGCCGGTGCCGCTTTCGCCAGTCACGATGACGGACACATCCCGCCCTGCAACCATTTCTATAAGGTTGAACACCTCGCGCATCGGTCGGCTTGCGCCAACGAAGTCGCCAAACAAGCCGTCGGTTTCGATATTCGAGGCCAGGCGTCGGGTCTTGCGGCGAAGTTCGATCTCTCGCTCCGCATCATCCAGCAGGGCTTTGAGTTTCGTGAAATCGGTGACGGGCTTCGTAAGAAAATCGCGGGCACCCTGCTTGATCGCTTCTACAGCCATGTCGATGCTGCCGCGAGCCGTGATCAACAGAACCGGGCGTTGAGGATTACCGGCCTTCAAATCACGAAGCAACTCGAGTCCGGAGATTTCCGGCATGACAACGTCACTGATCACGATGTCGGGATCATGACGATCTACTATTTGCTTTGCCTCGCGGGCGTCCCCGGCCTGAAGAACGTCGAATCCCCAGCTCTGGAGAAGTACGTCGAACGATTCGAGCATCGCGGGATCATCATCAACCATCAATACCTTACGTTTGCGTGCTGTCATTTTTGGTCTACTAGAGGTTTTGCGAACCTAGTCCCATGATCAGATACCCCTGAATCTGACTCTGAATATCCTTCCAGAGTAGACGACTTCATGGAAATTTTCCGCGTTTTTGTTACCCATGGGGTGCTTCCATGCCGGGTGTTTTTACAGGCTCTTGGGCTTAATGCCCGTCCGGCAGCCTGCAAGTCCTTGAAAACCTCATCTGGCATATAGGTTGCTGGCATAACGACCTAGGGAGAGCAGGCCATTGAAGGTCGGCCCCTGTTTGAGGAGGGTAAGCCTTTTTGGACGCGTCGAAATACCGCTCTAACCCCGGTCAAATTCGTCGCTTTCGCCCTTCTCATATAGAGGCGTAGAGCAACCGAAGTTCCTCAAAAAAAATCACATCGCGTTTTGAGTGGAAGTTCAAAGCTCAACGCAAGGAGGCAGCAATGAAGCGTTTTTTCGGCGTCGTCGCCATCGCGTTAACTCTCGCGAGTTGTACCAACGCGAAGATGGCCGACAAGGAAACGGCTAACAAGGAAACGGCCAACGAAGAATCCACAGGATTATTCGGTTTGAACAAGTCCGCGCCAAAGATCACGGTGCCGCCGGGTACTTCACTGCATATCGTGTTGCAAGAAGGCGTGGGCACTGATGCCAGCGCACCGGGATCGCAGTTCGCAGCTGTTCTCGCGGATCCGGTCGTGATTGGAGGAAAAACAATTCTGGATAAGGGCGCGACCGTTTCGGGACGCGTCATTGACGTGAAGAAGGCGGGCCGAGTGAAGGGACGCGCAACCTTGAGTCTTCAATTGACCTCAGTTGAGCATGACGGAAAGCCCGTCTCTATCGAAACCAAAACTTTCGTTGGTGTTGCCCACAACAACCAAAAACGCGACGCAGCCATCATCAGTGGCGGCGCAGGCGTTGGTGCTGTCATTGGCGCCATCGCAGGGGGAGGAAAGGGCGCGGCGACTGGCGCCGCGATCGGAGGCGCTGGAGGCACAGGAGCGGTCCTGGCCACCCGTGGCGACGATTTGCATTATCCCGCTGAAAGTCGGCTGAATTTCGTCCTTTCGAAACCAGTTGAACTTTGAGTCAGGGCAGTTCGTGAAATTTCAAATCTGAACGAGAGGAGATTAGCGGAATGTTGAGATTGTTTGTTGGAAACATACCGCACGCCTGCGGTGAAACGGAATTGCGGCAGTGGCTCGAAGAGCAGGGACACTCCGTGACTTTCGCACAAGTAATTCGCGACCGCGTGACCGGCCACTCCCGTGGATTCGGCTTCGTGGAACTCCAGGATGTATCGGATCTGCAATCGACAATAGAGCGTTTAAATGGACAACGGCTTTCAGGCCGCGTTCTCACCGTTAATGCCGCTACGCCACGTACTCCGCACCCGAGCACTCACCAGTCTGCGTCGTAGAAACATTCCCGTCATCCGTGGAGTTTCTCCACGGATGACGGCAAATTGCAGGACCGCTGCAACCTTCCGGATCGCTTCAAATATTTGAAAATAAATCTCAAGCCTGCAGCTCTCGCTTGCTGGAAGCCCGTGTGCATTTAAGCGCTGCGGAGGTACTTGACAATGATTGCACCCAAAATAATCGGCGCTGGAGTGGTCGGCCTGGCGATGTGGCTTGGTTATCAGACCTATTCCGACCGGTCTTCACACAGCGCGACGGATACGCGCCTGGCAAGCATCGAAAGCCAGTTGCAGAGCATGCGCGAGGCAGATGCTGCCAAGATCGCCGAGATTTCCACGTTGTTGGACGCGGTGCAGAACCGAGTTGGTGTTACAGCTTCGGACCTGGCTAACGCCCAAAAGGCTGCGGCCACAGCCCGCAAGGATCAGGCCCGCTCGGAGTCGGCTCTGCGTCAGGCCTTGGACGAACAAGCGAAGCATGTCAACACCATTCGCGAACAGTCCGATGTTCAGTTCCAGGCCGTAAGGCAGGAAACATCGGCACAGTTTGGCGAGGTCAACGGACAGGTTTCCGGCGTAAGGTCAGACCTTGAAACAACGAAGAGCGACCTCGCGGCAAACCGGCGTGAAGTTGGCGATATGCGCGATTCACTCGGACGTCAGATCGCGCGCAACGCTGACGAGCTCGCGGCTCTCAAGCGCCGTGGCGAACGCGACTACTATGAATTCGATATCCGGAAGACAAACGAGATGCAGCGCGTCGCGAACATTCGGCTTCAGCTAAACAAAGCAGACGTGAAGGCGAAGAGGTATGACATCACGCTTCAGGTCGACGATTCCAAGCTGCAGAAGAAGGGCCAGCTCATGAACGAGCCGATCCAGATTAACGTCGGCAAGGAAAGAGTGCGATATGAACTGATCGTCAATTCGATCGATAAGGATCGCATCCGCGGTTACGTCAGCACCCCAAAGGACAGCGTCAGCACCAGCGCCTCATTGCAGGACTGATTTTCCCACCCTCGAGCCTTCCTTGAAAACGCTCCTCTTCCAAGGGAGAGGAGCGTTCCTCACGACCATATCGTGTCTTCTGCAAAAGACCGCCGTCGGATCATTGCGGAGCCGTGGCGGGAGCAACCGACAACACTGGCGGTATTGCCCGTAACAATGCCGCCACCGCGTGTTCCATTGGCGGAACGGGAGGCCATGTCCGAACGAACTTTGGGCCGATGACGGCGACGACACGTTGGTTATGTGATTCGGCAGATGAAGCCAGGTTTCTTCTGCGTGGATTCATCGACAGGGTAGGGAAATTCGCCTGGCGGGACGGCTACGGCGCGTCTACGGTCTTGTTTTTCGCAGTTAACGAAGGTTCAGCAATACGCCGCTAACCAAGTAGCGCCCCACCATACTGCTAACCAAGTAGCGAGCAGCTTTGAAGAAGTCTCGATCTATTGGGGTTAGGCGGTATTGAATTTCGACGAAAGTACCTTCAAGCCTGCGGTGTGGAGGTCCCGAAAAGCATCCAGGCTGAAGCTGGCTGAAATGGGCTCCAGCCCGGATGGGCGACGAAGAAAACCTGAAAGAACGACAAACAACAGACGCGATCGCATTAGCACCTGTCGAGATTGTCGGCTCTCCTCTTTCAGGTTCTCTTCACGCAAACTGCATTGCTCGAAGGCAAATCGCCTCGAGCATAGAGTGTCTATTCGATTCTTTCGTGGACGTGGTCTTCCTGATCACGGGGAGCTTGCGCGCGGACTGCTTCTGCAGCTTCGATGATGCTGCGAGACTTTCGGAATCAGCGATGCAGTATCTTCGGACGTTACGGTTAGGGTCCGTCTGCGCGCTTGCAGGAACACTAGCCTGGGGGGGCGGCGTGCCCTCTGCAAACGCGCCAGAGGAGGGAAGCGCGGCGACTCTCAGGACCGCAGATGCTGGAGTTGATCCCTCATTGGAACTCCTTCATCCGTGAAGCAGCCTGCTCCAGAGTCGCCGAGATCCTTGAAGCTTAACGATTCGCGGCAGTGGCGTTCGGCGACAGAACGGTCAGCGTCACCGAGCGATTCTGCTCACGGCCTTCCTTGGAGTCGTTCGGCGCAACCGGCTTTTCCGAGCCGAAACTGATTTCTTCAATCTTGTAAACTGGAACGCCCTTATCCACCGCGAGATATCGCTTCACGGCTTCAATGCGGCGCTCGCCCAACCGGACATTGTAGGTCTTGTCACCGGTATTGTCGGTGTGGCCCTCAAGAAGGACAAACGCATCAGGGTTTGTCGAAACGGACTGCGCGATTTCATCCAATCCTGTCTTACCTGCATCCGTCAGCTTGTCGCTGTCGAACTTGAACAAGACAGATTTTTGAGAGCTCATTTGGTAATTGTTGCGGTTCGTGAACTTCTGATCGAGCGTGGTCAGGTTCCTGTTGGTTGTCTCACCAGCGGTCTTAACGGTGTTAACCTGCCCGGTCAAGTCGGTCCTCACACCATTGATGTTGTTGGTTGTCTTCGTATCCAACTCCGTAACCTTGGTGTCGGTGGCCGCGACCTTCTGATCAACCGTGGTCACTCGCTGGTCGACTGCGGAAACGCGGGTATTCACCTGGTTGACGCTGTCCTGGGTTTCTTTGACCTGTGCGTTGGTTGCATCAATCTTCGCCGTGTAGTCTGACTTCAGGGCATCAGACGATGCTTTGACTTCATTCCGCGTGAACTTTCTTGTCGAAAGGCATCCGCTGGAAACGCCTGCCAAACCTACTGAAACCGTAAGAGCTAGTACACCAGTCTTGAAACGTTGCATATAAGCACCTCCCTCTCCTGCGAGTGCCCGTGCAAGTCCGAGACCAACAGCCAACTAGAAGCTAAAATGCCAAGAACATAGGGCAATCGGGTCTTGGCCGATGCACTGTCCCGATTCCCAGTCTCCGCAACCGTGGAAGATTTCCCGGATTTAAGTCGAGCGCTTTCCCTTTGCCTTCAACCTCTTGACTTCTGGCCAAGTCCGCGAATGGCATGGTTGTTGGAGCTCAGCGTTTATCTATCCTTGTCATAAATTTTTCAGCGTCGATTCTGAACTGGAGTGGTCTCGGCGTTTCAGTCTGGTCCTCTGCACAACACTGCTTGCATTTCTGTCCCCCTGTTAGCATCCAGGGATTAAACAGAAGAAGGAGTGTTCACAATGTGGACAAGACGTACAGTCGTAAGTTTGATGTTCCTCGTTACTTTCATCATTTCAGCGGGTTCGGCGGCAGCTCAGACGAAGGGTATCGGAATTCGCGCAGGAGTGAGTGCAAGCCCGGATCAGTTCTATATCGGCGCTCACATGAATGTGAAAGAGATCGTTGAGAACTTCTGGTTTCGCCCGAATGCTGAAGTGGGGTTTGGCGATGGTCTCACCTTGCTCACATTGAACCCCGAGTTCGTGTACAACCTGCGGATCAAGTCGCGGGAGTGGACGCCCTATATCGGCGGCGGTCCATCCTTCCTTGTCGGATCGTTTGATACCGGAGCAGGTCATAGAGATACAGACACAGGTGGGGGATTCAATTTCGTCGGTGGTATCCAGCAACGAAAAGGGTTCATGGCTGAAATTAAGATCGGGGCATTCGATAGTCCGGACTTCAAGCTCGGCATTGGCTGGACCTGGTAAAACTTCGTTAACGAAGCATTGCGGAATCTCGCACCCGAGCGGGTGCGAGATTCCGCAAGCGTTTATCACACATAACCGCACATCCGTTCCTCCGTGTTCGATGGAAGCGATCCGCCTGCCTAACCGCACGACCTTGTAAAGACGGCCAGTTCTAGCTTAGACTTAGGAGTTTTTATAAGTGGCCGGAGGTTGACTGCGTGGCGCGAGCAAGAATGACGCGTTCGGAGCTTAGGGCTCAGGACGAAATCACGACAACTTTGGAACGTTTGACAGAGACCGCAATGGCTCGTAAAAACGAGGTCCTGATCGGTGCGGGTGTCGTGCTGGTGCTGGTACTGGGCTTCTTTGGGTGGCGGTATTACTCCTCAACCCAAACTGCGGCGGCTCAGAAGGACCTGTCCAATGTGATCTTTGCGTTCCATGATCAGGCTGTGAAGGTCGATAAGGATCGGTTCGAGAAAACAGTCCTTGCTGCGCAGAAAACAATGGCTGACTATCCGTCGTCGTCGGAAGCTTCCCTCGCGCAGTACTATCTGGCACTCAGTCAGGATGGCCTGGGAGACATGGCTAACGCCGTGAAAAATCTGGAAGAGGTGATCGGCCGGGGCGATACCAGGACCAAGCCCATCGCGCAGTTTGCGCTGGCCAATGTTTACAAACGTAACGGCGAGCTGCAGAAGTCGATCGATGTCCTGAAGCAACTTGAGACTGCCGGCGGCTTTTCAAAGGCTGCTGTGGCTTACGAACTCGGCTCTGTGGCCGAAGCCGCCAATCAGAAAGAGGTCGCTCAGACGGCCTATTCAAAGGTTGTGACGGATTCTGCGGATTCGCCATTCCGTTCGGATGCGGAGAGCGCCCTCAAACGCATGGGACTTCCCGTGCCTGCTCCTGCGCCTGCTCAGCCCCAGGTAGAAGTGAAGTAAATCGGAACGTGGGATGGATCGGTATTTCGTAGATCTCAAGGATCTTGATCAAAAGGTTTCCCTCGAAGGTTCGTTCGATCCTGGTGTGATTGATTTTGCCGGTGAGAATGTCCGTCAGGTCGGGCCGCTGGTGTGGTCGGCCACGGCGGAAAGAGCTGGCGAAGAAATCAGGATTGCGGGTGATCTGTCGGCGACAATGGAATCGAGTTGCTCCCGATGTCTGGAGCCGGCGCCCGGCGAGATCCAAAAGTCATTCGATCTGTTTTTTCGTGAACACGACGAAGACCTGTTTGACGAGGATGACGTCGAGTTGACGGAAGAAGACACAAGGACAGCTTTCTTTGCGGGAACGCAGTTGGCGATTGGAGACCTTCTTCGCGAGCAGGTGCTTCTGGCGCTTCCCATGAAAGCGCTGTGCAGGGTAGACTGCAAGGGCCTGTGTCCGGTTTGCGGGATAAACCGGAACCAAAACGCCTGCGGTTGTTCTGCAGAAGTTTTCAGTCCTCATATGGAGAAGTTGCTCGAAATCAAAAGAAAACTTGAGGACGAGCGGAGTTCATAAAGATGCCAAATCCGAAACGTAGACATTCCAAAGGCCGTCGCGACCGGCGGCGCGCGCATGACAGTCTGACAGCACGCTCCTTTGCGGAGTGCACGAATTGCCACGAATTGCGGCTGCCTCATCGTGCTTGTCCTCATTGTGGCTATTACAAGGATCGCGAAGTCATTGAAGTCGCGGAAGAGTAGATAATCCTCGGTCTCACATGATCAAGATCGCCGTTGATGCCATGGGGACTGACCATGGGCCCGGTGTTGAAGTCGAGGGAGCCGTTCAAGCCGCTTCACAGCTGGGGGTGCCTATCGTTCTGGTGGGGCAGGAACCCCTCGTGCGGCCGTTGCTCGCCAAGCATGACACGTCGAATCTTCCGATTGAAATCGTCCATGCGAGCGAGGTGATCACGATGGAGGATTCTGCGGCGTCCGCAGTACGGCGCAAGAAGGACTCCTCCATTCGCGTTTGTGAAACACTGATGCGTGATGGGAAGGTTTCCGGGGTCGTCAGCGCAGGAAACACTGGAGCCGTGATGGCCACCGCGAAGTTCGTTGTCGGAACTCTTCCGGTCGTGGATCGGCCCGCTCTGTCTACCGTGCTTCCGACGCAGAAGGGGAAGCCGTGCATCCTTCTTGATGTCGGCGCGAATGTGGATTGCAAGCCTTCACACCTGGAGCAGTTCGCCATCATGGGCGAAATCTACTCGCGTGCGATATTCGGAATCCGGCGTCCGCGGGTCGGGTTGCTGTCAATCGGCGAAGAGGATTCAAAAGGAAACGAACTGACCAAGGAAGCTTTCAAGTCGCTTCGTCATGCCCCCATCAACTTCATCGGCAACGTTGAGGGCCGCGACATTTTCAAAGGCGATGTCGACGTTATTGTCTGCGACGGTTTCACGGGAAACGTCGCTCTAAAACTTAGTGAGGGATTGTTCGAAACGTTTATCGCAATGCTTGGACAGGAATTACATCGCACCCTCTCGGCAAAAGTCGGGGCCATCTTCGCTCAGAACGCCTTTCGCGCCTTCAAGCGCAGGCTCGACTATTCGGAGTACGGCGGGGCGCCGCTGCTCGGGATCAAGGGGATCTCCATCGTGTGTCACGGCCGGTCCAACGCCAACGCCATCAAAAACGCCATCCGCGTTGCGAGCGAGTTCTGCAGGCACAACGTCAATGACGCCATCGAAAAGGAGTTCATGAAACTCGGATTAACGCGGAGCGCGGGAGCTTAACCGCCTTCGATGAAAACTGCATTTATTTTCCCTGGCCAGGGAGCTCAGTACGCCGGAATGGGGCGCGAGCTTTTTGAAACTTACTCCGAGGCGCGCGAAGTTTTTGAAGAAGCGGACCGCGTTCTGGGATTCTCACTGTCTTCGCTGTGCTTCAATGGTCCTGAAGACGATCTCAAGGTTACGGAGAACACGCAGCCCGCGATTCTCACGGTTTCGATCGCGGCTTATCGCGTCCTCCAATCGAAAGGACTGCAGCCCGCCGTCGTTGCGGGGCATAGCCTCGGAGAGTACTCAGCGCTCGTGGCTGCAGGAGCGCTCCAGTTCTCCGATGCTGTTGCGCTCGTTAAACGTCGCGGACGTTACATGCAGGAAGCTGTCCCCGCAGGAGTCGGCGCGATGGCCGCGCTGCTCGGCATCGAGCTTCCCACTGTTTTATCGGTGTGCGAACGCGCCGCACAGGGGCAGGTGGTGGCTCCCGCGAATCTGAATTCTCAGACTCAGATTGTTATCGCCGGTCATCAGGAAGCCGTAGAACGCGCTATCGCTCTCGCAAAAGAGAGCGGCGCAAAGCGCGCGATCCTTCTCCAGGTGAGCGCACCATTTCATTGCTCGCTGTTGAAACCGGCTGAAGAGCGCCTGGTGCCGGACCTGGATGCGTGCACGTTTGCAGATCCGCGTTGCGCTGTCGTAACGAACGTCGACGCTCAGCCTGTGACGAGTGGCGCCGCGGCTCGCGATGCTCTCAAGAGGCAGGTTTCGCGTCCGGTGCGATGGCAGGAGAGCGTTCAATGGATGCTCAATGATGGCGCGAATATTTTCGTTGAACTTGGGCCAGGGAAGGTCCTTTGCGGACTCGTTCGCGCAGCGGACAAAAGCGCGATCACGTTCAATGTTGAAGACCAGAAATCGCTGGAAAATGCTTTTAACGGACTCCTATAATCAGCAATTTGTCTGAAGCAGGGCCGTACACTAAGGAGGTTTTGAATGGCTTCGTCGACTGAAGAGAAGGTCAAACAGATTATCGTGGAACAACTCGGTGTGGATGAGTCGGAGGTTACCCCGACCGCGTCCTTCATCGACGATCTGGGGGCCGATTCCCTCGATACTGTAGAACTTGTGATGGCCCTTGAAGAAGGATTCGGCATTGAAATTCCTGATGAGGATGCCGAGAAGATCACCACCGTTAAGGATGCACTCGCATATATCGAAGCGCATCTTCCCAAGTCCTAGTTTGAAGAGGTTGTAAGTTGGAGAAGAAACGAGTAGTTGTCACCGGTGTCGGTCTCGTTACTGCTCTAGGCACAGGAACAGAAGAAACCTGGAAGGGACTTTCTGAAGGCCGGAGCGGTGTCGGTCCGATCAGCCGATTCGACACAAGCCTGTATTCCACACGCATCGCCGCAGAAGTAAAAGACTTCGATCCTTTGAAGTGGTTCGACAAGAAGGATGTGAAGAAGATGGATTACTTCATCCACTATGCTGTGGCGGCTGCGGACTTTGCGATGAAGCAGTCCGGACTGGTCATCGCTCCGGAAGTTGCCGAACGCGCCGGGGTATTCATCGGATCCGGAATTGGCGGATTCACAGTGATCGAACGGGAGCATCGAGCACTGCTGGAAGGCGGGCCACGAAAGATCTCTCCGTTCTTTATTCCATCCAGCATCATCAATCTTGCAGCGGGGCAGGTGTCGATTCGCTTCGGCGCACGAGGGCCGAACTCCGCTCCCTGCACCGCCTGCTCTTCGGGCGCACACGCTGTTGGCGACGCGTTCCGCGTGATTTCCCGTGGAGACGCGGACATCATGATCTGTGGCGGTTCTGAAGCCGCTATCACCCCGATGGGAGTCGGGGGCTTTGCTGCCATGCGGGCTCTGTCCACACGCAATGAGGAACCTCAACGGGCTTCACGCCCCTTCGACAAGGACCGCGACGGGTTTGTCGTTGGTGAGGGCGCGGGCGTGCTCGTTCTGGAAGAGTTGGAGTTCGCGAAGAAGCGCGGCGCCGAGGTTCTTGCTGAACTCGTCGGCTACGGCATGAGCGGCGACGCATTCCACATCACGCTTCCTCCAGAAGACGGTCACGGCGCGCACCGCGTGATGTTGAATGCGATCACGGATGCCGGCATCGAACCCGAACAGGTCGGCTACATCAACGCACACGGGACATCGACGCCACCCAACGACAAGATCGAAACCCACGCCATCAAGCAACTCTTCGGAGACCATGCGCGGAAACTGGCCGTCAGTTCCACAAAATCCATGATCGGGCATTTGCTCGGTGCGGCCGGTGCTGTGGAAGCGGGAATCACGACCCTGGTTGTTCAGCGCGGACTGATTCCTCCGACGATCAACTACGAAACGCCGGATCCGGATTGCGATCTGGATTACGTCCCGAATAAAGCGCGTCAGGTGAAAGTCGAATACGCGCTCTCGAATTCGTTCGGCTTTGGCGGCACCAACGCGTCTCTGCTCTTCAAGCGCTACGAATAGATCGGGGAGAATTAGGGGACGAGGAGCGAAATCGGGGCCAGGCCCGTTGGTTCCCTATTTCCCGCTTACGAATATCGCTAGCGCCACTACGTCCCTCTGCGGGAAATAGGGAACCAACGGGCCTGGCCCCGATTTCGCTCGATCTCCCTAATCGGCCCCAATTTTGTTTATCCTGTCTAATGTGCCTGAACGTGACACCCTCGAAGTCGATGCGCTGATCGTTGGAGGCGGCCCGGCCGGTTTGGCTGCGGCTTATCGGCTTCGGCAGCTCATGAAAGATGCGTCCATCGCCGTTCTCGAAAAGGGAAAGGAGGTCGGATCGCACATTCTGTCGGGTGCCGTCATGGATCCGCGGGGCATAGACGAACTTATACCCGACTGGAAACAGCGCGGCGCGCCGCTCATCCGTGCAGTGGATGAAGACAGCGTTCTCTACTTCACCAGGAATGGAAAGTTCACACTTCCCATAACACCGCCGCCGCTGCGCAATCACGGGAACTACATTCTTTCCTTGAACAAGTTTGTTCGCTGGCTCGGTACGCAGGTGGAGCAAAGCGGTGTTGATGTGTTCACGGGATTTGCTGGTGTGGAACCCTTATGGGACGGAAACCGATTGGCCGGCATTCGTACCGGCGACAAGGGCGTCGGTAAGGATGGTCAACCCAAAGGGAACTACGAACCCGGCATCGACATTCACGCCAGGATCACGGTGCTGGCGGAAGGCGTGCGTGGTTCGCTGACCAAACAGCTGATTAGCCGTCTTCACCTCGACGCGGGACGGAATCCACAGGTTTACGCTGTTGGCGTGAAGGAAGTCTGGGATGTGCCGAAGCAGAAATCTGCACCCGGCTGGGTCTTTCACACGATTGGCTGGCCGCTTCGGAATGAAGAGTTCGGCGGAGGATTCATTTACAACATGGAGGGCGGACGGGTATCCATTGGACTTGTCATCGGCCTCGACTATCCCGACCCTCGCGTCGATCCCCACCACCGGTTTCAGCAGTTCAAGACCCATCCCTTCGTTCGTAGTCTCCTCGAGGGAGGCACTCTCCATGCGTACGGAGCAAAAGCGATCCCCGAAGGCGGCTACTGGGCGCTGCCGCAGTACTACTTTGATGGAGGCTTGATTGTTGGTGATGCTGCCGGATTCCTGAATTCCATGCGGCTGAAGGGAATTCACCTCGCGATCAAGAGTGGAATCCTGGCGGCAGAAACAATGGCTGAAGCGCTGGGCGCCAATGACGTATCTGCTTCACGGCTTCAAAAGTTTGAACAGCGCGTCGAGGCAAGCTGGATCAAGGAGGAACTATGGAAGGTTCGAAACTTCCATCAGGGATTTGAGCGCGGATTCGTTGCCGGAATGTTTCACACGGCGCTGCAAATGATTACTGGCGGGCGAGGCTTGCGAAATCGTTACGGCAATGTGGCCGGGTACGCTCGCCTTGTCCCCGGCCAGAGACCGCCACTTCCGCCAATCTCTTTCGATGGGAAATTAACATTCGACAAGCTTACCGATGTTTACAACTCCGGCACGGCCCACGACGAGGATCAGCCCGTCCATCTTGTCGTGCTCGAGCCTTCCATTTGCCACCCGCGGTGCACGAATGAGTATGGGAATCCCTGCCAGAACTTTTGTCCTGCTGCGGTGTACGAGATGTCCGACGGCCGCCTTCAGATCAACGCCTCGAACTGCGTACACTGCAAGACCTGCGACATCATGGACCCTTACCAGGTGATCAACTGGATTCCTCCCGAGGGTGGCGGCGGTCCGTCCTACGACCTGCTGTAGATTCGCCCATCAGCGTTTATATCCGGTTGTGATCGAGTAGTAGCTGTGAGTACTCGCCGTTTCGACATCCTTGAAGCCGGCGCCTTCAAGGATGGAACGCAGTTCCGAGGAAGTGAATTGCTGGCCTTGTGTTGCGAGCAGCATCAGCATTGAAAATGCGGCGGCAGTTACCTCTCCGTTGCCGCTGTTGTCGAGGAGCATTTCGTGCAACATGATGCGGCCTCCGGTCGGAAGCGCTTCAAAGGTGCGCTCAGCCAGCCACCGACACGTTCGGAAGTTCCAGTCGTGCCAGATGTTCGAAAAGAACACGGCGTCATAACCGCGCGGCCAGGGTTGTCGAAACATGTCGACTGCGATCGCGTCCACTCGGTCCGAAACTTCTCCAGAATCCGTATAGGATTTGGCAACCTCGCACATCGCTGGAAGCTCCATGATTGTGCAACGCAGATGAGGGTGTGCCTGCGCCATGGCAATCATGAAGCATCCGGAGCCACCGCCCACATCGAGGATCCTGTGGATGCCGGTGAAGTCGTAGTGTTTGGCGGCGCCCACAGCGGCCGGCAGCGAGTGAGAATGCATTCTCATCGCGACTTCACGTGCACGTTCCATCGAGATATTGCCCGATGCCCAGTCGTCGATAGATCGTCCGTCACCCGAAATCTTCGGAATGCCGAGCGGGCCGACGGCATCCGCTGAACCTTTTTGGCGCAGCTTCGCCATCAATGTATCGCGATGCCAGGCACTCACGCCGACATGCAACATCGGCCCCCAGTAAAACGGACTGGATTTCACGAGATAGAGTCGCGCCTGGAGAGTGAGTTCGAAACGGTCGTTGCGGGCAACAAGCAGCCTGAGCGCGGCTAGAAGGCGAAGCAGAACGCCCGTCGCTCGCTCGTCCAGATCGAGGATTCCGGCGAGTTCCTGAATCGTTCCCGGTCTGTCGTTCAGAGCAGCAAAGATGTCGGCATCGTCGGCAGCGACGATTGCGCTGTGGTATGCGCCAGAGAGAAACAAATCCCAGATGTGGGAATCATCTGTCGTCGGGGTCTCGTAACGCGGCATTCCCTGTTCCTCCTTTTCAGTGCGTGAGGCGAAGAATGCTAGGTCAGACATATCCAAAAATCCAAGAGCAAAGGCTTTATTTCACTCGGGCTCAAAGTATTTCGAGGCCGACGATGCACTTGAGGATTGTTTCGTCGAACTGAATCCGCATTAGTTGCGAATGTCCCGTCGTTTCGGAATGTTATCGTCGGCAGTACGATCTATCTGGGAGATGGGAGAGCACGCAGTTCAGCAGCCGCCACCGACAGAGTCAGCGCAGAAGTCTTTAAAGTTGATGTGTGGCAGGCTATTGAGAAGTGAGGGCAGGCTCGGTCACCTCATTGACCGAGGCTTGTTCCCCTGAGATTTCCGCGAAATAGAGTTCTACTTTTACGTTCGGGAAGCGGCGTCGGATTCCTTCCCGCGCAGCGAGCAGATCGCGCCTCACATGATCCTTCAACCGGGATTCGTCGGATTCGATGTGGTTCGCGATATACCATCGGCAATCGGCATGACCAATCAAGATGCAGCGCTCAGCGTCCATCAGCTTCGACATGAAGTCGAACCAGGCAGCGCCCTGACTGCGCAGCGCATCACTTCTCTCCGACGGGCTCAGATGCTCGGGGCCGCCGGGGATAGCTATCAGACCGTAGCGATTGAGGCCCAGCCCTGAATAAAGGAAATTCTGAAAGTGGGGCTGATAGCGCGGGTCGCTGCAGTGAATGACGACCACGTGAGATTGATCCGTTCCGACGGGCTTCGTTCGATATTCCATTTTTCTCCGCTTTTAGTAGAGCAGAAAATCGTAGAGCGTGTCACCTGCGGCGATCAGCACATGCTGGCGTCCGTCCAGCATGTAGGTCTCTGGCGCGTTGGAGATGTTGATCCGTGTGTGCCACAGCGGATTCCCATTTCGCGCATCGTAAGCTACGAAATTGCCGCTGCCATCGCTCGAGAAAAGGACGCCCCCGGCCGTTGTCAGCAGTCCGCCGCCTCCGCTTCCATACAGCTTTCGGCGCCAGCCAACCTTTCCGGTTTTGGGATCAATCGCGGTGATGAAGTCTCCGCTCGATCCGAGATTGCCAAAGCCAGCCGGCTGCTTTCCTGCAAGACCCATCGACCCGCGAGGGTCCGTGTCGGTGAGATACAGCATGTTGAACGCATTGTTTTCCCGCGTGTAGAAGAAGCCTGTATCTGGAGAATATGCAGGCGGAGGCCAGTTAGCCACGCCGCCCTCTACCGGTGAGACGAGAGAGCCCGGAATGGTTGCTTCCTTCAATGAATCCGGGTCGACGGTTCCATCGGATCGCAGTCCCTTTGCCCAGTTCGAGTACATTCCATACTTCGATGTGGTGACGTGCTTTCCCGTTACTCTATCGACGGTGAAGAAATAACCATTGCGAGCTGCTGTCGAGACAAGTTTGCGCGGTTGTCCGTTGATCGTCGCATCGATCAGAACCGGAGTCTGTGCGGAGTCCCAGTCGTGCGTGTCGTGCACGGATGTCTGGAAGTACCACGCCATCTTTCCCGTATCGACGTTGACGGCAACCAGAGAGCACGTGAAGAGATTGTCGCCGGGCCTGCCGGCGCCGGTGTAGCCGGGGGTTGGATTTCCCGTTCCGAAGATGTAGAGCCTGGTCTCGGGATCGTACACTCCCGGAACCCAGGAAAACCCTCCGCCATGACGTGCGGCATCGAGGTTCGGCCACGTCTCCAGGCCCGGATCGCCGGGATTCATCGGAACGGTGTAGAACTTCCATTCGAGTTTGCCGGTCTCCGGGTGATACGACTGCAGGAATCCCGGTGCATCGAGGTCGTTACCAGTACCCACAACCACATGGTCTCCGATGATCATCGGAGCCATCGTCGAGAAGTACTGCTGATCGAAATCCGCGATCTCCACGTGCCAGCGTTCTTTGCCGGTCTTCAGATCAAGGGAAACGAGGAAGTTGTCGGGCGTTTCGAAAAACAGGTAATTGCGCCAGATGCCGACACCGCGATTGCCGATATGCGTTCCGCCTCGTGTTTTCCAGTAGTAATGCCAGAGTTGACGTCCATCGCGCGCATCGATTGCCCATACGTGATCGGGTGCGGTTGGATAGAGAATGCCATCCACCATGAGGACTGCGCCGCGCACAGAGACAGTGCCGGGAACCCACTCTTCAGGGCCTTCACCGCCGACAATCGTGCCGCCGCCAATCGCGGGGTTCACCCTGCCGATCCACCCCAGCGTAAGGTTCTTGACGGTGTTGCGATCGATCTGCTTGAGAGTGCTGTATCGCCTTCCGGTGTAGTCGCCGGAGTAGGTAGGCCAGGAATCGGCCAGCGGTTTCAACAGCGACGCGGGATCAATTCCTCCCGGGCCTTGAGTTTGACTGACCAGCAATGTCGGCAGGAGAAGCAGCAACGCCGTGAGCACAAATTTTGACCGGTTCATTTCAGGGTCACCAGATAGGCCGTTACATTGTGAATATCGTTGTCCGTGTAACCGGGTAGGAGGTTTCGGTGAGCTTCCCGGGGATCACGAATCTCGACTTTCGGCACATCGCCGGTGCGTCGGAAGGACTGCGTGCTTCCATCAGCGAGCGCGAGAATGACAATGAAATCGTCGATGCGATTCAACTGTCCTTCCACCTTCTGACCGTTTTGAAGCGTTACGGTTGCGGTGACTTGTGGGGCGTTGGCTCCACGTCCACCGCCTCCTCCGACCCAGTAGTTCTGAAGATCCCTCGGGTTGGTGACGCGCGAGGCGATGCCCTTGAGATCTCCGGTAATGGAGTGGCAAGAACTGCACTTCGCATCGAAGTAAATTTTGCCTGAAGCAGCATCACCAATCAGGATGTCCAGATTGAGTGGCGGTCCCGGAGGCGGCCCACCCTGTCGCTGTGAGGTCGCGGCAATGCTGTGAATGTATTCTGCGATAGCTTTCGCATCTTCCTCGGATACAGACATTGGAGGCATCGGCGACATTCCCGGGTTGTTGAGTCCATCTCTCACAATCGGGAAAATCAGCTCACCGCCCTGATCGTTGAGCACAATTGCGGATCTGAGCAGGTTCGTCCCGCCGCGTTCACCCCCGCGGAGATCCGCGCCGTGACAAGTTTTGCAGTTTGTCCCGTAGAGTGTGTTACCACGCGCAGCAAGCGCGGTGTCGATAGCGCGCTGCTGAGCAGGGAAACTTGTGGGCGCCGGGCGGCCGCCTCCACCGCGATTTGCCTGGGCACCGGGCGCCGCCGGCACGTTTCCGCCTCGTGCACCGCCCCGTTGCTGGCCCAGAAGTGGGAGCGTCACACACAGAGCGAGCAGGCAGAGTCCGATAGACGGTTTAGTCCAACGCATCAATCACCTCGATTTAAAGGGAAAATCATACGTGGCCGCGAAACCGTAAGCAATGCTGCCGAGCGCGCACTGGAGGAATCTGAAATCGGAAACTCCCGCATTGGAAGTTCGAGGTTCGAAATCTCAAATTGGACGCTTTGGGCCGGAGGCGGTTCGGATCGAAGCGGCGATTATAAAGCAAAGTTCTTCGTTTTCCGCGATAACCGCACCCATTTTGTCGCGAGAAAAGAGACCATTTGCGACAACTTGCTGCAACCACGACTTGGTTTCGTTGAGTTCCTTGAGAACAATTCGCAGTTTATGGATGAAGTCAGGGCGACTTTCTGCAGCCCGAGCCTCCGCATAGTTTGCTGCTCCGGCAAGACCGGAGCGCATAAGTTGTTGGCAAATGTAGCGCCCCTCTTCGGTTCTCGGAAGTGTCTTGGCGACTCGCGTTGTGCGTGCGCCAAACTCAATCAAGCGCTGTTGTAGTAGTTCGCCGCCCTTGCGGTTGACAGCCATGCAGCCGCCTGAGCAAACTCAGTTCCTGCTTTAGCTGAAGTCCAATCTGAGATTTCGAACCTCGAACTTCCAATTCGGGATTTTCTGATTTCGAAATTGTTCCTATTTCCCCAACGCCGCTTCGATAGCGTTACTCAACTCCGCCGAAAGCGGTTCCACCGGAGACTTGAAGCGTCCGATAACTTTGCCATCGCGGCTGATAAGGAACTTCTCAAAATTCCAGGAAATGTTGCCCGTAAAGCCCGGAGTCGAGGTCAGCGTCTTGTAGAGCGGAGCCTGACCGTTTCCGAGGACTGTAATTTTCGAAAACATGTCGAACTCGACACCATAGTTTTTCTTGCAGAAGTCGGCAATCTGAGAGTCAGTGCCGGGTTCCTGTGCCCCAAAGTCGTTTGAGGGGAACCCGAGAATACGCAACCCGCGAGCAGCATATTTTTTATGCAGCGCCTGCAATCCCTCGTATTGGTAGGTGTATCCGCATTCGCTGGCGACATTCACCATCAGGAGAACATTGCCTTGATACTTCGACAGATTTACGGGTTTTCCGTCCAGGCTATTGATCGTGAAGTTAAGTACGTCGGGCACTTTTGTCTTCTCCTGCGGCTTGGTTTGCGGCGCTGCCATCAGCGCCAGGACGAGTGCAATCAGCTTCATGGGGAGCCTCCTGATTCTGTTCGCCGAATTACACCATAAAACCCTCCCGTCAGTCCCGCGCCGCGTTGATTTCACCGGGTGGCGGTGCTACGCTACCCGCCTAGCAGAATTGGACTTATAAGCTAAGGCGGAATAATGGATCAGACCCGTCGAATTCGGATGACATGCCGGCTCTTTCTACTACTGTCGGCAATGCTGACAGGTGTCTGCGCATTTGCACAACCTGCCCGCCCGGCGATTCCCCCAGACATTGCGGGAGAATGGGTGCTCCAGAGCAACGAAGATCCGGGACAAATTGGCGGCCAGGGACAACCGACGCTCGGTTACTACCTTGGCATTCCGTTCAACGATGCCGGCCGGATGCGCGCAGATACTTCGGCGGAGTCCATCTGGGGAACTCCGGAATACCAGTGCAGACCGCATTCGGCGCCGCATCAATGGCGGGGCCTCGGAGGCGCTCGCATTCTTAAGGAGGAGGATCCACTGACGCGGGACATCATTGCCTATCACATCCAGTTCATGCGCGGTCTCGACTGGCCCATCTACATGGATGGACGATCGCGACCTCCGGCGTGGGCACCGCATACATGGACGGGGTTCTCGACCGGCGAATGGCTGGGCAATACCCTCAAAGTTACGACCACTCATCTAAAGGACGGATACCTGCGCCGCGCTGGTCCTCAAACCAGCGATATGTACACAATGACGGACTTCATTACGCGCCACGGCGAACTTCTGACGGCCGTCACGGTGATCGATGATCCCATCTATCAGGATGAGCCCTTTATTCAATCGACCACCTACCAGGTGGACATCAATGCAACCACGAACTGGGAAACGTGCAATGGCTCCAGCACTGGCGAGAATGGCGGGAATAACCGGCATTGGGTGCCTCATTTTCTTCCCGGCCAGAACACGGGTCTGACCGAATGGCTCAAGAACGAGAAATGGATTCCTGAGGAACCCACTCGCGGCGGCATCAAAACGATCTATCCGGAATACAAGTCAGCGCTGAACGGTTCGATCAAGGTGGCGGATCTCAAAGTCCCGGCCTCGAAAACCGCAGTAAATTCCAGCAAGGCAATTGCGGATCAGAGTCCGAAAGACGGAGACGTCCATGTGCTTCCGGTACAGGGCAATATTTATATGGTGATTGCCGACGGAACCAATATCACCGTATCGGTGGGTGATGAGGGTGTCCTGATGGTCAACACCGGCACTCCTGCGATGTCCGACAAGATCCTTGCAGCGGTCCGTCAGTTGATCAATCAGCCTCCGGCTCCAAACCAATGCTTCGGTGTGAACTGCAGGGGAACGGTTGGCTGGTCGAGTCCATTCATTAACAATACGATCAGTTCCCCGACGCCCGCGAAACCGCTGCGTTACATCATCAACACCAGCGCAGCGCCCGAGAATATCGGCGGAAATCAGAAGATCGCGAGTTCAGGCTATTTTCCACGAGGCGGTGGATTCGGCAACGCAGTGGCGAACCCCGGCCGAGCGGCTCAAATTATCGCGCACGAAAACGTCCTCTTCCGCATGAGCGCTGCGGGGCCCAACAGTCCAGCGGCGCCGACGGCAGCGCAGCCAACGGATACCTACTTTGATGAATTTCACAAACTGCCGGAATACTTCAACGGTGAGGCTGTGATCGTCTACCACGAGCCTTCAGCGAACACAGATGGCGACAGCATTGTGTTTTTCCGCCATTCGGAAGTGATCAGCGCCGGCAATATCTTCTCGACGGTGAGCTATCCTTTTATTGATTTGGAGAAGGGCGGGAGCGTTCAGGGCGTCATCAAGGGCTTGAACCACATTCTCGATCTCGCTGTTGCCGAGTACCGGTCGCAGGGTGGGACCTGGATTATTCCGGGGCGCGGAAGGCTGTCCGATACTGCGGATGTTGCGTCCTACAGGAATATGCTTTCAATCGTTCGCGACCGCGTTCAGGATCTTATTGATAAAGGAATGACGGTCGAACAGGTAAAGGCCGCACATCCGACCATGGATTTTGATGGTAGATATGGTTCCGATACGGGATCCTGGACTACCGCAATGTTTATCGAGGCTGTTTATAAGAGTCTTAAGGAGAAGAAATAATGCGCAGACTATTTCCGATAGTCCTTGCTGGCGTGCTGCTGGCCTCCACCGCGGCTTACTCTCATCATTCGTATGCTGCAACCTACGATGTGGGCAAGGAAATCAAGCTGGAAGGAAAACTGATCCAGTTCAGCTTTAAAAATCCCCACTCGTACGTCACGATTCAGGCGCCCGATTCCAAGGGGGAACCGCAGCGCTGGTCCGTTGAATGGGCTGGCACCTCGCAGCTGAGCACGCGGGGCATTACCCAGGAATCACTCAAGGTCGGCGATGCGATCATCATTGTCGGACGTCCCTCGCGCGTTCCGGGCGAATTCAAGTTGCTGATGGTGAACCTCACGCGGCCTTCGGATGGATTTAGCTGGGGTACCAGGAGTGGTGAAGTTGTCGAATAGGGTTGCCGGTCTACCGCTGTCCCTTCTCGTCGCGACCCTCATGCTCCTGGCCTTCGTCCCAGGCTATGCGCAGCGTGGCGGCCGCGGCGGGGCAGCGCCCAACAATGCCCGTCAGGGCGCCCCGATCGACCTGACCGGTTACTGGGTCTCCGTCATCAGCGAAGACTGGGAATTCAGGATGGTCACGCCGGACAAGGGGATCTTTGACACGCTTACTCTGAATAATCAGGGGCGACAGGTCGGCCAGGCATGGGATCCCGCCAAGGATGAGGCCGCCGGGGAACAGTGCAAAGCCTACGGCGCCGCCAATATCATGCGCCTTCCCGGACGCCTTCACATTACCTGGGAAAACGACACAACTCTTCGCATGGATATCGATACCGGAACGCAAACGCGGCTTCTGCGATTTGGGGCACCGACACCAGCGAACACGCAACCCAGCTGGCAGGGGTACTCTGCCGCCGAATGGGAAATGGCGCCGGGCTCCCGAGGAGGTGGCGGCGGCGCGAGAGGTGGAGCCGCTGCGCCGCGCGGCGGTGGTCTGAAAGTTGTGACAACATATCTGCGTCCCGGCTATGTACGAAAGAACGGTGCTCCGTACAGTGATAAAACCACCGTCTCCGAATTTTTCGATCTGAATACCCTGCCCAACGGCGATCAGTGGATAAGCCTGACAACAAAGGTTGACGATCCTGTCTACTTCACTCGCCCTCTCGTCACCACCTCCGATTTCAAAAAACTTCCTGATGCTACCGGGTGGAATCCCACGCCCTGCTTGACGCGATAGCGATGCGGCAGATATAAGCCCCGCAGACCCGAAAGGAGAAGCGTATGACGCGTACGTTGGTCCAATGGGCGATCACCGTTGGCATCGGCGCTTGTCTTCTTGCCGAAACTATTCGACTCACCGGGCAAACCGCCGCGAGAAATGCAGAGTGGCGAACCTATGGCGCAGACCTCGCAAACACGCATTACTCCGCACTCGATCAAATCTCTCGCGATAACTTCAACCGCCTCCAGGTCGCCTGGAGATTCAAAACGGATAGTCTCGGCCCGCGGCCCGAAACCAACCTTCAATCCACACCGTTGATGGTGGGTGGTGTGTTGTATTCCACAGCGGGATCGCGTCGCGACGTTGTTGCTCTGGACGCGGGAACAGGCGAGTTGATGTGGATGCACAGTGAGCGCGAAGGCCCTCGCGGAGACAATGCCCCGAGAAATCTTTCAGGCCGTGGCCTCGCTTATTGGAGTGATTCCACGGGGCGTGATGAGCGCATCCTCTACGTCACGCCCGGATACCGTCTGATCGCGCTAAACGCCAAAACGGGTGCGCCCGTCGTAGGCTTTGGCGAAAACGGGGTCGTCGATCTCAAACTCAATGACGATCAGGATATTGATCTTGTTACCGGGGAAATTGGACTCCACGCTACACCGGTCGTTGCCGGCGATACCGTCATTGTCGGTGCGGCGCATCGCGCGAGCGGCGGACCGAGAATCAAGAACAACGCTAAAGGTTATGTGCGCGGGTTCGATGTCCGAACAGGCAAGCGACTGTGGATATTCCACACCATTCCCAAATCGGGTGAGTTCGGACGCGACACATGGCTCGAGAACTCGGCCGACAATGTGGGTAACGCCGGTGTCTGGGGGCAGATCAGCGTCGATGAAGAGCTCGGGCTGGCATATCTTCCCGTCGAGCTTCCGACCGGAGATATCTACGGCGGTCATCGTCCCGGTAATGGCCTGTTCGGCGAAAGCCTGGTTGCCGTAGATCTGAAGACGGGCCAGCGCAAGTGGCACTTTCAACTCGTCCATCACGGCATCTGGGACTTCGATATTCCGTGCGCTCCGATACTCATCGACATCACGGTCGACGGGAGAATTGTCAAAGCTGTCGCGCAACCCACCAAGCAGGGAATCCTGTATACGTTCAATCGCGAAACTGGCGACCCGATTTGGCCGATCGACGAACGTCCGGTGCCAAGGGGCGATGTGCCGGGCGAATGGTATTCGCCGACGCAGCCCATTCCGACGAAGCCTCCGGCGTATGCGCCAGCCGGCATTCCATCGACGGATGACCTGATCGATTTCACGCCTGAACTTCGATCGGAGGCTTTGAAGGTTATCGCCAACTACAGGATTGGTCCGCCCTTTACACCGATTGTCGTCAGCAAGCCTGAAGGCCCGTATGGCACGATCATTACGACAGGTGTGACCAACTGGCCCGGTGGAGCGTACGACCCCGAGAGTCATACGCTATATGTCCATGCTGCCACCGGAATCGTTGCCAACGGGCTCGTTCCCGGAGATCCCAGCCGGACGGAGTTTGCGTGGGTTTCCGGCATGGTTCCGGCTGCGGGTGGACGCGGCGGCCTCACTGTTCAGGGACTGCCCCTGTTGAAGCCCCCTTACGGAAGCATCGTTGCCATCAATATGGACAAGGGCGAGATTCTTTGGAGAGTGGCGAATGCAGAGACTCCGGACAACGTTCGAAATCATGCCGCCCTTCGAGGCCTCACGATCCCGCGCACAGGCCGATCGGCAAACACCATCGGCCTGCTTGTGACAAAGACATTACTGATTGTCGGAGAGCCAGGCGTGTTCACGATGCCGGATGGTCGCCGTGGAGCAATGCTTCGCGCCTACGACAAGGTCTCCGGCACTGAACTCGGGGCGGTTTATATGCCCTCAGGGCAAACCGGGACGCCGATGACCTACATGCTCGATGGCAGGCAATACATTGTGCTTGCGATTGGCGGGCAAAACTATCCGAGTGAACTTGTCGCCTTCCGTTTGCCTTGAATAAGGGCGAGATCTGGGGAGATCTGAGATCTGGGGACAGCCTCCGAATTCGAACGGAGAAATCTACGCAGACTGAAGATCACGTCGTTCGAATTCGGAGGCTGTCCCCAGATCTCCCGCGATTACAATCTTTCGATGCCATTATCCGGTCATCTTCGAGAGCTGCGCAAAAAAGTCGGTCATGATCTGTTGGTGCTGCCATCGGCAGCGGTCATCATTCACGACGAGGCGGGACGGGTGCTTATGGGATTGCACGCCGACCGCAGGGTTTGGGTCGTGCCAGGGGGATTAATCGAACCTGAAGAGATACCCGCTGACGCGGCTGTGCGTGAAGTCTGGGAAGAAACTGGCTTGGTTGTTGAGCTGACCGGAATTCTAGGCGTCTATGGCGGCAGCGAACTGCGTGTCGATTACGCAAACGGGGATCGTGCTTCGTATGTGGGCGTAATCTTCAGAGGACGCATTATCGGTGGTGAGCTGCGTGCCGACGCCGAAGAAATTCTTGAAGTCCGTTACCTTTCGCGTACGGAATTGAGCGAACTGCCTCACGCGCGATGGATGGATATGGCGCTCGATGCGATCTTCTCTCAGAGCGGTCCTGTCGATTTTCAAAAATCCACGTGGCGTCCGTGAGAGTCAGGCTGCGTTTTGCGGCTGTTTTCGCTGCATGTAATTCTGTTCGTAGAACTTTATCAGCGCTACCAGAATGGCCAGGATCAGCGGCCCTACCAGCATCCCGATAAACCCGAAGACTTTCAGGCCTCCGAGCACTCCGATCAAAATCAGAACGGGATGAACTTTCGTGCGTCCGCTAACCAGCTTTGGCTTCAGGAAATTGTCGATATTCATTACCAGTGTGGCGCCATAAATCAGAAGCAGGATTCCTCGTGTCGCTTTGCCGTCCAGAATCAGGCCGACTGCCGCCGGCACCCAAATCATTGGGGTGCCCAGGACGGGAAGAAATGCCGTGATCATCATAATTGCTCCCCAGAAGAGGGAGTTGGGAACTCCAAAGATGAGGAGGCCTATTCCGCCCAGTCCACCCTGAATCACGGCCGTAAGAACCTGGCCGTAAAGCACCGCCTGTGTGACCGTACGCATCTCAAGAAACAGAGAGTCCTTGAGACCTCCTTCGAGAGGAATAAGCGCCTTCAGGTACGTTATGAATCCCTGGCCTTCGCGAAATCCGTAAAACATCACGAAGAACATAATGAAGAACCCGAGCAACAATTCGGAGATCGAGCCAAGAATGTTCGGTGCCAGACCGACAACCGATTGCCGCAGCTGATCGAGCGCTGAACTCAGAATCTCCTGGAAATCGAGCCGGCCATTCGTGAGGCTGTTCAGGTAATCGCCAACCTGGGTCAGACTATCCGTTTGCAACGTGTTGTAGGCGCCTGAAATCTGGTCCACGAGCTCCGACACCAGGTAAACCGTAGGCAGAATCATTACCAGCAGGGCTAGTGCGACGCAGAGTCCCGCGCTAAGTTGCGGCCGGCGCGTACGTTGATTTATGAAGTGGTAAATGGGAAACAACGTGTAAGTCAGAATGCCTGCCAGGACGATATACGTCATGAAGGGCAAAGCGATTGCAATGCCCAGGATGGCGACAACCGCGAACAAGATACCGAAGAAGACGCGTTCCTGTCTCAGTTGGTTCTCCCGTACGCCGCCCTCGCCCCGAACACTGCTTGTACGTAGCGCTTTGTCTCTGTGAATCCGATGTCGGAAACGAAGAACTCTGCATCACTTCCTCCCGGCCACTTGTCTCTCCATCGACGCACATTATCCGGACCCCCGTTGTATGCGGCCAGGGCGAGTTCAGGACTCTTGAACTCTTTCAATAGCTCGGCCCAGTAGTAAGCGCCGAGCTGGATGCTGACTGCCGGTTCATAGAGGCGATCGAACGTCATACCAGAGATGCCAACGGGTCCGGCAATGGCCTCTGCGGTATCGGGAATGAATTGCATCAGGCCCCGTGCTGAAGCGTTCGAATGGGCAGCGGGATTGTATTTGCTCTCTTGCCAGATAATCGCGTGTAACCACAATGGATCAACGCCTCGATCGGAAGCGGTCTGGCAGATTATCGTCTGAAAGCCGGCGGGGTAGAGCAAGGCTTCCGCTGCGGGATTCGATGGCGGTAGCTTGCCGGCATAGATAATCGCACGATCGTACCGACCACTGACGTAAGCCAGATCCGCTGCGAGCGCCGAATCCGGCTTTTTGAATGTATCCATTACCAGCGATGCCTCATCCCACAACTGGAGGAACATCAATTCGGTCAGAGCATCAGCACGGCCGTTGTTGTCGTCCGTTAGTACGGGTCTTCTCCGGTTCACGAGACGCTTGACGGCGTCTTCCATCGTTCGTTCGAGACCGGTCCCGCATGGGGCAGGAGTCGGCGCAGGCTGCGCTGTGCCAAGTTTCTCTGATGCAAGCTGTCCATAGTAGGTCGTTGGCTTCAGAGCGAGGCGCTTCCAGGCGGTCGTTGCTGCAGTAAGATTTCCCGTCCTGGCGAGCGCCAACGCTTCGAAGTACACAAGCTCTTCTGCCGAAGTGCCGCCGGGCGTGGATATCAGATTAGAGCCTTTCAGTTGTCGAATGACCTGAAGGCTGCTCGCGTACTTCGCCTGGCCATAGAGAATTTTGGCCTTCGTAAAAAGCAGGAATTGACGCGTGGCCGCCGACGGCCTTTTCGGAAGAGTCTTGTCGATCAGAGCTATAGCCTTATCGTTCTGACCAAGCGCGCGATACACGTCGACCAGATCGCGGGCCACAGACTCTGATGCTCCCTTGCCCTGGAAGTGATCGATGTACTGTAGGTAGGCCTTCTCGGCTTCCACGTAATTGCGAAGGCGCCAAAGCGAGTTTGCAACCTGATACGCCGCATCACGCTCCCAGTCGGTTCCGGGAAAGGCAGCGGCAACAGCGCGATAGCTTTCCGCGGCGCCCGCGTAGTCCTGGCTCAAAAATCGCATTCGCGCCAGTTGGTACTGCGACTCCGCTGCGTACATAGGATCCTGAGCGAGTGTTTTGTATACCGAGGATGCATCGACGAACTGGCGATGCGCAAAAAAGGTCGCCGCAAGATCTTTCAAGTCCGCAGACGTTACCGCGAGCGGCAGGAGTCTTCGGGCGCTTTGGAGCGCGACATCGTCGGAGTTGCGCTCGCGAACAAGCGCCCAGAGAACCGCCGTGTCTCCGACCAGCAGCGCGCGCTGCAGCCGGGCTTCGCGGCTCGTCATCGTAGTTAGGACACGCAATGCAAGCTCGGGAGAAGCAATGCGGAGAATGCGGAGCTTGATGTCCTGAGGAAAATCTGCGGGAAGCTCGTCAATGAATCGCTCGGCCGACACACCGGCTCCGAGCTTCAAGGCAGCCTCAGCGCCATGCCAAAGCGCAAAAGGGCGAAGGGGATTTCTGGGATCGATCCGGGTGAAGTCTTCGAGGGCGCGACCCCAGTCCTGCTGCTCCGCTGCGATTCTTCCCCGCAAATAATAGAGGTTGTTGGCTTCGAATGCCGCCGGATCGTCTGTCCATGCCATGTCGAGTGCGGTCATCGCATCCTGCCAATTGCGGTTTTGTATGGAGTTAAACGCCCGATCCACACTGGAACCGAAAGGCATTTCAACGAGCATGAACAGTAGCGGCAGCGCTGCGAGCATCCTCGACCAGTGTATGATGAACGCGCATTTGAGGAAAGAACATGACAGCTACTTTTATCGACGGAACGAAAATCGCGGAAGACATCAAGACGGAAGTCGCCGCGGAAGTGAAACAACTCCAGCAGCGCGGTGTTAGGCCCGGGCTGTCGGTAATCCTGGTTGGCGACGATGCCGCATCGTCTTCTTATGTGAACATGAAGGCCAGGACCTGCGAAAAGCTCGGCATCAACAGCCGCAAGATCGTGCTTCCAGGCTCGATCCAGACCGCCGCGCTTATGGATCAGGTCCGAAAACTGAATGAGGACGACACGATCGATGGAATTCTCATACAGCTTCCACTCCCGAAACATGTCAATAAACATGCCGTCCTGGAGAGCGTGGATCCTCGGAAGGACGTTGACGGATTCCACTCCTCTAACCTGGGATCGCTGCTTTTGGGACATGAAGCCCTCGTGGCTTGCACGCCGTTTGGCGTTATGACGCTTTTGAAACGATCGGGCGTGAATCCGGAGGGAAAGCATGCCGTCGTTCTGGGACGCAGCGACGATGTGGGCAAGCCGCAGGCCATCCTTTTGATGCACGCGAACGCAACGGTTACGATCTGCCATTCGAAAACTCGCAACCTCGCTGAAGTCGTCCGCCAGGCCGACATCATCGTCGCTGCCATCGGCAGGACTGCCCTGGTTACGGGCGACATGGTAAAACCAGGCGCCGTCGTCATGGATGTGGGCACCAACAAAGTTTCAGACCGCGCCGCGGTTGAACGTTTGTTCGGCAGCGACCAGGCACGTTGGCAGGAATTTGATAAGCGGGGCTACGTCTGGGCGGGTGACGTGGATGAGCGGAGCGTGAAGGAAGTCGCGTCACTGCTGACACCTGTACCGGGCGGCGTGGGTCCCATGACCATCGCCACGCTGATGAAGAACACGCTCGCGGCTGCCCGCATGCGCCGGGGAATCTGATGCTCAAGGTCGGTCTCACCGGTGGGATTGCTTCCGGCAAGAGCACCGTGAGCCGCATGTTCGAACAACTCGGTTGCAAGGTTATCGATTCCGATCGCATCACCCGGCAACTGTTCGAACCTGGAAATCCCGTGAACGCTGCCGTCGCTGCCGCGTTTGGTTCGCGTGTCGTCGCTTCAGACGGCAGCATTGACCGCAAAGTTCTCGGCGAGCTGGTATTCGAAAGCAGGGAACTGCGCGAGAAGCTCAACAGCATCGTCCATCCCGCCATCAAACTGCGGCAGTCGGAGTTTCTCGCTCAGGCGGAAGCTGCGGACTCTAACGCTATCGGTATCGTTGAAGCTGCTCTGATGGTCGAAGTCGGCACCTTCAGGAGTTACGACAAGCTCATCGTCGTCACTTGCCCACCGGCGATTCAGCGTGAACGCCTTCGCGATCGTTCCGGCTTGACGCCTGAACAAATCGAAACCCGTATTGCGTCACAGATGCCGATGGAAGAGAAGGTAAAGGTCGCGGACTTCGTCATCGACAATTCCGCAGATATCGACTGGACACACCAGCAGGTCGAAGAGGTTTATCGCCGGCTTCGTGCGATCGCATTGACCCAGGCATGAAAGGGACCCGCCGGTGAGTTTGACGCGCCACCTTGCGGTCACACTTTTCGTGAGCGCGTTCCTTCTGTTCTGTTGCCAGCCCATGGTTGGCAAGATGGTATTGCCTTCGCTCGGTGGCGCCGCCTCCGTATGGACGACGTGTGTGCTGTTCTTTCAAACCATGTTGTTGGCGGGGTATCTCTATGTGTACTTCCTGGGCAGGCTTCGAAATCCCAAACACCAACTTGTAATTCACTTGATTCTGTTGGCTTCAGTCTTCGTCGCGTTGCCGATTCGTTTTCGCGGAAGCATGCCCGTCGGCGGCGCGTCTCCGGTTGCATGGGAACTCGTGCATTTGATCCGCGGTGTGGCCCTCCCATTCTTCGTCGTGTCCGCCACAGCCCCATTGCTACAAGGCTGGTTCTCGAAAACGAACGATCCTGCAGCACAGGATCCTTATTTCCTGTATGCGGCCAGCAACGCGGGCAGCCTTCTGGCCTTGCTGCTGTATCCGTTTGTGTTTGAACCGAGGCTTGGCGTTTCTGCACAGAGTCTTGCGTGGCTGATCGGATATGTCGTTCTCGTCATTCTTGTGCTCATAGCGATGTCTGAGTTTTGGAAGCTGGGGACGCAGAGCCGAGGTCCACAGTCGACGGTACCGCTCTCTTCAGCAACAAGAGTCTCCTGGCTGGCCGCCTCATTTGTGCCTTCAGCGCTGATGCTCGCTGTGACCACACACCTCTCGGTAAATCTCGCGTCCGTTCCATTTCTGTGGACAGTACCGCTGGCGGTCTATCTATTGACCTTTATCCTCGCCTTTGGGCGACGGATTCGGATCTCTGGAGCACACATTTCCTTCGTGGCACCAGTAATCCTGCTGTTATTGGTGCCGATATTCGCAGCCGGGCCCGTTCGTAATCCGGTGTTTTATCTCGGTCTTCTTGCGGCTCATCTAATCCTGCTGTTTGTGGGAGGATTGCTGTGCCACACGTCACTGGCTCGAACGCGGCCCGTCACAGAACATCTCAGCGAGTACTATGCCTGGATCGCCTTCGGCGGAGCTCTTGGCGGAGCTTTTGCTGCCGTGATAGCGCCGCTGCTTTTCACTAACGTTCTGGAATATCCGTTGCTTGTTGCCGCGCTGGCATTTTTCAGGCAGCCCCAGGATGCAAGGCGCAGCCGATGGGACGCACTGTTTGTACTGCCGCTGCTGGCACTGGTCGCGGGGGCATTAGGACTGTCGAAATGGTACAAGGTGCCGATTTCGGCGAGTCTTGCGCTGGGAATCCTTATTTACATGGTCATAGGCCTCGCGGGCGTCGCATTTCATCGTAGACGGTGGCTTTTTGCGAGCGGTCTCGCGGCAGTTCTACTGGTTTTTACGGCATTCATCGTACCCGCACTTAAAGACACGGAGCAGCTTCACGTCGCTCGCAACTTCTTCGGTGTGAAGCAGGTGTTGTTTGATCAGAGCCGCAACGAGCGAAAGCTTCTCCATGGAGACACGATGCACGGCCTCGAGGGAATCGACCCTGCCCGGTCGGGGCGGCCGCTTTCGTACTACATGCCGAGCGGTCCGCTTGGCGACCTCATGGCGATGTTGAAGGATCGTCCCAACCAGGAAATCGGGGTGTTGGGCCTGGGCTCAGGGACGATTGCGGCGTACACCCAACCTAACCGCCAAATTACATTCTTTGAGATCGATCCTCAGGTGGAGTTTATTGCGAGACACTTCTTTTCATTTCTGCCGCGGTGTGGGGATCGTTGCAGTGTAATCCTGGGAGATGGGCGTTTGTCGATCCAGCAGCAGCCTGACCAGAAATTCGATCTATTGATTTTGGACGCGTTCAATTCTGACGCGATTCCTGCGCACCTGCTGTCGAGCGAAGCGATCGCTTTATATCAGAGGAAGCTCAAACCGGATGGTGCAATCCTGTTCCACGTGTCCAATCGCTATCTGCGAATTCGTGAACTGGTGACAGCGCTGGCACGTGACGCAAAACTGCCGGCACTATACCGAGACGATGAGGACGACCGGGAGCCGGGCAAGGCGCGGTCGGCATACGTGATTCTGGCGTTGGTTCCTGAAACCGTGCGAGACCTTTCCCGAACGCGAAACTGGTTTGACGTGTCGTACATCGATACTGTTCAGCCGTGGACCGACGATTATTCGAACCTGTTTGAGATTCTTCGATGGAAGTAGGGACGAAATCGGGGCCAGGCACGCTGTTTCCCTATTTCCCGCGCGAGAATTCACAGGCGTCAGATTGAAGCCTACGTGGAAATAGGGAAACAGCGTGCCTGGCCCCGATTTTGTCCTACTTCACCGGCTCAATCTTCAACACCGCCCCGGTTTTCTCATCCGTCAGCACGTACAGCAGGCCATCGGGCCCCTGCCGCACGTCACGAATTCGCTGACGCAGGTCGACGAGTAGTGACTCACGGCGAAGTTCTTCCATCTTTTCGTTAAACAGAATGCGTTCCACGTGTCCTGTGCCGGGTATTTCGCCGGTTCGCAGAGATCCGACGAATACATCGCCCTTCCACTTGGGGAATTTGTCACCCGTATAGAACGTCATCCCGGAAACGGCGATTGATGGCATCCAGTACACCAGCGGTGGCTCAAATCCCTCACGAACAAACTGCTGAGACTGCCACGGCCCCTGGTATGTGCGGCCGAAACTCAACATCGGCCACCCATAGTTCTTCCCGGGCTTGAGAATGTTGATCTCATCGCCGCCGTTGGGTCCGTTCTCATTCAGCCACATCTCACCTGTCGTCGGGTTAACAGTCAGGCCGAGCGAGCTGCGATGTCCCAGGGTGTAAATCTCCGGCTTGGCTCCTGCGCGGCCGACGAATGGGTTGTCCGAAGGAATGCTTCCGTCGTCCTTGAATCGCAGGACCTTCCCCGACTGCGAGTTCATGTTCTGCGCATCCTCACCATTATTGGCGGTTGCCACCGTGGTG
>Ga0105248_10000456_pt1 | contig 46538 bp, 37 predicted proteins | sample KBSS34metaG_FD_81524 | JGI IMG/M metagenome (GOLD analysis project Ga0105248, IMG submission 81524) | Switchgrass rhizosphere microbial communities from Kellogg Biological Station, Michigan, USA - KBS S3-4 metaG | ecosystem: Host-associated > Plants > Roots > Rhizosphere > Soil | place...
AGAGCCTCATCCACACCGACCAGATCGACGTCTCCTGCATCGCGGCGGATCCCAACGCGCCGCCGATCCCGTTCGCGACCATGTCGAACCTCTCGGCGCAGGGGCGGCCCAGCCCGGAGAACACCAAGAACTACTTCGGCGACAAGTGGGCGCTGACCGATGCGTCGGTCTCGTTCCCGGCGATCCTCGAGCTCGACTGGGACTTCCACTACACTGGCGCGTTCAACGCGGAGAAGATCGTCACGGGGACGGACCTCCACGGCTACACCTTCAACCCGGCGTACTGGCCGTGCGACGCCTCGGCGGGCGGCGACATCGGCACCGGCGCGGGCTGCTACGCCAGTCTCGGCACGATCGTCTCGTCGTATCAGCTCGCGATGCGCGCCGAGAACTCGAACCCGCCGGACAACGCGACGTTCACCTCGCAGACGTTCACGGTCAACCAGCCGCAGATCGCGATCGTCGGCTTCGACGGAGACACGCTCTCGGTGCTGGCCGGCAACCCCAACAACGGCGATGCCAGCGGCAGCCAGGGCAACACCGCCGAGGCGGCGTTCAACTGGAACTTCACGCCCGGCGGCCCGCTGACGGGGCCCGTCGTGACGGTGCCGTCCAGTGCGACTTCGTTCACGCTCTCCGTCGCGTACAAGGGCGGATACAGCACTCAGGTCAGCGGCTCGATCTCCCAGGTGGACCTGGTCCCGAATTTCTCCCTGACGCCCAACCCCGTGCTCAAGTCGAGCACGCTGACGCTCAAGAACCTGATGCAGAAGGCCGCGGCGGCGACGCTCAACTCCGTCGACTACGCGATCTCGCCGGGCGGCGGCAGCGGAACGCTCCCGGGCTCGTTCCTCGTCGTCAACGGCACCGCCGGCGTGACGGCGCCCGACACCGTCGGCAACGACACGGTCACTCTGACCTTCCACTACACGGACCACACCGGCGCCCAGAAGTCGGCGCAAGCCGCGCTGCCCTTCACGGTCACGGACTTCCAGCCGGTTCCGGCCCTCGGCGTCTACACGGACGCCGGCCACGCGCACCCCGTCTTCCCGCTGCCGACCTTCAGCCTCACGACGGGGACGCAATACTTCCTCTTCGACGACGAGACGCTTCCGGGCGGCGTGACGCATCCGGGCGCCGGCTTCTACACGAGCACGAACAACAACCAGTCGATCACCGCCGGCGACATCCACATCGGCGACACCACGAACTCCGGGCCGCAGTCCTGGACCGCGACGGCCTGCAGTGGCAACTGCTACATCAAGGTCGAGGTTCCCGCGAGCGGCGGAACCGTGCGGGCCTTCAAGTACACCACGGGAAGCGGTGGACCTCCGCCTCCGCCCCCGTGTCCGCCCAACTGCGGCGGCAATCCGACGCTGACGCTCTCGGGTCCCGCATCGGCAACGGCCGGCCAGGTCGTGAGCTTCACGGCCACGGCGACCAGCTTCCCGGGATCCGTGACGTACGCCTGGGACTTCGGCGATGGTGGTGGTGGTGGCGGCGGCGGTGGCGGCGGTGGCGGCGGCGGCTGCCCGCCCATCACGCCGATCTGCCTCGCTCCGGTGATGGCGGATACGCAGACGCTGACGCCCGGACCGGCGACCAACACGCACACGTACGCCGCGGTCGGCACGTACACCGTTACCGTTCAGGCGACCTCCGGCAGCACGCAGCGGACGGTGACGAAGTCGATCTCGATCAGCAACGGCGGACCTCCGCCTCCGCTCAACACGTTCGACGTGTCGGGCGCGACGTTCAACCCGTTCAACAACACGTGGAGCGCGTCCGCGGGCGTCCCCGTCACGTTCACGGCGGCGGACACCGACGCGACCACGACCTTCGCGTGGGACTTCGGCGACGGCTCGACCCTGGCCGCATCCGCGGCCAACAAGGTGGCCTCGCACACGTTCACGCAGGCCGGCAACTTCACGGTCACGCTGACGGCGGCGAACGCCAACGGCAGCTCCTCGGGCTCGGTGCGGCTCGCCTTGAGCCCGCCGAGCTTCCAGGCCGTCATGATCCCGGGCGCGGGCTCGATCGACTCCGCGTCGGGCGTCTGGGCGACCGACATCAGCGTGACGAACCCGGGCAACTCGGCGATGACGGTGACGCTGTACTTCGCGGCGTTCACGGACACGATCCCGGACGATCTGTCGACGCTGCCCTTCGATTCGCTCAACAGCTTCATGCTCCTCGGCGGCCAGTCCTGGTCGGGCGTCGACGTCGTCGGCGATCCGGCGATCCTGAACCGCCACGGCGCGGGCAAGGGCCTGCTGCTCCTCAAGTTCACGGGCGCGGTGGCTCCGATCGTGACCTCGCGGGTGTACTTCACCGCGCAGGGCGCGTCCTTCGGCACGGCGCTGCCGTCCTACCTCGTGGGCCCGTTCGGCCAGGCGCCCAACGCGCAGGGGACCGAGGCTACCGACGACCAGATCCTCGTGGGCCTGCGCGACGACTCGCTCTACCGCTTCAACGTCTCGCTGTTCAACGCCTCGAGCCAGGTTGGGCTCTTCCACCTCGACGCCTTCACGGAGCAGGGCGAGCAGGTCGCGAGCAAGGACTTCTCGGTCCCGGCGTACAGCCAGGCCGGAGTCAACGACACCGACCTCTTCACTCCGAATTCCGACAAGCGCTACGTGCTCCGAGTCTCCAACTCCTCGGGCGCGCTCCAGGCCTTCGCCTCGAGTCTCGACCGGCGCAACAACGACCTCGTCCAGGTCGCCGACGACACGCCGCGCGTGGCCGTCAACCCGGGCGACACCGTCAACTACTACGTCGCGGGCGTGGGCCGGATCGAGGACGAGTCGACCAACACGCACTGGCGCACGGACCTGCGCTTCTTCAACACGAGCTCGCAGGCGCGCGACCTGACGTTCCAGTTCTTCTACGTGCCGCCCGGCGACACGACCCAGAAGGTCGTCTTGAACACCCTGCACCTCTTCCCGAACCAGGGAGTCTCGATCGACGACTTCGTCGGGACGTTCCTGAACACGGCGTCGGACACCGACCTCACGACGGGGACGGCGTTCGGCGTGCTTCTCATCTCCTCGCTCGCGCCGGCCGACATCGCCACCGCTCCGCTCGTCATCGGCGGCCGCATCTACGCGGACCTCTCGACGGGCAGCGCGGGCATGCAGCTCTCGACGTACTCGGACGCCCAGACGGTGGGCGCGGGTCACGGCTCGCTGGTCATGCCGGGCGCGCAGACCAATCTGCGCTTCCGCAGCAACATCGGCATCTTCGCCACGAGCCTCGAGCCGACGACCGTGCACATCACCGCGGTCAAGCAGGACGGGACGACCGCGGGGACGTTCGACTACGTGCTCAACGATCCGGGCCACACCGGCGCTTTCGCCCAGGTCCCGATGACGGCGATTCCGGGCATCGACGGGAACCCGACGACCATGAAGGTCCAGTCCCTCTCGGGCGGGGCCGTGGGCGCGTACATCGTGACCGTCGACCAGATCTCGGCGGACACGGTCTTCGTCCAGGGGCAGCAGGGCGACTGACGGCCGCCGCCTCCGATTCGATTCGCCGATCCGGGCCCCGCGCGAGCGGGGCCCTTTTCTCGTCGGGGGGCGTGCGATCGTGGGCGGCGCGGCCGCCGACTCCGTATTCCCCGCGGGCGCCTCGATAGAATGGGCGCCAGGACGAAGAAACGCCGACCATGAGCTCGCCCGCCGCCGCCGTCTCGGCGGACCGTGTCTCCAAGATCTACCGGATCTACGACTCGTCCGGCGACCGCCTCCGGGAGCTGATCTTCCGCCGTCCCCGGCACCGCGAGTTCCACGCCCTCCGCGACGTCTCGCTCGAGCTGCCGCGAGGGCGGGCGCTCGGGGTCATCGGCGAGAACGGCGCCGGCAAGTCGACGCTGCTCAAGATCATCGCGGGAACGACCCGGGCGTCGTCGGGACGCGTGGAGTGCCGCGGCGCGGTCGCGTCGATCCTCGAGCTCGGCATGGGGTTCCATCCCGACTTCACCGGGCGCGAGAACGCCCGCATGAACGCCGCGATCCTGGGCCTGTCCGGCCCGCAGATCCGGCAGCGGCTGCCGCGGATCCGCGACTTCGCGGAGCTCTCCGAGTTCTTCGACCAGCCCGTGCGCACGTACTCCTCGGGCATGGTCCTGCGCCTCGCGTTCGCCGTCGCGACCCACGCCGACGCGGAGATCCTGATCGTGGACGAGGCGCTGGCGGTCGGGGACGGCTACTTCCAGAAGAAGTCGATCGACCGCATCACCGAGTTCCACCGCAAGGGCGGCACGCTGCTCTTCTGCTCGCACGCGCTCTACTACGTCGCGATGGTGTGCGACGAGGCGCTGTGGCTCCGCAACGGGACCGTGGCCGGGCTCGGGCCCGCGCTGCCGATCGTGCGCCGCTACGAGGCGTTCCTGCAGGAGCGCGAGCGGACCCTGCTCGCCGACGGCGAGATGTCCCGGTCGCCGGCGGGTGAGGAGCCGCCGCCGGGCACGACGCCCGGCGCGGAGCCCGGTCCGGCCGCGACGACGGCCGCCGCGACGGACGGCCAGAAGCCGGCGCACCTCACCGAGGTCGTCGTGCACGACGGCTCGGGGTATCCGCGCACCGAGTTCGCCTCCGGCGAGACCGTGGCGGTCGACGTCGCGTTCGAGACGCGGGACTCGCGGCTCGCATTCCACGTGCGCGTCGGCGTCGACCGCGAGGACGGCGTCCAGACCTTCGCGGTGGACACGCGGCCCGAGCCGTGGGCGCCCCTGACGGGCCGGAACCGGTACCGCCTGCGGCTCTCGTTTCCGAGGCTGCCGATCGCGCAGGGGGACTTCCGCGTCTTCGTCTACCTGGGCGACGAGAAGGCCCTTCACGTTCACGACGCGCGCATCCTGAAGCCCGGCTTCTCGGTGGTCTCCTCCGAGTACGTCGTGGGCCTGCTGCGCCCGGTCTACGAGTGGGCCTTCCCCGACGCGAACGCCAAGGTGGAAGCCGAAGCCGAAGCCGAAGCCGACGCGGGTGCCGGTCCGAGTCGCCGCGCGGCGTCCTCTTGAGCCGCTCGCTCGCGTTCGTGGCCGCCCCGCGGCCCCTCGATTACGGTTCCCGCTTCTCGCGGCTGAGGTGGCGGCGCGCCGCCCGCGCACAGGCCGTCGCCGACTGGAGTTCCGAGGCGCCGGCGGAGGCCGCGGTCTCCGCGGCCGACTCGTGGGTCGTCGTGCGCGACGCGACGGCGCTCCCGGTTCCCGGCTCGCGCGTTCCGGAGCCGCCGTACGGCCGCGTCCTCGTGGCGGGAGACGCCGTGCCCGAGCCTCCTTCCTACGTGCATACCCTGAGGGAGCTCGAGCAGGCGCGCGTGCGCACGACGACGACGGCCCGGGAGTCCGAGGCGGCCGCGTTCGCGTTCTGGCCCGCGGACCACCCGCCACGGGCCGGCGAGAGCGTCGCGGAGTTCTGCGGCCGCCTCCTCTCCGTCGGCGCGGAGGCGCGCGCGAGGGACGACGCCTTTCGCGTCCTCCGCTTCGAGGAGCCCTCGGGCCGCGAGCGTCCGGAGCTCACCCGCCGGATCCCGGCGGGAGCGTTGCGGATCCTGGACGTCGGCTGCGGCGCCGGAGGCGGGATCGCCGGGGGAGGCGGGCGCGCATCGGGCTGGCGCATCACCGGAGTCGAGCGGGATCCCGCGCTCGCCGCTCTGGCCCGCTCGCGGTGCGATCGGGTCCTCGAAGGCGACCTGCGCGAGATCCTGCCGCGGCTGGCCGCGGACGGGGAGCGCTTCGACGTGATCGTCTTCGCCGACGTGCTCGAGCACCTGGAGGATCCCTTCGACCCGCTGCGCACCGCGGGGGCGCTCGCGGCGCCCGAGGCGCGGCTCCTCGTCAGCGTTCCCAACGTCGGCCACCTCTCGGTCGTGCGCGACCTCCTCGCCGGCCGCTTCGATCCGGTTCCCGCCGGGCTGCTCGACGCCGGACACCTGCGCTGGTTCACCCGCGAGTCGCTCGCGCTCGCTCTCGAGGAGACGGGCTGGATTGCGGTGTCGATCGACGGCGAGGCGGGAGCGCCCTCGCCGGACCCGGAGCCGTTCCTCGCCGTCGCACGCGCGTGGCCGGACCGCGACGAGGCGAGCCTCCGAACGTACCAGTGGATCGCCGAGGCGCGCAGGGAGGAAACGGCACCGTGAGCGACGGGAACGGGGCCGCGGCGCGGGAGAGGAGCGGGCCGCCTCTGTCGATCGCCTACCTGCTCGACTCGACGGAGCTCTTCGGCGGCGTCAAGATCGCCCTGCTCCAGGCGGAGGCCCTCGCGCGGCGCGGCCACCGGGTCACGGTCGTCTCGCCGGATGCGCCGCCGGAGTGGTTCCCGCTGATGCGCGCGCACTTCGAGCGGTCGGCGTTCTCCGACTCCCCGGCACTCGCCGACGCGCAGGTCCGCGTGGCCACCTTCTGGGAGACCGTGAGGCCTGCCCTCGCGGGGGCGCGCGGTCCGGTCTTCCATCTGTGTCAGGGCTACGAGGGCGAGATCACGTACTACCGCGACCGCTGGCCCGCGATCGAGGAGGTCTACCGGCTGCCGACGCGCAAGCTCGCGATCTCGGCGACGCTGGCGAGTCGCCTGGCGCGGCTGGGCCTCGGCCCGGTCGCCGACGTCGGCCAGGCGTTCGACCGCGACGGGTTCTTCCCGGCGCCCGAGAGGCCGGTCTCGGACCCGCCCGAGGTCCTCGTCGTGGGACCGCTCGAGATCGACTTCAAGGGAGTCGCGATCGCCCTCGAGGGCCTCGCGCTCTGGCGCCGGCTGGGCGGCCGCTTCCGGCTGCGGCGGGTCTCGTACTTCCCGTGCTCGGACGCCGAGCGCGCCTACGCGCTGACGGACGAGTACCACCACCGCGTGCCGCCCGAGCGCATGCCGTTCGCGTACCGCGCGGCCGACCTCTTCGTCGGCGCCTCGCGCGTCGAGGAGGGGTTCGGGCTGCCCTCGCTGGAGGCGCTCGCGTGCGGCGTGCCGGTGCTGCTCTCGGACGTCCCCGGCCAGCGGGAGATCGGGGGCGACGCGGCGTGGTACTTCTCCGACGGCGATCCCGAGAGCCTCGCGCGGGCGCTGCCGGGACTCCTCACCGAGGACGCCCGCTCGCGGGCCCGCGAGGCCGGGCCCGCCGCCGCGGGGCGTTACGACGTGGCGGGCGTCGCGCGGCGGCTCGAGGAGGAGTTCCGCGGGGCGCTCTCCGGCCTCGCTCCGACCGGGACGCCGTGACGTCTCCGCACCTCAGCGCCGTCGTCGTCAACCACCGGAGCGCCGCCGAAGCGGCGGACTGCGTGCGTTCGCTGCGCGAGGCCTTCGCGCGGGAACGGGTCGAGGGGGAGATCGTCCTCGTCGACAGCGGCTCGGGCCCCGGGGAGCGACCGGCGCTCGAGTCGATGGCCGCCGACGTGCGCGTCTTCCTGGAGGAGAACCGCGGCTACTCCGGGGGCGTCAACGCGGGCATCGCGCGCTCCCGCGCGCCCCGCCTCTTCCTCTGCAACGCCGACGTGGTCTTCCAGGCGGAGGCGGTCTCCCGGCTGCTCCGGGCGATCGAGGATCCGGCCGTCGGCGCGGCGGCGCCCCTGTGTTTCTGGGACGCGGCGGGGCAGCTGCGTCTTCCGCCGGAGGCGCCGGTCGGGTTCCGGGGCGAGCTCGCCGAGAGGTACGCGGGCCGGTTCCCGTCCCTCGACGCCCGGCGGTTCGCGGCGTTCGCGCGGCGGAGCCTGGATCTCTGGGAGCGCGGCGGCGACGCTCGTCACCTCGCCGGAGCGGTCCTCGCCGTGCGCCGCGAGGTCCTCGAGCGCGCCGGCGTCTTCGACGAGCGCTTCCTGTTCGAGTACGAGGAGACCGAGTGGGAGGATCGCGTCCGCGCCGCGGGGCTGCGCCTGCGCTTCGAGGCTCAGGCGCGCATCCGGCACCTCTTCGCGAGGAGCTCGTCCCGCAACCCGGACACCGAGCGCCGCCGGACGGAGTCCCGCCGCCTCTACCGCGAGCGCCGCTACGGCCGGCTCGGCCGCGTTCTCCTCGAGCGTCCGGCGCCCTCGCGCGGCCGGCTCGCGGCCGAGCGCGTCCGGAGGCTCGGCGAGCCGTCGCTTGCCGCGCGCGCCGGGGCGTGGGTCGCCGTCTCGACGAGCCCCTCGCTCATTCCGTTTGCGGGAGGCCCGCTCGGAGATCACGGGGACTTCCGGCTCCCCGCGGACGTTCTCGCGTCGCTCCGGTCCGGCCCCGTCTACCTGCGCGCGTTCGCGCGAGACGGCCGCACGCTCGAGACCGGCGTGTGGGAGAAGCCGTGAGCTTCCGGATCCGGGAGGCGACCGCCGCCGACGCTCCGGGCATCCGCGCGTTGATCGAGCGCGTCTTCGGCACGCCGATGACCGAGGAGGAATGGCGGTGGAAGTTCGAGCGAAATCCCGACGGCTGGCGCGGCGTGGTCGGCGTGGACGAGGAAGACGGGCGCCTCGTCGGGAACTACGCCGGCTGGGGGCTGCGATTTCTTCTGGACGGCGCGGAGAGGCGGATCTACTCGGTGGGCGACGTCGCCACGGATCCCTCGGCGCGCGGGCTCGGCGGGCGCCGCGGAGTCTTTTGCGCGATGGCGGACGCGTTCTTCGAGAGCGTCGCGTCCGAGGTGCCGTTCTGCTTCGGCTTCCCGGGCGCGCGGCACCGTCTCGTCAGCGAGCGCCTCGTGGGCTCGCGGACGCTCTTCCCCGTGAGGCTCCGCGAAGTCGACGCCGGCGCCCTCGGGCCGCCGCCGTCCGACATGGATTCCGGAGAGTTCCCGCCCGAGAGCTTCGACGCGTTCTGGGAGAGGGCGCGCTCGCTTCTGTCGCACGCGGCGGTCCGCAACCGCCTGCGGGTGAACTGGCGGTTCCACGGCCGTCCCACGCGCTACTACCGCATGGTCTGGCGGACCCAGGCCGGCGCGATGACCGGTTGGGCGGCGCTCTGCATGAGCCGCGAGACCGCGGCGGCGACCGTCGTCGACTTTCTCTCGTCCGAGCCGGACGGCTCCGACTCGCGGGCGCTCTTCGCCTGTGCCGCCGAGGAGGCGCGCCGCCTCGGGGCGCGCCGACTGATCTTCTGGGAGACGCCGGGGGGCCCCGGACGGGACACGATCGCGTCTCTGCCCGGAGAGCGCGACGCCGGCTTCCCCATGATCGCGCGCGTCTTCGACGAGGCGTCCGCGAGCCGATTCGCGCGGGGACTCCAGCTCGTGCCGTCCCTCTACGACCTCGTCTGAGACCCGTCGGACGCGCGCTCGGCCGCTGCTAAACTGCACCCACTTCATGCCGCGCGAAGACTCGCTGATCCCGTTCGAGGCGACCGAGCTGACCGGAGCGCGGATTCTCATCCTCGCCGCTCACCCCGACGACGAGTCGCTCGGCGCCGGCGGGACGCTGGCCCTGAACGCCGGGAAGGCGGAGGCGATCCGCGTCTGGATCGCGACCGACGGCACGGGGCAGGAGGGCGTCGAGCCGGAGGACCGCGCGGCCTACGGCGCGAGAAGGCGGGACGAGGCCGATCGGGCCGTGGGCCTCCTGGGGCTCGACCCGCCCCGGTTCGGCGGGCTCGAGGACGGCGCCCTCGACCGGATGCCGGAGGCCGTCGACGCGGCGGTCCGCTCGGAGGTCGAGGACTTCGGACCCGACCTGATCCTCTGCCCCTCGCCCGCCGAGATCCATCCCGACCACCGCGCGCTGGCCCGAAGCCTGTTCGGTCTTCTCGCGTCCTCTCGCCCGGCGGACCCGGACCACGACCGCTACCGCTTCCTGCGCGTGGCGTTCTACGAGCTCTCGCATCCGATGCTGCCGAACCTCCTCGTCGACGTCGCCGACGGGGCCGAGCGCAAGGCCGAGGCCCTCGCCGCTTACGCATCGCAGCAGGAGGTGCGCGACTACGCCGGCGCGATGCAGGGTCTGAACGCGTACCGCCGGCTGACCGTGCCGGGGCGGGGGCCCGTCGAGGCGTTCCGGCTGCTGACCTACGCGGAGGCGTCGACCACGTCCTTCGAGGAGCTGCGGCGCGCCATCGGCCCGGGAGCGATCCGGGACGGCGGCGACCACATGGGGCCGGCGCCCGTCAGCGTCGTGATCCGGACGCGCAACCGGCCCGCGCTGCTGCGCGAGGCGCTCGAGAGCCTGCGCGCTCAGACGGTGCGCCCGAATCAGGTGATCGTGGTCAACGACGGGGGCGCCTCGCCGCGCGAGGTGACCGACGGCTTCCGCGAGGCCTTCGACGTCGTGCTCGAGGACTCCAAGCAGCGCCTCGGGCGCTCCGCGGCCGCGAACCGCGGCGTCGCGCTCGCGCGGGAGTCGCTCGTCGCGTTCCTGGACGACGACGACCGCTGCTATCCCGACCACGTCGAGCGGCTGGTGGCGGGGTATCGCCAGGGGCCCGAGCCGGTTGTGTACACCGACGCCGCGACGGTCGTGTACGGCCGGGGGGAGAGCGGCTGGGAGCCGCGCGTCCGCACGCTCCAGTACTCGCTCGACTACGACCCGGACTTCCTGCTGCTCGCGAACTACATCCCCGTCCACACCGTGCTCCTGCCGCGCGAGCTCTACCGCAAGGTCGGCGGCTTCGATGAGCGCCTCGAGTACTCGGAGGACTGGGACTTCCTGATCCGCCTCTCGGCCGAGACGCCCTTCCGCCACCTGCGCGCCGTGACCTGCGAGTACCGGGTCTTCGAGCCGCAGTCCGGCGGCGACTCGAACCCCGGCCACGTCGCCTCGGGCGCGGGGGCGTTCCAGGACGCGCGGCGCAAGATCTTCGAGCGCTACGCGGCGCGCCGCACCGAGGCGGGCCTCGCGCGCATGCTCGACCGGATGCGGGCGCAGGTCGCGTTCTGGTACGACCGGGACGGCGTGTCTCAGGGCGAGCTGCGCTATCAGCGGGAGAGCCACCGCCGCCTCGACGCGAAGGTCGTGCGTCTCGAGACGCGGGAGACCGAGCTGACTCACGAGAAGGCGCGTCTCGCCGCCGAGATCGCCGGCCTCCACGCGCGGCTCTCGGAGTCGCTCGCGCGCAACGAGGACTACGACCGGCTGCTGGCCAACGCCAACGTCGAGGTCGAGCGTCTGAACGGGATTCTCCAGCAGATCTACGACTCCCGCACCTGGAAGCTGCACCTCTTCCTCGACCGGCTGCGCGGTCGGCGGTGATTGCCGCTACGAGGAAGCCGGTGATCGAGCGCGTCGCCGTCCTCGCCCCCGAGCCGATCCGGGCACGGATGGCGGGCATGGGGATCCGCGCCCTCGAGCTCGCACGCGCTTTGTCCGGCCGCTTCGACGTGCGGCTGATCGTGCCGAACGACCCCGGGGAGGCGCGCGAGATCGCGGGGCCCATACGGATTGACGTCCGCGGTGCGGCCCCCGGCGCTCTCGCCGAAGCCGCGCGTGGCGTCCAGGCCGCCGTCGTGTCCGGCCACGCGGCCAACGGCTGGTTCCACGAGGTGCCGGATCTGCCGGTGGCGGCCGACCTCTACGATCCCTTCCCGATCGAGAACCTCCACTACGCGCGACTGCTCGGACCCGAGACCGCGCTCCACGATCGCCGCACGCTGGAACTCGCGCTCTCGCGCGCGGACGTCTTCCTCTGCGCGTCGGCCGAGCAGCGTCTCTTCTATGCGGGCGCGCTGTTCGCGTGCGGCCGCGTCGGCGCGGGGAACTTCCCGGACGACCCGGCGCTCGCGAGCCTGCTCGTGGTCGTGCCGTTCGGCGCTCCGCCCGAGGAGGCGCGCGGAGATCGCGCCGCCGGCCGCGCCGCGGCCGGAGTACTCGCGGAGGGGCCGCTCGTTCTCTTCGGCGGCATCTACGACTGGTACGACCCCGAGCCGCTGCTCGCCGCGTGGCCGGAGCTCCGGCGCCGCCACCCGGACGCGCGGCTGCTCTTCTTCGAGAACCCCAATCCGGAGACGACCCCGCAGCGCGTCTTCGAGCGGGCGCGGGAGCACGCACGGCGGATCGACCCCTCCGGCGCGTCGATCGTCTTCTCGCCCTGGCTTCCGTACGCGGCGCGCGCCGACCTCTACGCGGCCGCGGACGTCCTGGTCTCGATCGCGGCGGCGGGTCTCGAGACCGAGCTCGCGTACCGGACCCGGCTGCTCGACGCCGCGTGGGGAGGCCTGCCGTCGGTCACCGTGCGCGGCGGAACGCTCGCCCGGGAGCTCGCCGCCGCAGGCGCCGCGGTCGAGTCGGGGGGCACGGCGGAGGAGATCGCGCGGAGCGTGGCCGCCCTCCTCTCGGACCCGGCCGCGCGCGGCCGGGCCTCCGCGGCGGCCCGGCGATTCGCCGCCGGACGGACGTGGACGGCCGTGGTCGAGCCCCTGGCCGCCTGGTGCGCCGAGGCGCGCGTCGATCCCGGCCGCCTTCCGCTTCCCTCGCCGGATCCGGGCGCCTCGGTGGGCTCCCGGCTGCGGCGCCTCTTCCAGTAGTCTCCCGCTCGTGACGAGCCATAACCCGAGCGCCACCCCCGACGCGTCGATCGTCGTCGTGCACCACCGCGGCCTCGAGCACCTGCTCGAGGCGCTCGACGCCCTCGAGGCCGCGAAGCGCGAGGGACTCGCGGCCGAGGTCCTCCTGGTGGACAACGCCTCCGACACGCCGCAGGACGAGGTCCTTCGCCGCCACCCCACCGTGCGGCGGATCGCCTCCGTCCGCAACGTCGGATTCGCCGAGGGATGCCGGCTGGGCGTCGCGGCGTCCCGGGCTCCGATCGCGGTCTTCGTCAACGACGACGCCGCCGTGGCGCCCGACGCTCCGCGGCGCCTGGTCGCGGCGCTCGCCGCGGCGGAGCCGGACGTCGTGGCCGTGAGCGGCCGCCTGACCGACGCGACGGGGACGGTCAACGACTTCTGGGACGGCTTCCTCACCTTCGACGGCCACGCCTTCGCCGCCGACGTCGGACGCCCGGTCGGGGCGCTCCCGGCCGCCGCGACGGGGAAGTCGGGGGAGGAGCGGCTCTTCGCGTGCGGCGGCCTGATGGCGGTGCGGCGCGCCGACTTCCTGGAGTCCGGGTTCGACCCGGACTACTTCGCGTACCTCGAGGACGTGGACTTCGGCTGGCGCCAGTGGATCTTCGGACGACGGATCGTCGCGGAGCCCGGCGCCGTGGCGCGCCACCGCGGGGGCGCGACCGCCCAGGCGCTCGGCGTCTTCTCGCGCGGGTTCCTCTTCGAGAAGAACGCGTTCGCCACCGTCTACAAGAACCTCGACGCGGAGCGGTTCCGCTCGCTGATGCCGGCGATCGTGATGACCTTCCTCACGCGCGTGGCCGAGATGCTGTTCGCGCGCAACGCCGGGGCCGCCGAGCTCGGGCGCGATCCCTACGCGGCGTCGGCGTCGAGCGCGTCGGGGATCCGGAGGTTCCTCGGGATCGCGGACGACGCGGCGCCCGTCACCCTGGAGGATCCGCTCACGGTGGCGCACCTGCGCGCGCTCGTCTGGATCCACCGGAGCCACGCCGCGCTCGCGGCGAAGCGCCGGCAGGTCCAGGCGCGGCGGCGCCGCAGCGACGGCGAGATCTTCGCGAAGTTCCCCATGCGCCTGGTGCCGACGTACCCCGGCGACGAGCGGCTGCAGGACGAGTTCTTCGCGCCGTTCTGGGAGGGCGCGCCGCCGCTCCTGCGGAGCACCCTGCGCGACATCTTCGAGGGCGGCGCGTGAGCTTCTCGGTCGTCATTCCGACCTTCCGGCGCGCGGAGACGCTCTTCCCCGTGCTCGACGCGTTGGCCGCTCAGCTCGAGCCGCCGGAGTTCGAGGTCGTCGTCGTCGACGACGGATCCGGAGACGACACGCTGCCGCGGTTGCGGTCGTATCGACCGCCTTACCCGTTCCGGTTCTTCTCGCAGGAGAACGCGGGCCCCGCGACGGCGCGCAACCGGGGCGTGCGGGAGGCGCGCGGCGCCGTGGTCGTGTTCCTGGGCGACGACACCGTTCCGGAGCCGCCGCTCCTGTCCATCCACGCGCGCACCCACGCCGAGAAGCGTCCCCAGCCGGTCGCCGTGCTCGGATACACGACGTGGCCGCTCGGCCTGCGCGTCTCGCCCTTCCTCCACCACATCAACGAGTACGGCCTGCAGTTCGGCTACGGCCTGATCCACGATCCGGAGGAGGTCCCGTTCAACTTCTTCTACACCTCCAACGTGTCCCTTCCGCGGGACCTGCTGCTCGAGGTCGGCCTCTTCGATACGAGCTTCCCGCACGCGGCGTGGGAGGACATCGAGGTCGCGTACCGGCTGATGCAGCGGGGCCTGCGAATGGTCTATCGGCCGTCGGCCGTGGCGCGACACCACCACGACATCACCTTCGCGTCCTTCCGGCGGCGCCAGGAGAAGGCGGGGGAGGCGGCCGCGATCTTCTACCGCAAGCATCCGGAGCTCGGCGACTTCCTCGCCGTCCCGCTCGCCCGGACTCCGGCGCCGCGGGAGACGCTCGCGAACCGTTTCTTCTCGATGTGGGCCTCGCTCGCGGAGCGCTCGGAGATTCCGGGAACGCGCTGGGCCGTCGATCGGGTCCTCAAGGAGGACTACCTGCGCGGCCTCCGGAGAGGCCTCGCGGAAGACGGCGGATCCATTCCCCGAAATGTGACGCCCTGACCCATCCGGAGGTCAGCCAGACGCGTTCGAGCGCTTCGCGCGGTGGTCGCTCAAGCCTCACGGCCGCTTCGAGTTACCGCGCGCGTCGGCGCCGTAAACCGCATGGCCCTGGAATTGCTCTATAGTGGCCTGGAGGTCTAAGGCAGCCATGAAACGAATTCTTGCTCCCGCGTTTGCCGCGGCGCTCCTTCTCTGGACTTCGCAGGCAACGGCGACTCCGCACGGCGGGGGCGGTGGACATATGGGCGGCGGCGGCCACATGGGCGGCGGCGGCCACATGGGTGGCGGCGGCCACATGGGCGGCGGCCACATGGGCGGCGGTCACATGGGTGGCGGCCACGGCTCGATGGGCCACGGCGGCGGCCATGGCTCGCCCTCTCACGGCGGCTGGCACGGCGGCGGCAGCGGCTGGCACGGAGGAGGGCACGTCTCGACGTTCCACGGCTCGCACGGCGGCGGCTGGCACGGCGGCTGGCACGGCGGCCACGGCTGGAATTGGGGCTGGGGATGGGGCTGGGCCTGGTCCGGATGGGGCTGGGGTTGGGGCTGGGGTTGGGGCTGGGGCTGGGGTTACCCGTACTACTACGCGGCCTACCCCGGTTACGGATATCCCGCCTACGGCTACGCCGGCAATGGTGGATACGGAGCGGCCAACTGGACGATCGTGAAGACGGACGTCTCTCCCGAAGAGGCCCGGATCTACATGGACGGGAAGTACATCGGGACCGCGGACGACTTCGACGGCTATCCCGATTTCCTGTATCTCGCGCCCGGCAAGTACCGGCTCGAGTTCCAGCTCGAGGGATTCGAGACTCAGACGGCCGACATCGACGCGCACGGCGGCGCCCATTACACGCTGAACAACAAGCTGCACAAGGTCCCGGGCGCGAAGCAGTACGGCTCCTACTCGACGCCCGACCTGCCCGGCGGACTCCAGCGCTACTTCGCCAAGAGCAAGGACAACCAGAGCGACATCACGGTCTCGCCGGACAGCGGCAATGGCTACGACAACGGCAATGGCAACGGCAACGATTCGGGCAACTGGGATTGGCGGGATCGCGGCAGCTCGAGCGGCTCACCGAACGACCAGGACTCGCCGCCGCAGGCGCCGCCTCCGGGCCATAGCTACAACGACCCGGCGCCGCCCACGAACGGCGTCTCGGCCGAGCGCATCCCGGCACCGACCGCCGGCCGGGCTCGCCTGGTGTTCAAGGTCGAGCCTCCGGACGCGGCCGTCTACGTCGACGATCGGTTCGCCGGAACGGCCGAGGAGCTGAGCAGCCTGACCCGCGGTCTCCAGATCGCGCCGGGAATGCACAAGATCGTGGTCAGCCGACCGGGCTTCGCGCCCGAGTCGACCCAGGTGGACGTGGCCGCGGGCCAGTCCGAGAACGTCGACATCAGCCTCGAGCGTCACTGAGCGCTTTTCTCGCACGCCCGGGGGCCACCCCCCGGGCGTGAATTCTCGCCGAGGACGGTGTAAAGACACTGGCGCCATTGACGGCGCTTTTGTCTATACTGGGTCTACTCGAAGGAATCGATTGGGGCGGCGTGAAGACCCGGTGGCGTCTGTCATCCTAGTTTGCCACACCTTCCGTCATTCTGATAGCTCCCAGGTCCGCACTCTTCCCGATCCTTCCGAGCCCGCCGGGCCGGAAGCCACCCACGATTCCTTCGGGTTTTCTTTTTTGGTTGTGAGTTGTGAGTTGCGAGTTTTGAGTTCTGGGATACAGCTTCTTGAAGAGCCGTCTCACAACTCATTACTCAGAACTCGCAACCCTCACGTTCTCGCGGCGAACAGCTTCAGCAGCAGACTCTCGTAGTGATACCGCCGGTTTCCGCGGCGGTTGTCGGGCGGCGGGTCGGCCGCGGCCACCGCGGCATCCCGCAGCGACGACGCGCTCACGCGCCGCGAGAGCTGCGCGAGCCGGCCGGCCACGGCATGGTGACGGACGGCCTCGGCCACTCCACGCGACGCGCCCGAGACGAGCGCGCTGTCCGCGAGGATCTCGGCGAGAAGCCGTCCGTCGGCATCGGCACGGGGCCCGAGCCGCTCGGCGAGCAGGACGAGCGCAACCAGCCGCCCCCCGGCCAGACCCTCCTCGAGCGCCTCGAGGATCATCTGCCGCGCGCCGCGCCCGTCCGCGAGCGCCGCTCCGGGGTCCTCCGTCTCGTCGATCTCCTTGGCGGCGAAGAGGACGAGCTCGCGCGCGTCCTCCTCGCTGAAGCCGCGGCCCATCCACTCCCGCTGCCGTTCCGCGAGGCCGGGCTCCGGGAGCGCGGCGCGGGCGCAGCGGGACCGGATCGTCGCGAGGAGGGATTCGGGCCGCGTCGAGGTCAGGATCCAGCGGACGCGCTCGCCCGGCTCCTCGAGCGCCTTGAGCAGGGCGTTGCCCGCCTCGAGCCCGAGCAGGTCCGCGCGGAGGATCCGCGCGACGCGCCGCGGGCCCTCGTAGGGCCGTCCGGCCGCGAAGGCCAGACCCTCACGAATCCGGTCGACGCGGATCTGGACGCCCTCCGGCTCGATCGTCAGGAAGTCGGGATGGATTCCCGCGTCGACGCGGCGGCAGCTCGAGCAGGGCTCTGCCGATGGCTCGCCTTCGAGGCCTGCGTGGGCGCCCGCTCCCGGACACAGGAGCCGCGCCGCGAGCCGGCGCGACTCCTTCTCGAGCCGCGCCTCCGAGCTCGCGGTCAGCAGGAGCGCGGCGGGAAATCGCTCGGGCGCGTCGGCGAGCGATTCGAGCAGCCGTTCGATCGGAGCCGCCGTTCCCGCCGCCGTCATGACGCGAAGCGCTCCGCGACGATCCGCGAGGTCTCCGCGAAGACCGCGGCCGCGTCGCCTTGCGCGGGCACGACCACGACGCGATCGGGCTCGCGCCGCGCGATCTCGAGGAAGTGCCTCCGCACGCGCTCGTGGAACGCGAGCTCCTCCGATTGGAATCGGTCGGTGCGCGCGTCGCGCCGGCGCGTGCGCGCGAGGCCCTCCGCGGCGTCCAGGTCGTAGAGGAGCGTGAGGTCCGGGCTGATCCCGTCGCGGACGCGGCCGTCCACCGCTTCGATGAACGCGGAGTCCAGTCCGCGTCCCGCGGACTGATACGCCTCGGTCGAGTCGCTGAACCGGTCGCACAGGATCCAGGCGCCGGCCGCGAGCGCGGGCCGGATCACCTCGACGAGGTGCTGCCGGCGGTCCGCCTCGAAGAGGAGGCACTCCGCGATCGGATCGAGCGGCGCGCGCGCGCCGTCGAGCAGGATGGCGCGCAGGCGCTCGCCGAGCGGAGTGCCCCCGGGCTCGCGCGTCGCGCGGACGTCGCGACCCGCCGCGCGGAGGCGATCGTCGAGCAGCTTGAGCTGCGTGGATTTTCCGCAGCCCTCGACGCCCTCGAAGGTGATGAACGGCACGGCCGGAAGAATAGCCCAGCGCCGCGGCGCGTTTGCGAAGTCGGATTCCCGTTAACATGGTGGCTTCTCGGGGGTTTCCTTTTCGGTCGAGAGGAGAGAGCTCAGTGCGTGAGGACGGCGGGCCGCGGCCCGCACCCCGGCCCGGCTGGCTGCTGGCCGTCGGCTTCGCCGGGCTCGCGATCGCGATCGCCTCGATTGCCGACATGTTTTCGGCGCGCCCTTACGACGGCATCGTGCCCGTCCCCTACGGCCGCACCGGGATCGAGGTCCGCGCGACCGTGCCCGGCAGCCCGGCCGAGAAGGCGGGGATCAAGCCGGGCGAGTGCATCCAGGGCATCGGCAAGCGGATGGTCAACACGAGCTCGGACGCCTCCGCCGAGCTGCGGCGCCACAAGATCGGCGAGGGAGTCGGCTACCTCGTGCTCCGCGGGGGGTGCCCGAGCCAGCCCGGCGCCGTGGAGGCCCCGAGCGGGGAGCTGCGCACCGTCCGCGTGCAGCTGTCCTCCGAGCGGCTCGGCGGGAAGACCTACCTCTACGCGGTGGTGGTCGGGTTCCTCTTCTTCGTGATCGGCCTCTTCGTCCTCATCCGGGTCCCGCAGGAGCGCTCCGCGCGGATCTTCTTCCTGCTCTGCGTGCTCTTCCTGATCTTCTTCGTCTGCCGGCTTCGCCCGGCGTCGTACTGGTGGATCGACGTCTTCGTGCAGAACACGGGGACCGTCAGCCTGTTCCTGCTGCCCGCCGTGTTCCTCCATTTCTTCCTGGTCTTCCCCTCGCCGAAACGGCTGCGGCTCGCGCGGCCCGACGCGTGGACGGGGGAGCCGCCCTCCCGCTGGAAGGTGCGGCTGCAGGACTTCCTCTCGGCGAGCCCCGGGCTCCTGTACCTGCTCTACGCCATCCCGCCCTTCGTCTTCCTCTACGACGTCTTCCGCCAGGTCCAGGGGGAGAAGGTGACCGTGCTCTCCGGCGCGCCGCTCTCCTCCTGGATCCTGCTCGGGGACTATCTCGTGCTGGGCCTCGTCGTCCTCGCCCATTCCGCGTTCACCCTCGAGGAACCGCGCGAGCGCCGTCAGGCGTTCCACGTGTTCGTCGGGACGATCCTCGGGACGGTTCCGTTCGTGCTGTTCTTCATCGTCCTCCCGTCCGCGTTCGGGATCGACGAGTACGCGTTCTACGGGATCATCCCGATGATCCTGATCCCGCTGACGTTCGCCTACGCGATCGTCCGCTTCCAGATGCTCAACGTCCGCGTGGTCGTGCGGCGGACGTTCCTCTACGCGGCCACGACCGCGGTGCTGCTGGGCGTCTACGCGCTCGTCGTCGCCCTGGCCAACCTGGTCTTCGCGAGCTCGCGGCTCTCCGCGTCGCCGCTCTTCAACTTCGGGTTCTTCCTCGTGGGCATCTCGCTCTTCGAGGTCATGCGGAGGCGCCTGCAGGCCCCGCTCGACAAGCTCTTCTTCCGCGAGAAGTTCGACTACCAGGCGGCCCTGCTCGAGATGAGCGAGGCGATCACCGGCGAGCTCGACCTGGGCCGCATCGCCGACTACCTGACCTCTTCGGTCGTCGCGACCATGCGCCTCGAGAAGGCGTCGATCTGGCTGCGCGACCGCGACGGCTGGCTCGAGCGGCGCGGCCGCCGGGAGGAGCGGATCTCCCCGACCGCGACGATCCGGCGGGTGTTGCGTCAGGAGGGAAAGCCCTCGGACCTTCGCGAGATCTCGCTGCACTTCGCCGACGACGAGAGCGAGCACTTCCGCGAGCGGCTGCTCGAGGAGGGGTTCCAGCTGCTCGTCCCGCTCGTGTACCGCGAGCGCCTGATGGGGATCCTCGCGCTCAAGGAGAAGCTGTCGGGCGAGCGCTTCGACCGCGACGACCAGTCGCTCCTCTCCACGCTGGCGAACCAGTCCGCGCTCGCGATCGAGACCGCGCTCCTGCACGACGAAATGACCCGCCAGGCCGAGTTGAAGCGCGACCTCGAGATCGCGCGCGACATCCAGACGAGCCTCCTGCCCCGCAACGTTCCCGAGATCCCCGGCTTCTCGTTCTTCGGCGGGAGCATTCCCGCCCGCGTCGTCGGCGGCGACTTCTACGACTTCATCCCCTTCGAGGACGACCGCGTCGGCGTGGTGATCGGCGACGTCTCGGGCAAATCCGTTCCGGCGTCGCTCCTCATGGTGGCCTCGAAGGAGATCGTCTACTCGCGCGCCCTGACGACGTCGGATCCGGGCCTCCTCTTCCAGGAGTCCAACCGGCGCATCTACTCGATCAAGCGGCGAATGTTCGTCTCGCTCGGCTTCTTCCTGCTCGACGCGCGCTCGATGAGCCTGCGCTATGCCATCGGCGGCCAGCCCCTGCCGATCCTGATTCGGTCGGGCGACGGGGGGCCGCGGTTGATCGAGGCGCCCGAAAACCGGCTGCCGCTCGGCGCCTTCCGGGAGGTGGCCTACGACACCGTCGAGCTCTTCCTGAAGAAGGGAGACCTGCTCTTTTTCTACACGGACGGCCTGACGGAGGCCATGGACGGATCCATGAATCCGTACGGGGAGGAGCGCCTGATGGCCTCCATGGAGGCCAGGAAGGGCGATGGGCTGGAAACGCTCGCCCAGGGGATCCTTTCGGACATCCGGGATCATGTGGCGGGGGCCGAGCAATACGACGACATGACCTTTCTGTTCCTGAGGGTGGATTAGGGGACTTTTCGGGGGCTTCTTGGCGAAACCCCCGCTTCTCCCCTCCGTATGAAGGGGTTAGGGATGAGAAAGCACCGCGTTCTCTGGATCCTGGGGGTGCTCCTGATCGCCGGCGCGGGCGTGTCGGCCGCCCTCTATCTCGCCAACAAGCGGGACCTCACGACGAACTCCAAGGCCGCCTACGACCTCTACCGGGAGGCCGAGCTCAACATGAAGCGCTTCTACTTCAAGGAGGCGCGGGTCGGCTACGCCAAGGCGCTCGAGCTCGACCCCAATTTCTCCATGGCGATGCTGGGGCTCGCGCAGCTCTCACCCGAGCGGGACCAGCGAATCGCCCTCGTGAGGCGCGCGGCCCGCGAACGCGACCGCCTGACGGAGCGCGAGCGTTACATCGTCGACATCGCCAAGGCGGAGGCGGACGGGAAGCCCGACGTCTCGCACGAGCTCGCGCGGCAGCTCCACGCCCGGTATCCCGGCGACTACATCGGGGTCAACATGCTGGCCCGCGACGCGATGGTCAAGGGCAAGCCGGAGGATGCGGTCAAGTATTACCAGGACCTGCTCGCCTTCGATCCGAACAACGCCGAGGCCTACAACCAGATCGGCTATCAGTACGGTTACAACGGCGAATACGACAAGGCGGTCGAGAACCTCAAGAAGTACCAGTTCATCTCTCCCGACAACGCGAACCCGTTCGACTCGCTGGGCGAGAACCAGGCCTACTCCGGCCACTACAACGAGGCCATCGAGAACCTCAACCGGGCGCTCGCCATCAAGCCCGACTTCGGCCCGGCGTTCTGGCACCTGGGAGTGGCCTACGAGGGGATGGGCGACTACGGCAAGGCGGTCGAGTATTACAAGAAGTGGGCAACAGTCTCCGAGGGCGAGGGTGAGGGCAGCCGGCGGGACGCTCTCGTCTCGGCCATGCGCGCCGCGCACCTCGGTGGCGACCGCGACGAGGTGCGCCGACTCATCGAGGAGATCGGCAAGATCCCGCTCGATCCCAAGAACGATTACTCGCACGCGCGAGTGCAGTTCCTCGCGGCCTTCTCGGAGCTGAACGAGGGCAGGCCGGCGGAGGCGGAGCGCAAGCTCAGGGAGATGCGGCCGCAGCTCGAGAAGGCCTGGGACGACAGCAGCAAGGCCGGCAAGATCCGGCCGGGCGCCAAGCCCCATTTCCCGGAGTGGAATTACATGATGGCCCGCGCCCTCGAGCTGCAGGGCAAGACCGACGAGGCCCTCGAATTCTACGAGGCGAACGCCAACCCGCCGAACCCGTTCGCCGAGTTCGAGAGCCGGCGCTGGATCATGGAGGGCCGGGCGAAGGTCGCCGAGATCCTGGCCCGCCGCGGCGAGCTCGACAAGGCCGAGAAGCTGATCGCCGAGAACCGCAAGTGGAACCCGAGCTGGGCTCCCTGCCGGCACTCCGAGGAGGCGGTGGCGGAGCTTCGGCGCGCGAAGGTGCTCGCCGCGTCGAAGTAGCCTCCCGAGCAGGCCGCCGAATCCGATGGAACGGTCCCGAAGCTTCGAAACCCAGCACAAGCTCCTCCTCCTCGAGACCCTCTACGACGCGGGCCTCTCGCTCGGCGCGATGCCCAACGAGCAGGCGCTCGTGGACGACGTCCTGTCGCGCGCGGTCGGCGTGCTCGACGCCTCGCGCGGCTACCTCGCCACCTTCGGGGACGGTGACGGCGGCGGTCCGCGCCGCGCCGAGGCCCGGGTCGGGTTCCCCAAGCGGCCGCCGGAGGCCGTGGTCGCGCAGGACGAATTCCTGAGCGAGGTCCTGCAGGCCGAGGGCGCGATCACCCGCGAGCGGTTCAAGCTGCTCCGGACTCCCATCCTGTCCGCGGTCGGCGCGCGCATCCAGGGCGGCGGGCGTGCGATCGGCGTGCTGGTGCTGGCCGACAAGGAGGCCCGGCGCGGCGGTCAGGTCGTCTTCGACGAGGACGACCGGCGATTCCTGGTCTCGCTCGCGGGCCTCTGCGGCATGGCGATCGAGAACCGCCGTCACCTGGAGCGGCTCACACGCGACCGCGAGCGGCTCGAGGAGGAGAACCGCCGGCTCCTCGACGAGACGGGCCGCTCCGCGGCCGGCCGGCTCTTCGTGGGCGACTCGCCTCCGGCGCGGCGCGTGCTCGACCTGGTCGGGCGAGTGGCGTCGTCGAAGATCTCGGTCCTCGTGACCGGCGAGAGCGGCACGGGCAAGGAGCTCGTCGCGCGGATGATCCACGCCAAGAGCGACCGGGCCGAGAAGCCGTTCGTCGCGATCAACTGCGCGGCGCTTCCGGAGTCGCTGCTCGAGTCCGAGCTCTTCGGCATCGAGCGCGGCGTCGCGACCGGAGTCGAGGCCCGCGCCGGCAGGTTCGAGGCGGCGCAGGGCGGGACGCTCTTCCTGGACGAGATCGGAGACATGCCCCTGTCGCTGCAGTCGAAGCTCCTGCGGGTCCTCCAGGAACGCGAGATCGAGCGCGTCGGCGGCCGCCGCCGAGTCGCGATCGACGTGCGGGTGCTCGCGGCGACCCATGCGAACCTCGCGGCGCGGATCGCCCGCGGAGAGTTCCGCGAGGATCTCTACTACCGGCTGCGCGTCGTCGAGATCGTCCTGCCGCCCCTGCGGGAGCGGCGTGAGGACATCCCGCGCCTCGTTCGCTACTTTCTCGACCGCTTCGCGGCGCGGGAGGGCCGGGACGCGCCCGCCCTCGACCGCGAGGCCTACGCGGCCCTGCTGTCGCACGACTTCCCGGGCAACATCCGGGAGCTCGAGAACCTGCTCGAGGGCGCCGCGGCCCTGTCCCAGGGCGGAACGATCCGCCGGGAAGACCTCCAGTGGCTCCCCGCGGCGTCGGAGGAGGGCCCCGAGGCCATGGCCCCGGCCGAGGGGGACGAGATCCCGGATCTGCGGCAGCTCGAGGAGCGGCACATCCGCCGCGTCCTGCGTCTGGCGGGCGGCAACAAGAGCCGCGCGGCGCGGCTTCTGGGCATCAGCCGCCGGACTCTCTACCGGAAACGTCAGGTCGGTTCGTAGAGTGGGACAATAGGGCACTGTGGCACTAAGTCCCAAAATTCACTCAAACCTCATAATATAAGCAGCTTAGAATTCACATTCTCTTCCGTTTGCCACCATATGTGTCAGTATGATACGCTTCCCGGAGCATGGGCAGAGGGTTTCTTTTTGCGTGTAAGCCCCACGGATCCAATGTGTTGCATGGCGATCCGCATCCCGCCGGCGGCTGGCAAGGGTCTTGCCCTTCTCTTTGCTCGCAGTGATGAAGAAAGCCATCGCAATCGGACTCGAGGCCATGGAGGCGCCCAACCTCCTGTGGGGCCTCCTCGCGGGCGAGCTCTCGCTGTCCCTGCTGATGGCGGCCTCCGGTAGACTGCCTGACGTCTTGATCCGGTCACTGCAACTCTTCCTGCGCTTCTAGGAGACCCGGGGGTCTCATGTCGCACGGAGGATCCGCTCCGCCGGGAGTCGCCATGTCGGATGGCCGCGAGGTTTCGATGTCCATTCCGGTGGCACCGGAGATGGAGATCGTCGCGACGGCTCAGGCCGCGGCGCTCGGCGAATATGTCGGCCTCTCGCGCGATAAGATCGACGAGGTCAAGCTCGCACTGGTGGAGGCTTGCATCAACGCCTTCGAGCACGCCGACTGCCGCGACGAGCAGCTCCATCTGACGTTTCGCCTGGGCCGCGAGCCGCAGGCGAAGGGGAGGGAGTTCCTGGAGGTGGAGGTCCTGGACAAGGGGAAGGGGTTCGACCATCACCGCGTCGAGGCGCCGAGCCTGCAGAAGACCTTCGTGAGCCACCGCAAGCGGGGCTGGGGTCTCCAGATCATCAAGAGCCTGATGGACGAGGTCGACATCACTTCGGGGGAGTGGGGAACGCGGATCCTGATGAGGAAATACAAGTGAGCGAGACCTGCAAGGTGTCCTCGGAGCGCCGGGGCGACGTGGCCATCCTCTGGACCGATGGCTACATCAACAACCAGGGGGGCGAGGAGATCGCCAAGGAGGCGTACTCGCGCCTGGAGCAGGGCGCCCGCGCCCTCGTGCTGAACCTCGAGAAGACCCGGATCGTCAACTCGATCGGCATCTCGATCCTCATCGAGGTCCTCGAGAAGGTCATGGACCGGAAGGGTGTGCTCGCCTTCTGCGGCCTCACGCCGACGATCGACAAGACCTTCCGCATCATGGGTCTCGCGCAGTACGCGGAGATCTACCCGACGCAGGAAGACGCACTCCGCGGAGTCGAGGCCAAGACGGCCTGATCCGTTCCCGGCGACGCGCATGACCGCCCCGGTTTCCCCTCAGCAAGCCGCACGTCTCGAAGAGCTCTGGAAACGGATCGCCGGCATTCTCGCGTCCGAGGACCCTCTGCCGTCACGCATCGCGGAGGCCGCTCTGATTGCCACGGGGGCGCAGGATGCCACGGTCTACCTCAAGGAACGCGACGCCTGGGTGCGTAGCGGCCCCAAGCTCTCGGGCGGCGTGGATCCCGGCGAGATTCCGGATCCGCTGCCCTCCGTCGCGTTCGTGCGCGAGGGCGACCTCTGGGTGCCGCTCGCCACGGAAGGGGAGATCCACGGGCTCCTCCGGCTGCTCGGCATACCGGGCGAGGAGGCCCTGGAGAACGGTCCGTTGCTCGGATTCCTCTTCGGATCCCTGGTGGGAGCCCACCGTCTCGCGCGTCTCGTCCGGGACGCCGAGTTCGAGCTCAAGGCTCGCCTCCTCGAGCTCGAGTCGCTCTACGACCTGGGCCTCTCTCTCGGCGGCCAGCTCGACCTGTCCTCCCTCGCCGACGAGGTCCTCTTTCGTTCGATCTCGCTGACCGACGCCGGCCGCGGGACGCTCGTCCTGCTGGAGGAGTCGGGGACCGTGCTCCTCGAGCGCAGCGTCGGCACGGAGATCCTGACCGCGAAGGACGCCCCGGGCTGGACGCTGCCCGCGGGGGGCCTCATCAACAACGCGGCCGCGTCGGGCGACACCGCCGGCGCCGCGCTCTCCTGCGAGAAGGCGCTCGCGGTCGAGATCTCGGTCGCCGGCCGGCGGCTCGGCGTCCTGGCGGTCGCCGACAAGGAGTCGCGCGATGGGCGCGTGCTGGACTTCACGCCGACGGACGCGCGCCTGCTCTCGCTCTTCGCCAACCAGGCGGCGGCCGCGATCGAGACGGCGCGCCTGCACAAGGAGGCCCTCGAGAAGGAGCGCATCGAGCGGGAGCTCGAGCTGGCCGCCGCGATCCAGCGGCAGATCCTGCCGCGCGACCTCCCGAACGTGCCGGGTCTCGCGATCGCCGCGCGCAACGTCCCGACCCGCCAGGTCGGCGGCGATTACTTCGACGTCTTTCCGCTCTCCGGGGGCCGGCTCGCGTTCCTGGTCGCCGACGTGTCGGGCAAGGGCGTGCCCGCGGCGCTCCTCGTGTCGACGGTGCACGCCGCCGTGCACCTCCAGATCGACGAGGCCCCGACCATTCGGGACCTCGTGAAGCGGATCGACCGGCACCTCCAGCGCTACGCCGTCACGCGGAAGTTCCTGACGGCGTTCTTCGGACTGCTCGAGCCAGGGACCGGAGTCCTGCGCTACGTCTCCGCGGGCCACAACCCCGCGCTGCTGCGGCGGTCGGGAGGTGACGTGGAGCAGCTCAAGGCCACGGGCGTGCCGATGGGCATGTTTCCCAACGCGACCTGGACGGAGGAGACGCTGTCGATGGCGAAGGGCGATCTCCTCTGCGTCTACAGCGACGGGATCACCGAGGCGCTGGACGCGAGCGACGAGGAGTTCGGGCTGCCGCGGCTCTCCCGGCTCCTGGACTCCTCGCCTCCCGACGAGATCTGCCGCCGGGTCTTCGACGCGGTCGCGTCGTTCGCCGCCGACGTGCCGCAGTACGACGACCAGACGCTCCTGCTCATCCACCGGACTTAATCGGGTCGGCGCCCGGCGCGCTAGAATCTCGCGGTGCTGCCGTTTCTCGGCCCCCTCGCGCTGGCGCTGAAGCTCCTCATGCCGGCGCCGCTGCAGGGTGCCGGCGATCTCCTGCTTCTCGAGAACGGCGTGGTCTACGCGTCGGGCGACGCGGCGCCCGTGCGCGCGTCGATCGTCGTGGGGGAGGGCCGCGTCCGCTTCGTGGGCGATCCCGCGAAGGCGCGGGCGCTCGCGTCCGGCGCGCGGGTCGTGGATCTCAGGGGACGGTTCGTCTTCCCCGGGCTCGCCGACGCGCACCTCCACCTCTCCGGGATCGGCCACGAGCGCGAGGTCGCCGACCTCCGCGGAGCGGCCGACGCACGGGCCGCCGCCGCGCGCATCGCGAAGGTGGCGGCGAGGCTTCCGCCCGGCGCCTGGGTCGAGGCGACCGGCTGGGACCAGAACCGCTGGTCGGACCGCCAGTTTCCGGACGCGGCGGTCCTCGACGCGGCTCTCGGGGGACGTCCCGCCGTGGCCTCACGGGTCGACGGCCACGCGATCTGGGTCAGCTCGGCGGCGCTGAATGCCGCCGGGGTCGTCGCGGCGACCCGGGACCCCGAGGGCGGACGGATCCTCCGCCGCGCCGACGGATCGCCGAGCGGCGTCCTCGTGGACAACGCGCGATCGCTCGTGTCGCGTGTCCAGCCGGCTCCCACCGACGCGGACCTCGAGAGGCAGCTCCTGGCCGGCGCGGCGGAGTGCGCCGCCTTCGGGCTGACGGAGGTTCAGGACGCGTCGGCGTATGACCCCGCCGCGATCGCGGTACTGACGCGGCTCGCCGACCGGGGCGCGCTGCCGATCCGGATCTACGCGACGGTGTCTTCGAGGCCCGGCACCCTCGAGGAGGCGCTCGCCAGGGGAACGCGCATCGGGACGATCTCCGATTTCCTGACCGTGCGCGCGGTAAAGGCGTACGCGGACGGCGCGCTCGGCAGCCGCGGCGCGGCGTTGCTGGCGGATTACGCGGACGAGCCCGGCAACCGGGGGCTTCTGCGGATGCCGGCAGAACGGATCGCCGCGATCGCGACCACCGTGCGCCGCGCGGGCTGGCAGCTGTGGGTCCACGCGATCGGCGATCAGGCGAACCGCGTGGCGCTCGACGCGTTCCAGGCCGCCGTCGACCGCGTCTCGGGCGCTCCCGAGGGCGGGCGGCGGCCCCGCATCGAGCATGCGCAGGTCGTCGCACCCGAGGATTTCCCGAGATTCGCGCGGCTGGGAGTCATCGCCTCCATCCAGCCGACGCACGCCACCTCCGACATGCCCTGGGCGGAGGATCGCATCGGCCCGTCGCGCATCGCGGGGGCCTATGCGTGGCGGCGGCTCAAGGACGCCGGGGCGCGCCTGGCCGGGGGCAGCGACGCCCCCGTGGAATCCGAGAACCCGCTGCTCGGGTTCTACGCCGCAGTGACGCGGCGTGACCTCGAGGGCAAGCCGCCGGGGGGATGGCGGGCGGGCGAGAAGCTCTCGCGCGCCGAGGCCCTGGCGCTCTTCACGTCCGACGCCGCGTTTGCGGCGTTCGAGGAGGCCTGGCGCGGCCGGATCGAGCCCGGCTTCGCCGCCGACCTCACGATCCTCGAGCGCGACCCCATGGCCGTGCCCGAGGAGGAGATCCCTTCGATCAAGGTCTTCGCCACCGTGGTCGCCGGCCGAGCGGTCTTCGGGACGCTTTCGCCGTGACGATGCGGCCGGCCCTCGGGGTGGCGCTCTCCTGGCTGACCTGCCTATCCTGTCTATCCTGTCTATGCCTCGGGCTCGCGGCGCAGGGCTGCGGCACGCGGCGGGAGGGACAGCCGAGGGTGAAGGCCGCCTCCAACGATCCGGACGAGGCCCGCCGGGCGAGGATGGTGGACACCCAGATCCTGGCCCGGGGCGTCCGCGACCCGCGCGTGCTCGACGCGATGCGCAAGGTCCCGCGCCACAAGTTCGTAGATCCCGCCGAGCGCGACCGCGCGTACGAGGATCACCCGCTCCCGATCGCCGGAAGCCAGACCATCTCGCAGCCGTACATCGTCGCGCTCATGACGGAGCTTTTGGCGCTTCCCGACAAGGCGAGGGTGCTCGAGATCGGCACCGGATCGGGCTACCAGAGCGCCGTGCTCGGCGAGCTCGCCGCCGAGGTCTACTCGATCGAGATCGTCCCGGCGCTCGCACGTTCGGCGAGCGAGAAGCTCAGGGAGCTCGGCTACACCAACGTCACGGTGCGGGAGGGCGACGGCTACCGGGGCTGGCCCGAGCACGCGCCGTTCGACGGCATCATCGTCACCGCCGCGCCCGAGCGCATCCCTCAGCCTCTCGTCGAGCAGCTCGCCGTCGGCGGCCGCATGGTGATCCCCGTGGGCGGCTTCTTCCAGGAGCTCAAGGTCTTCACGAAGCAGGCCGACGGACGCCTCTCGGAGAAAGACGTCCTGCCCGTGCGCTTCGTTCCCATGACCGGGGAGATCGAGCACGAGACGACGCCGACCCGGAAGAGCGACTAGAACGCCGCGCTCGGACTGTCGAGTCCGGGATCCCTCGGCGTGCCGCCTCGGGATGGGCGGCAAGGCGCTCCGGGCTTCGCCGCCTACTGCCCGGGTGCCTGGATCACGCCCTCGGCCAGGATGATCTCGACGCGCCGGTTCTTCGCGCGGCCCTCGACGGTCCCGTTGTCGGCGACGGGCATCCGCGAGCCGTAGCCCTCCGACGTCAACCGGGAGGCCGCGACCCCCTGTCCCTGGAGGAAGCTCACCACCGACTGCGCGCGCTCCCGCGAGAGGCGGTCGTTGATGGCGTCCGTACCGGTCGAGTCGGTGTGTCCCTCGACGCGGAGGTTGATGTTCGGGAACACCGAGACGATCCCGGCGAGCTTGCCCATCGCGATCTGCGCGTTGGGCTTGAGCGTGGCCTTGTTGGTGTCGAACAGGATGTCCGGAAGGTTGACGACGACGCCGCGCGCGGTCTGAGTGATCGACGCGACGGAGGAGAGCGCCGAATTCAGCTGGCCGGTCAGGTCGTCGCGCTCCCGCCGCAGGCGGGCGTTCTCCGCCTCGGTCTGCGTGACCTTGGACTCGAGCTCGCTCTTCTGGGTCTGGAGCGCCGCGCTGGCCCGCTCCGCGTCCATGCGGGCGTCCTGCGCCTGCGTGGCCAGCGTCTCGGCCCGCGCGCGCGCCTCGTCCGCCTCGCGTCGCGCGCTCTCCGCGGCCTCGGCCGAGAGCCCGGCCGCGTCCGCCCGCTGCTGCGCCGCCGCCGCGTCCTGCTGGGCCTGGGCGGCCTGCTGCTGCAGCGACGAAGCCGCAGACTGCGCGTCGGCCAGCTGCTGCTGCGACTTCGCGAGCTGCTCCCGGGCGAGCAGCGCCTGCTCGCGCGCGTCGAGCGCCTGGGCCTGGGCCGCGGCGGCCTGCTGCTGCGCCGCCTGGAGCTGTGCAGCGCGCGCGGCCGCGGCGTCGGCCGCGGCCTTGTCCGCGATCTTCCGCTCCGTGTCCCGGATCGCGGTGCTCGACAGCGCGAGGCTCCGGCGCGCGTAGTCCACGCCGTCGCGCGTCTTGTTGGCGTGGAAGAGGTTCGTCGCCTGCGAGAGCGCGATCTTGGAGTCGCGGATCGCGTCGGGGTTGTAGGTCTCGGCTCCGATCTGCTCGGCCTGATGGAGGACGGCCTGCGCCTGCACGAGCTCGACGGGCTGATCGCTCGCGAAGGTCATGCCGCCGATCTGCTCGTTGGTGTGGACGGCCGCCGGCCGCAGCGTCGCGAGCGCGAAGGGGATGCTGGTCGCCTTCCGCGCGGGCGGAGCGGCCGAGGTGAAGATCACGAGGTCGGACGGCGCGAGGACCATCGGATAGGGCTCGGCCGTGACGAGGATCGCGAACTCCTTGAGGCCGGTCCGGTACTCGGCGCTGCCGCTCTTCTCGCGCACGATGAGCTCGCCCAGATTCTCGGCGTGCCCGTCGCGCGGCACCGCCCAGCACACGTAGGAGGTGACGTCGCCGCCGAAGAGGATCGCGGGCGGAAGCCGCTTGTAGTCGAGCTCGACGCGGGCCTGGCCGTCGCGGAACTTGACGTCGGCCTCACCCTCCGCCGAGGAGACCCGCTGCGTCGGGATCAGCTTGAGGCTGACGCTCGAGCGGTCCGGGAACTGCACCGCCGAGAGCTGCGTCTCGGCCGCGCGCACCGTCGATCCCGCCAGCCAGACGGCGACGGCGGAGGCAGAGAGGACTCGCATCCAACGGAGCATCGGAAACCTCCTCGCTTGTGGGTTCATCCTGAGCACGCGCCGGGAATGGGCCCGGCGACCGGGGCGTGGAATATATTGCACGCGTACCGCACGGTCAAATCGGGGAGGAGGACGCGCGCATGGGCGATCCCCTGTTCCTGCATCGGCTGCAGTTCTCCTTCACGATCGTCTACCACTACCTGTTCCCGGTCCTCACCATGGGCCTCGCTCTGCTCATCGCGATCATGAAGGGCCTCGGGCTCGCGCGCGGGGGCGAGCGCTGGAACGACGCGGCGCGCTTCTGGATCCGCATCTTCGGCGTCACCTTCACGGTGGGCGTCGTCACCGGGATCCCGATGGAATTCCAATTCGGCACCAATTGGGCGCGCTTCTCGCGCTACGCCGGCAGCGTCGTCGGCCAGACGCTGGCGATGGAGAGCTTCTTCGCCTTCTTCCTCGAGTCGAGCTTCCTCTTCGTCCTGCTCTTCGGAGAGAGGCGGCTCTCGCGCTTCGCCCACTTCCTCGCGGCGGTCGCCCTCTTCCTGGGGAGCTGGCTCTCGGGGTACTTCATCACGGCGACCAACGCGTTCATGCAGCACCCGGTGGGGCACACCGTGGGCGAGGACGGCGCGCTGCGGCTGCGGGACTTCGGCGCGTTCCTCGGGAACCCGTGGGCGTGGGCGCAGTACGCCCACAACATGACGGCCTCGGTCGAGACGGCCGCCCTGGTCATGGTCGCGGTCGGCGCGTTCTACCTCCTGCACGGACGGTGCGTCGGCTCCGCGCGCCTCTTCCTCCGGCTCGGCCTGACGGCGGGACTGATCGCGAGCGTCGTCGTCGCCTTCCCGACGGGCGACCGGCAGGCGAAGCTGGTCGCGCGCGACCAGCCGGTCGCGCTCGCGGCGATGGAGGGACACTTCGAGACCGGTTCCGAGGCCGCGCTCACCCTCATCGGGCAGCCCAACGTCCCCGCGCGCCGGCTCGACAATCCCGTCCGCGTCCCGCGCCTCCTGTCGCTGCTCGCCTTCGGCCACACGACCAGCACGGTCCAGGGGCTGGACGCCTTTCCCGAGTCCGACTGGCCCGACAACATCGCGCTCCTCTACTACGCGTTCCACATCATGGCGGGCGTCGGCACGATCCTGATCGGGATCATGGTCCTCGCGAACGCGCTCGCCTGGACCGGACGCCTCGAGCGCAGCGCGCCCATGCTCTGGATCCTGATGCTCGCGTTCCCGCTGCCGTACATCGCGGTGACGGCGGGCTGGATCACCGCCGAGCTCGGCCGGCAGCCGTGGCTGATCTGGGGTCTCTACCGGACCGCGCAGGGCTCGAGCCCGACCGTGCACGCCGGCACGACGCTCTTCACGCTCCTCGGGTTCTGCGGGCTCTACTTCGTGCTCGGGATCCTGTATCTCTTCCTGATCGGCCGCGAGATCGCACGCGGTCCGGACTCGATCCACGATGCGGCGGATCCCGTCGCGCTGGCGGCCTCGCGGATCGCATGATCGAGACCTGGTACGCGGTCACCGTCCTGCTCCTGACGGGCTACGTCGTGCTCGACGGCTTCGACTTCGGCGCCGGCGTGCTCCACCTCTTCGTCGCGAGGACCGACGCCGAGCGGCGGCAGGTTCTTTCCGCGATCGGTCCGTACTGGGACGGGAACGAGGTCTGGCTGCTCGCCGCGGGCGGAGCGCTCTTCGTGGCGTTCCCGCGCGTGCTTTCCTCGGGAGTGTCCGGGTTCTACTTCGCCATCTTCCTCGTGCTCTGGTGCCTGATCCTGCGGGGCATCTCGCTCGAGTTCCGCAGCCACGTCGAGGACCCGGTGTGGCGCAAGAGCTGGGACTTCTTCTTCTCCGTCGCCAGCGCGCTCCTGCCGGTCTTCCTGGGCGCCGCTCTCGGCAACCTCCTCCGCGGCGTTCCGCTCGACGCGGACGGCTGGTTCGAGCTCGCGCTCTTCACCGACTTCTCGGCGCGCGAGCCGGTCGGGATCCTGGACTGGTACACCCTCCTCGTCGGCGTCTTCGCGTTCGCGGCGCTCACCGCGCACGGCGCGGTCTTCCTGGCGTGGAAGACCGATGGGGCCGTCCGGGTGCGCAGCCGCGTGGCCGCGCGCTCGCTCGTCCTCGTCGTCGCCGTCCTCTGGCTCGCGGTGACCCTGGCGACGCGGACCGTCGACCCGCGCTTCCTCGCGGGGCTGTTCGGCCGACCGGTCGCCTGGATCTCCGCGGTGGTGGCGCTGGCCGGGCACGCCGTCGTCTTCCGGTCGCTGGCGAGCGGCCGCGACCGCGCGGCGTTCCTGGGCTCCTGCGCGTTCCTCGGCGGGCTCTCCATCGCGACGGCGGCCACCGTCTATCCCGTGATGCTGCGGGCGAGCGGCGACGCGGCCCTGTCGCTGACCGCGCAGAACGCGGCGGGCGACGCGAGCGGGCTGCGCACGGCGTTCGGCTGGCTCCTCGTCGCGGCGCCGCTGCTCCTGCTCTATCTCGGGATCGTCTGGCGGATGCACCGGGGCAGGGTTTCGGCGGGCGGGGGAGGAGCCTACTGAAACGACGGGTTCCGGTCCGACGTTCAACCGGATAGAGTTCGCCCGCGTGCAGCACCCGCACACTCGACTGAGACCACGACGCTCGTGAGCCGCCCGCCTCGAGCCGTCCCCTGGATCGCCGCCGGGTGGCTCGCGGTCTCCGCCTTCGCCTCCGCCGAGCCGAGCCTCGAGCGGTCCATCGCCTCGGTTCTCGAGACGGGCGAATCGCCGTCCGGCTTCGCGCTGGGCGCTCGCCTGGGGGACCCGGGAAACCCGGCGACCCGAATCCGCGCCGAGGACCTGCAGGCCGCAGCCGTCGACGCGGCGCAGCCCCCGGCAGACACCTACGTCTCGAACCCTCCGCCCAAGCGCCGGCCGTTCTGGATCGGCGCCGTGACCTTCGCGACCATCGCCGGCTCCGCCGCGAACTCCTTCACCGACAGCGGCGGCCGCAGCTTTCACTTCTACAACGAGAACTGGTTCGGGAAGCACACCTACGCCGGCGGCGCCGACAAGGTCTCCCACTTCACGCTGTACAACATCGTCGGGCACCTGGTGGGGCAGGTGTACGGCGAGCTCGGGATGTCCGAGAGCCGCGCGGCCTTCTGGGGAGCCGCGGTCTCGGCGCTCGCCGGACTCACGACGGAGATCGGGGACGGCACCAACAAGTACGGCTTCTCCTACGAGGACCTCGTCAGCGACGTGGCCGGGGCGGCGACGGCGTACGTGACCACGCGCTACGGCCTGAACGACCTGCTCGGGTTCCGCATCGGCTACATCCCGCACCCCGACGTCGTCGGACAGCCCTACGGCGGCACCGGCAAGGACTACACCGAGGAGATCTACGCGGCCGACATCAAGATCTGCGGCCTCGCGAAGCGGCTGCACTTCAATCCGGGGATCGCGCGCTTCCTCGTGTTCTCGACGACGTACGGCGTGAAGGGCTATCCGTACGCGGCGCCCGAGGTCCGCGAGCGGCAGATCGGCCTCGAGGTCGGGTTGCACGTCAGCGAGATCCTCCGCGCGGCCGGACTCCAGGAGGACCGCTGGTGGAAGCGGGTCCTCTACGTGCTGGTCGACTCGGTGCGTATCCCGTACACACAGATCGGCGTCCAGTACGACCTGAACCACAAGGCGTGGCGCGGCCCCGGCATCGGCGACGACTTTCCGGGGGGCGGCCCGAAGGTGTTCTAGCCGTGGCCGGGGACGGCGCGAAGTTCCGCCGCACGCTCCGCGTGATCTATCCGCTGGGCGACTCCGGGGGACGCATCGTGCTGCGGACCGAGCGCGACTGGTCGCGCGACGTGCTCCCCGACGCGCCGGAGGAGGGCGGGCATACCTTCACCTTCACGCTCGAATCGGAGAGGCCGTTTCTGTACGTCAAGCCGTGCCTGCGGGTCGGCGAAGAGCTCCGCTTCGCGCCCGGCACGAACAAGCTCATCCTGATGACGGAGCCGGACGAGCGGCCGATCTACCCGCACTTCCTGTCGGCGCCGGGCGGCCGCTTCGCGCCGGCGATCGCGTTCGACTCGACGCGCCTCGGCCGAGAGCACCGGATCCGCATCTATTTGCCGCCGGGCTATTCGGAGAACGTCCTGAAGCGCTATCCCGTCCTCTACATGCAGGACGGCCAGAACCTGTTCTTCCCGGAGGAGGCGTTCGCGGCCGACTGGCAGGTCGACCGCACGGTCGGGCTCCTCGACTCGATGAACGCGATCGACGAGTTCGTCGTGGTCGGCGTGTACTCGCGGGACCGCATGGCCGAGTACACGAAGCCGGGCTACACCGCGTACGGCGAATCGCTGATCGGCGAGGTCAAGCCGCGGATCGACCGGGAGTTCCGCACGATGCCCGAACCCGAGCGCACCGGCGTGATCGGCTCCTCGCTCGGCGGCGTCGTGTCGTTCTTCCTCGCTTGGGAGTGGCCGGAGGTCTTCGGCGGTGCCGCCTGTCTGTCGAGCACCTTCGGGCACCAGGACGACCTGCTCGAGCGCGTGATGTCGGAGGAGAAGCGGCACGCGCGCTTCTATCTCGACAGCGGCTGGCCCGAGGACAACTACGAGGTGACGGTGGCGATGGCGATGGCGCTCGTGTCGCGCGGATGGGTGTACGGGCGCGACCTCCTGCACTTCGCGTTCCCGCTGGCCGAGCACGACGAGCGCTCCTGGGGACTGCGGCTGCACCTGCCGCTGCAGCTGTTCCAGGGGTCCGTGCGCAACGTCTCGAACCGGGTGCAGGCCGCCGCGGAGGCGGCGGCGGAGGAGAAGCCGCCGCCCGAGGTCTGACTTTCCTACGGTGACCGCGCCGCCGACTCCGTCGGCGCCGCCGTCCCGTGACGGCGTCGGCGCCGTCCGCCGGGCCTAGGCGTCCTTCTCGGGGTCGTGCCACCCCTCGACGTCGGAGGTGAGCGCGTTGGCCTCGGGAGGGCCCCACGTCCCGGGCTCGTAGGGATGGACGGGGACGACGCTTCCCAGGATCGGATCCACGATCGCCCATGCCGCCTCGACGGCGTCCTCGCGCACGAAGAGCGTCGCGTCGCCGCGCATGGCGTCCGTCAGCAGACGCTCGTAGGCGTCCACCTCGTCGCCTCCGGAGTTGCGGACCGCCTCGAGCTCGGACGGCGCCGACACCATCTCCGCACCCGGCTTCTTGACGCGCACGGAGATCGAGATCTCGATCTCGGGCCCGAGCCGGAAGCGGAAGCGGTTGCTCTCCGACGGGGAGAGGCGGCCGAGCGGCGGGCGCTTCAGGTCGACGATGACCTCGGTCGCCGTCACGGGGAGCGACTTGCCCGCCCGGATGACGAAGGGGACGCCCGCCCAGCGCCAGGAGTTCACCTCCATCCGAACCGCCGCGAAGGTCTCGACGCTCGAGCCGGGCGCGACGCCGGGCTCCTTCTGGTAGCCGGCGAACTGGCCGCGCACGACCTGGTCCGGCCGCAGCGGCGGGATCGCGCGGAAGACCTTGACCTGCTCGTCGCGGATGCGGTCCGCGTCCACGGAGCTGGGCGGCTCCATCGCGAGGTACCCGACGACCTGGAGGAGGTGGTTCTGGATGACGTCCCGGATCGCGCCCGTCTCGTCGTAGAACTTCCCGCGGCCCTGAATGCCGAATGCCTCGGCCATCGTGATCTGGATGCAGTCGACGTAGTTGCGGTTCCAGATCGGCTCGAGGAACGTGTTCGCGAAGCGGAAGAAGAGGAGGTTCTCGACCGCCTCCTTGCCGAGGTAGTGATCGATGCGGAAGACGGAGGTCTCCGGGAAGACCGTGTGGAGCGTCTTGTTGAGCTCGCGCGCGCTCGCGCTGTCGTGTCCGAACGGCTTCTCGATCACGACGCGCGCACCGGTGGCGCAGCGGGAGGCGCCGAGCGCCGCGATGACCGTGCCGAACAGGCTCGGCGGGATCGCGAGGTAGTGCGTCGGGTGCTGCGCTCCGCCGAGCGCCTTCCTCAGGGCCGCGAACGTGGCGGGGTCGCCGTAGTCCCCGTCGATGTACCCCAGCAGCTTCGACAGCTTCGCGAAGGCGGCCTCGTCGACGCCGCCGTGCTCGGTGAGGCTCGCGCGCGCCCGGTCGCGCAGCTGCTCGACCTTCCAACCCGACTTCGCGACCCCGATGACGGGGCAGTCGAGGTTGCCCCGCTTCACCATGCTCTGCAGCGCCGGGAAGATCTTCTTGTACGCGAGGTCTCCCGTCGCGCCGAAGAACACGAGGGCGTCCGAGACGGGCGGCTTCCCGGAGCTCGGCTCAGCGGACGCCATAGGAGTTCTCCTTGCCATTCCAGAGGGCGATGCCTCCGAGAAGACCCTCGATGTTGGACACGACCCTGACCTGCGGAGGCAGGGAGCCCGTGATCTTCCGAGCGTTGCCGCCCCCGATGTACAGCCGGTCGTAGTTGAAGAGCGTGTCGAGGGAGGCGATGGCCTTGCGGAGGCGCTTGTTCCACTTCTTCTTGCCGGCCTTCTTGAGGGCGGCGTTGCCGAGCTCCTCCTCGTAGGTCCTGGCGTTCCAACCGGTGTGATGGGCGAGCTGAACGTTCGGCACGAGCCTTCCGTCGACGAAGAGCGCGGATCCGAATCCCGTCCCGAGGGTCACGATCAGCTCCACGCCACGTCCGCGCACGGCGCCGAGGCCCTGGACGTCGGCGTCGTTGGCGGCGCGAACGGGCCTGCCGAGTCCCTTGGTCAGGGCGCGGTCGATGTCGACGCCGATCCAGGTGGGGTGCAGGTTGGGGGCGGTGAGGGTGACCCCCCTCCGCACGACTCCCGGGAACCCGACGGAGGCCCGATCGAAGCGTCCCTGCCGCCGGGCCAGGCCGAGGATCGCTCCAATCACGGCCCGAGGCGTGGCCGGACGCGGCGTGTCGACGCGGAGGCGATCCGTCAGGGGCTTTCCCCTCGGGTCGACGATCAGGGTCTTGATTCCCGTCCCGCCGATGTCGACGCAGAGCGTGCGCGGGCCCGCGGCCACCGGCCTACTCTCCGGCCTTCTTCTCGACGTGCCCGCCGAACTCGAACCGCATCGCCGACAGGAGCTTGTTCGCGAAGTCCGCCTCGCCGCGCGACTCGAAGCGCTCGTAGAGCGACGCGGTGAGGACGGGCGACGGCGTGCCCTCGTCGATCGCGGCGAGGATCGTCCAGCGACCCTCGCCCGAGTCGGACACGCGGCCCGAGAAGTTCGAGAGCTCGGGCGACTTCAGGAGCGCGATCGCGGTCAGGTCCAGCAGCCACGACGCGATCACGCTGCCGCGGCGCCAGACCTCGGCGACGTCCGGGAGCCGGAAGTCGTACTGGTAGTGCTCGGGATGGCGAAGGGGAGTCGTCTCGGCATCGACGGCATGGTCGGCCTTGCCCACGTTGGCGTGCTTCAGGATGTTGAGGCCCTCGGCGTACGCGGCCATGATCCCGTACTCGATCCCGTTGTGGACCATCTTCACGAAGTGGCCCGCGCCCGTCGGCCCGCAGTGGAGGTAGCCGTCCTCGGCGGTGCCGCCGACCTTCTCCCGGCCCGGCGTGCGCGGGATGTCGCCGCGCCCCGGCGCGAGCGTCTTGAAGATCGGGTCGAGCCGCGCGACCGCGTCGTCGTCGCCGCCGATCATCATGCAGTAGCCGCGCTCGAGGCCCCAGACGCCGCCGCTCGTGCCGACGTCGACGTAGTGGACGCCCTTCGGCCGCAGGTCCTTCTGCCGGCGGATGTCGTCGATGTAATACGAGTTGCCGCCGTCGATCACGACGTCGTCCTTCCCGAGGAGCGGGACGAGATCCTTCAGCGTCCCGTCGACGACGGCGGCCGGTACCATGAGCCAGATCGCGCGGGGCGTGGAGAGCTTCGAGACGAAGTCCGCGAGCGAGGAGGCGCCCGCGGCGCCTTCCCCCGCGAGCCCCTTCACGGCGTCGACGCTCCGGTCGAAGACGACGCACTGGTGGCCGTTCTTCATGAGGCGCCGCACCATGTTGGCGCCCATCCGTCCGAGCCCGATCATCCCGAGTTGCATGGAACCTCCTGAAAAGGGGCGGCGGACTGCGATCAGGGCGCGGCCGGGGCCGGCGTCGGCTTGGCGGGCGCGACCGGCGCCGCCGGGAGCACGTACATCGACTTCTCCCGGACCGTCCAGCGGCGCTTCTGGAGCTCCGCCGTCGCGCGGGAGGAGGCCCGGCCGGTCAGCCACAGCTCGCGCCGGGCGGTGGGGAAGTTGGTCTCGGCGTAGAGGGTCGCGCTCTCCGCGAAGTCGGCGACTCCCTGGGTCCACACGACATAGTCGACGGGGTAGAGGCAGGCGAAGCGGTCGCCCTTGGCGATCACGCAGGCGCCGGGGAGCTCCGGGACGATGCCCAGGATCGGCGACTCCTGCTTGTGGAAGAGCTCCGCCATGTACGCCCCCTCCTGGAAGAAGCGGGCGTCGGCCTCGGCCTCGGCCGCGGCGGCCTGCGCGACGTATTCGGGGCGGCCCGTCGTCTCGGGAAGCGTGTCGAGCGACGCCACGAGGCGAGCCTGGACCGACAGGGTGTAGCTCTTGTTCAGACGCAACGCGCGGCTGTCGTCGGGCGCGACGCCCATGTCCCTGAGCTTCGTCTCGATCAGCGTGAGGAGCTCGTCGGGCTCCTTCTCGTAGACGAGCGCGTTGACGGTTCTCACGGACCCGAGGACCGTCCCGACGAGGCCGATCGGAAGGAGCTTCGTGCTGAAGCGGCCCCCGGCGTCGTAGTCCGCGACCTCCTCGAGCTCGTCCCGGAGCACCTCGTTGTGCGTGTACGGATCCACGAAGAGCCTCTCGGCCCACTTCCGCTGCGCCTTGTTGACTCCGAGCACGTCCTTCGCGACGCCCTGCGTCGTCGACGCGATCTGGTCTCCGGTGGACTTGTTGGCGTCGGACTTGTTGGGGCCGTCCATGCCGAGCTTCTCCTCGGTCCGCTTCGCCGAGCGTCCGATGCGGTTGAACAGCCGCGTCGCGGCGCCGCCGATGCCCTGGGCCGTCTCGACCGGGTTCGTCACGAGGTGGTACGCGCCCTTTCCCATGTCGACGACGGAGGCCACGGCGGCTCCCGCGGCGACCGCGACCTTGTCGACCTCTTTCAACTGGGCGATCGCGTCCATCTCATGAATGCGGATCCGCACGAGCGAGTTGCTCCGCGGATGGAAGGTGCCAAACTCCGACTGGACCGAGTACGTGTTGAAGAGGCCGTCGTTGGTGACCTTCTCGTCGACGGCGTAGTTGTCGCCCCTCAGCAGCTCGGGCTCGAGGAAATCCGACGCCTTGAGGACCGGCGGCGTCTCGTAGGAGGAGGTCGGCGTCGCCATGCCCGTCGCCGCCCAGGGCGGCGCGAAACCGGTCGTCCCCAGCGCCACGACGGACGCCGCGGCCCATGCGGCGCGCATCCGCCGCGGTCTTCCGCGGCCCGACAGACAATGCTTCCGTCCGCGGTCGATCGCTTCGGGGTTCAAGGGCGACTCCTCTTCGTGAGTGACGCGGGCGAGACCGTGGGCGAATATATCGCAGGGCCGCCGCGTTCCGTCGCGTAGCCCGAGGACCTCAGCAAGGAAAACGAGGAGAAGAGGAGGGGGGTTGCGGCGCACCTTCAAGGCGTTCTCCTATCGCGACTTTCGCCTGATGTGGGCGGGAGCGTTCACGTCGAGCGTCGGCACGTGGATGCAGGAGGTGGCGCAGAACTGGCTCATCCTCACGCTGACCGGCTCGACCGCGCTTCTCGGCCTCGACGCGTTCCTCGGCGAGGCGCCGTTTCTGGCCTTCTCGCTCTTCGGCGGCGTGCTCGCGGATCGCGTCGACCGGCGGCGCATCCTGCTCGGCTCCCAGATGATTCAGATGTCGAGCGCGATCCTGCTCGCGGGACTGATCCTCACGGGCCACATCCAGGTATGGATCATCCTGACCCTGTCGTTCGTCGTGGGCTTCGCGCAGTCCTTCGGCGGTCCCGCCTACGCCGCGCTGGTGCCGACGCTCGTGGACAAGGAGGACCTGCCCAACGCCGTCGCGCTCAACTCGATCCAGTTCAACCTCGCGCGCGTCGTCGGACCGGTCCTCGCCGGCGTGGCGTTCTACCGGCTGGGGGCCTTCGCCTGCTTCGGCCTGAACGCGGTCTCGTTCCTCGCGCCCATCGCGGCGCTCCTCGTCCTGACGCGCGGCGGGATCACGGCGCCGCCCGCGCCCGAGCCCGTCCTGCAGAGCCTCAAGACGGGCCTCCGGACCGTCCGGGACGACAAGTCGATCCGCGGGCTGGTCGTCCTCGCGTTCGTCGGCAGCTTCTGCTCGATGCCGCTCGTGACGTTCCTCCCGGTGTTCGCGAAGAACGTCTTCCATCAGGACGCCAAGGGCTACAGTCACCTCCTCGCGGCGTTCGGCATCGGCGCCATCGTCGGCGCCGTCGGGGTGGCGACTCTCGGGCAGGTCCGGCGCAAGGGTGCGCTCGCCGTCTCCATGCAGATGGTGTTCGGAGCGCTGATGGCGGGATTCGCCCTCTCGCGCCAGCCGATCCTGTCGTACGCGCTCCTGGGGCTGGCGGGCGCCTCGATGATGGTCGTCTTCGCGATGTTCATGACGCTGGTCCAGGCGAACGTGGAGGACCGGCTCCGGGGACGCGTCGTCTCGGTCTACTCGCTCGCGTTCCGCGGAGCGATGCCGCTCGCCAGCCTCATCGTCGTCAGCCTCTTCGGGTCGCTCTTCCCGGTCTCCTCGGTCCTCGTCGCCGCCGGGTGCGTCCTGATCGCCCAGGGCTCGATCGTGCTGCTCTCCCCGCTCGGGGCGGCCATCCGGAGCCTGTAAGCTCGCCTGCAACCCTCCGGGCCCCTCCCGCCACTCACGGGGGAAGGAGGATTTCCATGCGCCCTCTCCTCGCCGCTGCACTCGGCCTGGCCGCCGCCCGGCTCTTCGCGGCCGACGACCCGGGCCCGGTGACTCCGTGGGCCTCCTCGTCGCCGCCGTCCGTTCCGTCGACTCCCGAGCTCGCCCGTGCCGCGTTCCAGCGGTTCCAGTCCCTCGAGGGCGCCTGGGAGGGCCGCAGCACGAAGGGGTGGGTGGAGTCGCTGCGGTACCAATCGATCGCGGCCGGCTCGACCGTCCTCGAGACCTCGCTCGACGCCCACCCGGGCGAGGCGATGGCGACCGCGTTCTATTTGGACGGCGACCGCCTCCTGCTGACGCACTACTGCGTGGCGAAGAACCAGCCGCGACTGGAGGCGACGGCGTTCGCCGACGGCGGCCGCACGGTCGTCTTCACCTTCCAGGACGGTGGGAACATCCCGACGCGCGATCGCGGACACATGGACCGGGCGGTCTTCACCTTCGAAACCGACGGCCGCGTCCGCTCGCAATGGACCTGGTATCAGGACGGGAAGGAGAGATGGCTGGAGGAGATCGTCCAGACGCGGAAGCCCTAGAGGCGTCGGCACCGGCGGCGCGGAGCGGCGACGATCTCCGGAAGGACCGCCTCTTCGTCTCCCGGTTCCTGGAGAGCCGCGACGAGGCGGCGTTCCGGGACCTCTACGCGCGCCACTGCGGCGCCCTCTATCGGTTCCTCCTGCGCCTGACGGGGAGAGCCTCGGACGCCGACGAAGGCGTCCAGGAGACGTGGGTGCGCGCGTGCCGGAGCCTCGAGCGTTTCGCGTGGCGCTCCGCGCTCTCGACGTGGCTCGCGGGGATCGCGATCCGCTGGTGGCGAGAGGAGTGCCGGCGCCGCGGCCGGCTCTGGGACCTCGAGGACGAGAAGGCGGACGCCGGCGTCTTCGCGGCGGCCGCGCCACCGGACGCCGTCGACCGGATCGACCTGGAGCGCGCCCTCGCGGATCTGTCCCTGGGGTACCGCGAGGCGATCCTGCTGCACGACGTCTACGGCCACACGCATGCCGAGATCGCCGAGCTCCTGGAGATGGACGAGGGGACCTCGAAGAGCCAGCTGTCGCGGGCGAGGCGCGTCCTGCGCGCGCGGCTGGGAGAGGGACGGACATGAAGAGAGAAGACTCCCATCCGGATCTGACCGACGTCGAGCGGCGCGCCCTGCGCGCTCTGGCGGAAGGCCCCGAGCCGCCGCCGGAGCTCGCGGCCGCGACGCTGCGGCGACTGGAGGAGTCCGGGCTGATCGCTAAGGCCGGGGGTCGGAGGCCCGCCTGGCGGATCCGCCTCCTCGCCGCCGCCGCGGCGCTGGCCCTCTTCGCGCTGGGCCTCGGGGTCGGAATCGGGCTGCGGCCCGGATCACGGCTCGCTCCCGCGCCCGCGACGCCGCGCTTCGCGCTCTTCCTCTACGACGCGCCCGACGAGAAGGAGCTGACCGGCGCCCAGATGCGGGCGCGAGTCGACGAGTACCGGAGCTGGGCTCGCGGCGTCCGCGCGGCGGGCCGCGACATCTCGGGGGAGAAGCTCGAGTCCGGGGGCCGCGTGCTGGGGCCGTCCGATGCGGCTCCCGGCCGGCCGCCGGCCGGGGGCTGGGCGCTCGGCGGCTACTTCGTGATCTCGGCGCCGGACCTGGAGGCGGCGGTCGCCGTGGCGCGGAGCTGCCCGCACGTCAGGCACGGAGGCCGGATCGAGGTGCGGGCCATCGCGCGCACCTGACCCGGCCTTCCGCTTCGCGCCCCGTTTACGACTTCCGCGTGTAGCTGATCTCCATCATCTTGTACTTCTGGCCGTTGGGACCGGCGCCCCACATCTCCATCTTGTAGTGGTCGTGGTCGGCGATGGTGGTCTTGAACTCCATCGGGCTCGCCTTCCCGGTCATGGGGTCCCACACCGACGTCGACTTGCAGGTCATGGACTTGCCGCCCGCGTCGGCCGCGCACGTGGACCACATCATCCCGGTCGAGGCGGTGTCCATCCAGCTGCCGACGTACTTCTTCTGGACGTTGTCGTACCCCATGTAGCCGATTCCGTTGAACGGATTGCCCATGAAGGTCCCGTCGTACTTCGACTCCACGAAGCGGTTGCCGAGCGCCCACGTGTTGACGGAGGTGCCCTTGGAGTCCTCGGGCGGCTTGGACGGGTCCATGAACATCCGGACGTCGGCGTCGAAGGTCCCGACCATGTCCTCGAGCTTCTTGTGCATGTCGCCGGGAGTGGCCGCCTTCTGCATGGCCTCCATCATCGCCTTCTCGTCCGGGGGAGCCGTCTTGGCCGCGGGCTTCTTGGCCTTCTCTTGCGCCTGAAGTCCGGCGGACAGGACGAGGGCCCCGGCCAAAACCAGGAGCGAACGCAGGACGTATCTCATGATCGGAAGATCCTCCTCTCGATTTTGGGGGATTCTAGCCGCGGTCCGGGCCGCAGCCAATGCGGTATCTTGAAGGAGGAAGGAAACCATGATCACGCGTCTCCGCTCGCTCCCCTGGTTGCTCTTCGTCGCGTCGGCGGCGCTCGCGGCCAATGCCCCGGCTCCGGCGCCGGTCCTCCCGTTCATCGAGGACGACTACGAGAAGGCGCTCTCGCTGGCCAAGCAGAAGAAGGTGCCGATCTTCGTGGAGGCCTGGGCGCCCTGGTGACACACGTGCCGCTCGATGAGAGCCTTCGTCTTCACCGACCAGGCCCTCGCGAAGCACGCCGGGCAGTTCGTCTGGCTCTCGATCGACACGGAAAAGGCGAAGAACGCCGCCTTCAGCAAGAAGTACCCCATCCGTGCCTGGCCCTCGCTCTATGTCATCGACCCGGCCCGGGAGAAGATCGCCCTGCGCTGGGTCGGCGGCGCGACGGTCCCGCAGCTCGAAAAGCTCTTCGCCGACGGCACGAAGGCGGTGAAGGCCGGCGGCGGGTCCGGTTCGACGACGCTCCTCGCCAGGGCCGACGCGCTCTACGGGGACGGGCGCTACGCGGAGGCGGGCGAGGCGTACAAGAAGGCTCTCGAGACGCTCTCCCCGAAGGACCCGCAGTACCCGCGCGTGGTCGAGTCGCTCCTCTTCTGCTATCAGACGACGCGCGACCGCTCCTCCTGCGCCGCGCTCGCCCGCTCCCGCCTGGCGTCGCTGAAGGGGACGCCGTCGGGCGCGAACCTGGCCGCCTCGGGGCTCGACTGCTCGCTCTCGCTGCCTCCGAATGACCCGACGCGCGGAGAGTCCGTCGCCGCGTTCGCGAAGGAGGTCCGCGCGGCGCTCGCCGACCCCGCCCTGACGCTCGCGGAAGACGACCGCTCGGCGTTCTACTCGTCGCTCTTCGACGAGCGCGAGGACGCGAAGGACGCCGAGGGCGCACGCCGCGTCGCGACCGCCTGGGCGAGCGAGCTCGACGAGGCGGCGGCGCGCGCCCAGACTCCCGAGCAGCGCACGGCCCTCGATCCCAACCGGCTCAACGCCCTCGAGGCGGCGAACCGGCTCCCGGATGCGATCGCGATGCTCGAGCAGTCCGAGAAGGATTTCCCGAAGGACTACAACCCGCCCGCGCGGCTGGCGCTCGTCTACCTGAAGCTCCAGCGCTACGACGACGCGATGACGGCGGCGAACCGGGCGCTCGAGCGCGTCTACGGACCGCGGCGGATCCGGGTGCTGTCCACGATCGTCGACATCCAGCTCGGGAAGGGCGATCGGGCCGGGGCCCGCAAGACGCTGGAGGACGCCGTCACGTTCGCGGACGGGCTGCCGGAGGGGCAACGGAACGAGGAGCAGGTCGCCTCGCTTCGCAGAAAGCTCGACTCGCTGTAGAGAAGGTGACCGCGTTTTCCGCGGTCGATCGGCACCGCCCCCGCCGAACGGGCGTTCGCCGTCGGCGGCGCGGCGGCGTTTTGCGCCGCGATCTGCACCGCCCCCGCCGAACGGGCGTTCGCCGTCGGCGGCGCGGCGGCGATTTGCGCCGCCAGCTGCTACGATGCCCGCCGACGTGCGCATACTGGCCCTCCTCCTGATTCTCGCGGCCGGAGTCGCAATGGGGGGCGCCTCGTCGCGGGGCTCGACTCCCGCGCCCGACGTCGGCCTCCAGGCTCTCTTCGACGAGGCGTGGGCCTTCCGCCTCGCCGAGGATCCGCTGTTCGCGACCTCGGCGGGCGAGCATCGGTACGACGACCGCCTGCCCTCCTCGACGCACGCCGACTGGGACCGGCGGGCGGAGTTCTCCCGGACCATGCTGAAGCGCCTCGCGGCGATCGATCGCGCCGGCCTCTCGGCGCCCGACCGGATCAGCTACGACATGCTGTCGCGGGAGCTGTCCGACACCGTGGCGGACGTCGAGTTCGGCGCCTGGCGGATCCCGCTCAACGCGGATAGCGGCTTCCACACCGACTTCGCGGACCTCCCGGACCGCGCTCCGTTCCGGACCGTCCGCGACTACGAGAACTACATCGCCCGGCTCCGCGACTTCCCGCGGTGGGTCGGCGAGGAGATCGGGGCGATGCGCGAGGGCCTGAAGGCGGGGTTCACGCTGCCGAAGGTCGTCCTCCAGGGCATCGACGTGACGATGACGACGCACGTCGTGGACGCGCCGGAGAAGAGCGTCTTCTTCGCGCCCTTCCGCCGATTCCCGGTCGGGGTACCGGAATCGGAGCGCGCCCGGCTGACCCAGGAGGGCCGCGCGGCGATCCGCGACGGCGTCGTCGCGGGCTACCGCGCCCTCGCGGACTTCATGCGGCGCGAGTACGTCCCGGGCGCGCGCCGCTCCGTGGCCGCCTCGAGCCTGCCGCGGGGCCGCGAGTACTACGCGCACCTGGTGAAGTCCTTCACGAGCCTGGACGTGACGCCCGACGAGGTCTACGAGACGGGCCGCCGGGAGGTCGTGCGCATCCGCGGCGAGATGGAAGAG
>Ga0105248_10000461_pt1 | contig 46273 bp, 39 predicted proteins | sample KBSS34metaG_FD_81524 | JGI IMG/M metagenome (GOLD analysis project Ga0105248, IMG submission 81524) | Switchgrass rhizosphere microbial communities from Kellogg Biological Station, Michigan, USA - KBS S3-4 metaG | ecosystem: Host-associated > Plants > Roots > Rhizosphere > Soil | place...
AGCCATGAAGGCTATTCGGCCAAGCCCGCGCATTCTTACTGGGATGACCTCTTCGCCCTCAAAGGCCTGGAGGATGCCCTCTATGCGGCAGGCGAACTCGGCGCTGAGAGCAGCGAAGCGGCGGCGGTCAAGGACAGGCTTGCCACCATCCATGATGCCTTCCGCGGTGACTTGATCGCTTCCATGAAGGCCTCTATGTTTAAGTGGAAAATCCCTTACATCCCCGGTGCCGCCGACCTTGGTGACTTCGACGCAACGTCCACGACGATCGCCCTTGATCCCGTGGACCTGAGCGCCGATCTGCCGGAAGAGCTGGCTGCCACCTTCGATGCTTACTGGGATTATTTCGATCGCCGGCGTCAGGGCAAAGTCTCCTGGTTTGCCTATACACCCTACGAATGGCGCGTGGTCAGTACTCTGGCCCGCCTGGGTGAGATTGGGCGCGCCCACGAGGCAGTCGCCTATTTCATGAATGATCGCCGTCCTCACGGATGGAATCACTGGGCTGAAGTCGTCTTCAAAGACCCGCATACTCCGCGCTTTATCGGCGACGCTCCGCATGGCTGGGTGGGCTCCGATTTTCTGCGCGCAGTGCGCACACTCTTCGTTTACGAGAAACCCGGTGCCCTGGTGGTGGGTTGCGGCCTGCCTCTGGAGTGGCTCCAGGCAGGCCTTACTATCAGAAATCTGGCTACTGAACACGGCACGCTTTCTCTGAAGGTGAGCCGTCACGACCAGAAGCTCATTTATGAGCTTGCTGGTGACATCGCTCAATCTGTCGAGATTCAGCTGATGGTGCCGGATAAATCCAAACGTCGCACAGTCATCGTCGCTCAGCTGCCCGCCACTGTGGAAGTGGAATTGGGGCAAGCCGAGTAAATCGAAATCGAATCAATCAAACAACCGGGGCCGGGATTTCATCGATGAGAAGAAATCCCGGCCTCACATTTCCAAAGGAAATAAAATGACCATCACTACCATGGCGCTGCTCATGCTGTTGGCACAGTTTGGGCTGCTTCTGGCAATTCTCTACCTGCGTTATCTGGGCAACAAAGAGTTGTTCAAGACCGATCGCAAGCTTCAACCGGTGCGCAGTAAGAATCGCTTCTTCGGCGCCTTTTCGGGCCTGTACGATTTCCTCGACAGCATTCCCCTCCTGCGTCGCAGCGGCACCGCCAATGAGTTTGACCTGCTCAAGGCCATGCTCCTGGTCACTGTGCCGATGTTTGCCTTCGAGCTTTTGCTCCATCGCCCCAGTGCTTTCATCGCACTTGCGGCCGCCAATATCCTGATGCTTCTGATTAACGGCATCGTATTCGCCCATGTCTCGATCAAGCGGCGCCTGGACAAGAGCGGCCCGCGGTAACTAGTTTCGAGGGTTGGTGTTCTTTTCCGAACACCAGCCCTCTCTTTTTTCGCTCTTATACTATTGATTGTAGTGAATGGCCCAAGAATTGCAACACATGCCGCTTGTGGTCATAGCGCAATTGACGCTAGATTGAACAAGCGCACAAATTTGACCTGGCCTGATGATCGAGACTTTCTCTACTGTGTAACAAATTACTATTCATAGGGCAAATGCTTGCTCCAGATGTTCGGTGATTGTCAAACTCAGGTATTCACCTACTCTTCTAATCTCCTCTCAGGTTGCCTCAACGCCTTAACACCAATCAATTGAAATGGTTAGCCATTTAAAGTGCAGCAGGCGCTGTTTGGGAAGAGCATGAGTGTTATCACCCATCCACGGGTCAGAAACCCGGAATCAACTTCAAGTCCCATGAGGACCTAGATCGCTATGGCGATTGGAAAGGAAGTAATGTCTAATCTCACCATCGTTAATCCCAGCAAATGTCTGGTATGCGCTCACAACGACATCCCGCACGAAAAACGGACAGTGATCTTGCTGCCCGAGGAAGAACGCTGCGGCTACTGCGGCAATACCATCGGGCCGCGCTTTGGCGATCAGTCGACCCTGATAAAATATAACTCTTCGATGCTGGACGGTATTGCCGAAGCTCTGCTGCGCCCGGATATTTTTGCTATTGACCCTGCGCCGGCCGAGGAAAATATTCTCAAACTTTACCGTGCCGATCCGTCTCTGTCGGGGCCCGTCACCTGTACCCTCAGGTATGAAACTTCTTCGAACAGAAGTGATCAATTGCGTCCGGTCATGCGCTATGAACGTTATAAAATTGCTTTCGCAATTCCCGAGTGTGTTCGCGCTGCCTGTGAATTGCTGGCCGGTATGTACACGCAGCACCTGGACAAGAGCGTGTGCTTTATCTCATTCGACGGCGCCGATGTCAGATGCGAAGGCAAAACGCTGCGCTTTTCATGGATCCGGCGCGTTGACTTCGACAATGGCTACGAGTACAACTACGCCACTGTTGTGATCGAAATTTCGTGGCCTGAAAGGGAAGACACCGGCGCTTTTCCTTCGCCGGACGAAGTGTACGACTTTGACATGCAGTATGTTGCTGCCGGACAAGAAATGCGCGTCAAGGCCGATATTACGGCACTGCGGGCTGTAGTGAGCAGTGAACTGAAATCGGCATCCATGCCTAAGGTGATTCCGATTGGCGGTATGCGTGACCTGCAAGATCCGAGAAAGACTTATTCTTATCATCGGGCCGCCGTTCAACAGATAGTCAAAGAGCTGAGAAATAGAGGTTGGAGGGTCGAGCAAACGGAAGTGTCGTTCATAACAGGAATGGACTTCCTGGTCATTGAACGTAGATTCAACATGGCCGGTATTCACTAAGGCCGCGGGGAGAACGGCGAGGGGTGCAAATCGCGCCCCCCGCCGGAAGAAGGAAAGTGACGGGTGATTTTTTATGTCCCAATTATCACTATTTAGAGTAGTATCAATGCGCCTCATCTGGGAGATTGCGCCGCGATTGGCTATAATTTGCCTTACGGTAGGTTTGCTCATGATTGATTCAACAATTGATTTCGCCGGTATTCTCAGCCGCCTGGACCGCAGCCTGACTCGGGAAAAATTCAAAGTCTGGCGTGAGGCAAGCTGGGAGGACGGTTCGAACATGCCGCTTCTGGGGCTGCGCGACTCACTTTTACCCTGGCCCCACAGCGACGGCGTTTTTCTCAATCAGTATGAAGAGGTTGCGGTGGCCGACATTCGCGACCTGGCCGAGCAAAGTCTGGCTTATATGCAGCGTACCCGGCCTGCCCTGCTCAGATCTAAACTGATTACACAGTATGTAATTGTGCCCTGTCTGGCGGCGCAGGCCATCAGTGAGGAGGCGGCGCAGTTTGTCAAAAGGGTCGACCTGCCCAAGTATTTTGATAGCGATGTGCCCTTTCCCGTATTGCTCGATCTCTCGAAACGCAAAATACACGCCGGGGAAGCTGTCGGTGTCTGGGAAATCCCCAAACGGCTGGCCACGGCCGTGCTCGATCTAGGAATGACGCGCGTATGACTAATGAAGGCAAAAGACCATATCTGCAAAAACTCGTGGATCGTCTCAGTGTCGACCGTACCGTGGCCATCCTCCTGGTCTCTGGCACTGCCGGCTTTATCCTATTTATGGTTATGGCCATGATGGTCAAGTCCGGCTATACGCAGACCTTCGACACTTTGCTATTGACTAGTATGCGCACCGCCAATAAGCTTGATGTGCCAATCGGGCCGAGGTTGCTCCTGGACGTGGCCAAGGACATTACTGCCCTGGGTGACGTAACCGTGCTCACTCTCGTTACAATTGTGACGCTTGGCTACTGTCTTTTGACCAGGTATTACACGGCATTTTTTATGGTTTTGGTGGCTGTCAACACCGGCGATTTGCTCATGGTTGGGCTGAAAGACTGGTTCCAGCGTCAGCGCCCTGAATGCGTGCCCCATCTGGTTATGGCTGCCTACACCAGCTTCCCCAGTGGTCATGCCATGATGTCGGCCATAGTTTACCTGACCATAGGTGCCATCCTGGCGCGCATTGAAGCGCGCAAAGTGGTAAAAATCTACTTGATCGCTATTTTTTCATTGTTGTCACTAGTCATCGGCCTGAGTCGAGTGTATCTTGGAGTGCATTATCCTAGTGATGTCCTGGCCGGATGGCTGGCTGGTATTACCTGGGGCACATTGAGCGCGGCGCTTGTACTAACGGTATCCAAAAAATTGAAAGTCGAAGCAAATGAGTAACAGGTGGCAAGAATTACGTAACGCGGCGGAGAAGGCCCAGGGTGAAGGCGAATATGCGCTCGCCGAGCGTCTCTGGTATGAGCTATTGCACGAAAGCGTCGGCATGGCTCCCACTGATCGCAGACGGGCTCTGGCGCTTGAGCGCTTGGGTGAATGCTTGTGGTACCAGGAGAAATTTTTTGAAGCTCTGCCTCTAGCCGAAGAGCTGGTCAAAATTTATACCGAAGTATTTGGTTTGGGCAATATTGAAACAGCCTCAATGCAGGCCAACCTTGGATTGCTGCATGTGGTTTTGCGCAATTTATCGACGGCCGAGCCGCTTATTTGCGACGCGCTGGAAGTCAAACGTCGTGTGCTCGGCGCGAACCATCCCGCCCTCAGGCGTCTGGAAGATACTTATCGGGATGTTGTGGCCAGGCTAAAAAGCGATGAATCGCCGGCCGGTATCGTCAGCGCCAGGCAGTGGTCAAAAACAGGCCGATTTGAACCGGTTGACGAAGTGATTTCGCCGATTGAACCGGACTATCTGACGGCGGAGGATGCCCTGCGGCTCTGGCTGCCAATTTTTGAGCAAGCAAAAGAAGCAAGCAACTCCGGCGACTGGCAGTTGGCCGAGAGTAAACTGGCTCAGGGTGTGAAATTAGCCGAGCATTTCGGGGACCATGATGAGCGTTTACTTGTGAACCTTGAAGGTCTTGCCGACATGCTCGACAAGCAGGACAAGCACCACCAGGCTCAGCCTGTGCTTGAGCGCATTCGTGAAATCAAGATCGTTAATTTCGGCAGAGTCAGTCCGATTGTAGCTGAGGCCAACAACAATCTGGCTCGCTGTCACTATTACGCCGGCAGTTATGATGCGGCTGAGACAGCAGCGTTTGAATGTCACCAGATCTACGAAAAATTATATGGTCCTGAGCATCTTTCCGTAGCCACCAGTCTGGCCAATATCGGCATGCTTTATCACATGCAGGGACGTTTTCCCGACGCAGAAAAATCCTACAAGCGCGGTGTGGCAATCCGCACCAAGAGACAGGGAGCCAATCATCCCGATACGCTCAAGCTTCTGCAAAACTACGCCAACCTGCTGCGCGACCTCAAGCGAGACGAGGAAGCAAATCACCTGCAGGCACTGGCCACAGGATTTATGTCTGGCAGTTGGAAAGCCGTCACCATCGATAGTGATGACAGGCTGACCTTGCAGGCTGAGCTTTGCAAACAGTGCGGTGCAAATCTGAACGAAGAAGGACTTTGCACCGCTTGTGTTATCGTCCGTTAGGGCCGTAAGATCTGGGGCGGTCCTTTGGCCCATGCGGATCAGTAACTGGAATAGCTGACTGCCAGCCAATTCCGGCTTCGCGTCCCTGGCGAATGTGCTCACGGTGATCGAGATATTGGGGATTATATTGACTGATTGTCCAGGCCATCATGCGCTCGAGATCGGTGCTGGAAGCCGTCGGATATAGCTGGGCCACGACAGTTCCTTGCGAGCCGAATTCATTGGGCAGGACGAACAGATAACCGCGATTTATGGTCTGTCTCTGCAGGGTGTTAAGGTCATTTCGTCCTCCTGATGCATAGGTCATTTCGCCTATCAGATCATCTCGCCAGGCCAGAGGCGCGAGTTTGGTTTCCATCGCTCTTCTTTCCTGCCCATAGTCCGAAACCACGACCACAAGCGGTTTTTTGTCGCAGGCGGCGACGTTCACAGCCAGGCGCACACTGGCTACGACTGGAAGATTCTGTGGGCTGAGCTTGCTTCTATATTGCGTCGCCACACGGTTCAATCCGTCGGCCATTGCATGGGCGTCGGCATAGAGCCAGCGCGGGCTTCTCGTGCCGCGTGTCAGTGGTCGCCCGTTGGGATCGAGGATGATAAATAATGTGTTTTCCAGTGGCCGATTTGTAGATGTGCTCCACATCGATTGCAGTATCTGGGCTTCGCGGGCGCTTTCATAGGTCATCATGCGCAGGCATATAAACTGTCTGGAAGCGGCTATAACTTCGGGTTGAGACAAGTAACTACTGTCTGTGGCTTGTTTGTCCGGTCACCAGACTCCCGGCACGCCACCACAACTGGGGGCGGCGGCAATAAGCAATATTGGTTTGTTGGTCAGTTTTGCCTCAGTCAGTGCCTGATCCCATGTCGGTATCCAGCCGATGGCCGGCTCGGCGGCCTGTGCTTGTGACGATAGGCTTAATAGGCCTGATGCCACGAGAAGAGCTGCTGACATCGATACGAACAGATGTTTTTTCATTGCTTTTGTCTCCACATGCGGCGCCATCGCCAGGTGTAACTATCCTTTCATTTGTCTGTCGAGAAAGTAGGGAGAAAATGTGGAGAGATTATGTAAAAACGAAATTTCAACTATGTCGTATAATATATAATCGGTATTAATTATGGTGGCAAAATAGCAGCGCGCGTATGTGTCTATCTGGGCGCTGTCTGATACCAGCAGCGCCCCTTTCCGCTTTCGTGGCATGGGCGTGATTATCCTGTGGCAGCGCGGTGGCGAGTTTCTATTGTGCTATGTCGTAGGGGCACAAAAAAAGAAAGATGGCGTTGGCGCAATGCAGTGAAAACCTCCACAAGCCGGGAAGTTTCCACTGCACTGCTAAGCCCGACGTCAGGCCAGATTGCGTCTCTTCAGGGCATCGATCATGTCCTGGGTGAGAAGATTATGGGCGATGACGTCTTCCATCACTCCTTCCCACCATTCATTGCCGTCGCTGCCGCGAAACTTGTAAGCGATGGAATTGAGCCGGTAGAGCACCTTGCCGTGCGAGCGTGTGATGACGACCAGGTCTCCGACTGCAGGCCGCTGATGGATGGTACGGCCCCAGCCGCCGGCGGACCAGAGACCGACATTGCGGAAGCCCTCAGGCTGGCCATTGCTGTCGGCCGAGAAGTCGTCGGCGCCGGGCAGCATTTCGAAAATTTGCATGAATCACCTGTGTGATGCTGTTGAGAATGGAGCGTGCAGTGAAAACTTCCCTCTGCGGAAGGATGTTTCCACTGCACCCGAGAACATGATTTAGAGCAGCTTGCGTTCCTTCAGGACGTCGATGATTTCCTGGGTGAGCTGGTTGTGCCAGACCACGTCTTGCATGACGCCCGTCCACCACTGATTACCGTCGCTGCCGCGAAACTTGAATTCGATGGCCGTGAGGCGATAAACAACTTTCTTGTTGGGACGATGAATGAAGACCAGATCGCCGACCGCGGGTGTCTGATGGGGGTTGCGACCCCAGGCGCCGCAGGACCAGAGTCCAACATTGCGGAAGCCTTCCGGCACGCCGTTACCGTCGGCCGTGAAATCTTCTTTGCCGGGGACCATTTCGAATACGTTCATGATTCACCTGTATGGGTTTTGTTTGAATTGATCGGAATGTGATGGGTTGAATTACATGTTCGCCCAAGATCTGACACACTTGCGCGAAGCTTCAGCAGCGGTAAAGCAGGCACATTGGCCCAGTGGGCAGTCGAGATTGAGTGCCGTTAAGCACTGGTCGATTGGGGCTGGATGTGCGGATGATGCTTGGAAGCGGGAATAAACTCTTTAGAGAATTTGGAAGGATGGATTTGATCTTACTGAAATTTAGATCCTCAATGGCACAAGAAAAGACGCCGCCAGTGCTGGAAATACTAAAAGATGGCGTGGCGAGGCTATGCCAGATGTGGCACTGCGCGTGGTGCAGCAAACGGCAGCATGTACTTGTGGCAGCGGTCTTACTGAACTGTGGCATCGGAGTGACGAATCGTAGATTACACGCCATTCTTTTATATGATATCGTATCGTAGATTGACGAAAAAACAAAGCAAGTCAAAATGCCTCTGGGGCATTTCAACCTGCTCTGCAAAAGAGAATTCTCTTTTCGACTGACTAGTAATTGTTGAAGATTAGCCGACCAGCTTCGCTTCGATAAAAGCGATACCGGCCTGCTTGGCGGCGATGACGCGGTGACGTCCGTCTTCGATGTTGTATCCACCACCGAAGCGCGGGCGCAGCACGACACGCACCATATCTTCGCCGTACTCGTAAGCCTGACGATAGTGCTCGATTTGAGCACCGTCGCGGGCCAGGAGTTTGGCGATGGTAGCGTCGGTGATGTAAACATCAGCCAGCGCCACGACAATGACATCCATCTGCTGATGGTCGTCGAAATCCGCCTTGCGACGGTCACGGAAAGACTTGCCCATTTGAACCTCCTGAACGGAAGTCCTGGTGCAAGCTAAGGCAAAGTAAGAACAGGAGCCGTGAAGCCTCCTATCGCGTCCCTACTCGTCTACTCCGCCACATGGCGAAGTGCCCACCAGGACCTACATTCGATGAATGGCTGTCATGGTTGTTCTCCTTTGTTGAGGGTTTCCCTGCTGTTTAGACAGGGTCGAAACTTAAACACAACATGGCAAGAGCACTGGGTGGCTACAAGCGTTTTGGCGCCTGCAACCACCCGTGGTGCTGCTTACTTGTTGCGGTCGTTCTTTTCCTGCTCGTCGCGCTCTTTGCGAGCTTTGAAGAAGAGCGGGGTGAGAGCGATAACCAGGAGGATTGCTCCCAGTCCGAGGCCGATGTAGAGCATGGACTCGCCACCGAAGATATCGTCGTCGCCCTGGGTAGCCTTGCCCGGATCCGGAGCGGTCAACGTGTTGTTGGCCGTGATCAGGACCTGAACCGCCGTCACCAGCTGTTCGTCCACGTGCGTCGAAACGTCACCGCGGCTGCGATCGATCACGATGTCGGGAGTGATGCCCTTGTTGGCCAAGTCATAGCCACTGGGCGTCAGGTAGTGCATGGTCGTGACCTGCAGCATGCCCGTGCTCATCGGAATGCGCACGAAGGCCACTGCCTTACCGAAGGTCTGCGTACCGATGATCACGGCACGGTGGTTGTCCTTCAGCGTACCGGTCAGGATCTCAGCCGAGGAGGCCGAGCTGCCGTCGACCAGAACGGTCATCGGCACGGTGTGCAGACGAGAGAACAGGTCGATCACTTCCTGCGGCATGCCGACATATTCGTACGGCATGGGGGCGCGGAAATAGTCGGTCCCGACTTTGTCGATACCGCCCTGGCGCTCCTGGGTCTGAATGAAGGGGCCCTTCTCGATGAAGAGACGAGCGATCTTCTCGGCCAGGTCGACTACGCCGCCATGGTTGGCGCGCATGTCGAAGACGAGGCCGTTCAGGTGACCATGAGCCTTTGCGTCCAGCATGGCCATAGCGCGGATGAAGTTGTTGCCGAGGGCATTGGCTTCATCACCGCTGGTACCGAAGCTGGGGAGACGCACGTAGCCGATGTTGTTGGGCAGCATGCCCACTTCGATCTGCTCGGCCGGGGTATCGTCGAACGCCAGGGTAACGCTGTCGTCCTTGCCGTCGTGGTTGACGACGACGATGACTTTGTCGCCCTTCTTACCGACGAGCAACTGCGAAGCGTCTTCCTTGGACAGGCCGGCCAGGTCGTGATTGGTCACGGCGCCGGTCTTGGAGTCGACGGTCTGCACCGACTTGATGATGTCGCCGGCGCGGAACATGTTGGAGTTCCAGGCCGGGGAGGCATACTCCATGGCCTCGACACGGAAAGTGCCGTTGGTGTTTTTGGCCAGACCAATGCCGATGTACTCCAGGTCAGGCTGAGCCTGGGCCTGGGCGCGCAGCATGGCCTCGATCGGAGTGAAGGTCGTCCAGCGATCGCCGAGGCTAGCGAACATCGTCGCAACGGCCTTGTCCAGGTCATCGCGAGTCTTGAGCTTGCCCTGATAGCGAGCCGGCCAGACTTCCCAGCCCTTGAGCTTGTCGCCGTTGTAGTACTTCTGGGCGATGAACGTCCAGATGTTCATGAACTCTTCGTCCAGCATTGCGGGCGTCGGATTGGCCGCCTTAGCTGCTGTCGCGGAGTCCATACCGTGCGACTCGAGGAACTTTTGCAACTGCTCGGGAGTGATATCGGGGCTGGTGCCCGGAGCGACATCAGTCGGAGCTTTGGTGGTATCGGCCGGGGCCGTGGTACCGGGGGTGGTGGGCGTGGTGGTCGGTGCGACCTGAGCGGGCTTGGTGCCAGGCAGGGGCTTGAAGAACTCCAGCTTCGGAGCTCCAGTCATGTCGAGCTTGTGCAGACCCGTGTCTTTCGCCGCCGGTGCCGCCGTTGCACCCTGCGCATGCGAGGGTGCCGACTGGGCAAAGGCCGTCAGCGAAAAGGCCAACGAAAAGACCACCGCCAGAATTGATTTCTTGCGATTGAGCATAAAGTTGTTCCCTTCTACGTTTGGTAGAGTTTCAGGAATTTTTTGAGGCAGTAAAGGAAAACGAGCGGACGAGAGAGAGGGGACTGAAATCAGCCCCCTCTCTTCGTGTCGCTTAGTTCCGATTAGTCGCTTACTTCTGCTCGACAGGAGCAGCAGTGGGCTTCGTCGGAGCGTTGATGGTCGTGTCGCTGGCGCCCTTGGCGGCCGCTTCCGCAGCCTTCTTCAGAGCTTCCTCGCGATACTTCACTTCCTGAGCGAAGTCGTCCTTGTGAGCCTTTTCCAGCTCAGCGCGACGCGCGTCCATCTCGGCCTGGCTGCGCGGAGCAGTCGGGTTGCCGATGGCCGTGTTGATCAGCTCGAGCTTGGCAGCGTTGAGCTGGGCGTCGGTGGTCGGGTCTTCGATCGGATTGGCATCGGCCGGCATCTTCACTTCGATGTCGGGAACAACGCCTACCCAGTCCATCTTCACACCACCGGGGAGAAACTCGAAGGTGGTGATGTGCATGGAGCGCTCCGAGGGGAGCTTCTTCACGACCTGGCCCACACCCTTACCATGGGACGGCTGTCCCATGACGCGAGCACGGTGATTGGCCTGCAGCGTGCCGGAGAGAATCTCCGAAGCCGAAGCCGAACCTTCGTCGATGAGGACGATTACCGGCGTGGTGGCGGGCACCAGAACCGGGATGCGGTTGTACTTCTTCACGACAGGGGCGCTGCCGTCGTCCGACTGAGCGGAGACGATGAAGTTGGTGTGCGTCACCGAGAAGGTGATGGTGACCATGTGGTCGCCGTCGCGTTCCACCTGCTGGAGGATCACGCCGGTGTCGATGAACATCGACGCCATCTGCAGCACCTGACCGAGGTCGCCGCCGGGATTGCCGCGCAGGTCCAGGATGATGCTGGAAGCCTTGTTCTGGGTCGCCGTCTGGAGCGCATTGCCCATTTCGTCGAGACCGAACTGCGACATGAAGTTGCTCAGACGAATGTGAGCGACGCGGCCCGTGTAGTCGGTCTTGACCACGTGCAGGGTGATGACCGCGCGGGTGAGAACGACGGGCTTGGTCACGACCTTACCATCGGTGCCCTTGTGGGCGATGGTGAGAGTGACCTTGCTGCCGGCGGTGCCGCGGATCTTCGAAACGACCTCATCCGAGGTCTTGCCGTTGACGCTGTCGCCATCGACCGCAACGATGCGGTCGCCCTTGGCGATGTGCGCCTGACCGGCAGGCGTGTCGCCGTCCGGCTCTTCGGCTGCGACGAGCGGACGCTCATCGGTGATCTTGAGCAGGGGTTCGACCTGCGCATCGGTCGGCTTCGGGCCCAGGGCCTTAATCGCCGCCGACAGACCCTCTTCCTTGACGGAGAGGCCGATACCACCCATCTGGGCGTTCACTTCCTGCGCTTCGGCCTTGGTCTGGGCCGGCGGGAAGTAGTAGTCGAAGCGCTGACCGAGGCTCCACATCATCTCGTAGATGGCGATGTCGGTGCCCTTTTCGGTCGTCAGTGCGCTGTCGTTGTCGTGCTTGTGTTCCCACTTGGCCGAAAAGGCCGCACGCGCCGCCGGAGTGACGAGCGTGTAGTGGTTGTCGCGAAGATACTCGAAGGCAGTCGTGTAGACAGCCTTACCGTCGAACGGAGCGACCACGGTCGGAGCCGCAGTCGTGTTGGTGCTCTGGGCGCATGCGGGCAGGGCCGACACGACGCCGATAGCGGCAGAAGCGAGGAGGACCGAGACGGCGATCGCGCGCATCCCGGCCAGGCCCTTTCGCAGGCCATTCATGATATTCATTGCAGTTTCCTATTCTTCAAGGAGTTCCGCGAGCGCGACAAATAGTCCTTCTCCCTAGCAGAGCCACGCCTGGTCCAGGCGCTATGCGGCAGTGCTAAGAAGAAGAACCGAGATGTCGAGCTTCTGGTGGGTTAAGTTTGAAGTCTCCACGGGCTCTAAGAGGCCGGGAGGGTGAATTAAGAAATTTTGCTATGACCACTGTCGGACGGACTCCTGCTGAGGCTTTCGCATCAGGGGCTTCCGTTGGGAAGCTTTCAGGAAATCCGTCCGACGGTTTCTTTGTGAACACCATTGAGATGCTCAGGTCATGCAGAAGTAGAGCCGCCAAGCGGCTCTTACTTCATATCCCAGGGTCGCGGGACCAGCACATCGAGCTCGTCGTAGAGCTTGGCGATGTCGGCAGCGCTGAGGGCGCTGTCGGACTCATAGGGATTTTCGACAGTCAGCGCCGCGTCCGAGTACAAGTCTTTCTCGCACATCGACAGAGCGCGCTGAATCGCCGAGAACTTAGCGTCATCCGCAAACCGGTTTTCGATTTCCAGGATGGTGAGCGCTTCGATGCTCGGGAACTGCGGCAGTGTGCCGAGATAGCGACGCAGAGCATGGGCGATGGCCCGAATATGCTTGCGCTTGAAGCCACCGTTGGCAGTGGCATCGGCGTGCTGTGCTTCGAAGACGTTCCAGGCCAGACGATCCGCGGGGATCACCTTGCGCGGCCGAACGCGGTTGTAGCGCTTCACCAGGTAGAGACCCGGGAAGAAGAGCATACCGAAAACGCCCAGCGCCAGAGCCGACACCGTCATCCAGGGCAGACGCGGAGCGGCCATGTCGAGGTCGCCCTCGAGCAGCTGATCGCCGTTGTCCGAGATATCGCTGGTGGTGACAAGGAAGTCCGGCGTGGTCAGAGTCTGCCAGTTGGGCAGCTTGCCGTCCGGCGTCTTGTCGACGGCGAAACGCAGGTCGAGATTGAATGCCGAATTCTTCGGCACCATCGACTGAACGATGAGCTCGATGCGGTAGATCTTGCGATCTCCCTTGATCACCGGGCCGGCGATCTGAATTGCCGGGGGTTCACCCGGGCCTTGCTTGGCCAGGAGGAAGTCCGAGCCGTTGAAACCGAGCACTTTCTGGTTGATCAGACTGCTGAAATCGATTTGCACCGACTTGTCCAGATCCAGCACCACGGTCAGGGGAACCCTGTCCATGATGAAGTGGCCGTAGTGACGGTGCGAGTCACTGTAGCCGATCTGGTCGTTCGGCGTGATGCCGACGATGATGTGCACCTTACCGTCGGCGCAAACCTTGGACACAGGGTTCTGTGGCTTCGGGGCTTCCGTCTTCTGTTCGGTGGGGCCGCTGTCGTCGCCCTCGTCCCCATAGCCCTGGTAGGCCTGGGTGGACTGGTTGACGCTGGCCTGATCGCCGGCAATCTTGCCGTCGATCACAGCACAAAGGCTGGCGGCAGCGGCGGGAAGGCCGGTGCCGGAGGTGGGGGGGGTCTGCGCAAAGGCGCCCGCCGACGCGAAGGTCAGCGACGCCACAAGGGCAACCCAGACATACTTTGACGTACGCATTCTAGTTGGTCTCCTATAGGTGAAACTGTGCCTAGTGATCGGCAAACAGCTTGGTGAGCTTCGGTGTAGCGGCGGTGCCTTCCTCGGTGGAAAACGCCTCCCACTTGATGTTGTTGTCCTTGAAGAACTCGACCAGCGATGCGCGACGGTTGTTGAAGTTAGCAGTGAACTGCTCCCTCACACCGCTGCCTCGCCGCTGGAAGGGCCACCACTTGGGCCACAGCCAGATGGCCTTGCGTGCACCTTTGCGGATATCTTCGAGGACGAAGACACCCCAGGTGTCGGGCAACTCGCGTTCACGACGGTCCTGCACATGCATGCAGACCAGGTCGTGCCGCGCCGATGCGCCGGCAAGGTCAAGCAGTTCAGCTTCGTTCAGATCGATGAAATCCGAAATTACGAAGACCAGGGACTTGCTCTGCCTGCGCACATAACGCAGGGCTTGCTGCAGACCGGAGAGCTTCTCGCCGGGCTGGTCTTTGAGACCTTCCACGTCGATAACTTCCGCCTGCGAATTGGCTGCCTTGACAGGCATCTCATGCGAGATGGGCGTCATGCCCGGCTCGATGATATTGCGCAGCGCCTCGTTCTTCATTGCGCCGACGAACTTGGCACGCTTGCTCATGGACTCAATCCGATCCTCCGAATAGGTGATGTAACCCACCTTATCGTTGGTTTTCTTCGCGGACTTGAGAATGGAAGCGGCGAGTTCTGCGGCGAGCATGCGCTTGGTGGTGCGCACGGAACCGAAGTCCATCGTCAACTTGGAGTCGACAAGGATGAAGAACTTCACTTCCCGGGGCTCAAAGAACTGGCTGACAAAGATTTTCTGGCCGCCGGAGCGGGCAGTGGCAGCCCAGTCGATTTTCTTCACGTCATCGCCGTGTTGATACTCGCGCTGGGTAACCAGGTCGAAACCGTTGAATCCTCGACTGCGGCTTTTCCGTTCGCCTGCTCCGCCAAGATTCTGGCTGGAGCGGAAACGAATTGGAATTGGGCTTTGGATGGCCCTCGCCTCAACGGCCTCGATCAACTCTTCAATCGTGATTTTGGTGCTCATAAAATATACCTCTCGGTGTTTTGCTTGCGAGCTAGCGAAAAAGAATTGAGCAAGGCGCGCCTGGGCAGTTCGGCAAGGCGCAAAAGCCAGCACGACAGCCTATCCCGTGTGAACGGTGACGGACTCTCGCGCTGATGCCCTTACGTCTTGCCTACTGTGCCCTGGACGAGCCGCTCTTACTTGGAGATGATGTCGACGCTGTTCAGAAGGGCGTTGACGAATTCGTCCGTGGAGAACGTGTCGCGAACGATGTCCTTCTTGGTGATACGGTGACGCAGGATGTCGCGAGCGACATACTTCACGTCATCCGTCTCGACCTTGTCGCGGCCGTTCAGGAAAGCGGCGGCAGCGGCGGCGTGCGAGATGTTGATGATGGCACGCGGAGAAGCGCCGAGCAGGATCTTGCTCTCGAACGTCTGCTCCACGCCCTTCACCTTGCCCTTGACGCGCTTGAAGGAGGGCTCCTCCGGACGCGTCGCACGCACCAGGCGAACGATGTACTTCACCAGCTCGGGCGACATGGTCTTGACCATGTCCTGGACCTTGGCGCGATCGGCGAGGATCTCGTCGCAGGTCATGACCGGGGTGATGTCGAACTGGCCGCTGTGCACGGACAGGTTCTGCGCCATGCGGATTTCCGCCTCTTCCGAGACGTAGCCCATGATGGACTTGGCCTGGAAGCGGTCCATCATCGCTTCCGGCAGTTCGAACGTGCCTTCCTGCTCGATCGGGTTCATGGTGGCGATCACCATGAAGACCTTCGGCAGAACGTACGTGGTGTCACCGATGGTGACCTTCTTTTCCTGCATGGCCTGAAGCATGCCGGCGTTGGTCTTGGGACCGGTACGGTTGACTTCGTCCGCGAGGAAGACGTTGCTGTGGATGATCGGTCCGAGCGCGGGCTCGTACTGACCGGACTTCATGTTGAACACCAGGCCGCCGACGATGTCGGAAGGCTGAGTGTCCGGCAGCATCTGAATGCGGCCGAACTTGGCGTCCTGAATGTTGTTGACGATGGCGTTCGCCAGGGTCGTCTTGGCCAGGCCAGGGACGGACTCGAGCAGAACGTGGTTGTTGGTGAGGAGCGCCCGCATCAGGATGGCGACGATGTCCTCATATCCGTAAACCGTGTTGTTGGTCTGATCGTACATCTTCTTCCAAGAAGGCTGCTTGATCTCGTGAATCGGGTTCATTGTGAATTCTCCAGTTTTTCCCACGATGGGAATATAGGGTGAAGTCGGCGTTCTCAAAGTGTGAGGAACGCTCGACGTGACTTAGAAAGAAGGGAGCGGTTTCTTGCTCCAAAAACATCCGGCGGCTTGCTCGGCAGGGGCGTATAGGACCACCTGACCCAGTCCATGACTGGACTAGATCAAATGACCTTCTTGTCCCTGCGAACAAGACCGGAGATAAGAAGCAATGCGAAGATGGCGATAGCGCCTGCCAGTGGGTACTGGAAGATGTGCGCTTCGTGCTTCTCCATCTTGCTGCCGCCCACAGTCCTTTCCCAGTGCATAGTCACCTTGGGATTGGACGGGTCGATGCGAACGAGTTCACCACCGGTGAGGGTGATGAGGCTCTGAATGGCAGCTTCATCGATTGCGGTGTTGACGACCTTGCCATCCTTTTGGAAGTAGCCGGTCATCTGGCCGCCCGCTGAGTACACCGGAATCGGCACACCAGGCGAGGGCGAGCCCAGACCCATGACGATGATTTTGATGCCCGCGGCGCGGATATCTTCGATCACCTTCTGCAGGTCTTCGGGTTTACCGTCAAGGCCACCGTCGGTGAAAAGCAGAATTACGTTCTGCCTTCCTGCCTGCGGCTCGGCTTTGATCAGCTCGAGCGCGGCGCGAAGACCCGCGGCGTAGTCGGAACCACCGCCGGGAGCCTTGCCGATCTTCATGAAGTGGGCCATGACATAACGCAGAGCGTCATAGTCATCGGTAGGGTAGGCCTGTACGAAGGCTTCACCCGAGTAGTTGACGATGCCAACCTTGTTCTTCTCCAGCGAGGGCATGATCTGGTTGGAGATCACCCACTTGGCCATGTCCAGGCGCGTGCCGTAAGGCCCGACAACCTGATCGGCCGGAGTCGATTTGATCACCTGGCCTTTGCCATTGGTGATTTCTTGAGGAGGCATGACGGGGCGGTAGTCTTCCGCCGCCATGCTCTTCGATACGTCGACGACGGCGACAAGGTTCATCGAACCCTGGCGCACGCTCTGCGGCGCATTTTCAGCGATGGGATCAGCCCAGGCAAAGAAGATCAGAGCCCAGGCCAAGACGATCGCCACTCCTCGAACTATTTCGTAGACGGGATTGATCGGCTTGGAGAAGCGCTGAATCAGCTCTTCCTCGCCCCAATCTTTCCGCGCCTTCAACCGTTGCCGGTATGAAAAGAAGATCGCGCCGGCAACGAATGGCAGAATCGCCAGTGCCAGCCACAGCCTATCCGGGCTGAGGAATTGTAGTGACGTCATAGTGAAAGTCTCCTTTAGATGGCGTCCCTCGAGCCCTTGCCCGGCATCTTGCCAGGGTCGTCTCCAGGAACTGGTTTGCCGTCTCCGGGCTTATCACCGGGTTTGCCTTTGCCTTTGCCCTGCCCTTCAGCAAGCTGAGGCTGACTCTTGAAGAGCAGCATCAGGTTGTACTTGACCACGCCGGCTTCCTCGCGAGCAGCTTCCTGCTCCTTGGCGTTCAGCGTGCCTTCGTACATGTTGCCGGGGTTGAGTTCAAGCGACTCCTGAAAGGCCTGCACAGCGGCTTCCGCTTGCTTGGCCTTGAGCAGCGCCATGGCCTTGTGGAAGGCTGCTTTGGCCGCTGCGCGCCGATCGGGCTTGGGATAAAGGAATCGATCGGTCCAGGTTTCACTGCGCAGGCGTGACTTGTACACGCCCAGGCTCTGGTCGTAGAACTTGATTGCTTGCTGCAGATCATCGGTTTGATAAGCAGCGTTGCCGTTGTCGAGATAGACGTACTGAGCATCGAACCAGTGGCGCTGGGTGATGCCGAAAGCGAAGATGATTGCTCCGACGATGACCGTCGCAACAACCGTAATCACCCGCTTTCGCGTCGAGGTCTTTGGTTTCATGTTACACCTCTGTTGATTGGGTTGTTAGACCGTTACACACCTTTCCGAACAAAGACTTCGGAAAGCTGGTAGATGACACCGAAGGCAATGGCAATGAGCAGCACGATGCCGAAGATGTCTTTGAAAGAAGTCGACTGAGCAATCTCGACGCGAGACTTTTCGAGATTGTTGATTTCGGCCATGCCGGCGAGAATTTCCGCCTGCGTGCCTGCACCGATAACCTTGCCGCCGGTCGATTCGGCCAGTTTGCGAAGGTCACCCGTGGACGTGGAAGCGCCGGTCCAACCTTCACCGATGCCGACAACATAGATGCGCATATTGCGCGCCTTCGTCTGCTCGAGGAGGTCGGTCATGCGATCAGGGTCGATGGTGGCTTCACCGTCGGTGACCATGATCAGCACCTTGGACTTTGCCTGTCCGAGGTCATCGAAATTATCGATGGCGGTCTGGATCGGTCCGTAGTTGCTTTCGTTCTTCCAGGGACCCTGGAAGTTCGTGCCGCCGCCACGGTAGCCGGACGTGCGCTTGTTGTACTTGAGAAGGATGTCCAGGTCAGTCGTGAGCGGCCAAGACATGTAAGCTTCGTCGTCGAAGTAGAGAAGGCCAACACGGTCGCCCTTACGCAGGGGGACAAACATGTCGATAGCCTTCTGGGCGACGTCGAGGCGATTTACCTTCTTGGGCGGCTCCGCCGTAGTCGGCGCAGTCGTACCCGAAGGTTGAGTGTTGGTAGTTCCGGCCAGGGCTGCCTGGTTGGGATCGGTAACTTCCGAAGTCATGGAGCCCGAGATGTCGACGGCGACATAAATGTCGCGCGTTTCCATCGTCTGGTACTGCTTCATTTCGGGCACGACCGGACGGGCCAGTGCGACGATGAGCAGAATCAGTAGGGCGCCAAAAGCAAAGATAGGAAGTTTGCCAATGAGTGAGAACGTGCGCAGGTCTTTTTGTGTCGAGACTTGCGAATGTCCAAAAGCTCTGCTCTTCCTCACATGGAGGTACAGCAACACCAAGGCAACCGGCACCAGAACCAACAGAAGTGGGGCGATAAAGTTCATATATAGCCTCCTGCCGTTTTTCGGCTTTGGATTTGAGGTTGGAGAAAAGGTGAAATGGTCAAACAAAGACACTGGCTACGGCATATCGGAAGACGGAATTCAGAGGTTCCAAAAAGGCGGACACCTATGCGGCCCGTGAGGGTCCTGAGTCAAAGTGCGTCGGATATGCAGTGCTTGTTATTTGAGGGGTGCTTTGTTTTTTCTTAAGAGAAAAGAGATAGGACTTAACGATAGCCAAACCCCGGGGCCAGATGAAAACGAGAAATCTCTTACAAACAGCCCGTGAACGCTGATGGGCGCGGCATGTTGGCAACCAGCCCGGAGCGGCTGTGGCAAATCTTGTTCACACCTATATATGCAAGAATGCCCCACCGTGAGCATCTCCGCCGACCAGTTTCGCTTTGCATCCACCCCTTGGCATCTGTTGTCATTACCGATAGCTGCGAAAAGTCCAACAATGAGGGCCGAATTGGTCGGATACCAAGGGGTGGCTAACATTTTGCGCGGCTATCACAGGCCTCCAAAGGTGGAGCAAGACACGGGTTGTCATGGGCCTTTTAGACAGGGAGCCTTTTTTCGCTCGGGTCTGAAACCTGATTAATAAAAACCGGTTTTGGGCTGTTTTGAGAGCCCTGCAAAAGCTGAAATATAAGTCCGAAAAAGGGAAAAAGAGGGTCAATTTAAGGCCTGATTATGCCATCACAGGTGGTATCAAAATTCGCCTCCTCGGCGCCTCTCGAAAGAGGAGGTAATTGTCCACTTTGCTACCGCCCGATTTTCGGGAAGCGAGAAACATATATGTAATTGGTTGAGCTGCCCGGGGCTACCTCTTGATTGCCCCGCTCTCTGTCCGAAAGTGTTGACCTGACTGTCTTTGGGTAGGCGCGTCGTTATCAAGGATTGCTAGCTCTGATACATGTCACGGAGGCGGAGGGCGGGCCGGCCGGGCAAAACATGCTCTGCAAGCCCCTGCTTAGCTTGAATCCCTTAGCAATTCTCTAATAGCTTGAGTCACTATCTCTTTTTTTTTATTAGGTTCACTTTCCACCCAGCTCAATTCTTCTCCCCCGTGAATTCCAGGCGCGTCGACGACATCGGTTTGATGTAAGTCCCGGACTCGGTTTTGCACGCGGATGACTACTTGGTCTCAAGAGCATTTGAACCCCTGACTGATTTCGATTTCGTGGAGACCTATCATGAAAAATCCCACTCCGCCCCCGGGCGGACCATCTTCTAACGGGCACATCAAGAAGTTCGTTTTCTTTTTGGCCCTCGTTTACATCGCTGAAGGACTGTGCCAGGCCGGTGTCGGTCTAATTCATCAGCCGCTCAGTTTTTACCTCAAGTCTGTTTTGGGCATGAGTGCCGACCGTGCCACCGAGTACCTGACAGTGCTCGCTATTCCGTGGGTAATCAAGCCGGTTTTCGGCCTGATCTCGGACTTCCTACCGCTCTTCGGTTACCGTCGCAAGACCTATCTCTTCCTCTCCAATCTCATGGCCGCCGGAGCATATCTCTGGATCACCGGCTTGACCAGCGCCGATCAGATCATCATCGCCATGATGTTGACCTCCGTCGGTATGGCCGCTTCCAGCACCATATGCGGTGCGCTGATGGTGGAGAACGGTAAGCGATTCGAAGCCAGCGGCACCTTCGTCAATCACCAGTGGATGTGGTATTTCATTGCCAACATCGTGGCTTCGATTGGCGGCGGTTGGCTCTGCGGTCATCTTGATCCTACTTCCGCTTTTCACACGGCGGGTCTGATTGTCGCTGTCGCACCAGTCGGTGTTCTGGCCACTTGCTGGTTCTTCGTCGTCGAAGAAAAAGTGCAGATGAACGTTCCGGCGTTGAAGAAAAGTAGCCTGGCCCTGCTCAAGACCTTCAATACCAGAGTTATCTGGGTTGTCGGTGCTTTTCTCTTCTTCTTCAACTTCAACCCCAGCTTCGGCACGCCCCTCTTTTACCACATGACCGACGACCTGCACTTTTCGCAGGAGTTCATCGGTAGTCTGGGAGCGGTCGGCGCTGTCGGATCGGTGCTTGGCTCCTTCCTCTATATGTGGTTGCAGAAGCGTATGACGCTCAAGACTCTGCTCAATACGAGTATCGTCATCGGCTGTCTGTCGCAGCTCTCCTTCTACTACCTGGACAGCGCCACCAGCGCCGTCATCCTCAACTTGGTCGGCGGCATCACCAGCACGCTGGCCCTGGTCTCGTCCTTGACTCTGGCGGCCGACTATTGTCCGGACGGCTCCGAGGGCTTCTCCTACGCCATCCTCATGTCCATCAGCAACTTTGCCGGACAGCTGAGTATGAATGTGGGCGCCAAAATGTACGAGCATGTTTTTCATCAGCACATCAATCCGCTGATTTTCACTTCGGCTGCCTTCACCCTCTTCGCTCTCTTGCTTGTGCCTATGCTCAAGCTCGGCAACAAGATGGCGGGTGAGAAGGTCAACAAGGACACGCCGGCAGTGGATCAAAACAAGGCCGACAAGGCTGAGGACAAGACGACGGACGACGCTACTTCCAAAAACGACAAAGACGTTAAGTAATCGGCTTTGCGCCTGGCTTTTAGCCGTTTGAGTAGGCCGGGGTAATTGGGGTGTAACAACCTTAATTGCCCTGGCCGCCTCTTTCTCCCTGTGATTTTTTTTCTGGCCTTTTTCTGATTTTGTTTATACTAAAAAGGATAGTAATAGCTGAAAAAAAAGAAACCAGAAGGAGGTAAATCCTCCTGGTTTCCAGAAACCTAACGCCTCGCTAGAGACTCGGTTTTACTTGACGTCGAAGTTCGCAGACCACGTCTGGCCGCCCTGAACGGGAGTGCCGATGGATGACTGCGGACTGCCGTACCACGACCACGTGCGATTGACTTCCTCGAACTCGATCGGCGCCGTTCCGGTGCTGATGATTTCGAAGACAAACTCACGTGTGCCGAACTGGGGATTGCCCTGGTCCGGCATGAAGTTGCCGCGGCTCTTGAGACGATAGTTGTGCGAGAGCGGACGTTTGACGTTCCACTCGCGCCACTTGTACTGGTCCTCGTTGAGGAGAACGTGAATCTCTTCGCCGATGCGCAGGTTCTTGAACGTTTTCCCCTGGTCGGCGTGACGGCAGGTGATGAACGCGATGCCGGTCTTGCCGACGATGGGCGACGCGCTGCCCGCGGAAAGCGGAACGCGGCACCACTGGCATTCATCCAGCTGGGTGCTGCATGCATCGCAGAGAGCATGCGCGAAATGCGAGGTCAGACCCGAGCATTTCTGGCATTGGCCAGGAACGCTGAGAGTGACCTTGCCGGTGCAGGTTGTGCAAAGTGACATGGCTAGGTCCTCCTGTTATCGCCCGTCCCGTACGCAACCCGTGCAGGTGCACGTGAAGCTGGGGCGGTGACCCTGCGGCGGCTCGAAACTGGTTTCGTCGTCGCTGTTGATCAGGGTTTCGGGTTTGACCATCGTCAGGAGATGTTTCTCGGCCACGAGCATGTCGTGGTCGGCGGGCGTGTTCATCTGGAACACTGCCTCGAACTCCTGAACCGGTGGCTTGAGACCGGGACCAGGCTCATCGACGAAGCGCAGCACGACGAAGACCGAGCCCGGATCCGATACGGGAAGCATCGGCATCTGGACATTCGGGTCGTCTTCCTCGGTGAAGAGGGTCGGCTGCGTGGCTTCGGCTCCGGCATCGGCAGCAGGCGCTTCGAGAAGCACCTGGTCGCTGGCGGGGATGAACGGCTTCTCTTCACCGGGTGCGGCGAAGATGAAGTAGTTTCCGGCGTCGTCCTTGTCGACGTATTGCAGGCCGGTGGGCACGACAACGCGCGCCTTCAGCTTGCCGTCGACATGCATAAGAATTTCGGTTTTGTGCTGGGACATGACACGGAGGGCGAACTGGCCCACCGGCATGCGCACGAACAGTTTGCTGTTGTTGGCGATCTCGTGGAAGTGCGGACGAGTCCATTCCAGCCCGGCGCTAAACTTGGCCGTGAGAGGCGGTTTTGCGACGAGGGCGACGTCCACAGTCCGTCCGAGATTATCGGTAATCTTCATGTGTAGACTCCTATTCAGAAGGTTTTTGATTCACAAAGAGCGAGGCCCTGAGCGGGAACTGACCCCTTTTGGAGGTCAGCTCCCACTCTTAAGAGCGACCGCTGAAACGAGGACTTACATCCAGGTTTCTTTTACGGTCTCTCCGTCCTCGGTGAAATACTCGAACGGTGCGGGCTTGCCGACCGGGTTTCCGCGGGCGTCGGTACGCTGCTCCATGGTCAGGAGACGCACCGGCATACCGCAGAGGCGACGGAAGAACTTCAGCGTGTCGCGGCACTCGGACTGCAGAAGCGGACCGAAGCTCTCATCGAACTCGTGCTTCAACGTCCAGCTGCCGTCACCAAACTTACCAGTGTCCTGGATAGTGATGTTGGGCAGCGAGTGATACGCAGTGCGCATGACGAGCATGCGGCGCGCCTTGTGCTTGTTGGCGTCGAACGCGGCAACGATCTGGATGACCGTGCCCATCTGCTGGAGGGTCTGAGCCGGCGCCGGGAAGACGGGGAAACCGCCCTGCTCGTGATACGCCTCGGAAGTCTCCTGGAGCTGTGACCAGGTCTGGACAACTTCCATCATTTCCTCAAGCGTCAGCGGCTCGGGGTTCTCGAAGACGAACTTGCGATTCCAGCCGTTCTTCTTGAGCGCGCTGTTGATCAACTTGATCACGCGACGCACCCATTCCAGGTTGTCCTGGTTGATGAACTCGAACAGCTTTTCGCCCATGAACTCGTTGACGAAGCGGTTGTCGTCGTAGTGACGACGCACTTCCATCATCTTGTCACGGTTGCGCACCGGGACCATCTTGGTCACGGTCTTGCTGCCCTCGACATATTCACCGGCCTCGTTCTGCACAATCTTCTTGTACTTCACTTGGGTCGGCGCTTCGTCGGAGCCGTACTCGCGATCGATGAACTTCCAGATGTTCAGACCCATTGCGTACGGGTCGAAGTACTGGTTGACCGGCGTCTTGTAGTGCATGTTCCAGCTCTGAGCGAGGTCAAAGCGGTACTCGAGCGGGAGGTCGATTTCCGGCTCCAGGAGAAGCTCCCGTTGCCAGTACGACGCCCAACCTTCGTTCATGAACTTGGTCCGGCCTTGCGGCTGGAAGTAACGCTGACGGTCATGCACGATGGACATCATCATGCGCGCCTCGTCCGGCAGGTTCGGAGTGTTCTCCGGCTGCATCAGGAACTGAAGCAGGTTGTCCGCCGGCTGAATCGGATAGCGCCGAAGCTGCGCGTCGATGACGGCAGCCTGACGCTCCAACTGCACCTTCATCGACTGAGAGACTTCGCCCTCGGTCAGGATGCGACGCTTGAGCTGAGCCAGCTCGGTGCGCAGCTGCTCACGCAACTGCTTGTCGGTGAGGCGGTCCGGATTGTCCGTTGCACCCCAGCCAACGTGGTTGGCGATGGCGTGACAGGCATCCATGAAGTACTCCACCGCTTCCCAGCCCCACTCCTGGTTTTCCACCAGGGCGTTGATCTTGTTGCGCCACATGGTCATGCGGGCAATGATCGATTCGGGGCCGGTACCGTTGAAGGTCTTGTTGTTGGCGAAGAAGTCGACGTGGCCCCAGGTGGCGTGTGCCATCACGTGGAGCTGCATCGGCAAGGAGTTGGTCGTGGAGAGATACTCGATCGACGGATTGGTGTTCAGCACCATCTCATAGATGTGCCCACCATAGCCCTGCCGACGATTCTTCTCCGCTTCCTTACCCTTGGACCAGTGAACGTAGTCATTGGGCATACCGACGTAGGGAAGCGTCGCGGTGACGCCATCGTCGGTGGTGAGACGGTAGTCGATGGGGAAAGGCTTCAAACCAAGCCGGAGTCCGGCTTTGATCATACGCCGATCCCACATCGAAATCAGCTCCATCTCACGCTGATAGTTGAAGTGATCGTTAGACATACATTAGGCTCCTTTTTGACGATCCTTATCCAGGATCTGTTTAAAGGCCTCAGGAACATCCTGCAGGGAGCTGGCGCGAGCCATACCCACGTGTGCCTTGACGTCGGCCGGAAGACCGAGCAAGGCCTCGCCGCCCATGGACCATCCGCCTCGACCGCCGCCGCCCCACGAAGTTCCACACTCCAGGTAGCCGACGTAGTTGAAGGGAGCGCGAACGATCTTGGTAAACCATTCACGGATGGCTTCTGAGCCATCGAAGAGGTCGCCGTCAGTCGCGTGGAACATGTAACGGTTCCAGGCAGCGGCAGGGTAGGGACCCGCAGAGTTACCAGTGGTCTTGGACTTGGCACCGAATTCGGCGATATTGAAGGCCAGCTCCCATGCGGGAACAGCCACCGTACCACCGCCGGCACCGATCTTAAAGAACTCTTCCTCCGTCTTCCAGAGGTACTCCACGCCGTCGTGAGAGATCATCACGATGGCCACTTCCTTGTACTTCGTCTTGAGGAACATGACGCAGATGAAGAAGTAGGCCTTGGCGATGATGATCGGGTCACCACTCATCGAACCGGAGCGGTCCAGAATGAGCTCAACCATCGCCTTGGAGTCGGGATCATCCTTCTCCTCGATGCGGTTGAAACGCAGGTCGTTTTTGTGGAAGGGGACTTCCAACGTGCTCGGGATGATTTCGCCGTCACGTTCCTTGATGAAGACGTAGCTTTCGATACGCGACTTCAGTCCCTCGTGCACCGTATATGGTGCGGTCGTGCTGTCGCCGGCGCTCTTGAGATAGCCGACGATCGAGTCGAGCACTTCCTTGCGGAAGGCGTCGACATCATCGTCCAGAAGCGGGTCCGCCTCGTTGCCGTTTTCCACAGCGCGGAGGAAGTCCTTCACCTCATTGTCGATCAGCATCATCACCGGCTCGGGGAACATTACTTCCGCGCCGGACTTGCTGTACGCCCAGAAGGCGTAGGCCTCGAAGACCGATTGGCACTTCTCGGCGAACTCCGGAACGAAATCTTCCGGACGGGCATTCTTCAGCGCAGACGCACGCTTGAAACGCGCGACGGCACTGGCACGCTTGTTCATGCGCGCCTTGGGACCGTTGTTGGTCAGGCCGCGACGCTTGTGCGTCTTGACCAGGGTCTGGGCGAACATCTTCTTGAGCATGTTCGGCAGACCAATGGACTCGAAAAACATTTCGAGGAATTCCTCGAAGTCCATTTCCACGTAGTCACCTGCGCCCTCACCAGCCTTCTTGCCGCCTTTGCCCTGGCCCGAGGAATCTCGGCCCGGACGCCAGATCGGCTCGGATTCGGGAGGGACGGGAACGTTGATTTTGCCCGGGCGAGTGATAATCGGATTGTCTCCGATGATGTCACCCATCTTGCCCTTGAGCTTGCCCTTCTGGCGTTCCTTGTAGCGCTGACGGTCGCGTTCGGTTTTGTCACCGCCGCGGCTCGGAGGCGTAATCGAGGATTTGCCTGCACCGGCAGCCAGAATAGGTATCAGAGTGGTGTCGTCCTTGCGGACGAGGGTAAAGGTGCTCTGCGGAAGAGCCTCTTCACCTTTGTTAGTCTTTCGTTTAGTCATGACATACCTCCTGGAGGTTAACTCCGATTGTGAGATCGACTTGTAAGCCTGAGCTTGACAAGGTTTAAAAAAAAGAAGAAACGAGAAAGGGCCCACACAAGAAACTTTTGGTTCCTTATATGGGCCGAATTTTTCTCGTTCCGACAAATCGCCTGACCTTGTTTTGCAACAGACTTGCGTGAAAACGGCGCGGGCAGGGGCTCCATTCTCTGGTTTGCACCAGCGAACTTCACCCCCGCCCGACCGTCTCAGCCAGCCTCAGTCAGACTTAGCGTTCGACCAGGAAGTCCGAGTTCTCTTCGGCCTCGCGGAGCAGCTCTTCGGCCGACCACTCGCTGAAGCCCGCCTCGACGAGACGGAACTTGGCGGCGGACAGCTTGCGACGATCCTCATCCGAACGAGCGGACGAAGACGAGAACAGGCGAGCACCGGTACGGACCTTCTTCAGGACGAACCGCTCCAAGCACTTCTGCACCGCCTGGTGGCAGGTGTAGGGGATGTTCTTGGCGCCGTGCTCGGTGATGTACTGGTTCACCGCGGCCTGGATCTCAGCGCGGAACTTCGGCGCTTCCGCCGAGGTCACGCCCCAATCCGGATCGGACTCGATCTCGCGCATGAACGACTCGTCACCACCGACCTGGCTCTTGCTGTAACCAGCCGAGCTCTTGACGGAGGAGTTCGAAGCCCACGCACGGACGTTGTCCAGGTACTTGTCCCAGGTCTGCTGGCACTCGTCCTTGAAACCGTCGACCAGCGAAGCGAGCACGAGCTGGCTCAGGTTCTTGCGACGAACTTCGTCCAGATCCTGGCCGATGATCTTCATCATGAACTCGAGCTTCTTCTCGTCGGTGATGGTCTGCTTGAACCAGTCACGGAACGCGTCGCGCAGCAGAGCCGTGGTCACGGTGTTGCCGCGACCCTGGACCTTGGCGGCCACGAGCTGCATGACCTTGTTGGTCTCACGAGGAGACTGACCTTCCAGACCCTCGCGGGTGCTGGCGCGCTCGCGCAGATCCTGCACGGACACCTTCATGCCCATGCCAGGCGAACGCAGGCTGCGACCATCGTAGGCGTCAGCCTTGATGTTCAGCGGCACGCCCGAGTTCTTGTCGATGCGGGTCAGCACTTCCATGCGGGCCAGCCAGCCGAACACGTCGGGGTCGACGTGGGTACCGCCCTGGGCGACCGGCTTGCCGAACTCGGAGCCGTTCCAGAACTTGCGGATGACCTTCTCGGCCTGGCTCATTTCGAGCGGGTAGGGGAACCAGATACGGAAGAAACGGTCCGCGTACGGCTCGTTCTCACGCACCTTCATGAACTTGTCATACTCACCCTCGTTGGAGTGGATGATGATCAAGCCGTCGAAGAACGCCGAGCCAGCCAGCGGAGCCGGCAGCTTGACGCGACGACCCTGGAGCGCTTCGAGCAGAACGCGCTGAGCTTCCGGCGGGTTCTTCAGACCCTCGGTGAGGATCACGAGACCGCGGTTGCCCTTGTTGAAGGCGCCGTTCAGGTTCACCAGGCGGGGGTCACCCTCCTGGAAGCGGCCCATGTTGGCCAGGTTTTCGGAGCCGATCCACTCCGCGATGTCGAAGTTCAGCGGCTGAACTTCGGCCACGTCGACGATGCCGGACGAACCGGAGAAGTCGTCGGTGAAGCGCATCGAGTCGATGAGCATGTCCTTCAGAGCCATCGGCTTGCCGGGGCGCTGATAGACACCGAGAACCAGATCCTGCACCAGCGGCTCCGGAGTGCCGATGGCATTGCGGGTGCTGCGGGGCAGACCCAGACCAGCGACCACGGCCGAAACCAGGTCATTGGCGTCCAGCTTGGCGATGCCGGCGAGCGTGTTGCTCTGACCAGCGTTGCTGCAGATGGACTTGAGCGAGCCGTCTTCGAAATCCAGGAGCGAACCGAGCTCCAGCGACTCGAGAATCTCGAGCTTGATTGCGTCGACGCGGCCGGCGAAGTCGAAGTCCTTACCGGACTCCAGCTCGGCATCGGCCTGCTTCTCGGCAACGAGCTGCACCATGAAGAACAGGTTCAGCGGGTTGTCGTGCACGCGGCTGTACTTGACGAAAGGAATCGGGTCAGCGGTGCGATACAGGTTCTTGATGCGGGTCACGTAGTCGGACTTGCCGGCGCCCGGAGGGCCGATCAGAACAACAGCCTGCTTGTCGGTCTCACCACCCATGGTGGCGGGCACGAGGAAGGAGTTGGTGACCTGATAGATCGAACGTTCCACGCCGTAGAACATGCTGAACGCGCTGAACGCGGTGAGCGAGTCGTCGCCGTAGATGCGACGGGTACGGATGGTGGCGGCGGGGTTCTCACCAGCGCCGGTGATCAAACGGAGCAAGCGGCTCTTGCTGGACTCGGTCTGCTTCGGGTCCTTGCCCTTAGCATGCAGCCAGTCCTTGAAAGAACCCTTGAAAGAAGTGGTGTTGTGCGTAGTTTCCATGATTTAAAACCTCACTTTGGTTTCAGAGTGGCGCTCAGGAGAGCTTCCACAACTGGTAGTCGTTGAAGTACGTGAGAGCTGCTTGACGGCAGTGCTCACAATAGCCAAGGTTGGCGAAGCGTTCGAGGGCTGCACGACGGAGTTTCTTGTCCTCCTCGTTCAGGTCGATCTCGGATTTGAGCAAGCGGCCCAGCGTCTTGGTGGTTTCATCGTTCAGCTTGGCTGCGATGCCACCGGCGAGTTTGGGCAGGCTGCGCCAGGTCAGTTCGACCTTTTCATCGCCTGCGGAATCATCACCGTCCTCCGATTCCTTGCGTTCGACCGCAGCAATAAGGAAGGGGGTGATTTGGGTTTCGACAGAACGCCGGAAGATGTCACGCTCGGACTGAGACGTGAGTTTCATCCAACCTTCGATGTCGCTCAAGAAATCGGTGGACACGTCAACAAGACGTTCCACTTTCTTACCGGCGTGTTCCACAATTTCCGTGCACTTTTTCTCGCCGGAGGCGACAGCGCGGGCGTGGATACGGTACCGCTCGAAGATCTCGGTGGCGCGACGGTCGAAGTAGGGAGCCATCACTTCGAGGAACTGACGACGGAGTACGCGACGGTACTCTTCTTCAATCAAGCCCGCCTTGGACTCGATCGACGTCGGAGCTTTGAGGTATTCCAGGCAGTTCTTCAGAACTTCCTTTTCCTTCTCCGTCAGACCAGGGGTCTTCTGGAGCTGGGCGATACGAGCGCGCAGGAACTGCAGCATCTCGAGCGTGCTGATGCACTTATCGCTGCCTGGGGCGCGGAGCGCCAACTCGACAGCTTCCGACATGAGCTTGAGCATCGCGGGCATATTCAACCCGTACATGCCTTCGTCCTCGCCGGCTTCTGCCCAAAACTGGCCAACCGACCAGTAGCGCACTTCTTTCTTCTCAGGCTGGCTCGTCCCGTAAGGACCGCTGCCAGTGCTGAGTGCACGACCGAAGCCATCCGTGCTCTGCGACGTCGCCGGGGGATTCTTCATCTCCACGACGAGCTGCTCGCCGTCGTACATGCGTGCACGACTGACGATGTCGACTTCCTGCTCCTTCTTCATGCGGCTGATGACCGCAAGCAGAGCAGCGATTTTGAGCGTCATCGGGTCGAAATGCGGCTTGTCGCGCATCGCGTTGATGAACTCGTTGTACTCGCTCTCTTCAGACGACACCGACGTGACGTAAGGCACGTTGATGATCTGCAAGCGGCGGGTGAACTTGTTGGGGTCGGCCTGCTCCTTGATGAAGCGGTCGTACGCACCGTCGTTGGTCTGGCCGATCATGACCGAGTCCAGCGGTTCGAAACCGCTGCGCGAAACCTTGACCTTTTTATGGCCATGTCCCGAATGGTCGTGATCTGCACAGTCGCCTTCCTCGGAGCTGCAACCAGCCGGGATGCGGCGGTCGTTGGTCGCTTCGAGAAGCAGATCCAGCTCGTCGGCCGAGCCGGAATGGTTGCCGCCAGTGGCCGCGGATCCGAAGATCTCGGGCATGTCCACCACACCGCGGCTGCCCTTACGCAGAGCCGTCGCCAGAGTGCAGTCTTTGGACTAGGTAGCAATGCCGAACTTGCGGCTGGACAAACGCAGAGCCTGGATTTTGATGTTCAAAAGGTTGGGCTGTTCGCCTTCCTTCAAACCTTCCATGATCTGCGACCAGCAAACCTGGCACGGCTGGCCGGAAGTGGCCATCAAGTCGCGCAACGAAGGCTTGGGCTTGACGCCCTTACCAGCAGCAGCGGCCTGTTCCGTACGGTGCTTGTCGGTCAGTTCCAGCATTTCGGCAATCGCGTCAACACGCTCGGGGTCGAGCAGGTTGAGCAGGTTGACCGGATTTTCGTGGACCGGGCAATCTTCGACCGCGTAGACGATCTCGTTCTCGAGACAATCCTTGAATGCATCGGCGAGAAGACTCTTGCCGGATCCAGGACCGCCTTTGAGAAGATAAGCCAACCGCAGCTGGTAACCGTTTGCAGCAGCGGCGCGGAGGTTGTTCATGATTCGCGCGACAGTGCGCTGCGAACCCTTAACCCGTTTGAAAGCCTTCCACGAAGGTACGCCCATCTTCTTGAGCATGCTCAAGTAGGGGCGAAGAGCCTCGGGCGCGGTCTTGATGTCGACCTCACCTTTGGACTCGATAGCGCGGACGAGGGTGGCGGCAGCAGTGTCGGCAATCTCCGGATTGTCCTTCAATCGCTTGAGGAACTCACCATAGGAAATTGTTTCAACCACCACCGACTCAAGCCCGAGCAGTTTCTGTAGATCTTGCTCGTTATAAGCCATGTGTGCCTCCTTCATATAGAAGTTGCGACCAGCTCGACGCCAACCAAAAGAGGTCGTTACGTTCCGCTGGGGATTAGAACTAGGCAGCAGCAACCTGACAGGTGTCTTCGCCAGTGACGCGAATTACAACTGCCGGGTCGGCTGGGTAGCGTTAGACGAAATTCCTTCTGACCTAAACATCACACGAATGCGAAGCTAGCGAGAGAAGGGACGGCGCTACGAATGAAAGCCACTTGTACGTCACATCTTTAACAGGTTGCATCCCAGAGAGTGAGCCGTTTGCCGAATCATCAAATAGATGAATCCAAGTCCGTGAAAATCTCCCGAGGGTCGGGTTGGTGGATCTTGGGTGGTTTTGGGGCGATGGCTGCTGTTTGGGGAAGGTTCCGGGAAAAAAAGGTGATATACAAATGAATATGTTCAACGTATCAGACGGGGCCGGATGCTCAAAACATGTGTCCAACCTCATATAGGGGGCTCTTGGCGATGCTAAAGAAAAGGCTAATCGCTACTGAAAACCGCTTTCAAAGCGGGGTATGTCAAGCAGCCAAAGAAATGCCACATTTGGGCGTTACAGTTCGTTATCAAGAGGCGCTTGATAGGTCCCTTAACATGGTTATTTTTGGGGTATATTAAGAGCGCCCCGTAAACCGTGAAAACGGGCTAATCGTGGGCTTTTCGAGGATTTTGTTTCGTTAATGCTGTCGGGTAACATTAGCGCGGTTGGCGCGGGCGAGCCTGCGTGGCAGTCTGGATCGCTTGGCAACCCAGCGCTTTCGGGCCGCGCGGGTGCCTAAAAATATCGCTTGATAACTCAACGTGAAGCCCGAAAGCGAAGTTGTCATGTGCTATTAGGGCTCGCGCTAGGGGTTTTCCCTAGATGCTTTGCAAGCTCTTTTGTTTGAATGCTTGGCAAGCTATTTGGGGTCGCCGGCGCGAAATCGCAAATAGCTTTCGATCAGGGGATCAAGATCGCCGTTCAAAACTGACTCTACGTGCGGTGTTTCGAACTTTGTACGGTTGTCTTTGACCATCCTGTCATCCAGTACATAGGAACGAATGGCGTTGCCGAAGGTAGCTTGCAGAGTTTCGCCTTTGAGCCTGGCCAGCTCTTCTTCGCGTTCGGTTTGTTTGATTACTAGAAGTTTGGAGCGCAGAAGCTCCATAGCCAATGCCTTGTTTTGCAGCTGGCTGCGCTCTTGTTGGCACTTGACGGCTATGCCGGTTGGTTTGTGAACGATTCGCACGGCTGACTCAACTTTGTTGACGTTCTGTCCGCCGGCTCCTCCTGAGCGCATAGTATCGACTTCGATGTCGTCGTCTTTGATTTCAACTATGCGGTCAATGTCTTTCATCATCGGCGATATATCGAGAGCGGCAAAACTCGTCTGGCGTGAATCGTTACCCTGTTTGAAAGGTGACTTGCGTACCAGACGATGGACCCCCTTTTCGCAACTGAGATAGCCATAGGCAAAAGGACCGTCGGCGCGGAATGTGACACTTTTGAGACCGGCCTCTTCTCCGGGGGACTGGTCCAGTATTTCGGTTTTAAAGCCCCTTGCCTGGCACCAGCGCAGATACATGCGCAACATCATTTCAGTCCAGTCCTGGGCGTCGGTACCGCCCGCTCCGGCGTTAATCGTGACAATAGCCGAGGCATCGTCATACTCGCCGGAGAGGAGTTTGGTCAGCTCGAAGCTACTCAGCTCCTCGGCCATTTTTTTGAGTCCGCTTTCCACCTCGGCCGAGACCGATTCGTCGGCTACCTCCAGACCCACTTCCAGGAGTACGCGCAGATCCGAAATTCGGGCTCTCCAATTTTCCTGCTGTTCGATTGAGGCCTTGAGGCGGCTAATTTTTTGGGTGGCTTCCTGGGCTCTAGCGGAATCGTTCCAAAAATTCGGCTCCAGGGTCTCGTGTTCCAGGCCGGCTAAGTCATCGCGCAGACTATCCAGGTCAAAGATATTCGCCGACTTTCGTCAAGCGCTCCTCTATAGATTCCACGTCTCTTTTTAGTTCGGATAACATCATGGTCTTTTTTGCCGGTAGTACTGTGTCTGGGAATTTGGGTAAGAACTTAGTGACAAGATAATAGATGGTAGCAGTAGTAGCCCAAATTAGACCAATCAGTGGTCCTGTGTAAAACGACATGACAATATCCATCTGGTTAGACAAGCGTTCTCAGTCCGACGGAGCCAAAACGCAGACGCTTTCAGCCGATCTTGCCATCATCGGTGGTGGCATCATCGGTGCTGCCGCCGCCTATTTCGCGCATCGTCGCGGTATCAAAAATATAGTCGTATTGGAAGCGGGACAGATTGCCTCTGGTGCTTCCGGTCGTAACGGCGGTTTTGTTTTGCGCGGCATTCACACCTACTACGACTCTTGTGTCAGTCAGTATGGTCAGGCTGTGGCCTCCTATGTCTACAAATTTGGAGCCGACAATCAAGAGTTGATTAAAGCCTTCGTCGCAGAGCACAATGTCGACATTGAATTTGACCCCTGCGGCTCTTACCTGCTCGCCTCTTCCCTGGAAGAGTTTGCCGAGCTTTCGCGCTCGGCTAAGCTCATGGCCGACGACGGCTTCGCCAATCAGCTCTTACGGCAGGACCCGATTGATCGCGGCTATTATGGCGCTCTCTATAACGATTGTGATTTTGGCATCAACCCGGTCAAGCTCGTGCGTGCTCTGCTGGAAATCAGTCAGGCCCGCGTTCTTGATGAACAATCGGTGCGGCGTTTGGAAGTGCATTCCGAGGGCGGCACAAAGATCACTGCCACCGACTATGTCGTCATGGCTAAACAAGTAGTCCTGGCGACGAACGCTTATATGCCTTTATTGGAGCCGACTTTCATCGAGCGTGTCAGTCCTTGTCGGGGGCAAATGTTTGCCACCGCCCCGCTCAAGAAAAAGCTTTTGGACAAAATCTGTTATGCCAATTACGGCTGGGAATATTTTCGTCAATTGCCTGATCGCAGGTTGGTTGTAGGTGGCTGCCGCCAGTTTTATCTGGATCAGGAAGTCGGTTACGGCGACATGGTGACGCGCAACATTCAGGGCGAACTGGAACACTATATGAAAGACCACTTCCCTGAGCTGGCTGGTGTGCATATCGAGCACCGCTGGTCTGGGGTGATGGCTTTCACCGACGATGGCTTACCGCTTTTGGGTGAGTTGCCGCATTTGCCCGGGGTGTTTTTTGCCGTTGGTTGCAATGGTCATGGCCTCGGCTACGGCCTCAATCTGGGCAGGCTGACAGTGGCTTACAGTCAGGGGGAAGAAAGTGCAGGGGTGTTTGATGTGCGGCGCAAACCGTTTCCCTTCAGCAGCGGTGCCGATGGCAAAGAGCAATCGGCCACTTCCAGATCACGCACCAGTAGCTCAATCAATCTAGTATCACCGCGCTCTACCGGCTCTTTTGCCGCCATCACGTCGATACCGGAAGAAGGGCCCTGAGCGCTTGCTTAGCGGCGGTTAGAGGCCGAAGCCTCCTCCATTCAATACGCCCTTGTCGATAACGCGCTGAGAGCAGCTGAAGGTTACGCCTTTAGCCGATTCCTGACCTTTTGTCTTGACCGTCATAAGGATGTCGGAGGGGCAGGGATAGTCCATCGGCACGGTTACAGTCAGTTCGGTTTCGGTGGCCGAAGTAGCCGGAACTTGCTGTACAACCTGGCCATCGGGAGTCTTGAAGATGGCGATGTTCTCGCCGGCGGTGGTGGAAAAGCCCTTGCCCGATATAACAACAGGCCCACCGGGAGCGGCTCCCAGCAGGTTGGCGCCCGTCACTTCAGGAGCTGCCGAAATCTTAATATAGAGCGGATCGCACTTGACGCCGGCGATCCACAAAGTGACCGTGCGTTTGCCGCCGGCCAGACCGGTGGGCACATTGAACTCCAGGCTGGAGGTTGTGGCTTTGGTAATGGTGGCGGCGGTGGTATCAACGGTCAGTTTATAAGCTGTTTTATCGGTGGGGAAATTTTTGCCGGTAATGGTCACTTTGTCGCCAATGGCGCAGGAAACTGGTTTGATGTCGGAAACTTTGATCTTGAGAGTGGTCAGAACCCAGCTCAAAGTGGCTCCGGTTGGACCGTAGGTATTGATGATCAACTGTGATTGTCCGGAGGAAAGCAGGTCTGAAAGATTGAGGGCCATCGAATCTTTGCCCTTCATCGTCTTTTCGGTGAGGATCTCGCGGCCGTTAAGGCTGATACGTATGCCCTGCATTTTGGCCTGGCCATTGGCGCCGTTTGTCACAGTAAATGTGAGGGGCAATGCCTGTTGGCCGTTTTTGAGATCGATAAAAGTGCTGGCAGTCTTCCAACCGGCTGACTTCTGGGTAATCAGGGTCGGTCCTTGCAGTGCCACCAGGTCGGAAGATTTAGCTACAACAGTAGGTTGGCCGGGGGCGGCGGCGGTTGTCCCCGCAGGCTTTGTCTGGATTTGGGTGGTCGTCTGCGTCGCTACTTTTGTCTCTTGGGCCAGAGCCAGTGACGCGGGTCCGCTTATGCTTAAGCTCAATGCCGACACAAGTAAGGCCGCCCGCAAGCTGAGAGTCTGCACTTTTGAATTCACTGTCTTAAGCTCCAAATTCGGTGTTATTTAAAATGGGGTGGACGGGACGGAACTGATCTCATTGTCTCAAGATACTGAATCATATTGTAGCCTCTTGATAGCTCAGCCTAACTATTCTATGTTTATGTATATACTATAACAAGCAGTATTAATTGAAAAAAAAGGAAACCGCCGACCCGGTAGGCGAGCTAAGCTCGCTTTCCCGGATCGACGGCAACGCTCTAAGGCAGGCTTTGGGGCCTACCTCAGTTCCTCACGCGTTTTTCAGCTCATCCTCTGTCCACAGAGACTGGCTGATGACATTGCCCTTCAGGTTCTTCAGGGCAATGAAATAACAAGGGCCACTGGACCACGGCTCGGCCTGAACGTACTCTTCGTACACCCTTCCGTCCGGTAACGTGTACCGATGCAGATTGGCGACGACATCCGTCCAGGCACCCGTGATCTTACCGATCACCTCAACTTTGGCAACCGGCACAACAATCTGGCGGTCAAAAGGCACGGCCTTCCCGTTAGGGAGGATCCGAGCGCCGATTTCGCGCACTGTCTGCTGGGGGGACACCTTGTCACTGGCCCACTTGTTCAAACCAACGTATTGATCGCAACGCATGTGTGTTCTCCTTCGAGTCGATTGGGCGGTTGGCACAGCTTTCTCCCAAGCCCATAGGTCGGAGACCCGGTCAAATGCACCACCCTGAGGTCGGAGGCATTGGATACCGGGTTAAGCTGCGCGTCTGGCTGGTGCAAAGCCGCCCTTATAAGAAAGACTCTCCACGATCTGGGAGGAGTGCAATTCTCAAAGGACGAGCTGGCCATTTTTATGTGTCTGAAATAGTTGAATAATCAGCACAGCCGGACATGTTCAAGTCGACAAACGAAATTCCGTCCCTGGGCCGTTTTGCTCCCGGTGACCCGCTCAAAAGGTCAGGGAGATATGGCGAGGGGATGGTGGAGACGATGCTTGGATTTTTTTGGAAGGTTGAAGTTTGTGGTGTCAGTGGTGGATACAAACCAACTTAAGCCCGCAGCCCGAGGGTTTACAAGCGGAAGCCTTTAAACGCGCCTCATAATGAGCCGTGTCGACCTCTCACGAGCACATCTGCTCTGGCGTAGTTGACCTATCGTCTAATTTAGCGCCGGAGCACCGGAGCCCATCTTCTCAAAGAAAGCATCGACTTCTTCGCGGGTGGGCAGGGCCGGAATGGCGCCAGCCTTGGTGCAGGTGATAGCTCCGATAGCGTTAGCTGTGCGAATGATTTCGGCCAGGGCGTCCTGGTCCATGCCAATCAGGGCTTCGCGTTTATCGGGTGAGGTTTTGATCAAAGGTAATAGTCCACCTATGACTCCAGAATTGAAACCGTCGCCGGCACCAGTTGCTTCCACCAGTTCTACTTTGAAGCCCTCGACCGATCTTCCGCCGTGTTTGGTGGCAAAATAGGCCCCACGGCTATCAAGGGTAATTATCAATAGCGGTAAATTGTGTTCTTCGCGCAGGGCGTCGGCGGCTTTGCGTTCTCTCGAGCCGGTGAGAAATTCCAGCTCGTCCTCATTGATTTTGACAACGTCGGCCCAGCTCAATGTATTTAAGATGGTCTGCTTGCAAGTCTCGCGGGATGGCCACAGACTGATGCGCACGTTGGGATCGTAGGAGACCAGCATTTTGTGGGCGCGGGCCAGTTCCACAGCCTTTTTAGTGGACTCGGCCGCTGGACTTTCTATCAATGAAATAGAGCCGAAATGCAGGACCGAACCCAGGGCAAACAAATGTTGCTTGAGATCGTTTGGTTGTAATTTTGTGTCGGCACAACTAATGCGCGAAAATTCCGCCAGCTTGCGGTCACCGGTGGCGGTAGTGACGACTTAAGCCATGCGCGTCTGGGCGGTGGGATCTAGGATGGCGCCGTCTACATTTATGCCTTCATCCTCAAGGATGGAGCGTAGCCAGCGACCAAAGGCGTCATCGGAGATGCGTCCGATAAAAGCGGTGGCTATGCCCTGCCGAGCCAGGCCGACTGCCGTATTGGCCGGGGCACCTCCGGCTGCCTTTGTGAACTGTTGGGCCTGATCCAATTCAGCACCAACCGTTGTGCAAACCCAATCTACGAGGATTTCTCCCAGGCAAAGAACATCGGCCATCTTGATAGGTGCTCCCGAAAAATTTTCAAAGTTGAAGCATTATACGGGTTAAAAGCCTGATGACAGCACGGCCTTTCCTTGATGGTTAAAGGATGTTAAAAATATGTGCCATTATTATGATCGGGAGCTAATATCTTGGCGTCCTCTCATAGAGGATCCACTAGAATTCCTATGTGAAAGTATATACGCGTCATGAATAAGTATGGACAAGTCCCAAGCTCACTCAATGCTCAAGCAAGTGTGACCATGAATTCTCAATCAAAAGGCGGATCCGGATTCGATCCGGATCTGGCCGCTAAAATCGAAGCTTTAGAAAAACAGCAGTCCTTGCAAAAGCGTTGCCCGCACTGCGGCACGTCGACTACCAGTCAGCGTTTAACCTGCGAAAACTGCGGTAATTACTTTGAACGAGGGGCCGAACAAACTGCCTGGGACGACAAACAAGCCGGTCTGACCAGAGCCGGCAATATGACCGAAGAAGAAGCGCAACTGGCAGCCCTTAAGAGTTATTTGGTCAAACGCGTTCTGGCTAAATGTATCGACAGCGTTATTGTCGGTTCAGTCATTTGTCTGGAGTTTATGACTTACTTCGGTACGGTGCGCGCTTTTAACAGCATGCCGCAGTATGCGCCGTTGATGCTCACACTTCTTTGTTGGGGCATGCCGGTCCTGGTTGTCATCACCGTGCTTTGTTATCAGGCCGCCTTTGAAGCCTCTCCCATCCAAGCCACACCGGGCAAATTGGCTCTCGGCCTGTATGTAGTCGACACTGAAGGAAAGCAGATGCGCTCCGAGCCGCTGATTTTTAAAGCCTTTCTTTCTGCTCTTCCGGCCTTTGGTTTTGCCGCCGTTTATCTTTATTTCTTTATGGCCAAGTGGCGTTTTGGATTGCAGCTGGATGCAGTCTCCACCGCAGTTTTTGCTATTTCAGGCGTGGCCTTTTTTGTCACCTTCTTGTCGCTCCATATTATTCTGGGGCCGGAAAAGAAGCGGCAGACTATTCCAGATTTGCTCACCGGTATTCTGGTGCAGGAGCGGCCGTAGGACCGCTTGTGAGGGCCTCTCCTGTGTACGCGCTGTCGTACACGACCGTTACTCCCACACAATGGTCTGCGGCAGTATTCAAAAACTAAATACTAAAGCTTATAATATAAAATTAGAAAAGGAGATGGGACCCAAAAGGGACCCATCTCGAAAAGTAAGTCTTAGACAGGCAGGATCTATTGCTCATCTTTGAGCAGATCTTGCAGGCGGTCTATATGCCGATACGGGGCTTTGCCTTTTGCCAGCAAGCGACGCACGACTGCACATAGGTCGCCTGGGACGATGTCCTTGAAAAAGGCTTCGGTCCAGTCTATGCCTCCTTGCTCGTTGGCCCCGCGAGCTTCGTCGTCGGAAGCCGTTGGGCAAGCATAGGGAATGATTTCCCACTTGTCACCGAGAGTGCCCTGGAATGAAGCCAAAGCGCGCTTGATGTGAAACTGTGAAGTGACAACATACAAACGCCGGGGCGTTTGTCCTCGCAGATATCGGACAGCCGTGAGAATGGCATTGCCGATGGTATCACGCGATTCGTCTTCCAGGAGGATGCGTTCAGGAGCAATGCCCGCTGCCTTGAGGATATCGGCCATGATAGCCGCTTCCGTCGGTTGCTTGGCTCGCAGAGCCGGGTCTTTTTCCTTGCGTCCGTCGCCTGAAAGAATGATAGTCAAATTTGGGTCGGTGGACTCTAGAGCTTTGCAAAGCTCTAGAGTTGCCTCCGCCCGTAAACGAGTGGTTTCGCTGGCACTTCCATCCGTAGCGATGCCTGAGCCCAGGCAAACGACGATGGCCGTGTCAGCGTTGATGGCTGAGTTGGTCACAATCTTTTTCTACTTTCGATCCTTTTTCTAGTTGCAAAAAATTCGACCGGCAAAACCTCAATGTTTCAGAGGTTCAGCGGCAGTAGGCGCGCAGGTCGTCCTTGCGGTCGCAGTAAGAGCCGCGCACGTTCGGGGTCCTGGTTTGGCCGATCCAACCGGTGAGTACGTCAGACGAGTCTGGGTCCGGTGACCAGCCAAGTTCGGTGTCGACACCGTCTTTACTGCGGTGCCAGAATTCGATCAAAGCCGGCTCGCCCGTGTAGATGTTGCCGAAGATGCTGATCTCAGGAAAGGAGCTGAACAGCCCCATTCCCTGGTCGTAGCGGATCTGTTCGGCGACAAAGGTGAGCGATGAGTACATGCCGCGCGGAGGCCATTGGCCGCCGGAACAGTAAACATAGTTGCTTCGACTGAGGCGGTGCAGCGTATCGGCCAGTTCCGCCGCCTTGGCGTGGATCTGTGGATCGCTGTCCACTCGCGCCCAGTTCGGCGTGACGATGGTGGCCAGGGCTTCGATTTTGGCCGCTTCAGCTTTGATGTCGACGGCCACCGGATTTTCGAGTTTGCAGTCGGACGGCATTACTGAGTCAGCCACCGGCGGAAAAAGCACCGTGTGGTAATGCATCAGGTTGAACCAGGCGAATTTGCCTGCCAGGAGAAGGAGGAGGAAAGCCGCTGTAGCAGCGACCTTCCATTTGGTTTTAGTCATTTGTTTCCTGACGGAAAAACCAGTTTTCGGATCTGCTTATCGGGGCTTGAGCGCCGTTGCAGGCTAACTCAAGCCCCGAGGCAGGGCGACTAGTACTTTTATCTAAGCTGCGATTTCTCGCAGAATCTCAACCCTCAAGTGCGGGAAGATGGCGCGCAGATAGGCCGCTGCCGCTTCCAGTTGCTCGATGGTGGGGCGATAGGTGCCGGAGTTGGCCGAGATCCAGATAACGCCTTCGGCGTCCTTCCAGAGCTCACCGGCAAAGATGACATCGGGTGCATAGCCGCTCATCAAAACGTGCTTGCTCAGGATCCAGTCCAGAAGCTTGGCGCGGACCGAGATGCGAGCAAGGATGATGCGACGCTTGGTCAGAACAACGTTGTACTTGTTGGCCGCCGAGGCGCTGTCGGTGCGCAGCATGTTGTAGACGTCACGTTCTGAGAACGTGATTGTGTCCTGATCTTGCTGCACGCTGCTGAAGTGGTCGGCGATGAAGCTGCGCAGCACCCAGACTACCGGCTTGCTGAAAAGCACCGCTTTCTTGAGCCTCGTGCTCCAGCTGGGATTGGCCTGGGGAAACGGTTTGAGCGTCTCGGTCAGATAGTTTTCCGAGTCCACGCGCGTCTGCCTGCCTTCGAAGAAAGCATGCGAGCCGCCGCCCATCTGACGAATGGCCGTACCGGTCTTGCTGGTGCGAGAGACACGGATGCTGATGTCGTTCTCGTAAGCGACGTCGGCAGGAAGCGCCGGCGCCACTTCACGCTTGACCAGCGCCACCTTCTGGTCGCGCTTCTTGATCTTGAGCGTGGTGAAAGCCAGAAGCCCTGCCACCAGCTTGTTTTTCTTGGCCGCCGGCTGCATTTTGCGCTCGGCGTGGCGGCAGAATGTCCACGCTTCAGCCTTCATGATCTGCCAGGCATGACGTTCCACAGTCAGAGGCGTGGTGCGGATCCACTCCAGGCCGATGGTCTGGCCTTCATACTTGAGCTCGTTTTGCAACAGATACGCAAGCATGGCCTTGGGCATGTAGATCGAACTGAGCTTGCGCTTCCCTGCCGTGAATCCGGCGTCTTCCATGACGCGCAGATTGGCGTTGACGCAAGTCCAGTACTTGTGGCCGTGGTGCACTTCCATGGCCGCGCGCAGTTTTTCAACCGCGCCGGCAGGAAGATTTTTGAAACGCAGTAGTATGCCGGACTGAGCCCATTCGCGCGTGTCTTCGATGACCGAAGGGGCGCGACGGAGCGACTTGCCGGCAAACTTCTGGTAGCCGCCCTTGCCGTCCGGTACTACCAGATAGGCATTGGGCACACCAAAACCGATGAAAACTTCCTCTCGACCTGCGAAGACCGAGGGGATGTGGAAGACCTTGAGGTCTCCCACAACACGCTCACGTACCGTCGAGGCGTCCACGACGAAAGGTACGTTCTCGTTACCAAAGAGGAATTCCGGTCGGCTCTCGAACTGGCCTGCGTAGACCGGTTGAGTTGTACCGCCGTTGGAAATTGCTGTTTCGGATTTTGCCATATAATTTTCCCAGATGTTTTTTTTCAGGTTCGGGTAAATCCCTGTCAGTCGTGCTCTTCAGAGACGCGCCGCGTGTCTTCGTCCAGATGCTTGGAGCCGCGCAGCCAGGCAATGCCGCCGACGAGAACCAGGACTGAAACGACGAGGAAGGCGAAGGTCATGTTGTTGCCGGTGGCGTCGGTGATGGCACCGATGGCAAACGGCGAGAGCACGTCACCGAGCAGGTGGATGACGAGAATGTTGAAGGCGAAAGCGCTGGCACGCAGATGCGGAGCCACGACATTGGCCAGTGCGGTGTTGCTCGGCCCCGTGTTGAGGAAGAGGCAGAAGCAGGTGAGGAACACGAAGACCCAGGCCAGGGGGAACGGCGCGTAGAGCATACCGATCGACATGGGGAAGGCGATGAGCATCGCCCAGCCCGAGACGGTGAAGTACGAGCCCTTTATTTTCGTGCGCAGCTTGTCGGCCATGTAGCCGCCAATGAGAGTCGCCGAGAGACCGGCAACCACGAGCAGTGCGCCGAAGATCAAGTTGACCTGCGACAAATCGCCGGCGTGGCGATACTCGTGGAAGTATGTGGGCATCCAGAATCCGATACCGCCGATGGCAAACGTCATCGCCGTCATGGCAATGGTGTTGGCGCGGAAGGACTTGTTGGCCCAGAACTTTTTGTACAACTGCCAGGTGCTCTCGCCCTTGGGAGCGGGAGTGTTGGTCAGGGCTTTAGCTTTGGCTGCCGCACCGGCCATCTTCTCACGCGGGTCGCGCATGAAAAGACAGATCAGTGCCAGGAGGATGCCCGGGGGCAGAACCAGGTAGAAGGCCCAGTTCCAGCTCAGTCCGGCACCAATGACCAGACCGCCGAAGACAAAGCCTAAGGCGCTGCCGACGGGGATGGCCAGATAGAACCAACTGAGGGCCGAACCACGCTTTTCGACCGGGTAATAGTCGGAGAGTATGGTCGGGGCCAGGGGGCCATATGCCGCTTCGCCGAAGCCGACGAAACAGCGCGTCAGTAATAGCGCACCGAAGGTGGTGGCAAGGCCGGAAGCCCCGCTGGCCAGACTCCAGATCGTAATGCCGCCCGCGACTACCCACCAACGTTTGATGGGCAGGCTGCTGAGCAAGGGAGAGAAAACGATGTAGCTCGTCAGGAAGGCCATGCCGAGCAAGCCCACGAGGGTGTTGTCCGCGTTGCCGTGGAGAACAGTCGAGAGCACTTTGAGCAGAAATCCGATCACACCGTCATGAGGCGGAGTGGCCAGGAGTGTCTCTTTGATCTGAGGGACTACGGCCGACAGAATCTGGCGGTCGATGTAGTTAAAGAGATTGATGGCGATCAGCAGGATCATCGCCGCTTTCGCGCCTGGTATCAGGTTTGCGGATGGTCCGGGAGCGCCGGGGGTCTTTTTGTCGGGATCAGACATGATTTGCTCCAGTAGTTGGAACGGTTTCTAGTTGCAGGACTAGCCAAAAACGTGACGCACTGCCTATCTCTTGCGAGATGGACTGTTGAAAGACTTCTGGGCCGGGACGAACGAAGCCGTCAGCCGGCAGAGGCAGCAGTGAGCAGGTGATTGGTTGCAGTAGGGTGTTATCTAGGGGTTTTTTTGGTGAGTAAGAAAGGGGTTGTGTAGTTGAGACCCCGAGCCTAGGCGCGCGGGAGTTTAGATCTCAAGACAGGTTTCTTTTTACTAACAGCAGAAAGCTTTAATTGCTTCAAACTTAGCTCTTATCTTTATAAGCTAGAGAAGTAAAAGTGCGCTTGGCAGCGCCACTTGAAAGCATTGTTAAAGCCGCTTTATTACTGCTTGGGTGCTGATTATCTTTAGCTTCTGGTGCTTAGCTAAGCTCGCGATAGCATGAGTTTATTACTGTCAATGTTATACGATATAGGATAGTGGCAATGTTCAAAAAACAAGGCCTGTGCACGAGAGAGTTTGCACCTCAGGGGGTGAACTCAATCGGCACAGGCCCTGGGAAAAAGGCTCATGGCCTTTTTATCGACAAGCGATTACTTCTTGTTCGATTACTTCTTGTTCTTCATTCTGACGGGCAGCCAGGTGCGACCCTTCCACGGAATGCGACCGGTGAAGGTGGCAGCCGAGAAGCAGACGACCAACGCCACGAACGACGCCAGCGAAGCGCTGGAGACGACGAGCACCGAGCTGAAGAGCAGGGCGGCAATCTTGAGTGCAACCACACCCGAGAGCCAGAACGACGCGTACTGGACGAAGCGTCCCGTCTGCATCAGACTGAAAATCGAGCGAGCCTGCACGGTGAGGAAGACACCGCCGGCGACGGCAGCGACTGATACCAGGAGCGCCACCACGACGCCGGGCAAAAGATTGCCGGCGGTGAAGTGCGCACCCAGACCGAAGAACAGCGCCACAAGCGCTGAACCGAAGAAGTAGAGGATGACCTTGATCAGGTGTGACATGGAAATTTCCTTTGCCGGCAAATTGCCAGCTACAAAACCGAGTTGAATTGCTCTCGGATTGTCTGATTTGGAAAAAGAGGGTCGACATACATGCCGACCCCCATTAGTGAGCGAAGTAGCTCGCAGGGAGCTCAGGCGCGCTTGCGGCGCTTCTTGCTGCAGAGTTCGCAGGGAGCCGCGGGCGCCTGAGTCCTCGTGCTTTCATCTTCACCACCGCCGGCCATCTTGCGACGACGCAGGAGGCGCTTGATAGCGCGCTCTTCAGCGTCACGCCAGTCGGTGACCTCGAAGGTCTTGAAACCGGTGCCTTCGGGAAGCTTGTCGCCGTTCTTACTCAGCGAGGATTCCAGAGGCAGGTAGATGAAGTTGGTCTGCGAGAGGCAAACGCCGTCGGAGCGAATGCTGTTGCCGATGAAGGCGGAGAAGTGGGGATCGATGTTGTAGTCTTCGATCGCTTCTGCCACCAGCTCTGCCTTGCCTTCGCGCAGAGTGATGATCGTTTCGTCGAAGATGGCGTCGAGGCCGCCCTGACGAATCTTGTACTTCTGCACTTCGCGATCACCGACGGTGACGGCAATGAGCTTGAAGTTGTGCTGCGCGCGGGTCAAGACCTGCAGCGCATGCGGGAAGAGCTCGGGCTTGCGGAAGAACGGCGCGTTGCCGATTCGTTCCAGGACCGGCAGGATATCAGCACGGGGTTCGAGCTTGTGCTCGGTGCAGAGGTGATGATAGGTCTCGATGATGCCTTCGGGGAAACGCTCGCGTTCGAATCCACGGTGCGGCATGCTGCCGTAGTAGATGTCGCCCAGGGCCTTCTTGGAGGTTGCCTTGGGAACGCCGAGCAGTTCCATCACCGTGGCGAATTCCTCGAAAGCTCCGTCAAAGTAAGGCTGACAAAGCATCGCGGTACCGTCGATGTCGACAAAGAGAGCGGCGATTTTTCCGCCGGGGCAGCACATGTTGCGGTCTGCACTGTGACAGGGTGTGGTCATAAATAGTCCCTTCTGTTGCACGCAGGAAGTCATAGGAGCTTCCCGGTGGGGTGAGTAAAAATAACCGAATCGAAAAGACTTACAAACGAGGGCCACGCCTGCTCATGCATGCAAACCCATTCTCGGGTGTTGCAGTTAGAACGGGCGCGCAGGAGTGTGGTCTTCTGATGCGATTGACTGAAGTTTTTTGGAAAGAGAAAGTGTGTTTATATCCTGGTTCTATGTGATCAAGATCAACACAGTAAATAGCTCCCCGACATATCTCTCTTTATGTGAGGGAGCTTTAAGTGCTTGGCAACAAGCTTGTTGATTGTGCTAGCTAGCGTTGCGCCAGCTCTCGAAAGCACTTGGCATCAGCTTCTTGGCCGCGCATTCACAACTTGTCTCAGCGGTAGATGGCGTTGACCCGAATAGTCCAGGTGCTCTCCTTACCGTCTTTGCCCTCGACTTTTTCCAGCAGCAAGACGCCTTCCTCCATGTAGAGCATGGTGTTGAGAGACGAATCTTTGTTGGGGTTGTAGTCGGGGCTGATTTTGCGGATACCGGTGAGACTGCGGATTACAGCCAGCGAACCCTCCACGTCCACTGTGGTCAGAGGCAGTGTGGTCGCACTCTTGGCCGCACCCTGGTAGATTTTCCAGAACCAGTAGGCGTTGGAAACTTTGGACCAGAGCAGCTTGTGCGCGTCGGCGGTCATGAAGGTCTTTTGCACCTCGTCCAGATC
>Ga0105248_10000463_pt1 | contig 46212 bp, 47 predicted proteins | sample KBSS34metaG_FD_81524 | JGI IMG/M metagenome (GOLD analysis project Ga0105248, IMG submission 81524) | Switchgrass rhizosphere microbial communities from Kellogg Biological Station, Michigan, USA - KBS S3-4 metaG | ecosystem: Host-associated > Plants > Roots > Rhizosphere > Soil | place...
AACTCTCGGGCGAGAAAATAGGGAAACACCGTGCCTGGCCCCGATTTCCCCAGATCTCCCGACTTTTACAAGCTCCCCGTTGACGTTCCCGGATAGTAGTGCGCCAGAATCTCGCGATAGTTTTTTCCGCGGCTCGCCATTACAGCTGCTCCGATCTGACAAAGCCCGACACCATGTCCCCAGCCTTTGCCGTTGAGGACAAAAATCTCGCCATCGCGCGTGACGTCAAACGCGGAACTGTAAAGATGCGATCGCGACAGGGCTCGGCGAATCTCGAGCTCCTTACCGATGATGAGAGTCTTCTCCTCACCGCGAATCCGAAGCTTCACAATGCGTCCCGAAGGACCATGTTGCAGCGGTTCCAGTTCAAGGACTTTTCCCAAATCTTCCGAAAGACGCGACAGGATTAATTGGCGAATTTCTTCTCCGGTGTATTCCACTGTCCATCGGTAAAAGTCCTGAGTTTCCTGGTCGAAACCCGGTAGGATCTGCGACAGCAGCGCCTTATCTTTGGTGTCGCAGTAAACGTGTCCATCTTCGTCAATGTCGGGCACCGAGACGAGATAGGGAACAATCCGGTCGTCCCATGCGTTTCGATATTCTTCGGTGAGCCCGCCGCAACACTTGTAGAACCGCGCATCGCAGACCTTCCCGTCATACTCCAGAACCTCGCCCGACGTGGCCTGGGCTGCCTGAGACACGGAAGCCGAATAGGCTTTGGTGATTCCCTGGTAGCGCTGGCAGTGATCATCGGCGCAAACATCGAAATCGCGGTGCGCTTCCCTTCCGTACCATCGCGTGATCTCGTCGCCATTCCGAATGGAAACGTTACCGGGACCAACGTTCTCCGGGTAAAGCTTCGGATAGCAAAGCCAACTGCGCGAAATCACCGCATGAGCCTTCAACAACTCAATCGGGCACGACGCACTCATCTCGGACGAAATGACGCTGGTGACGTACTCCTCCAGCGAGACATCGTTAATCGCCGTTAGCCCGGTACGCCGCACAAGGCGAAGATCACCTCGAAAGACCTGCCGCTCTTTCCGTTCCCAATGAAAACCGACCCCGATAACGATGTCTTCGACCGCGAAGGAGGCGTCGGCATCCGCGGGTAGAAGTGTGATTTCCTTATCAAAGTGGTGGCGTCCGGGTGCGTAGCTTCGCCCAGACTCATCGGTAAATCGTCCGAGCAATTCAACATCGACAGACTCCAGGCCTTCAATGAGCCCGACAGACAATTTCATTGGTGTCCCTCCAGGTTCTTCATGACGGACTGGAACAACTCGTCCGGCATGGTGACCTCATCGAGAATCTGCTCAATATCCGAACCTCGTATTTTTTCGTAATCAGCGGGCACCGGAACCACGAATACTCCGCACAGATCGATCGTTGCGGGGCTGACAGTCAGCTCCTTAGTCTCGTAGACCCGAGGGCGGTGTTTTCCACGCGGGAAAACCAGGACAGTCCAGCAATTCTCCGAAAACCAGGCGGCGATATTGATCATGGGTTCAGATGCGGGTTCAGATGCGGGCTCGGCTGCGGCCGAGGTCATTCGCGAAAGCACAGCCATCAGCGATTCCAGCCGTGCGACTACTGCATCGAGATCTCTGCCGCGAAAAGTGAAGACACGGGGGATGTACTGATCCAGAGTGTCATGCTCGATAGGAAACACTTCCCTCGAACAGGATTGAAAGTGCAGGTGATCCGGAGCGGAAGCGCCGCACTGCGGGCCGTTGTAGATGATGAAGGAGTCCGAAAGTGCCCGCGCGATCTTCAAAAAAGCGCCGAACTGCCCGGCGATCCGTTGTGGCCGATGTTCGGCATGAACGATCGTCAAGTGTTTCTGGAGAATCGGAAATGGGTTGCAGTAGAGCGTGAACTCCGAATCGAAAGGAATGCCTTTCTCCTCGGGATCGAGACTTGCCGGGCACAAAAAACATTTTCGCTGCGCCACGGAGACGGCGTCGACTGCAGCCGTCGTGCTCTTGATGCGATGCGGGATGTGACGGACCAGCACCCTGCGTCCGAAAACGCTCTCCGCACGCATGCGACTTGCGCGCAGTCCTTCCAGCCCTCGTGCAAGCGCGGGCCATTCCACCGCCTGCGACGAGATGAGCCGATCAACGTCGCTGACGAGCGAGGATTTCATCGGTGCGTAGTCCGTCCTTATAAGAATCGTAGCGATTGGCCGTCTCCAGAGGCAGCGCACTGTCGCTGTTGCCTTCCCATCTCCGGCAGAGATAGACAGAATCGTAGATGCGCCCGATCTCGTAGTCGCGGGAAATTCGGAGGCCTACGGCATAGTCTTCGCCATAACTCACGTTTGGGAACCCGATTTCGCGAACGATGGCCGTGTCAAATGCGCGCGGAGCGCCTAGCCCGTTGATTCTCAGCGCATTGTTGCGACCGTTGTCGCGCGTCCATTCGCGGTGGTCGATCAAGCCCGGCGGAATGGTTTCGAGCTTGAAGTTCACCATCGTGTAGGATCCCACCACCATAGCGTAAGGTCCGCGCTTCAACTCCTCGACGATGCTGGCAAGGCTGTGCGGAGAGGAGTAGAGATCGTCCGAATCCAATTGCACGGCATAGCGACCACACGTACTCGACTTCAGTCCCTCATTCCAACAACCTCCTATCCCCAGATCTTTCCGTCCGGGAATCAAGTGAACGAGCCGTGAGTCTCCAATGCCTCTCAGCATTTCCGTGGTTCTGTCGGTGGAATGATTGTCCACGACGATCACGTTGAACGTGAAATCCGCGGACTGTCCGAGGACACTATTTACGGCATCAAGAACGGTACGTTCCCGATTCCGAACAGGAATAATGACGCTGGCCTCCCGCGGAAATTCGCCGTCTACACGGGGAACGGAGCGAAACTCCGGCGGCAACCACGCTCCGATACGCTGCAAATGCGTCGTGGCGACCTTCTCCATCTCGATCTGATAATCCCGATTCTTCGGATCCACATAGTCGAATTGTTTCTCACCGGACGAGCGGGTGTCTGCGACTGAAGCTGTGTAGAGAGGTTCGGGAATGCGTGTGATCGAGAACTTCTCAGACAAGCGAAGCCTAAGGTCGTAGAGCCCGGCCCAGCGCATCGCACCTCCCTGCCAGACTTGCCGCGCGGCCTGACGGTTGATGGCGATAACGGGCCCAAAGTCGAAATTGTCGCGAATGCTACCCAACTGGTAATCAATGCGAGGATGACCTTCACTGTCGGAGTAAACAAATCCGCCAGAAGCGGCACTTGCCTCGCTCAGGCGTTCGAACATCTGCGGCCCAGGTTCAACGTTGACGCGTGAATCCGTAAGAAAGATGGTGTCGTCGGTGGAGCTTTCTAGAATTTCCGAAATGCTGGCGGACGAAAGATCCCGAGGAACGGTGAGTTTCAACGGCGGCTCCGATCGCACGGACGCGCGAGCATCAGCCCGGCCATCCGATTCTCCTTAAGAAAGCTCGCGAGATCCTGATCCACGACGCTGCCTCGAGTTCGCGATGCATGGCGCAATACCCAGCTGTCGCCCTGACGGATCAGAATACCGCAGTGAAAAACGTCCAAATTGGAACGCGTGGAAGCGAAAAAGATGAGGTCACCCGTGTGGATTTCTGACTGAGCTGAGGAAAAACTCTTCTTGGGTATACATGAGAAGGATGCGCGAGATGTCGGCAATCCGGGAATAATATCCAGTACACGCCGCTTGCGCGCCGTAGCCCATCGCAGACCGACGCGACGGATCAGGCCGTGGCGGACGTTGTTCTTAAGCCATTGCGTCATATAGTGATTGCGGCGCCGCCATTCCACGCGTCCATGGGAGTAGCGCAGCTTCTTCAGGACAGACGAATAGTCTTTTGTCTCATCCGCATACACTAATGCCATCACGCTCTCAATATAGGTGACGCAGTCGAAACCCTTCAATGAGTCATTGAAGACTTCAGGAGTGTCCACCGATCCAACCAAAGAATGAGTAAGATACGGATATCCCAGGAAGCGCCCGGAGATGGATTCCACGCGGGCCGCAACACCATTCATGCGATCGATTCTAGCATCGTGTTTGGGCATCCCGGTTGCAACACAAAAGGTATGCGACACATCATTCCCTACATCATTACAGGAATGGGGATGGCGATGCTGGTTGGAGGTATCGCCTTAGTGGGAGATGCCATTCGGACGTGGATGCATGAGCGGAATGTAAAGTAATCCCCCGCTGGTGGGATGGGGAATGGGCGCTTGCGATCGATTAATTGTTAGTGGCTGTCTATCAAGTTGGTGGCAAATCTCATGTGATTTCCACCTAATAGACATCAATCCTAATTAATCAATCGCAAAGCACCCACGATTCCTTACTTGCCGAGAGCCTGGCTGACCTGCGTGATGAGTTGATCGGTCGGGATGAGCGAATTGTTGCTGCTCTTCCAGACGATCTTGCCGGTCTGGTCAATCAGGAAATAGTAGCGCTTTGAATTGTTCGCGGCCGCCGCATCGTATTTCTGGGAGATGGCCAGGGATCTGTCGCTAACGAAGCCGTTCTTCGCGCCAACCTCGGTTTTGAATTTGTTCTGTGCGCCGGGAAGATCCGCCGAGATCCCGAGCATCTCAATGTTCAATGCCGTGAATTTATCGTACTGTTGGCCGGCTTCTGTGAACTCCGTGGTACAGCCAGGAGTGAAGGCGCCGGGGAAAAACATCAACAGAACATTCTTTTTGCCCTGGAAATCCTTCAGGGCGCCCGCCGGCTGACCTCGTTGCGCGGCGGGGATCGGGAAATCGGGGGCCGCTTCGCCCACCTTGGGAGAGTTATCCGGTCCGGTCGTCAATTGGGCATAAACCGGAAGCGCTACGAGTAGCGCCAGAATCACCACACTTACCTTACGCATCGATCCTCCTTAAACGGACATCCAGAGTAGTCCAGGTCAGCATCTAATGCCATACCCCGAGCCACCGCGGCAAGTTCGAAAATATTCCTTGACGCGGCGGTGGCGATGAATAATTATTCGTACTGCAGCATAAGTATGCATATGATAGCCGTGACCTCGACAAAGAAACTCCTGATTGGCAACCTTCCGGACAGCACTCAGAATGCTGCTGTAGAGAATCTCTTTAGCGTGGTTGGCCCGGTTTTGTCGGTCAATGTCGTGCGTAACGGATTCGCCTTTGTCGAAATGACGTCTGCCGATGCCGACAAAGCCCGTCAACAGCTCAACGGCTATCGCATCAACGGCAGGCCGATGACGATTGATGAGGCTCATCCTCGCCGTTCTTCGAGGTAGTAGTGGAGTTTGCTGCCCCGGAAGGCTTTAAGATCGCCGCAGCGGTCGCCGGCATCAAGAAAAGCGGCCTTGATCTTGGACTTCTCTATTCGGATCGGCCTGCCACGACCGCCGTCGTTTTCACCAGGAACGCCTTTCCTGCAGCTCCCATTCTCGTGACGCGCGAGCATTTGAAAGCGTCGGACAACACCACCCGAGCGATTCTCGTCAATGCCGGGAATGCCAATGCCGTAACCGGGGAGTCGGGCATGAATGCCGCCCGGCAATGCGCGGCCGAACTGGCCAGGAATCTGAGCTGTAAACCTTGCGAGATCTTCCTTTCCTCAACAGGCGTCATTGGCCGTCCGCTGCCTGTGGACAAGATTTTTGCGCAGATTCCTTTCCTGATCAGAACGATGAGTCCTGCCGAAGTAGATGCCTTTTCGAAAGCGATCATGACAACGGACACTGTCCCAAAGGTGGCCGCGGCAAGTGCAGCAGGTGTGCGTATGCTTGGATTCGCCAAGGGTTCCGGCATGATTCATCCGGACATGGCGACGATGCTGTCCTACATACTGACGGATGCCAAAGTCGATTTCCCCACGCTGGACAAGGCGCTGCGCCTTGCCGTCGATCGCTCGTTTCATTCGATTACGGTAGACGGAGATACGTCTACTAATGACACGGTAGCCGTTCTTGCCAATGGCGCTTCCGGCATCACACCTTCACCCGAAGCCTTCACCGCTCAACTGACTGAGGTTTGTCAGACTCTCGCCAAGGCAATCGCGCGGGACGGCGAAGGCGCGACAAAATTCGTTGAAATTCAAATCGAAGGCGCGCCGAGCGATGACGCCGCACGGACGATTGGAAGGACGATCGCCCGATCGCCGCTCGTTAAAACGGCAATCTATGGATGCGACCCCAACTGGGGCCGTCTGATCTGCGCGGTTGGAAATTCGGGAATCCCGGTAGCGGGCGAGAAGGTCGAACTGTTTATCGATGATGTTCCACTGATCAACGGAGATCTGAAACTCGTAGCGGAGAAATTGAAGTCAAAGGAAGTTCAAATCCGCGTCGCGCTGCACTCCGGCCCGGGAACGGCCACTGTCTGGACATGCGACCTCACTGAACAGTACATCCGCATCAACGCCGATTACACGACGTGAAGTTCTGAGTTTTGAGAGATCGGGGAAGGGGAGCTTTGTGATCGATTAATTATGAAATGGTATTTGTGAAATGAGAGTCTACTAAACCTCACATATAGCATTTCATAGTTAATCAATCACAAACCTCCTCTTAAAAAAGGCTAATTCCCCGGAGCTCCCGGTGCACCCAGAGCAGCGCGGCCGTCCTGCAGGGTCAGTCTGCCGTTGACATTCATGGAGCCCTCGCTCTTGCTTCGGCTGCAATTTGTGCAGGTCACAACAGTTCCGGCGGGCAGCTGTTCCGGTCGAATACCCTGACGGTACAGGGAATTTGGCGCGCCGCCTTCAACCTTGTAGACGATCACCGACCCATTGGGTTCCTTCACCTCAACATGCGTATAGATGTGTGGATTCATCCAATCGATCTTCTTCACAGTGCCCGTAAAGGTGACTTTCTTGTTCGTATCGAACTCCGCGGACACGGAGTGATGCGCCATCAAAGCCACAGAGGACAGGAGCAGGCCGGCGCCCATTAGAAGAGCGATCACGCGATTCCTTTTCATAAAGCCTCCTCAATTATTAGCTCGAACAAGTACTCTCGAAACCTAGTCATCGACGTTGTCAGGGAACTTCCACTTGACGATCGCGCCATCATCGAGACCCAGATTGTTTTCCTCGCAGGAGTATTCCATCAGCACGTCTGTAGGCTGCTTAATCCTCCAGGTCCGAACGTTCATCCAATCCTTGGTGTAAGTCTTTGGATCGTGAATCGTCACCGTGTGCTGAATGGTGTTGGAGTCTGTCCGAAGGAACGTGCTGATAAACACGATGTCTTTGCTGTGGGGATGACCGTTGGTGTCCAGCCTCGTATAGCCGTTGAAGCCCTTCGTTTCCACAACCAGCGTATCGCCATCCCACTTTCCAACTGATGATCCATTCCAGGTTCGAGGAAGGTCAGCAGGCCACTTGAAGCCCTCTGTAGTCGGAATCCAGGTATGCCATGTGTTCTGCTCAAACAGCATCGCAAGCGCATCGTTGTTTTGGATCAATTGGACGCCGTGAGGCGAATTGATGTTGCGTGACCATCCGAAGGGCAGGCAACTTCCTGCATAGTCCCCATTGGCAACGGGATCGTAATCGGCCCACTTCTTTCTTCCCCAATCTGTGTAAGGAAGATCAAAAGTTTTCGGTGTGCCCTTGGATTCGGGTAGAGGTTCACCCTGATGGTCGAAGGTGAGGGCTTCGCAACACGTACCGTCCGCCTTTTTTTTGGTCGGGTCTAAGACAGAGCCTCGATTCGCCATATTCGGGGTGTAAGGATTTGTCCAGTGCCCACTCAGATCAGGCTTCCCGTTCGCGAGCCTGGGTGTAGGCCCTGCGGGTGCTGCAGGCTGCGCTGCTCCCCGGCCGCCACCTCGTCCACCGCCTCGTCCGCCCTGACCGGGCGCTGCTGCGCCGCCTCCCGCGCCAGCACCTCGCGCGCCGGCCGCTGGTCCGCCTTGCTGGGCCGCGGGTGCCTGAACGGCAACAATCACTTGCACGAAAACAAGCGCGGCAAGAATCACTGCCAGGGTAACGATTGAATTCCAACGAATTCTCATCGCTGAAGCTCCTTTCTCTCTATCCCTTCCAACTGCATGTATGTCCACGCAAAGTATGCCGCGACACTACTTACTGTCAAGCAAGGAAGTTGCTGTTTTCAAGCCGCTCAACATCCTGCGGGCTAGGACTCTGGTCTTCCTCGCTCTAGTAGAGTACTCTTGCCGGGCGATTGCTGTATTAAAGATATTAAGGAGAGCATTTCTATGGCACGAGAGAAGCGAGATCGCCTCAAAGCTGCTGCCCTGCTGGCGCTGGGGCTTATGGTGCTGTTCACCGTGGGCGCATATGCGGAAGATCCTCCGTTTACGGGGAAGTGGAAGGGAGAATCGCACGCAACTGCACCTGCCGGCGGACCCGGCGCAGCGCCTGGTGGTGCTCCCGCAGCGGCAGCGGCTCCAGCAGCGACAGCGGCTCCAGCCGCACCCGCAGGTGGAGCACCCGGCGGCGGAGCGCCCGGAGGGGGAGGAAGGCCGGGCGGTGGCGGACCTGGTGCTGGCGGCGGCGCTCCGGGCGCCGGTGGTGGCGCACGCGGCGGATTTGGCGGGCCTCAGAAGGTGTCTCTCAATCTGAAGCAGTCCAAAGATAACAAGCTTTCGGGCAACATCACCTTTGGGGAGAATGAGTCCCTCGATGTGAAAGACGGGAAGGTGGACGGCAACACGATTACCTTCAAAGCCGGACGGCCTACGCCCGTCGATTACAAGGGGGAACTCAAAGGCAGTGAGTTGATCATCACCCGTGAGGTTGCAGGGGGACGTGGTTCTACCACTCAGTACGTCCTCACCAAGAAATAGTTCGAACTAACGGGCGGGCCGAGCGGATTGCTGACCCTGCGCCATGGTCACGAGGAACAGATTATTGAGTTCCCGAACCAGAGCGACGCGCAACCCCTGCATATCGATCGGTCCGCCATTTCCTCCCGCGGTAATCACGACACCTCCTGACGCGACGAGCGCCTTAACTGCGGCATCCGTGTCCTTCACCCGTAACTGCAGCCGGGTCGCACCGGGATCCTGAATGCGAGCGTCAATTGCTTTTCGATCGATTCCCTTGAACTCCACAAACTCCACTTCCAGCCGCGACCCCGGAACTGTCGCCGTGTTGATGCGAACCTGGGCGCCAGGCGTCGCCATCAAATCCGCAATCGTCTTGTCGCTGACGAACGCGGGTGCGACGCGCGGCTGAAAGCCAAGAACGTCCCGATAGACGCGCACCGTCTTGTCGGTGTCGTCAATCGTAAGACCGAATCGCGCGTCGATCACATTGGAGGCCGCAGGCGCCGTGGTCTCGGGAATCACTTCGGGTTGCAAGAGTTGGATGAAATGCCCATCCGGATCCTTCACCACAACGCTCCGTCCTCTCAGCGCTCCTGCCGTCAGATTTACGGGCAAGCCACCGGCAGTTACGACCGGAACATTGTGTCCCTTCAGATTTGCCAGCAGTGGATCGATATCGCGAACAACGAGAATCAAGCGCACAGCACCCGGATCCTGCAGCCGTGGCTCAACGATTTTGCGTTCGACGCCCTTGAATTCCACGATCTCGACACGTGTCGTTGATCCCGGAATCCGCACATTGCCGACGCGAACCTGAGAGTTGGGCACGCCGAGGAAATTCAGCAGCGCCGGATCTGCGCCCCACGCCGGAGTCGCTGTTGGCGTTCCGCCTAGACTAGAAGGTCGTTGTAAAACACGAGGGATTTCTCAAGGTCGCCCACAATAGGACTGAAGCTGCCCGATCCAATCACGACGTCGCTGGCCGGCGCAGGCTGAAGCTGCGCAGCCTGACCGAGAGCAATCGTGGTGAGGCAAGTGAACAAAAAATCCCAGAGAATTCGCCGCATGAAAACCTCCAGCCAAAGATAAAGTGCCTACACTGTCACATTTTCGAGAGGCTAAGCGTTTTATTTGTATGAACCCGGAAAGCCATCCGCTTGCGGATGTCGTCGCCCCAACCGGAAGTCCGGATGCGGCGCAACTGTTTCATCTTTACTACCCACGAATTGCCCGTGTCATCGCCCGAATCGTCAATGATCCCGGCCGCGCTGAGGAACTGGCCGCAGATGTGTTCTGGAAGTTCATGCGAACGCCCAAGGCACATCATGGGAATCCCGCAGGCTGGCTTTACCGCGTTGGTATACGCAGGGCCGTTGACGAACTGCGGCGTCAGCAACGGCAAGTACGGCACGAGCGATTTTTCGCGTTTCTCGGTGCTGCACCTTCTCCCGAACAACTTCACAGCGAAGCCCAGGATCAAAGGCAGGTGCGCCGGGTACTCGCCGCGCTGAAGCATCGCGACTCAGAGCTTCTCATTCTGAGAAGCGAGGGATTGAGTTACGAAGAGACCGCCGAAATTCTCGGGGTGAACTTCGCATCGATTGGAACCTTGCTGCGCCGCGCGCAGGACGCGTTCCGAAAGGAGTACATCAAACGTTATGGGCAACCCAGGCTATAACAACGACGAAAACAAGTGGGTGGAGGAACGCATTGCGCAACTATCGCCTCCGGCAGGATGGAGACCAGATACCGATAAGGCATTTGAAAGCGTTCTGCAGAGAACGACGTCCACGGCAGTGCGGCCCGTTGTTCGCCTTTCAATGGCTGGGGTGACGCTCGCCGTGATCACTATCGTTGTCGTGCTCCTGCCCTGGAAGGCACTGTGGAAACTGGAGTCCCGTCAACCCATCACCGTGCAAACGCAGGCTGTAAAGCCGGCGCAAACAACCCCCGAAAATATCAGCGCCGGGCAAGTGAGTCCCCCGGCACCGCAACCGCCGGTTGCGCCTCCGCAACGCGATCCCAGGGAGCAGGGCTCTGAAGAACCCAAACAGAACGCCCCAGCACCCCCGCCGGATGCGCAAGCGGTTCCCCCACTCCAACGGAAGAAAGAACCGCGGCCCATCATTGCTGGCCGCGAACCGCAGCAAAATACCGTTCCGTCGATCGCACAGGCACAGGCGCCGACCGGCGGCGTGAGTGAACCCGTTGTCGTTTATAAAGTTCAGCCCGGATATACGCCGGAGGCAAAGGAAGCCAGAATCCAGGGAATCGTCATAATTTCGGCGACTGTTCGGGAAGACGGTACTGTGAAGGTAGAGAGGATCGTACAGTCTCTCGGCTACGGACTCGACGAAGCCGCGGCCGCAGCTCTGGAGCAGTGGAAGTTCATTCCGGGGAAGAAAGATGGTCAGCCGGTGGCTGTCACGGTTCACATCCAATTCCAGTTCGGCCTGAAATAGATGCGTTACGGCTTCGCCACTGCAGGATTCTTCAGCCGATACAGGACGTGTCGCCTAAGACGATGTCCAGGCGGCAGCTTCGGATGATCGAAGTCCTCCGAAGGATCGTGCGTCATGCCGAGCTTTTCCATCAGCCGGCGTGACGCAACGTTTTCAGGAACGGTAAACGAAACGAGATTCTCCAGTTTTAATCGGTCAAACGCGAAACGGATCACTTCGCGAGATCCTTCCGTCGCAAGTCCCTTCCCCCAGTACGGCGTGTCGATGCGCCAGCCGATTTCAACACAGGGCGTAAAGTGCGCCTGAAACGATGCGACGTGCAGGCCGATGAACCCGATCAACTTGCTTTCTGACTTCAATTCTGCAGCAAACAGCCCGAAGCCACGATTGTCGAAATGGCTTTCAATGTTCTCAATCAATTGATCACTTTCTTCGCGCGTCAATGTATCGGGAAAAAACTCCATGACACGAGGATCCGCATTCATCGCTGCAAACGGCTCGCGATCGGAGTCCTTCCAGCGGCGCAGTATGAGTCGCTCCGTCTCCAACATGATTCGTCGACTATAACAGTGAACTCACCAACCTGAAACCATAGTCGGTGTAACGGAACTGCGGCGGAAGACTGCTGCGGTGCGCATTGCGTGATGCCTTTACAAGATGCCGCCATGAGCCGCCACGAGAGACGCGCCGTGTGCCCGACTCCGGACCGGCGGGGTCTGCTTGTGGCGAGTGCGCGTAGTAGTTGGGATCAAACCAGTCGCTGCACCATTCGTGGACATTGTCGCCCATGTGGAACAGTCCAAAAGCATTGGTTACGCCGTCACGGACAGGACGAGGACCGGTCCAACCGCCCTGAAAATAAGGAAGCGAAGAAGGAAGAAGATCACCCCAGGGATATTCCGCGCCATCAGCGCCACCCCGGCACGCCTTCTCCCACTCGGCCTCGGTGGGAAGCCTGAAAGGTTCTCCCCGTTTCGTGGAAATCCACTCGCAATACGAAATTGCATCGAACCAGCTCATCCCTACGGCAGGCTGCTCCGGATTGGAAAACTCCGGGCTTGTCCACCCTTTCGGCATCGGATGACCTGTGGCTTCGAGGAATGCGTGGTACTCTCCGCGGGTGACAGCCGTTGGCGCAATCCGGAACCCGCTGACGAAGACGCGGTGGCGTGGACTCTCCCAGGAATACCGTCCTTCAGATCCCATCCAGAACCAGCCGCCGGGTATCAGAATCATGTGGAACTCCTTACGATGCGCCGGGGAGCCTTCAAGATCCTTCCCTGTAGTTCGAAAGTCGCCATAAGCTATCACACGGAACTGTTCTAAATGTTGTATATTCCCGCGGTCCAATGGGCCTGATCTATTCCTTTTATCCCTGGGGTCTAATCCTGTACGCGGTGGCGATCGTCCACTTTATAAGGCGGCGTCCGGACGGGTATTGGCTTTGGGTAATCCTGTTTCTCGGACCAATCGGGCCTCTGATTTACATCGTCGTGGAAGTCATTCCTGATTTTGGACTCCTTCGAGACACCTTCCAGGGTTTCCCGCGGAGAAAACGTATTCGAAGCCTGGAAGCGATCATTACGCAAAATCCTTCGGCAGGAAACCTGGAGGAACTGGCGGACCTGTACCTCGACGAGGGAGATTACAAACGAGCCCGCGAATTTTACGATCGCGCTATCGCGTCGCGCGGGGTATCGGACGACGCGTATTATCGGCGCGGAATCACAGCAATTCAGCTCGAAGATTACAAGGCCGCTCTACCGGATATCGATTACACCGTCTCTCGTGATCCGAAGTATGACTCGTACCGGGCGATGGGATTACTGGCGCACACCTACGCACAGTTGGGCGAGCCGGAAAGAGCCGAAGGCTTCTTTGAAGAAGCCACAAGAATGTCCACTCTGTCGGAAACGTACTTGAATTACGCGCAGTTCCTTGGCTCACAGGGACGCACAAATGAAGCGCGAGAATGGGCGCAACGCGTCCTGCAGAAGAAGCCGACGATGCCAAGTTATCTCAGGCGGCGAGAGCGGCCGTGGTTCCGCAAGGCGAATGCGCTGCTGAAGAAGCTTCCAGGCAAGTGAAGTGGAGTGAATCAATAAGAATTCCCGGGCATCACAGACCGCCCTACAGAAGATCCCTGCATAAGGCCGCGGCCTGCTGCGGCGTCAGCACGGTCTCAGCCGCAATCTCCGGATGTGAACACCCCACTTTTGCGGGCACCTGATCTCCAATCGGAAATTTCAGATAATGAACAGAACTGATCCGGCCTTCACCGATCTGCCTTGCATCGAACTGCGCGGTCACGCGCGTGCCGTTCTGCGTTTCGATGTACAACGTAGCTGGAAGGTCCTTCCACCGTGCAAGCAACTCCGACCGCTTTGCCGGATCATCGATTTCGATCAGAAGCGTGCAACCCAGTTCGCCTCGTTCTCCAAGCAGTTCATTGTAGGTATCCATCTCGTGCTGAATTTCGGGCTCGCTGGTGATGTTTTCCGCGCGAAGCATTTCCTCGACTTGATAGAGCACGGTGTCATGGTTCTCAAAGAGGAACGTCAGATACGATCCGACGTGGACACGCCGCTTGTCCTTTTGTTCCAGGACAGCTCGCCGGAATTCGTCGCGGAAAACTGCGTACTCCGCAGGCTTTCGAACTTCTTCCCTACTGACTCTTTTCATCGATCTGTACCTTTTCTGGAAATCCATCCTGCCGATACGCGCGAGCCAGGATCGTCATGGGATGCATGGGCTTGACTCCGGCATGCTGCTCGAACTGGATCGCGGCCAGCGGACAGTCTGTCGACCACACCTTCGATTCCGACGCTTTCATGCCGGCGAAAGCTCTCTCGCCAATGCGCCTGGACGGTTCGAATCCTTCAACCTTCATGGCGTAAGTACCGTCGTGCCCGCAGCACTCCATCACTGTCTTCGGCACGACACCGGGAATCTTGCGCAGCAAATCACGGCCCTTGAATCCGACCGCTTGCGCGCGGAGATGGCAGGGCGCGTGATATCCGACACTGCTTCCGGGAGTGCTTTTGAAGTCGGTTGAAAAGCGAGGCTCATTGCGAATGGACCACAGGTACTCGCTGGGATCCATGACCGACTGAGCGAGACGTATCGCGCGTTCGCGATCCTCCGGCGCAACCAGTTCGGGATACTCCCGGCGCAGCATCATCGAGCATGTCGGATTGATCGCCAAAACCTTTGCGCCACGCTCGACGTATGGCATCAGTTTCTCGAGGTTCACTTTCGCCTGAGCGCGCAGGTTGTCAATGTCTCCGGATTCCCAACGCGGCATTCCGCAGCAGGCGAGCCCCTTCACACACTGTAGGTCAACGCCGTTCTTCTGCAGCACAGCAACGGTGTCGCGTCCAATCTCGGGCTCGTTGTTCTGGACATAACAAGTCTGGAAGAGAACGACTTCGCAGTCTTTCTTCCCGCTGGCAAGCCCGGCACGGTCTGCCCACCGCTCAAAAGTCGTTAATGCGAAATCCGGCAGATTCTTTTTTCGATGAATGCCAAGCAGCTTCTCCATGGTCCACCGCTGGATCGGAAACCGGTTCATCAGGTTGGCCATGCCATAACTCAATCGCGCGAGGAATCCAACTCCGTCCGGATCGCCGAGCAAGCGATCACGAAGAGAGAGCCCCTCCTTGCGTTTTTTTTGAGCATCGTAACGATGTACCAGCTTCGGAAAGTCGAGCTGGAACTGATGTTGGTCGCGGGGTGTGTACGGGCACTGAACTTCGCACAGCTTGCACTGGAAACACGCGTCCATGATCGTGCGCGTCTCTGCAGCCGTGATTTTCGTAACGTCGCCCTCGTATTTATTGTCTAGAAGCGAGAAAAGATTCGGGAAGGTGTCGCAGTATTTGAAGCAGAGACGGCAACCATGACAGATCTCAAAAACTCTCGTCACTTCCTTCTGCAGAGCTTCAGGATTCCAGTAGACGGCATCACCTGGGTTGTAGGAGAGACCATCCGTTGGCAGATACGAAATGCGAGTAGTTTCTGACATGAATAGTTCCTGAGAACCCAGCCGGCAGCGTCCCTCTCCCGGAGGGAGAGGGACGCGGTCCAGATGCCGCCTACGTCACCGACTTGAGCATCAGGGTGAAACGTCCCGCATGAGACTTCTCGGCCTTAGCCAAAGTCTCGAACCAGTCCGCAACCTCCTTGAAGCCTTCCTCACGCGCCGTCTTGGCCATACCGGGATACATATCCGTGTATTCGTGGGTTTCTCCCTCAATCGCAGCCTTGAGGTTCAATGCGGTGTCGCCGAGAGGAAGCCCAGTCGCTGGATCCCCGACCTGCTTGAGGTAGTCGAGATGACCATGAGCATGACCGGTTTCGCCTTCCGCGGTTTCGCGGAAGTTGCTGGCCACTTCGGGATAGCCTTCCACATCGGCTACCTTTGCGAAATAAAGATAGCGCCGGTTCGCCTGCGACTCGCCGGCAAAGGCGTCCTTCAGATTCGAATGGGTCTTTGTGCCTTTCAGTGAACTCATGAAACCTCCTTTATGTGCCCACGATAGTCTCGCAGGACTCGGCCATTCTTCAAATTGATTGTTCTTATGGACGATAGACAGAAACTATCTGAAATATCCAACGAGCTCGACCACACGAAACGCCCGCGACTTCTCTCGCGGCAAACCGTGCGGCAAGCCCGACTCCACGCTCTGGCGCAGCAACCGCAACATGGACTGCTTCAGATGGCCTCTTCTGTGGATCAAACTCACTTCGCGCGCTGGAGCCGGACGCGCAATCGGAATAACTTTACCCTCGAACTTGCGGCGCGCAACGGATTCCGCTGCAAGTTGGGGGAGTAGTGTATATCCCTGACCCTTCGAAACCATCTCCACCAGGGTTTCGACGCTCCCGCCCTTGAGGTGGACCGACGGAAAACATCCGCCACGCTCGCCACCGCTTCCACACACGTCCACCACCTGCTGCCGAAGGCAGTGCTCTTCTGAAGGCAGCCAGAGTTCGGCTGGATCCAGCATGCTTTCCGAAACCCTGCTGGACTTCAGGAACCGGTGCCCAGGCCCCACATAGAGGAAGAAAGGCTCGTAGAACAAAGGCTCCTCCTCGACGCGCGAGAGGCCGAGAGGCGTGGCAAGGATGCCAGCGTCAATCTGATCCTTGTCGAGCGCTTCTATAATTCGTTCCGTGGACATCTCTTCGATCGCAAGTTCAATCCGCGGATAGCGCTCTGTGAATTTTCCGAGAAACAACGGCATCAGGTAGGGCGCGATGGTAGGAATGACGGCAAGCCGAAACTCTCCGGAAAGCTCATCCGCACTGCGGTTCCCAAGAAGCGAAAATCGTTTGAACTCGGTGAGAACGACCTTCGCCTGCTCGATAAAGGCCTTCCCGTCTTCCGTCGGAAGAATGGGTTGCTTGTTCCGGTCGAACAGAACGACCCCGAGTTCATCCTCGAGTTTTTTCAACTGCGCACTCAGCGTCGGTTGCGAAACGTTGCACTGCGCCGCAGCGCGTCCAAAGTGCCGGCATTGATCGAGCGCCACGACGTACTCCAATTGTGTGATGCTGGCCACCACCACAAATCCTAGCAGGGGAGAGAAATCGGGGCCAGGCACGCTGTTTCCCGATTAGGGAAGACTACTCACCCCCGAACTCCTAAATTTCTTTTGAAATTGGAGAGTCCGGGGATCTCAAAACCGAAATTACAAGATCCCAAATTGGACCGAAAATCGCAGGGACAGCGCGTCCAATCTACCCTCTTGTAATTTCGGTTTTGAGATCCCCGGACTCTTCAATTTCAAATTTCTCTCGTTAACCTTCGTTCTCCTCCAGTCGAGTTTTGGGGCCTGAGTAGTCGTCCGTAATTGGGAAACACCGTGCCTGGCCCCGATTTCTTTCCCTTCTGCTAGCATTGAAGGTGATGCAAACCCTGTTGAGGAGTCCCTTCATCGAAGCGCGCGAGGAACGGGGTTGGAATACTGAAGCGGTTCTTCGCGATTACCGGATCGCGTGCCGAAGCCGGCAGTGCACAGTAGTCGGTCGGCGCGAGGTATATTCGGGAAAAGCCAAATTCGGCATTTTCGGGGATGGGAAAGAGACCGCTCAGCTGGCTCTGGCCTATGCCTTCCGCAAGGGCGACTTTCGGTCCGGCTACTATCGGGATCAGACTTTGATGTTTGCGCTCGATCTGCTCACCGTCGAGCAGTTTTTCGCGCAGTTGTACGCCCATGCAGACCTATCCGCGGAACCCTTCTTCGGCGGAAGGTCCATGACGGGGCACTTTGCGACACGGATGCTTGACGATCGCGGAGCTTTTCTCCCGCAAACCGATCGTTACAACTCCGCGGCAGACCTTTCTCCAACGGCATCCCAGATGCCGAAGCTCGTCGGTTTGGCCTACGCATCGAAGTTATACCGTCGGATGCCCGAACTCAGGGAAAGAGGGCGTTTGTTCTCATCAGACGGCAACGAAGTTGTGTTCGGGACGATCGGCAATGCCGGCTGTGCCGAAGGTCTCTTCTGGGAGGCTGTCAATGCTGTCGGCGTTCTGCAGGTGCCGATGCTTTTATCCGTATGGGATGACGGCTTCGGGATTTCGGTTCCCAATGCTTTTCAGATGACCAAAGGAGACATCTCTCGAATCCTGGAAGGATTTAAGCATCGTGTGGGTGGCCGGCCCGGCATCGACATTTACGTGGCGAGAGGGTGGAATTATCCGGAGTTGTGCTCCACGTACATTGAAGCGGCAGAACTGGTTCGCCACAACCATACGCCGGCGATAATCCACGTCATCGAACTGACCCAACCTTTTGGCCATTCGACCTCCGGCAACCATGAGCGATATAAGTCGGAAGACCGGCTCGCGTGGGAGCGCGAGTTCGACTGTCTGCGGAAGATGCGGGAGTGGATTCTCGAACACGAATTCGCATCGCCCGAGGAACTGGATGAGGTTGAGGGGGCGGAGGAGCAGGCCGTTCTCGACGCGCGCGAGCGTGCATGGGACTCTTATCGAACCCCGATTGAAGCCGAACGCAAAACGGTAGTCTCGATGCTGGAGGCCACAGAGGGTGCCGCAGATACCGCACAGGCTCTGAAAACTCTCGACGTTCCATTGCGACGCGACATTCTCGCCGCAGTGACGGAGGCGTTGCTGGCGACAAGAGACAAACCTTCCGAACAGAGTGCAGCGTTGCGGCGCTGGAAGCAGGAACAGGAAGAGATCAATCGCCGCAGATATGGCTCGCATCTCTACAGTGAGTCGGAAGAATCGGCACTCAAGGTTCCCGTCGTGCCTGCGCGCTATTCGGACAACCCCCCGGTCCTGAAAGGATTCGAAGTCCTCAGCGCGAATCTTGACGCGGCGTTCAAGCTCTTTCCCCATCTCGTCGCGCTTGGCGAAGACGTGGGGCATTTAGGCGGTGTGAATCAGGGCTGGGCCCACCTGCAGGACAAGTACGGAATTCAACGTGTATCCGACACGGGGATCCGCGAAGCAACGATCGTCGGTCAGGCGATCGGGATGGCTCTGCGCGGCATTCGCCCGATGGCGGAGATTCAGTATCTCGACTACCTTCTCTATGCTCTGCAGATCATCGCCGACGATCTGGCCAACCTGCGCTGGAGAACTGCCGGTGGACAGAAAGCGCCCGTCATTATTCGAACCCGCGGCCACCGGCTTGAAGGCATCTGGCACTCCGGGTCGCCGATGGCCGGCATCATCAATCTCGTGCGCGGGCTCTATGTATGCGTTCCGCGAAACGCCGTGCAGGCATCCGGCTTCTACAACACTCTTCTTCGTTCTGACGATGCGGCGCTGGTAGTCGAAACGCTGAACGAATACCGTCGCAAAGAAAAGATGCCGGATAACATTGGAGAATTCACGGTTCCGCTAGGCGTTCCGGAAATTCTTCGTCCCGGCAAGGACGTGACCGTTGTGACATATGGCGCGTGCTGCGAGATTGTCCTGAAAGCTGCGGATCTGCTGGAATCGGTTGGAGTCACTATCGAAGTCATTGATGTCCAGACGCTCCTCCCGTTCGACATTCATGGATTGATCCTGGAATCGATACGGAAGACAAGCCGTGTTTTGTTTGTTGATGAAGACTGTCCGGGCGGCGCTACGGCCTACATGCTCCAGGAGACGCTGGAGCGCCAGGGCGGCTACGAATGGCTGGATGCGCCTCCGCGTACTCTGTCGGCGAAAGCTCATCGGCCGGCGTACGGGTCCGATGGAGATTACTTCTCCAAACCAAATCGCGAGCAGATTGTTGAATCCGTTTACAGCATGATGCGAGAAAGCGATCCGGATAAATTCCCGATGGTGTTTTGACAATTAGGGGACGGACTACTAAACCCCAAACTGCGTCGGAAATTATCGATGTCTGCGGTAATTCTTGTCAGAGTTTGGGGGTTTAGTAGTCCGTCCCCTAATTGTCACGACTATGTTCCACGGGAACGATCCGCAAATCCGCCTTATCGGTTCCGCGAATCAGGGTGATTGTCGAAGGCGCGCCGACGCGATTCTCGGTGAGAATCCGGTGGAGGCTGTCGATGTTTGGAACCGGCTGCCCGTCGAAAGCAACCAGGATGTCCCCATCCCGAACTCCGGCTTGAAGTGCTGGGCTGCCTGGTTCGACTGAAACGACAAAGATACCGCTCTCTACACTCAGATTGTGGCCACGAACGATGCGGCGATTGAGGGGCACGTTCTGGCCGGCAACTCCAATGTATCCCCGTCGGATTTTTCCGTCTTTGATCAGACGTCCTGCAACGTACGTGGCCGTGTCAATCCCCACTGCGAAGCAGATTCCCTGTGCTGAGGGAATGATCGCGGTATTGACGCCCACAACTTCGCCTCGCGATGTAACGAGCGGGCCCCCGGAGTTCCCAGGATTAAGCGCAGCATCGGTCTGAATCACGTTGTCGATCAATCGACCGGACTGCGAACGTAGCGAGCGGCCGAGAGCGCTCACGACCCCCGATGTGACGGTGCATTGAAATCCGTAAGGGTTTCCTATCGCAATCACAAGCTGACCGACGCGAAGGCCGGCCGACTTGCCGAAGGTCGTCGGAATCAGACCGAATGCGCTGATGCGAAGAATAGCGAGGTCCGTTGCGGGGTCTTCGCCGATTCTGTCTGCGACGAAGCGCCGGCCATCCGGAAAGCCCACGCGAATCGCGGTGGCGCCGTGGATGACATGGCTGTTGGTAAGGATGAAACCGTCCGGAGTAAACACGAAGCCGGATCCGGAACCCGCAGGAGTCTGCCCGCGGTGCACTTCGATGTTGACGACGGATGGGCTCGCGCGCCCTGCTGCATCGATAACGGCTTCCGAATACGCATCGAGAAGGTCGTTATCTGATGGAGGCAGGGATACAGGCAAAGCGAAGAGTTCGGATTCCATAGATTCACCGATAGATATGCTTTGGGATAGTTTCGTCAATGAGGAAGGTGAGGGTTAAAAATTCGAGGTATGTTCGGAAGCGAGATAAAGACATGATCGAGCCAGTTCCCCTCTCGCGAATTCATCCGTGCAACCACGCAACCGTCAACGGGCATGGCGCGTACGTGCTTTACTGGATGACCGCAAACCGTCGTCGCCACTGGAATTTCGCACTGCAACGCGCTGTCCACTGGGCAAGTGAGCTGCGCAAGCCCCTGGTCATCCTTGAAGCCCTGGGCTGCAACTACCGATGGGCGAGCGCGAGAATCCACTCTGCAATTCTTCAAGGCATGCGCGACAACCTGAACGATTTTGAAGGCTCCGGCGCGCACTACTACCCGTTCGTCGAGCGATTTCCTTCGCAAGGCAAGGGCCTGGTGGCCGCTCTTGCACAGGATTCCTGCATCGTGATCACGGATGACTACCCCGCCTTCGAGATCCCGCGATGGATCGAGGCCGCCGCAAAGCACGTGTCCGTATTGATGGAAAAGATCGATTCCAACGGCATCTTCCCGATGCGAGCAACAGACCGAACCTTCGTCAGCGCTCACAGCTTCCGTCGATTCCTGCAGAAGAACTTGCGGGAGCATCTCGAAGCATTTCCCGTTGCAGATCCACTTGTGAACGCCGATCTTCCACGACTGAAACCATCCATGTTTCTTCCGGACCGGCAGGCCGCCACGGCTGATGAGCTCTCATCGCCGCACTCATTAGCCGCCACGATCTCGATCGATCACTCCGTTCAACCCGTCAAGGCTTTTGAGTCTGGTTCTGCAGCGGCGCGTAATCGGTTAAGACTTTTCACAAAAAAAAGACTTCCTTCCTATGCAGAGAGCCGCAATGATCCGGATGCGGACGTTTCCAGCAGCCTGTCGTCCGATCTTCACTTCGGACATCTCTCTGCGCATGAGATTTTCGACGACGTTATGAGATCTGTGCGATGGTCTCCCGAAAAACTATCGTCACTAGCGACAGGCTCGCGAGAATCCTGGTGGAATGCGGGACCGAACGCCGAAGCCTTTCTCGAGCAGCTCGTGACGTGGCGGGAACTGGGGTTCAATGGGTGCGCGCTTCTTCCCGACTACGGCCACTACTCTTCACTGCCTCAATGGGCGCAGCGTACTCTTGACGCACATAGCGCCGACGCTCGGTCCGTGCTCTATTCGCGCGCTCAATTGGAGAATGCCGAAACGCATGACGCGCTCTGGAACGCGGCGCAGATCCAACTCCTTTGTGAGGGACGCATTCATAACTATCTTCGCATGCTGTGGGGCAAGAAAATTCTGGAATGGTCGCGCGTGCCTGAAGATGCGCTCGTAACAATGATTGACCTCAACAACAAGTACGCACTCGACGGCCGCGATCCCAATTCCTATTCAGGAATCTTCTGGATTCTCGGCCGCTACGATCGGCCCTGGGGACCGGAACGCGCCGTCTTCGGAACCGTGCGATACATGAGTTCTGCGAACACGGCGCGCAAGGTGCATGTGAAAGACTACATCCGACGTTATTCGAAGTGAGTGAGGTAAACTGTCGCCACTTAGCCCAAGGAGGTCACATGAAGAAGATTGGAGTCCTTGTTACGTTTGCTTCGTTATATCTCCTTTCTCTTGCGGCGGCGCCACAGGTTCCGACACGCAAGGATCCCGATTGGGCGTTCCCTGTGATCAATGGCGCTCTCCCTGCGGAGCCCGCGGGTCCGCGAACTTTGCCGAACAGCACCCGGACGTTTCCAAGCACGCAGATCGACGATCTGAACAATCCGCCCGACTGGTTTCCTGAAGAACACGCCCCGGCACCACAAATCGTGAAGTACGGACACGGCGATGCTCTCGCGTGCGGCGCGTGTCATCTGATGTCGGGATCCGGCCATCCGGAATCTGCGGATCTAACGGGGCACACGGCGGCCTATATCACACAGCAACTGGAAGATTTCAGGACAGGCGCCAGAAAAGACTCGGCTCGCATGAACGGCATTGTTCAGGGATTGTCCGATGAAGAGATTCGAAAGGCTGCCGAATGGTTCGCTGGACTGAAACCTCAGGTCTGGACGAAAGTGTCCGAATCGGGAATGGTCCCCAAAACATTCGTGGGCGGAGGCCGCATGCGATTTGTCTCGCCGGACGCCGGCAATGAGGCGATCGGAAACCGAATCATCACGGTGCCCCAGGATCAATCACGAGCAACCAAGCGGGATCCCCATTCCGGCTTCATCGCGTACGTGCCTCCGGGCAGCCTGTCCAAAGGCGAAGCTCTCGTGAAGAATGGAGGCAATGGAAAAACGGTCTCGTGCACGATATGCCACGGAGACGCGTTGCTGGGCCTTGGGAATGTGCCGCGCCTGGCGGGGCTGCATCCCATCTACATCGCAAGACAGCTTTATCTGTTCAAGGATGGATTTCGAAACGGTCCGGATGCGCAGTTGATGAAGAAGCCGGTCGAGAACCTGACTGATGACGACATCGTCGCGATTTCGGCGTATCTCGCATCGTTGCCGCCGGTGAAGTAAGAAAATCGGGGCCAGGCCACCTGGTTCCTATTTTCCTGGTTGAGACACAGACTTCGCCTGAAACCTCACTGTGAAAATAGGAACCAGGTGGCCTGGCCCCGATTTTCAGTGCGTCAGAGCATAGAGGACGTAGTTGACACCGAGCTGATACGCGAAGGCGGTCATGGGCAGGGGATAACCCGGATCATCGGCATGTTCCCAGGCATCGCCGATATCCATGTTGTAATTCGCGATGACCATCAGGCGATGGTCATCGTCATAAATGCCTTTCCACTCCGGGGGGCCTTCCATCTGAACCTGGCCGCCGTAGCGGAGATGACGATCGCCAGGAATCTGCGTGCGCTGATCGATATCAAAGAAAATCTGCATGGAGGCATCGTCTTTGGGAATATCCATGAGTTCGCGATCCGGGAACACGCGCCTGATGTTGTATTCGAAATTGTCCCAGTCTCTCCCATGAAAGTCGTCGAGCATCAGGAATCCACCGCGGAGGAGGTACTCCCTCAGCCGCTCGATGTCCTTTTCCGACGGGTTCCAGTACCCAGGCTGCTGGATCCAAATATAGGGATACTGAAAGAGTCGATCGTCGGTTAGGGCCAGATGTCGCGTGTCTTCGGAGGTATCGACGTCTGTGTATCGTCGCAGTGCGGCCAGGAAGTGCGCCTCGGCAAGCGGATAATCCACAGCCCACATTGGCTGAGCAATCCCTCGGGAGCCCGCTCGTGCACCGGTTGCATACATGATGCGCGCAATCTGGAAATCCGCATCGGGCATGGCACCTACAGTGGGATCTTTGAAGTTCTGGCTGCTCGCAGCAACAGCAAGGCAAGAGGCAAGCAATCCGGCCGTGGTAATACGACGCAGAGTCTTCGACCTTCGCGCCTGGCCTTGCTTGCGCTCCATGAAGTCCCCTTCCAATAAAGTGCACGTATTATACACACCGTTTGACCGAATGCTTCGTCTGGCTTAACCTGCAAGTCGTGGTGACAACGTAGAATGGCAAAAGGACGCCGGGCTCGCCGTATCCTCGCCCTTTTGCTGAAGGTCTCCCTGGCATTTCTGGCAATATCCGTTCTGTCCGTGATCACCCTGCGATTCATAGCGCCTCCGTTCTCGGCATTGATGGTGGAGCGGCGAATCGGTTCATGGTTCGGTGAAAGCAAGTATTCGTCGAGATACGAGTGGGTCAGCCTCGACAAGATTGCCCCTGGAATGAGCGCCGCCGTCATTGCTTCGGAGGATCAGAATTTCCTGGATCACTATGGTTTCGATCTCGCCGCCATCCAGCGTGCGATGGGCCACAACGAACGCAGTTCAAAAACGAGAGGCGCAAGCACCCTGACTCAGCAAACGGCGAAAAATATGTTCCTGTGGTCCAGCCGTTCGTGGCTTCGAAAGGGAGTCGAAGCTTATTTTACGGTGCTCCTGGAGACCTTCTGGGGCAAGCGAAGAATTCTGGAGACGTACTTGAACGTCGTGGAATTCGGCGATGGCATTTATGGCGTCGAGGCTGCAGCGCAGTCCTATTTTCGGAAACCCGCTTCGCGACTGAACAATGAAGAAGCGGCGATCCTCGCTGCAGTGTTACCAAATCCCCTGCGCTACAAAGTACGGAATCCCGGTCCCTACGTCCGCGAGCGCCAGCAATGGATCCTTCAACAAATGGACCAGCTCGGCGGCAACAGCATTGTCAAGACGCTCGAATAGAGCGCGTCGCGCGAGGGCTTCCAAGCGCACACACCATACTGCCGGCAATCACAAAAAATGCGCCCGTCAAACTGAGCGCGCTCAGAGTTTCCGGTGTGACCCATGACAAAGCAGCGCGCACTCCAAGCATTGATCCCACGACCGTGAACAATGGCGCTGCCGCCGCCACGGAACTCACGCGAGAGACCTCCCAGACTTCCAGAGCCATTGCGAACGCGCCATAGGCAACTACTGTGTTCACCACACCGAACAAAAGCGCCAGGAGTGCTGCACGATGCGCATGGAACAGTGCACCGAACGTTGCCGTCGGCAGGAGGATGAGCGTCGCGCCTGTGTAGACGAGAAATAGAATCTGTGCCGAATCGAGATAACGAAGAAGTTGCTTCTGGCTCACTCCATAGGTGGCCCAGCTGATTGAACTGCACACGAGCAGCAAGATCCCGAAAGACAAGCCCGCTGCAGGATTCAGCAGTTCCGGCAGACGCCGGTTAAAGAATATTGCGAGCCCGCCGACCAGCACCGCAAACCCCAGCCATTGCAGGCGCGAGAAACGTTCGTGAAAAATGAACATTCCGAACACCAAAAGGAGCAACGGCGCGATTTGCATGACGATCTGTGTGACCGCTGGGGAGGTATAGCGCAGCCCAAGGCTGTAGAGCACGTAGTTCCCCGTGAGCCCAAGGCATCCCGGAAGCAGCCACCGCCAGATCTTTTTGTTACGTAGTTGCGCGGCAGGCAATTCGCCCCGCACCCCGAGCCATGTTCCAACGATCAGCGCAGCGCCGGCAAAGCGACACCACGTGATGGTCCACGCATCGAGTTCGCTGAGCGCAACCTTCAGAGCGATTGGGAGAATGCCCCAAAAGACCGCTGTGGTTAGGGCGAGGCCAAAACCCAGTTTCCAGTTTCGAGAGTTCTGTTGCATTCAGGAGGGCGTTTCTCTCTTCGTACAAACGACCGTCGATCGAACGAGTGAATATCATGACGGACTCCGTTCAATCTGGCAAGGCCGCGAAAAACTTCTCGGAAGGTGTGAAGAAAACGATCGTTGTTCAATGATGAACAACGATCGTCTTCTGGCCGTCAGAACAGCAGGCGCAGCTGCCCCTGGAACTGACGGTGGTTTGTGTTCTTGTCAGCGATGTACCCGAAATCATTCGTCGAGTTGATGTTGAGCGTCGGATTGTTCGGACTCGGATGATTCAGGATGTTCGTCGCGTCCAAGCGGATTTGAAGACTCTTGGACTCCGAAATACGAAACGTCTTCCGGATGTTCGCATCGAAATCCCATGTTCCGGGATTCTCAATAGTCTGCCGTCCGACAGTACCGCGCGTGCCTGGTTGCGGATTCTGAAACACATATTGTCCCGTATTGTCCTGTACCGCCCGGAGCGTGCAGAACGATCGAATCTGCGCTGCGACCGTGGCGCACTGCGGATCAGTCACGTTAACAAATGTTCCTTTCCCGAAGTAATTGCCGGCCGACTGGGTAGTCGATATCGGGTCGCCCCATTGCACATCTCCCGTGCGCAGACTGATCGGGCTCCTGATATCCGCGACACCATTGGCATAAAGCATGTTGCCTGCGGTGACGCTCGAGGGCGAACCGGTGGCAGCGTTTACGATGAAGCTGGTTTCCCATCGTTCGATGAGCCGCGCGACCCATCCCGACGTGTTGGGAAAGAACAGTTTGTTCGGTCCAACAGGAAGTTCGAATGTGCCGTTGGCCCGAAACTCGTGCGTGCGATGGCTTCCCGCGAGGGTATAGTCCATCTCGCGTTCGGCCGGGTTCGTATAACCGGTCGCGGTTGGCGCAATACCGAGAGCCCGGGACCACAGGTAGGTGCCCTGAAAGCTGATTCCGTATGTAGGCCGCAGCGTGGTCTGGACCTGCAATGAATGGTAGATGGAACTGCCGGAATCAGTGTAATAGTTGGCCTGGTTGAATTGCGGGTTCGCCGAAATCCAGTTCTCGGGGAACAAGCCCGGCTGGATTATCGGACCGCCGGGAATGACCGTGCCACCCGCAACATTGAAGCCTTTGTTGGCGCGGCGCAACACGGTGCCTCGTTCGCCTGCAACGCCCTGCACAGCTCCCGTTGAGCCCGTGCCCGTACCGTTGAAGTAGTCGAGCGCCGAAGCCAATGTGGCGAAATCTCCGTTGGCCAGGCTTGTTCGGAAGGTCGTGCTCTGTCTCAGATGGTTGGAACCACGTTGCGTCGTTCCGTTAACCGCCGAGAAGCCGGCCACTCCGGGATTCAAGTTCAAACCCATGAACATCTGATCGAAGAGTTCCACGTCTTCGCCGCGTCGAGTTCGCACGAGAGCGTCCATGAGGGCAGGGTTGTAGAAAACGTCGGGAACGTTCAGGTTGTAGTTGTTGTTCAGCTTCAGTCCGCGCGTTGCGATATACCGCACGTCAACCTCGACTTTGTTCGTGAGGCGGCGCGTGACGGAAAGCGTGAAGTTCTGAACGTAAGGCGTCGAGATGTTGTAGTCGAAGGCGGCGCCGTTCTGGTTAAACTTCAACACGGGAATGGGCTGCATCGGCTGTGCGCCCGGTGGAACGGGAACCGCGGCGGGCACGAGATTAAGGTCGAAGTAACTGCCGTCGGTGGGTCCTTGAGTAAGTGCCAGGTTTTGGAAACCGGGATTCGAAAAGATGAAATTATCGATTGGCTGCGCGCGACCGCCACCGGAAAATGTCATCTGATAACCACCGCGGACATTAGTCTTCCCCTTGCCACCCCATGGGACTTCCCATGCGAATCCGACTGCAGGGCCCCAATTGTTCCAATCGTTCCTGTACATGGTTTTGTCCGGATTGACCGTGTTCGGACCGACAAATTCCGGCGTTGTGACCTGGCTCATGTCCACGCCATTGTCGGGGCGCAGCCATCGATCGAAACTTCGTCCCGACACGCCGAACAATGCAATGCCTCCGCCAACAGGAGCAGTTGCGAGGCCGTGATGCTCGAAAGGAACGCCATAATACTCATACCGGAGTCCCACATTGAGCGTGAGCGAGGGCCGGACCTTCCAATCGTCTTTAACGAAAGCGGCGAATTCGTTCTGACGCGTGTCGATGTATTTGTGGTCGACGGTGAGATAGTTTTCCCACCTTGTCAGATCCTTGGAATTCTGCAGAAAATAGTACTGCTGCACGTTGTTTGCGGAGCCAGCCAGGAAATAGAGCAACTGAGCGGCGAGAGTCTGGTTGGTCGATACCATATTCGGGAAGTTCGTCCCGTTTTGAAACGCCGACGTTGCATTCAGTCCGGCACCACCCTGTCCCTGCGGAATCGGGGCGGTTGGAGAAGCCCAGCCATTGGAATAGCCGGTTCGGTATTCCCCGCCAAACTTGAACGCGTGCTTGCCTCGGACCCAGCTCAACGTATCCGCAACGGTGCTGAGCGGGCTTGTGTTGCCCTGCTGTGCGCAGCCTGTTCCGGCAATACCGGGCGCCTGGCAGATATAGGTTGAAGGATTCATGCCGCCTACCGTGGCCGGCACAAACGCGATCGGGAAACCCTGATTTCCCTGGATAAGAATGTTCTGACCGGCCTGACGCGCCTCTGCGTCATCCGGTCGTTCAAAGGCCGGATAAATGACTAGTTCATTTTTGCGATATCCATAGCGGGCCTCGTTGAGAAGCGTTGGACTTAATGTGGATGTGAAGCTCGCTGTCAGAACAACCGGCCTGCGCTTCGTATAGCCGGCGTAGCCGGCAGGCCAGGTGGACAATGCGTAGTCTCCGTCAGTCCATTCGTAGCTATAGTTCACAGCCGCTTTGTGGGATGCGTTGAAGTTGTGATCGACTTTGAGGTTGATCTGTTTGCGGTCGGTGTCGGTATCGGTACCTGCTCCGATAGCCAGACTGCCGCTGCTCCGCGACCCGCGTAACCACTGATGAACCGCGGTATTCAGTCCATCTCCGCCGTCGAACCGATTCGCATGCGGCATCGCATCCAGATACTTGCGGATTAAGCCTGTCGAATCGGGGGCAACACGCATGGGATCCCACGAACCGCCCGCCAGCACGGCATCCGAGCAGTCCGGCTTTGTCGGCGCACTGGCAAGAGGCCCGAACACGCTGTAATAACGCAACTGTCCGGTAAATGGGTTTGTATTGGGATCCTGATTCGCTCCCGGGTTTGTAAGTGGCGCCTGGGGATTTCCGGCACTGTCCACCACAGGGCGCGTCGGAGTGTTCCCGGTCGCTGTCGTCGCAGTGTTGGTATTGCCATTCACCCAACCGTCGTAGTAGCGGAAAATACCGTTGCGCGCGCAGTCCGTCAGAATTACCGGACGCTGTGTGGTCCGTTGGTTCTCCAGGCGCTGTTCCCACAATGCAAAGAAGAACGTTTTGTTTTTGATAATTGGCCCACCGTAGCTCACCGTGTATTCGTGCTTGTTAAACCAGTCGGAGGGAGTAGGTTTCCATACTCCGTTGACAACATCATTGTTGTTGCCCCACGTGTTGGCATCCAGCGCGGTGTTGCGCACGCTCCATACTGCGGATCCGGAGTAGCGGTTGGTACCGGACTTCGTCGCGATCTGGATTTGTCCGTTGCCGCGTCCCATCTCCGCATCCACCGGGGTGAGGATCACGCGCATCTCACCAACCATCTCGGGATTGATGACCGTTGTTCCAAACACGCCATTGAGGTAGCGTCCATCTTGAACGCTCATTCCGTCGCGAGTTGTATTCACCATGCCGGCGCTGATGCCCGCAAAGGTCGTCGCCTCGCTGCCCGGACCGCCGCGGATTCCGCCCATGACGCGCATCAGATCGAGCGCATCATTTCCAATCAGCGGGAGATCGCGAACCTGGTTCTCGGGAAGCACCTGGCCGATGGTCGCGGACGACTCCGAAAGCAGGGCGCTTGAGCTTGCCGTGACTTCGACTCCCTGCGTGACTTCGCCAACCTGCAAAGTAAAGTTGTATCGAGCGAGAACACCGGTTGTCAGAACAACGTCGTTGTACACATGAGGGCGAAAGCCCGGAAGCTCGGCCGTCAACTTATACGTGCCAGGCAACAGACTGAGAATGGTGTAAGTTCCCGTTTCGTTTGAAATGGTTTTGGAGACGACGCCGGTCTGCGTATTTTGCGCCGTAATGGTGACGCCGGGAATTACAGCCTGCGTGGCATCCTGAACAAACCCTGCAACACTTGCGTTGCCGGTCTGAGCAAAAGCGATCGTGGGAACAATCAGACATACTGATGCAACAATTGAAGCGAAAAATACCTTCATCGTGCCCCCCCAAAAAGTGCGGCGCCTTAATGCAGAATCAATCGACGCCGAAGTTCCGTCAGTAAACGTGATTACAGTCAGCTAGTTTGCGCGGATTATTTCGAGCGAAAGGGCCAGTGTCAACAGGAAACGAAGATTCGATTCACGGGATTCAAATCACTAGATAATATAGGATCTAGATCCCATATTGTCTAAGCTATCCTTGGAACCTTTATCCCATATCGCTTTCAAAGAGAGAGGAAATGTCGGGCGATATGTGCGGGATGAAGGCAGACTGACCCAGGCGCAAGCGCCACGGGGTCGAACGGAATGCGGCGCAGTTCATGGCGTTACGCGGTCTGGTTATTGTGTCGGAGTTCGGTCAATGTCCCCGGACTCATCGCCGGATCTGGAACCGTTGGAGCGAGCCTTTGCTTCTGCGAGAGTTATCTTCTGCGCATTGTCGAGAAGTTTTTCAACTCTCTCGATGGTTTCTAATTCGAGTTGAGCGACTTTCATCTGATGGGGCGCGCCTTTGGCCTCGACGATGATCAGGGTCCGCAGTCGACTTTCGCGCGCGTAAAGACTTTCAATTTCCCTTTTCTGCTGCGGTGCAAGCTGCAGTCCCGCCGACGTCATGCTCTCCAACATCGCGTCCAGTCTTGTGACCCGCAGTTGCTCGCTCTGGTACCGTCTCAAAGCGGACTGCTGATCGACTCTCAAAGCGGCGATCATCTTATTCCTGAGCTGATCTGAAATTCTTTGAAGCTCCGCCGTTCGTGCTGCAATCGCACGATTGGAAGCCGCTCCGCGCCTGCCGCGGCCGGATGCTTGCGCGGCCCACGCCGACTCTAGAGTGACGCCATACCGCATCTCGAACGCTTTACCTTGAGCCTTCCACTCTTTTTCGTAAGCCTTTTTCAGAGAACCTTCCTGTTTCGATTCCATTGACGGAGCACCGGCCGCGGTCAGCGAGTTGCGGATCTCCGCCAGGAACGGATCCGGCTTCGGCGCCTCGACAATTCTGCCGAATGGGTCGTCACCGAAGATGCTGTTGATGTCGAAGCCGCCGTCGCCGTCGTCCTGGGCAAACGCGGGCTGTGCGAGCAATGCGACAAAAATCAACCCCATGAACATCTTCATTTGGTCCCTAGTTTAGCAGCCATCGCATCCTCACAACGACGGGCAAATCGCAAAACAGCAGTTAGGAAGCTGAGAGGGCCTTGGCGGGCCCGCTTCACACTCTCAAAGCCCGGGCTGGCGGGTCTCGCTTACCCTCGGTTCTTCGTCGAGGCGTTGAAGCACCTGGGCTCTTAATGCTTGCAGGTCGCAACAACCATCCAAAATCAGGTCGCTGCCGTGTTTGTGTCGATCGGTATCAAGATAAGCATAGCGAGCTCTTTTTAAGTAATGGGCCAACTCTGCTCGCAATTATTCCAAAACTTCGGAAGTGGCTTTTCCGGCAACTGCACCGTAATCCCTCATGATCCGGCGGGCCATCGCCACATCCAGTAGCGTATCGACAAACACTGAAAGGTCAATCAGGTTCTCAAACCTTGGGTGGTCGCGACCAAACGGGTAGTCCAGGATGATGAAATCGATGCGTGCCGTTCGAATTTCCTCATCAACGGCTTTGCGCAGTCCAGGACAATCAAACTCTCGCAGATCCGCCCCGCGTTTCCACCATTCGTAGAAGTCTTCCGGGTAACGATTCGTTTTATCGAAATCGTCGAAACAAAACACCACAGAAGCAACGAGTGATTCCTGGAGCAACTTCGCAAGTGAAGTCTTTCCACCGCCTGATACAGAGTTAATGGCGATAGTGTACGGCTTCTTCATTCGTAGTGCGGGCACCAAGGCCCCCGTGGTTAAAAGTCTAGCGAATCGCGGTGGCACGCGCCACGTGTCAGGTTCACTTGCGGACAATCGGTATCCCGTAGAGGTTAATGAGCGAGAGTGTGCTCGTGACGGTGATCGAGTCACCGCTCGCAAACTCGCATGACGTAGCCGGCGCGGCTACTTCGCGGGAATTAGACGGAGTGATTTGTTTTGCCCAATGACCAACTCAGGGCACGACTTCGATCCGGACGCTCTTCAATAGCACGGGCGTTACTGGCTTTTCGCTCTTTGTCTTGACCGAAGCGATCTTGCGTACCACATCCATTCCGCGAATCACCTGCCCAAACGCGGAATGCACTCGATTGAGCTCAGGCAGCGCTGCCAGGATCACGAAGAACTGACTGCCGGCGGAATTCGGCCCGCGATTTCCCATCGACAGGATTCCTGCTCGATCGTGGGGCAATTGCGGAGTGAACTCGTCAGGTATCACGTAGCCGGGTCCACCCGTGCCTTCTCCGGTTGGATCGCCACTTTGAATGAGTGTTCCCTCGACCACGCGGTGAAAGATGAGTCCGTCGTAAAACGGCTTCCCTTTGATCATTTGCCCCGTCTTCGGGTCTTTCCACTCCTTCGTTCCCTGAGCCAGTCCAATGAAGTTCTCGACGGTCTTCGGCGCAAGCTTCGGTTCAAGCTGAGCAGTGAATGTTCCGAGTGATGTCTCGAAATGCGCGTACGTTCCAGACTTCAGCGGTTTTTGCTGGGCGAGAGAAATCGAGCCCAACAGAAATATCAAGAGGGGAGCGAATCCTTTCATGAGAGCTGCATCTTCCCACAAAACTTCTTAGTTTGCGACCTGGGGGAACAGACTCCGAATTCGGACGCTCGGAAAGATCTAGCTGTTGGGCAAAGAGCGTTGCAAAGTTGGTGAAGGCGGTAGGTAGGCTTTCCTACGCTGAAGTCTGAATAGGAGGACAGTATGGGCAATGAGGACGTAATCATCAGTCCGGATACTCGGAGGACAAATCGGCTTCCGCCCAACCAGGTGCGCACGATGAAGTGGCCCGTGCTGGATGCGGGCGGTCCTCCTGCGCGCATGGATCTCGCGAATTGGCAATTCAACGTGTTCGGGCTCGTGAAGAACCCATTCGCCTGGACCTGGAGCGAGTTTCAGTCGTTACCGCGAGTGAAAGTGAAAGCCGACTTCCACTGCGTCACACGGTGGTCGAGGCTGGACAACCTCTGGGAAGGTGTCTCCACGCGCGAAATTCTGGGCCGGGTCGTTGTGAATCCTGAATCGCACTTCGTTCTAGTCCACGCTTACGATTCCGGGTGGACCACCAACATGCCGTTGGAGGAGTTCCAATCCGAGGACGCACTGTTCGCCGACACCCATGACGGTCAACCGCTGACGACCGAGCACGGCGGCCCGTTACGTCTCATCATCCCGCAGCTTTATGCCTGGAAGAGCGCAAAGTGGGTCCGAAGTGTAGAGTTCCTCCCCGAAGACAAAGCTGGCTACTGGGAAGACGGTGGATACCACATGCGCGGCGATCCCTGGAAAGAAGAACGCTTTCGGTAGCTGCACTCCTCCTCGATAACAAATAACAATTATCCGTTAACCGTTAACCATTTACAAAGCCTCCTCTTCAATTCTTCCCAGAAAGGCTTTGTTAATGGTTAACGGTTAATTGTTATTTGTTATCGAGGAGTCTGACCCCGCAACTACTGACGCCTTTTAGTTGTCGGAGACGTTGTATACCGGAGAAACATTGAGTCCGGGCCCGACGCACTCCTGCATGATGGCCCGATGCTCCGCCTCGATGGGATGCCGGGAGTTCGCGAACGCGGCAGCACCACGCTCAAAGTCGGCCGCTTCGATGGCATAGACCAACATTGGACCATTGGGGCCATCAATGATGAAGGCCTGCTCCGCACGAACGGTCTCATCCCGGAACGTGGCTCGGACCTCGTCAGCGCGCTCATTCAACTCGGCGAGCCAGGCTCTCAGCCGCGCCTCTTTGCCTGGCTTAATTGCACTAAAACTAATACGCAACACGGATGCCTCCTCGCTGGCCTTGCCTGCTAAACGCCGGTCATCGGCTCTCGCGGTGTTAGACAAGATGACTGCTTGCACCGCAAGGCTATTTCCGATCAGCTTTCAATTTCTTCAGGATCGTCATCAGATCACTTTCATGGGGACCGGGATAATGAAAATTGACGAAGAGTAACGTTCCATTCCTGGAGGCAACCTCAGCGATCACATCTGTTTGATCGTGCTTTTCGCAGCCGCCTACGCCTCGCACATCGATGAGGTAGTTCTCTGCGTTCCTATGAACGTTCACTATTTCGTAGCGGTCGCAAGGATCCTGAGCAGAAAGGAATGGATCGAAGTCGAGACCGACGATATCGTCAGAAACTTTCGCTTGAGCAGCGGAATCCTCTCTGAGTTGGGCAGCCAGTGAGGGATCAAAAACCGAAGGCCGATCATCCAACGCAAGATCCGAGGGTCGCGTTGTACCTCGACTGACGGCCACCGGAACATACCAGTTGTAAAATGCCTGGACGAAATCTCGAACCGCATTCAAGTCAGCTTCGGAGGTTGGAGAGGCTTTGTCGCTCAACGGCGCCTGAGGGGAATCAGCCGCACGGGATTTCGAAAATTCTTCGGCACCACGGCTGCAGGACGCCAGGAGCATTACGGCGAGCAATACGCTGAATCTCAACTTCATTGTCGAGGTTTCCTACAGTTGAAACGCAGCGAAATTGTGTCGGCGGGATGATCCCTACAAGTAGCCAAGATCTCTCTTGCTAAGCAGGGTGACGATCTGAATGCTGCCTGAGTGCCTTCAATTCCCTTTCAATCGGCCATTCCGAGAACGCCAAGTACAGCAATGCAACAATGTTGACGAGTGGAATCAAAAAGAGCAGTGCGAGCGGTCCGGAGTTTCCAGTCTTTGAAACAAGCCGCCACAGCACGAAGATATAGCCAGCTACAAAGCAAAGCACGATTACGATAACAGCTATCTCTGACGGTCTTAAACCCACAGAAACCTCCTCTTTTTGTCGAAAACGCACTGGAATAATCGGTGGCTGGATTGTACCAGCGACCAATCACCATGCAAAAAACACTAGAGGCTGCTACCGGACAGAACACTGCGTTCAACTTGCCGAGTATGTGCGGCATCGTGCGCTATTGCACGGCACGAACTTCACCTTGAATGTCGAATACGAAAACGGTCTGATGGATCGATCGTTATTGTTCCCGAAAAGAGTTGGAGGGAATTCGGTCAAATTTCGCTGAGTCTAATGCCGAAGGCGGGACTCGAACCCGCATGCCTCGCGGCGCCACCCCCTCAAGATGGTGTGTCTGCCAATTCCACCACTTCGGCTGTTCGAAAAACTTACTTGCCGGACTTCTCCTGTTGGCCCGCGGGCGCCGGCGGAGTGGCCGGAGTTGCAGGCGGCGGCGTCTCCTTCGCGGGTTCATTCGCGGCAGGAGCCGGTGTCGCCGGCGTCTCTGCCGGAGGCGTCGTCGTTGATGGGGTCGTTGACGGAGCCGGCGGGGTCGTCGCATTGACCGGAACCACGGACCGTCCGCCCGGAGTGCTCGACACGATCGTGAGCGCGAGAGACGTGACCATGAAAAGAATGGCAGCTGCCGTCGTTGCCTTTGAAAGAATGGTCGCTGCCCCGCGCTGGCCAAACGCGGTTTGACTTGACCCTCCGCCGAATGTGCCCGACCAGTCGGCGCTCTTGCCCTGCTGCAGGAGCACGACGAGAATCAGAAACAAACAAACGATCACATGAACCACAGTCAACAGAATCATTATCATATGTATTTCACGATTGCCGCGAAGGAGGCTGGATCCAGACTCGCGCCGCCCACCAGCGCGCCATCGATATCCTCACGTCGCATTAATTCCTGGATATTGTTCGGCTTGACGCTGCCTCCATAGAGTATGCGCATCTCGGAAGCCGCCTTCGATCCCCAGATCTCTCCAATTGTTCTGCGAATCTCACCATGCATCTCGGCCGCCGTTTCCGGCGTCGCCGTTCGCCCCGTCCCGATCGCCCAGACCGGTTCGTAAGCGACAATGATAGGAGAAAGGTCAGACTCCGTCAATTGAGCCAGACCCTGCCGCACTTGTCTTCGGACGACATCTGCGGCCTTGCCACCATCGCGTTCCGCGAGCGTTTCTCCCACGCAGACAATAGGTTGCAGTCTTCCCGCAATTGCAGCACGGGTCTTTCGGTTTACTGTGTCGTCAGTCTCGCCGAAAAATTGCCGGCGTTCAGAATGCCCGATGATTGTGTGCGTGCAGCCGGCATCGAGCAGCATGGGAATGGAAACTTCACCCGTAAACGCGCCTTCATTTTCCCAGTACACATCCTGGGCAGAGACCGCCACGCGCGTCCCGGCAACAGCAATCGATGCGGCTGACAGAGCTGTGAAAGGCGCGGCGATCACGATCTCGCAATGCGATACGGATGAAACCAGCGGAAGAAACGCCGAGAAGAACGCTCGCGTCTCCGCGATTGTTTTGAACATCTTCCAATTGCCCGCGATGATCGGCCGCCGCCCGTTACCCATTCCTCAACCCTTCTCCGTCAACGCTTCAACACCCGGAAGTTTCTGCCCTGACAAAAACTCCAGCGATGCGCCGCCGCCTGTCGATATGTGCGTAATCTTCGATTCCATTCCGGATTGCGCAACCGCGGCGGCCGAATCGCCCCCACCCACGATGGAGAAGGCCTTCGAATCTGCCACGGCTCGGGCAATGCCAAACGTCCCCTGCGCGAACTTCGGATTCTCGAATACGCCCATTGGCCCGTTCCACACAATTGTACGGGCGCCCGCGAGAATGCTGCTGTAGTGCTTCACGGTCTCCGGACCAATGTCGAGACCCATAAGGTTCTCGGGCGTACGATCGATCGGCACAATTTGCGATTCACTTGCGTCCAGGCCCGCGGCGACCACGTGATCGACCGGCAATTCGAGGGCGACGCCTTTCGACGCCGCACGAGACAGCAGGTCCGCAGCGAGATCGATCTTATCGGCTTCGACGAGCGACTTGCCGGTTGCGATCTTCTTCGCCCGCAAAAACGTATACGCCATCGCACCACCGATAAGGATGTGCGTTGCGAGATTAAGAAAACTTTCAATCAATTCGATCTTGTCGGAAACTTTCGCGCCGCCCACGATCGCGACGTACGGCTTCTCCGCCTTCGTCAGCGCGTGCCCGAGCGCTTCCAGTTCCTTTTGCATGAGAAACCCGGATACCGCAGGCTGAGCGAAGGAGGCGATCCCCGCCGTCGACGCATGGGCGCGATGCGCAGCGCCGAAAGCGTCGTTGACGTAGACATCACAGAGAGCCGCCAGTTTTTTCGCAAAACCCGGTTCGTTCTTTTCCTCTTCGGCGTGAAATCTCAGGTTCTCGAGAAGCAGAACTTCACCGTCTTTCAGATTCTTTGCGAGCGCCTCCGCCTCCGGACCAACACAGTCGTTGGCGAACTGCACCGGCTTTCCCAGTAATTCCTGCAAGCGGACAGCGACAGGCTTGAGACTGTACTTTGCTTCGGGCGCCCCCTTGGGACGGCCCAGATGAGAGGCGAGAATTAGCCGCCCATTCCGATCCAGAACGTAACGCATGGACGGCAGTGCGGCCTCGATGCGCGTATCGTCGGTGATGACGCCATCGCGCAAAGGCACGTTGAAATCCACGCGCATAAAGACGCGGCGATGCGTCACATCGATGTCACTCAGGGAAAGTTTGCTCACTCTGTTTGCCGCCCGCTACTACCGGGACACGAGTTTGATGAGATCTGCCATGCGGCAACTGAATCCCCACTCGTTGTCGTACCAGGAAAACACCTTCACCATCTTGTCGCCCAGGCACTTGGTCAGTTGCGAGTCCACGATGGACGAATGCGGGTTATGGAGAAAGTCCACGGACACCAGCGGTTCATCGGAATATTGGAGAACCCCCTTCATAGGGCCGGAAGCCGCAGCTTTGAACGCTTCGTTCACCGAAGCATCTGTCACCGGCTTTGAAGTCGTTACTGTAAGGTCCACCAGGGAAACATCCGGAGTGGGCACGCGAATCGCAATGCCGTCCAGCTTCCCTTTGAGCGCGGGAAGAACAAGGCCAATCGCCTTTGCGGCGCCTGTGGAAGTCGGAATCATGGACAATGCCGCGGCCCGGGCTCGCCGCAGATCCGAATGGGGCAGATCGAGCAGTCTCTGGTCATTCGTATACGAATGCACCGTCGTCATCAAGCCGCCCTCGATACCAAACGTCTCGTGAAGCACTTTGGCAACGGGCGCAAGGCAGTTCGTGGTGCACGAAGCATTCGAGATCACATGATGCTTGGCCGGGTCATAGCTCTTGTCGTTGACGCCCATGCAGATCGTGATGTCCTCGTTCTTGGCAGGAGCGGAGATGATGACCTTTTTTACGGAGTCACGCAGGTGCTTCTTCGCGTCGACGGCATCCGTAAACAGGCCTGTCGATTCCACGACCAGATCGACGCCGAGAGACGGCCAGTCGATCTTCGCAGGATCCCTCTCCTTGAAGACTCGAATGGTTTGATCATCCACAGTGATGCCATCCGCCGTGGCGCTTACGTTGGCCTTGAGATTTCCAAGTACTGAATCGTGCTTCAGCAGGTAGGCGAGTGTTTTGGGATCCGTAATATCGTTTACGGCTACAACATCAATGTCGTTATCGTCGATCGTGACGCGAAACATATTTCGGCCGATGCGGCCAAATCCGTTAATGCCTACCTTGATTGCCATCTATTCTCCCTTTTGAAGACTGTAGCTAAGGACCCCACGTCTTGTGTGTGCCCCTAAGTCAGGGGCAATAACATACTCGACTACCCAAACGTTGGGAAATTTCCCTCACCCTGCCCTGGTTAGTCTCCTATGTTTGTTCCGCCTAGACGAACTTACCGGGGGGGAAGACTCAAATTTAACAGTATACTCACGCGGGAATGTATCTGGTCTACACCTTTCTTCTCTATATCGGACTGGTTTTGACCCTGCCCTGGTACGCGCTCAAATTCCGGAAGTACTCTCCAACGCTCAAGGACCGGCTGGGGTTCCTGAAAATTCCCACCCTACACCGCAGCGTTTGGGTCCACGCGGTGTCCGTAGGCGAAGTGAAGTCCGTGCGCAAGCTAGTCCAAAAACTGCGCTCCGCCCACGCCGATCAGCCCCTGGTTCTCTCGACAATTACTCCGGCCGGCCAGGAACTCGCAGCAAACACTCGTGACCTGGCGGATTACGTCTTTTATTTCCCGCTCGATCTCCCCGGCGCGATTCGTCGGACCCTGGATCGCGTCCAGCCCGAACTGGTGCTGATTGCTGAAACAGAGATTTGGCCGAATTTTCTTCGGGAATGCCGTCGCCGTGGAATTCGCGTCGTTATGGTGAATGGGAGAATCTCGGATCGATCCTTTCCCCGATACCGCATGGTCCGGCGCTGGCTCAAGCGAGTACTCAACGACTACACGCTAATGGGCATGCAGACTCAAACGGACCGCGAACGTATCGAGTCCATTGGCGCAGATGGAAGGAAAGTGGAAGTATTCGGCAATCTGAAATACGACGCTCTCGACGTGCAGCGCACACTTCCTCCAGACCTTTCCGCGACTCTCTCTTCTATGACACCGCTCTGGATCGCGGCGAGTACGATGCCCGGCGAAGACGAACTCATTCTTGATGCCTTCTCGGAACTGCGAAAGCGGCACCGCGATCTTACTTTGCTCATTGCGCCTCGCCATCCGGATCGGTTTGACGCGGTGGAACGCACGATCCGATCGCGAGGGTTCACCTGCACCCGAAGAACGCGGCTTGAGCGGGGAGCGGACGTCCTGCTGCTGGATTCTGTCGGAGAGCTTGCATTCACATTTCGCCACGCGAGCGTTGTTTTCGTCGGAGGTTCCCTGGTGCCCAGGGGAGGTCACAATATCCTCGAGCCCGCTGCGTTTTCGAATCCGATTGTCTTCGGCCCTTACATGGAAAACTTCAGAGATATCCGAGACCTCTTCATCGGAGCGCAGGCGGCTATCGAGGTTCGCAACGAAGCAGAGTTGGCGCCAGCCATAGATCGCCTATTGACAGATACGCAGCGCGCAGCCGAACTCGGTGCAAGAGCGCGACAGGTCGTTGAGGAAAACACGGGCGCCACCGAGCGTGTCCTGGCCTATCTGCAATGAGCGGGGCTTTCAGATTTCTCGTCGGCGCCCGTGACAGGCTGTATGAGACTGGCGTACTGCAAACGTATCGTCTCGATCGCCCGGTAATAAGCGTTGGCAACCTCACCGTTGGCGGCACTGGAAAGACACCTCTCGTAATTCTGCTGGCCGAGCGTTTCCGCGATGAAGGATTCCGTCCAGTGGTTTTGTCGCGCGGCTACAAGCGCAAGGGCGCAGGGACCGTCGTTGTCAGTTGCGGAAAAGGGCCGATGGTTCAATGGGACATTGCCGGCGACGAACCCTATCTGATTGCGAAACGCGCACGCGGCGTATCTGTAGTTGTCGGTGCTGACCGTTATGCTGCAGGCCGCATGGCGGAGGCCCAGGATCTGGGAAACCTTTTCATTCTCGACGACGGCTTTCAACACCGTCGCCTGTTCCGAAATGTAGATCTCGTGACGATCGATCCGGTCGAATGGATGGCGGGCGAACGGCTTTTCCCTTATGGGCGGTGGCGAGAACCCAAGGAAGCCCTCGAACGCGCCAACGCCGCCGTCGTCCAGGAATCCCGGTCTCCACTATCCGAACTTCCGATTCCAGCATTCGCCAGCCGCACCGTTCTCGACGGCATCTACAGAGATAACGAGCCGATTGAAGTCCAATCGCTCAAAAATCGATCGATTACGGCGTTTGCCGGAATCGCCAAACCTGACCGATTTTTCAATGCTCTCGAAAGCATGGGTATTCCGTTGGCCAGCCGCGTCCGATTTCGGGACCATCACAGTTACACGGAACGCGATCTCGAGACACTCCCCGGCGAGATCCAGATCACAACAGAGAAGGATGCAGTTCGTCTTGACGGCCTCAAGGCGGGCAACTTCTTGCACCTGCGCATTTCTGTTAACATTCTGGAATTCGATCGGCTTATGGAATTAATCCGCAGCCGGCTTCGTTAATGCCTTTGAAGAAAATCCTCATACGTGGTCCAAACTGGGTTGGCGATTCGGTGCTCGCGATCCCGGCAATGAAGGCCGTTCGCGCCCGATTTCCCGACAGCGAGATCACATTGCTCGTCCGCCCGTGGGTCGCCGGTGTTTTTAAGACTGCTCCATTTATCGACCATCTCTGGAGCGAACCTCGCCCCGCGGGCATCGGCGAATGGATGCGCATCACAAACAGCATTCGGAAAAAGCGTTTCGATCTCGCTCTTTTGTTTCCAAACTCCTTTGAGTCGGCCGTGATGATGTTTCTTGGGGGTATACCGCACCGCATTGGTTACGCGACGGATGGCCGAAGCTGGCTGCTGACGAAATCTCTGAAGCCTGCTTCCGGCAAACGCCATCAGGTCCACTACTATCTCGATCTCGCCGGCGCTCTCTCTGCTGAAGTCACGCAGCCGTCGATTTCCATCGAAGCAAACGATGAAGAAAAGGCGCAGGCAGCCAGGCTTCTCGCATCCGAAGGGATTGCACACGGACGCCGGTATCTCGTGTTGAATCCCGGCGCGGCCTACGGATCGGCTAAGCGATGGAACGAAGAAGGTTTTGCCGACGCCGGCGACACGCTTGCAACCGAAATGGATCTTGATGTCGCGATCGTTGGCTCTGAAAAAGAGCGATCAATCGGCGAAAGCATTCAAAAACGCATGCGTAGGCAGGTGGCGGTTCTCAGCGGAAGAACAAGCCTCGAAACGCTGATTGGCGTGATCTCGGGTTCATCCCTCGTGCTGACCAACGATTCGGGACCGATGCATGTTGCTGCCGCGCTAGGCATACCGACAGTCGCGATCTTTGGACCGACAGACGATGTTGTTACCGGACCATGGGGCCCGCGCGCGCGAGTGGTGAAAGAGCCGGTAGACTGCAGTCCTTGCATGCTCAGAGAATGCCCCATCGATCATCGCTGTATGACACGAGTTTCCGCCGATGCTGTGTGCCGTGCCGCAAGAGAGGTTCTGCATGCAGGATGATGTTGAACGGCCCGGCGCGATCTTCATCGATCGTGACGGCACGGTGTCTGAGGAAGTCGGATACATGTATCATGCCGGTCTTTTCCGGATGTACCCGTGGACTGGGGAAGCCATCCAGAAAATCAATGCAAGCGGCATGAAATCGGTCCTCATCACAAATCAATCCGGAGTCGATCGTGGCTATTTCACGGAGTCCACGGTGCAGGAAGTCCACCAGGTCCTTCAACAGGAATTGAAACAAAGGCAAGCTCACTTCGATGGGATTTACTTCTGTCCACACGGCCCTGAAAGGGAGTGCGAGTGTCGCAAGCCCAAGCCCGGACTGATTTTGCGCGCCGCACGCGATCTCGACATTGATCTCGCCAAATCCTTCATGGTCGGTGATCGCTACCTCGATGTTCGCGCCGCAGATGCCGCGGGCGTGCGATCGGTCCTGGTGCTCTGTGGCGACGGAGCTTCTGAAGTGGCCAGGTATGCGAGCCAGCCCGTTCCTCAGCCTGACTTTGTTGCTGATAACCTGCTGCATGCTGTTGACGCGATCTTGTCTGGACAGGTGAAATGAACCGATTCACGCAACTCGTTCGGGAGTTCCGAGGGAAGCGCGTCGCTGTACTGGGCGATTTCGTAGCCGATGTTTTCATTTATGGCGAAATCTCTCGTATCTCGCGCGAAGCGCCGGTTCTGGTTCTGAATCAGCGTGAGACTCAACTTGTTCCCGGCGGGGGCGCGAACGCCGTCTACAACCTCCATGCCCTCGGAGCAATCCCGCTGCCGATCGGCATCGTCGGAAAAGACGCCGAAGGCGAGCAGTTGATCGACTTTTTCCGAAAGCTGAAGATCGACACCCGCGGCATTCGCGTCGAAAAATCCTGGAAGACCCCTACGAAGACTCGCATCCTCGCGGGAGCCGTACACGCTCAACGCCAACAGATTGTACGGCTGGACTCGGGTGGCCCTGTTGGCCGCGTTCCCAGGCTGAGCGCGAAGCTGCCTGCGTGCGATGCCCTTCTGGTTTCGGACTATGGTTATGGCGCCATTAGCCCCGAACTCGTCAGTCGTATTCGTACCAACGGAATTCCCTCCACCATCGATTCACGTTTCTCGATCGATCGCTTCGCCCAGATGACTGCGGCGACGCCCAATGAACCTGAAGTGGAAGCAGTTCTCGGTGTTCACATTGGAAATGACGCCAGGAAACTCGAATGGGCGGGGCGAACGTTGCTCCGAAAACTGAAACATGAAGCGCTGATAATCACACGAGGAAAAGATGGAATGGCGGTATTTGAGCGCGGCAAAAAAACCGAGCACATCCCGATCTACGGTTCTGATGAAATCGCCGACGTGACGGGCGCCGGAGATACCGTGATTGCCGCTTTCACGCTCGCGCTTTCCGCCGGCGCGTCGTTCTCGGAGGCGGCTCGGCTCGCCAACTATGCGGGAGGAATCGTTGTGATGAAGTACGGCACGCGTCCGGTGTTTTACGCAGAGCTTCTTCGGGCGGTCGAGGAAGCTAAATCATGAAACGCCGGTCGCTTGAAGAACTTCCCGCGCTGGTTACCGGGAAAAAGGTCGTTCTCGCGAATGGATGCTTCGACATCCTTCACGTGGGTCACGTGCGATACCTCGAGGGCGCGCGCAATCTCGGCGATACGCTTGTGGTTGCCATCAACAGCGATCGATCCGTCAAGGCTCTCAAAGGTGAGAGCCGTCCGATTCTCAATGAGAACGAACGCGTGGCTCTTGTCTCGGCGCTCCGGTGTGTGGATCATGTTGTGGTATTCGATGAAGACGACGTAACGCGTGTACTGAATGTTTTGCGGCCTTCGATCCATGCGAAAGGAACCGACTACAGCGAGGCCACCGTGCCCGAGCGAGAACAGGTCCTTGCCTATGGTGGTCAGGTTCGAATTACCGGCGATCCGAAGGATCACTCCACGCGAGATGTGATTCGAAGAATTCTCGAAACATATGGAAATTAAACCCAACATCAACCGCATTCTTGTCGTGAAGTTCGGCTCGCTGGGCGACATCGTGCACTGCCTGCCTTCGGTGGCGCAGTTGCGTGCCGCCTACCCCAAGGCTGAAATCGACTGGCTCGTCGAGCGAAAGAATAAAGTCGCGATTGAGTTAGGCGGGGTTGACGTCCGTATTGTTCCGATTGATACACACCAATGGCGTCACAATCCCACAAGCATTGGGAACGCCAGGGAAATCGCAGAATTCGTCTGGGCCCTTCGCACGGATGGTTACGATTGTGCGATCGATTTTCAGGGGCTGATCAAGTCCGCATTCTTTGCTTATCTCTCCGGGGCAGCGCTTCGCATCGGGTGGGAAAGGGATTTCCTGAAGGAGTCGGTGAGCCGTTTCTTCTACACCGAAGTCGTAAAGCCGAAACGCATACACATCATCGATCAACAGATGGAATTGTTGAAGCCGCTCGGCATTGAGCCGGACTGGTATGCAGAAGTTGCACTGAAAGCGTCCTCTGTGGCGAGGAAGTCCGTTGAACACAAGCTCAAAGGGCTGGTGGACTACGTGCTGATCAATCCCGGTGGAAACTGGACAACCAAGGTGTGGCACGCCGCGCGCTACGGCGAACTCGCCGGACGGTTGATGAAGGATGGTTTGCCGGTAGCTGTGACGTGGGGACCCGGAGAAGAAGGTATGGTCCGGGAACTGGTGAACGCTGCAGGCAACGGTATTCGGCAGATTCCAACGAACCTTGAGGAGCTCGTAGCGTTGTGTGAAAAGGCGCGTCTGTTTGTCGGCGGCGACACCGGCCCTATGCATTTCGCGGCGGCCGCAGGGACGCCTGTGGTTTCGATTTTCGGGCCGACGAGCAGTGACCGAAATGGACCGTTCCGTCGAGAGGATGTTGTGGTTGAGCGCCGTCTGGCGTGCCGGCCGTGTTACGAACGCGACAAGTGCCCGCTGGAACACTGGGAATGCATGGAGCAGATCACGGTGGATCATGTGTATGAGGCATGCAAAAAGCGGCTGTCGATGGGAGTGCGGGCGTGAGTGCCTATCGCCCCTGGCCAGGAGGGGTGGCTGCCAAATTCCAAAATTTCTGTCGATTTGATCCACCGCCCCGTCCGCTCCATCAAACGAAGCTTCGCGATGTTTTTTTGATGTCGCGTCCACCCCTCCTGGTCCAGGAGGGGCGAGAGACATGATCCAACGATTCCGCGTTCCATTGGGTTTTGCGATTGCGGCTGCGGTCCTCTACCTGGCCCGACCGACGGGCACCCTGATCCTCATCGGGTTTCCCATCGCTCTCTGCGGCGGAATCCTGCGCGCTCTCGCCGCCGGCGTCATTCGCAAAGACGCGGCCCTGACTACCTCCGGACCTTATGCCTGGACCCGTAACCCGCTGTACCTTGGGAGTTTCCTACTCGGCCTTGGCTTCGCCGTCATGAGTGGGAGTTGGATTGCGGCCGCGTTGATCATCCTGCCCTCTTTCGTGGTTTACCCCAACGTCATCCGGAACGAAGAAGCTCATCTCTCGCGGCTCTTTCCCGATCAATTCCGCGAGTACTCGGCAAGAGTCCCGAGGTTTTTCCCGCGTTTTCGCCCGATCTCGAGGGCATTCTCGATGAAGCAGTATCTTGCAAACCGCGAATACCAGACAGCCCTGGGTTTTTCGGTGATGCTGGCTATCTTCATCGTTAAATGGCGGTTGATTTAGCAGGCATCGGCACCTATACTCTGATCCGTGCGTGTTTTCGAGTGGGCGTTCCGGCCCACTTTTTTATTGGTATGGGAAAGGCTTTCGATAGGGATCGAGTCCGTCTACTGGCTCAGCAGGTTATTGAAGGCCAGGGATATGAGCTTGTAGAGTTCGAGCTCAAAGGCGGCGGGAAGCATTCGATTCTCAGGGTTTTCATTGATAAGCCGGACGGAATTACGCACAAGGACTGCGAGTTAGTCAGCGAACAGTTAGGAACGGTTCTCGATGTAGAAGATCTGATTCCCTTTTCGTATACGTTGGAAGTCTCTTCACCGGGTCTGGATCGCAAGCTGGTCAAGGATTCTGACTACACTCGCTTTGAAGGAAAGCTGGCGAAAGTTCAGACGCGGATCCCGCT
>Ga0105248_10000465_pt1 | contig 46197 bp, 51 predicted proteins | sample KBSS34metaG_FD_81524 | JGI IMG/M metagenome (GOLD analysis project Ga0105248, IMG submission 81524) | Switchgrass rhizosphere microbial communities from Kellogg Biological Station, Michigan, USA - KBS S3-4 metaG | ecosystem: Host-associated > Plants > Roots > Rhizosphere > Soil | place...
CGCCGCGGCCACCGCGGTCGCGGGAAGCAGCGGTTCCAACGGTTGGCCGGTCAACGCGCGGCGCGGGCCCAACTCCTTGGCCAACGCCAACCGCCGCCCCGCCTCGCCAGCGCTGATGCGCCACCGGACCGACAGCACCTTCTTCCAGGACCGCTCGCCCATCTCCCGCGCTGTGCTCACCGCCTGCAACTGAGCCAACAACCGATGCGACAACGTGGGCAACCGGCAACCCAGGGTTTCCAGCGCGTCGCTGAACTCCACAGACTCGGCCTTGGACAACGTGTCGAAGTCACAGGCGACCAGCGCGTCGTGCGCGGCGAGCAACGCCGAAAGCGCTTCTCGCACGGCCGTCCCAGACATGACTCGAACATACGTACGACCACCGACAAAACGGTGTCGGTCCAGCAAAAGTGTGAAACCTGAAACGAAAGTGACACAAGAGAATTCAGACTGTGGCGGATGACGCCCAGTCAGCCCGTCGGCGGATTGACCAACCAGAGGTTGTCCTCACGCAGACTTCGGCTGCGCCAACCATCGGGAGTGCGAACCATCTCGTGGTGGTAGTAACCACCGCAGGTACTGAGTTCCGACATTCCAGGCAACTGCATTGAGTTGTAGAACATGGCAAGCACGCGCGCGGTGTCGTCGGTGGACTCGAGGATCTCGACGCTGGTGATGTAGTGCATGCTCTACGGGATGAGGGCGAATCCTTCGCGCAACATGTTGGCCACCTCTTCGGGCGACCTGAAGATGGGCGTAGCCGACGAGTAGTCGATGACCGCGTCCTCGGTGAAGACCGACTTGTACAGCTCCCAGTTCTTGGTGTCGACCGCGCGGGCATAACGGTAGAGCAGCGCAGTGATTTCGTCGACGTCGCTCATTCCGGCATCCCGATGGTCTTGCCCTCCAAGTACTCTCGGTAACCCTCGTCGCCGTTTCGCCTGCCTAGACCACTTTGCTTGGTACCGCCGAACGGGCTGGTGATGCCGAAGTGGCTCTTGCCATTGATGGTGACGTTGCCGGTGCGCATCCTTGTCGCGACCGCAAAGGCCCGATCGACGTCGCCACCCGACACCTCGCCGGACAGGCCGTAGATGGAGTTGTTGGCGATCGCCACGGCCTCGTCGTCGGTGTCGTACGGGGTCACCGACAGAACGGGGCCGAAGATCTCCTCCTGTGCGACTCGGGAATCGGGGTCGACGTCGGCCAGCAGCGTCGGCGAGACGTAGTAGCCGACCCGTAGATTCTCCGGGATGCCGCCCCCGGTTACCAGTCGCGCGCCGGAGTCGATACCGCTCTTGATGAGGCCGAGCACCTTCTGGCGCTGCGTCTCGCTGATCTGCGGACCCTGCATGTTGCCTGGTGTCCACGGGTCGCCGATTGGAAAGCCCGCCATCATCGTCTTGAGGATCTCGATGCCCTCGTCATAGCGGCTGCGCGGCAACAGGATTCGGCTGGGCAAGATACAGGACTGGCCCGACATCACGCACGCCATCATCGCCGCCATCGGCAGCGCGGAATTGAAGTCGGCATCGTCGAGCACAATGTGGGCGGACTTGCCGCCGAGCTCCAGCAGCGTCTTCTTCACGGTCGCGGCGCCTGCGGCCAGGATTGACCGGCCGGTCGCGGTCGACCCGGTGAAGGTGATCATGTCGACGCGCGGGTCGGCGCTCAACGCGGCGCCGACCTCGTTGGCGTTGGACACCACCACGTTGAACACACCGGGCGGGATGTCGGTCTCCTCGGCGACGATGCGGCCGTATTCGCTGCCCGACCAAGGGGTCAGCTGAGCGGGCTTCAGCACCACGGTGTTACCGGCCATCAGTGCTGGCACCGTCTCGGCCACGTTGAGGTAGAACGGAACGTTCCACGGCGTAATCGCCCCGACCACTCCGATCGGCTCGTAGTGGATCTTGCGGCGGGCGGGTCCGAGTTGCGTCGGATGCACTCCGGTGTCGACCAGGTACTCGAACGCCTTGCCGTGCTCAGCCCAGTGCTTGACTTCTTCGATCGGACTCTCGATCTGACTGCCCGACACCGTGATCGGGCAGCCGACCTCGGTGATCAGGACCCGCCGTAGCCGTTCCTTGTTGCGCTCGAATGCCTCGTACAGCTGAGTCAGGCAGTGGTACCTAAAGTCCAAATCGCGCGACCAGTCCGTCTCGTCGAAAGCGCGTCGCGCCGCCCCGACCGCGCGCTCCATGTCGGCCACGGTGCCGTCGGTTGCTTGACCCGCCACCTGTTCACTGGCCGGGTGGATGACCTCGAACTTGGCACCGCTGCTCGTGTGTTGTAGTTCACCGTCGATCAGCATCCGCTCGTCGCCGGCCAACACCCCTGTATCGCTCTGCACGCTCGCCATATGCCTAGCTTTACAAAGTATCGACTGAGTGTCATGGTCTTGCGTCGATCGGCTTTGCGAATTCGCCTTGGGGTGCGGAACCCCTTGGCGCTGTTGCGAGCTCGTTCGTTTTGCCAGTGCTGCGATAGCAAATGTGAAACGATGGCCATCGCGTTGTTACCTATGGAACGGACCGCGTCGAAGGGCAGCAAAGATGAGTGGTGACATGGCCTCTGGACTTTGGACAATCGCGAAACCCCTAGCAGGTGCGGTATTCATCGCATTGACGGCTATTAGTTCTGCCGTTGCGGCCAACGCAGATCCCGGCATGCCCACCGGCCCGAATGATCCACGATGCCAGCAGTATCCCTGGGATGCCGTTTGTCAGGGCGGCCCGTATGCGGCGCCCTCGCTGTCGCCGCCGTCGGATGTCCCCCCGCCACCTCCGCCGCCCCCTCCGCCGCCGCCTCCGGGTCCGCCGACCGGCCCGCTGGATCCCGCGTGCATGCAGAATCCTGCTGATGCCGCGTGCGTAGGGAGTCCATATCTTCCGCCTCCGCCGCCGCCTCCGCCGCCGGTTTCACCGCCGCCGCTCGACCCTGGCGCGGACTTCGACACCTACACGCTCGGACCGCACATCGACGACATGCCGCCCATCGACGACACGCCGCACATTCCGGTCATGCCGCACATCGACTCGATGCCGCACATCGATTCGATGCCCCACATTTCCACTGGCATGGGCATGCCCGGTCACATCTGAGTTACTCGGGCGGTTTGATTCCCGCCGCGTGCCGGAGTTGGGCGAGGAATTGGTTGCCGTCGTCGCTGCGCACGATGTAGTGCGACACCGCCACGCGGATGACGGTAGCCGCCTTGACCTGGCGGTTGGTGCCAGTCAGTAGGCGTTCCAGCGCCGTCCGCATCACGGGAATCACGATGGCCAGCTGGGAGATCACGACCTCGGGTTCGATGTCGATCAGCCGCACTCCCGAGTAGGACTGCTGGTAGGCGACGATGAATTGCAGTGCGGCTTCGAGTCTCTCGTTGCCGCGGAGGCCGGCCGTCGCCTTGCTGATCCCGGAGTCGAACATCTCGCGCTCGTAGACACCGAAGGCCTCGAGGAGTTCCTCCTTGGAGGCGAACCAGCGGTAGAGCGTCGGTCGCGACACGCCTGCTTGAATCGCGACCTCGGACAGGCTGAGCTTGGTCTGGCCGCTTCGGGCCAGTACCTCCATGGTCGCGGCGAGCAGACGGCGGCGAGTCGAGGTGTCGTCACCGAACTCGCTGGTGTCGTTCACTGCGGTCATGGCTTCGTTCACCTCCAAGGGGATGGTAGATGCTGGCGTGGGTATCGCGGCGCATCCTCTGGTGAGCGCGCCCGATTAGTTTACAGATGCAGCGGTGAATGTAATCGAGACAGGAGATTTGCCGTGAGCGGTCCACTGGCTGGGGTCAAGGTCGTCGAAATCGGCGTGTGGGTGGCGGCACCTGCGACGGGCGGGATCCTCGCGGACTGGGGTGCCGACGTCGTCAAGGTCGAGCCTCCAGCGGGCGACCCTGCGCGCATGTTCGGCCGGATGTTGGGGCTCGATCCCTCGACGAGTCCGCCGTTCGATATGGACAACCGCTCCAAGCGCAGCGTGGTGCTCGATCTCGCAGACGACGAAGGGCGTCGACGCGCGCTCGACCTATTGGACACGGCGGACGTCTTCGTGACCAACGTGCGGCCTGCCGCGCTCGAGCGGCTCGGTCTCGACGTCGATTCCTTGACGGCCCGAAACCCTCGCCTCGTTTACGGTCTGATCACCGGCTACGGGATCTCGGGGCCCGACGCAGACCGGGCGGCTTACGACGTCGCGGCATTCTGGGCGCGCGCGGGGCTGGCGCATCTGCTGACCCGACCCGGCGACGTTCCGCCGTTCCAGCGTGGGGGCATGGGAGATCACTCGGTCGGCATGAGTCTCGCCGCAGGCATCTGCGCGGCACTCGTCGCGCGCGCCCGTACGGGAGAGGGCCAACTCGTCAGCACCTCGTTGTATCGCCAGGGCGCCTATACGGTGAGCTTCGACCTGAACACGTTTCTGCTTGCCGGCCGCAACATCGCAGTCGGACAACGGGATTCGATGGGCAACCCGTGCATGAACAACTACGCCGCTTCGGACGGGCGACGGTTTTGGATCGTCGGCCTGGAAATCGAACGGCACTGGCCGCCGTTGTGCCGCGCGGTCGGTAGGCCCGAGTGGCTGACCGATCCTCGCTTCGATAGCCCGCTGGGGCGCTACACCAACGCGACGACGCTCATCGCGGAGTTGGACGCGATCTTCGTGACGAAGCCGCTCGACGAATGGGCGGCGGTCTTCGACGGCGAACCCGACTTCTTTTGGTCGCCGGTCAACTCGCTGGAGGACGTGGTGGCCGACGACCAGTTCCACGCGGCGGGCGGTGTGGTCTACGTACCGGATGGTCCGCACGGAACCGTAGGCGGTCCGATGGTCGCGACGCCGGTCGACTTCTCGGGCACTCCGTGGGCGCCACGTTCACCTGCCCCGGCACTGGGCGAGCATACCGACGAGGTGTTGACCGAGCTGGCCGGGCGCGGTTAGGGCTCCGACGGCCGGGGCTTGAGGCCGGCGGCGTGCCGCAACTGCGCGAGGAAGTCGCTGGCGTCGTCGCTGCGTACCAGGTAGTGCGAAACCGCGACTCGAACGACGGTGGCAGCGCGTTCCCTGCGATCGGGACCGGAGATCATCGTCTCCAAGCGCTGGCGCATCAGGGGGAGTACCTGCGCCATCCGTCGTATGACGTGGTGAGGTTCGATGTCGACCATCCGCAGTCCGGGATACGACTGCTGGTACTCGACGATGATTCGCAGCGTCGCCTCCAGCTGATCCGTCGGCGCCAGTCCGCCGGATGCCTTCGCCACGGCACGCTCGTAGAACTGGCGCTCCCACACCACGAACGCGTCGAGGAGTTCGCGCTTCGACGAGAACCATCGATACAAGGTGGGCCGCGAGACGCCTGCCTGGTTGGCGACCTCGGACAGGCTGAGCTTGGTCATGCCGTTGCGCCCGAGAACCTCCGCCGTCGCAGCGAGTATCCGGTCGCGGGTGGAGTTGTCAGCCTCAACCGTGGCGGACTCGGCGCGCTCGGCAGCCCCGCGCACTCCAGTCATCGTCCTAGCTTTACAAATTATCGGCAAAGTGTCACGCTATTTCGGCACTCTGCCCGGTGACGATGGAGGTTCTGTGACGATCGCGAGCTCGCCACCCGTGCGTGAGTACAGCCCCATCGACATCACGTCGGATCACTTCTGGGACCAGACGTTCGACGAACGTGACAAGACGTTTGCCCAGCTCCGTGCGACCGAGGGGCTGTCGTGGCAACGGCCTCTTCCTTCGTTGTTCGGCATGGAGGAGCCGGGCTTCTGGGCGGTTACCAGGCGAGCGGACATCGCACACATCAGTACGCATCCGGAGCTGTTCACCTCTGCGCAGGGCGTGGCGCTCAGCCCGATGCCCGCCGAGATTCAGCGCTTCGCGTCCTTCTTCCTCACGATGGACCCGCCCCAGCACACGACCTACCGGCGATTGATCAGCTCGGCCTTCACTCCGCGAAACGTCAAGCGCATCGACGAACAGATTCACGCCACTGCGGTCAGGGTCGTCGATGATCTGGTCGGCGCTGGTGAAGTCGACTTCGTCTCCGCATGTTCGGCGCGGTTGCCGATGCTGACCATCATGGACATGCTCGGTGTGCCGACGACCGATCAGCCCGCCGTCGCGTACGCCGCCGAAAAACTCTTCGGCATGAGCGACGACGAGTACGCCACCGCCGACGAGCGGGCGAACGATCCGGTCGCCCAGATCATGCTGTTGAACAACACCGGCGTCGAGTTGGCGAAGTTCCGACGCACGAACCCGGGCGACGATCTGATGACCAGCATGGTCAACGCCGAGGTCGATGGGCATCGGCTCACCGACGAGGAGATCGGCTCGTTCCTGATCCTGCTGGCCTCCGCAGGCAACGACACCACCAAGCAGGCCACGTCCCACGCGATGATGGCGTTGGTCGCCAACCCGGAGCAGCGTGAGTGGCTGATGGCGGACTTCGAGAACCGGATCGGTTTGGCGACTGAGGAATTCGTCCGTTGGGCGTCGCCGGTCGTTCAGTTCGCGCGATTCGCCGTCGAGGACACCGAGGTCGGCGGGCAACAGGTCAAAGCCGGCGACAAGCTCGCGCTGTTCTACTGTTCCGCCAATCGAGACGAGAGCGTTTTCGACGCGCCGCACACCTTCGACCTCAGCCGTTCACCAAACCCGCACCTCGGCTTTGGCGGCGGTGGGCCGCACTTCTGCCTTGGCAACCAGCTGACCAAGAGTGAGTTGCGAAACCTGTTCCGCGAGTTGCTTACTCGGCTCAAGCGTATCGAGTTCGGCGAGCCGGACCTATTGCATAGCAACTTCGTTCATGGAGTCAAGCGGCTCCCGGCAGTCATCGAGTGAGCGGTATGGAGGAGGGGAGCCAACGTGAAGGTTGACGTCGACCTCGCGAAGTGCACTGGACACGGCATCTGCGAGTCGATCGCCGAGGACGTTTTCGAGGTCCAGGACGACGGCAGCGTCGAGATCAACGACGATGCAGCGGCTGCGTCCGACCGCGCCTTGATGCAGCAGGCCGTGACGCAGTGCCCCGCGGCGGCACTTCGCCTGCAGGACTGAGAATCTCGCGCTAACGCCCTGGCATCGGACGAACGAGCACCGACTGCTGACTGCCGCCAACCGGGCCCTTCTCGTCGAACAGCGTGCCGTAGGTCGTGGCGATGCCGTCCGGGCCGTAACTGGTTTCCGCGCGGATGCCGGTCCACTCGCCCTCGGGGATGCGGTGCACGTGCACGACGAGGTCGGTGTTCATGAACGTCCACTTGCGGATGTCCAGTTTGGTACCGATGCCGTTGGCGGAGTCTGCGACTGCGAACAGACGCTCCAGCGGTGTCATGGTCTCGCCCTTGACCAGGTCCACCGTCGGCTTGAGCCATGACTCACCGGGGCCGTCGGACATCGGTCGCGTCAGCCACCGCCAGTCAAGGCTGTGGACGTAGTTGGGGTCCCAGTCCTTCTCCATGTTCCGGTTCTTGGCCTCGGCCAGCGGACGCAACGGCTGCGCTGGTTGGTGGACGAGCGCGGTGGTGTCGAGAGTGGCAATGCGCCAACCGCTCGCCCGTGCGACCGTGCGGGGCTCGCCGTCCTTTCCTGGTGCGAGCATCTCGGATGTCACCAACTCGATCTGCCTGCCGGGCCGGTCCAATCGGCTGCGCACCCATAGGTCGCCTGCAGCGGGAACCCCGCCGAGCAGGTCGATCATTACGCGGCTTAGCCGGGTTTCGTCGCGCCGTGCGCATCGCTCCAGCGCGCGGACCAACAGCGATGACACCGGAGCGCCGTGTTGGATCGCCGCGGTCCAGGTGCTCCTGACCATGTCGGTCGCCGCGAACCTCTCGCCGATGGGGTCGTCGGCGTCGATCAGTTCGTAATAGGAGTCGGACATCTAGACCTCTTCGTCGGAGCTAATGGTCATCAGGGAAAGCCGGCGCCTGGCACGTCGACGATTACGGCGTCGACGCTGGAGAACTTGGTACCGACGAGCCGCTCGGGATAGGCCTCGGTGCTCGAGAGCAGGAACAACGTCCGCCGCTCTGGGCCGCCAAGCGTGCATGCGATCGCGATCCGATCGCCCATCTCGATCCGGTCGGTGACGGCACCACCGGCGGTGATGCGCTGGAACTGATGGGCCAGCGTCATCGACGCCCAGACCGCTCCTTCGGCATCGAGGGTGATGCCGTCGGGCGGCCCGTCTAGACCTTCGGCGAACACGCGTCGATCCGAGAGTTCGCCCGAGGGGTCGATCGTGAACTCCGTCAACCGACGTCCCGTCGACTCGGCCACGATCAGCGTGCCTTCCGGCGTGATCACCATGCCGTTCGGGAAGTCGAGACCGGCTGCGACGACTGCCATTGAGCCGTCGAGGTCGATTCGAACCACCACGCCGTCGCCGCGTGCCTGCGATCCCACGAACGCGCGGCCCGCCTGGTCGACGACCATGTCGCCGAGGTTCGCAGGCGCGATCGCGCTCAGGTCCGCGATGCTCGCGACGACGTCACCGTCGTAGCTCAACACCTGACGGTCCTCCGTCGAGACGATCAGCAGAGTGCCGTCGGGCCGGAAGCCCAGCCCCGAAGGTGCGCGACCGGGCAAGTGAAGCTTGGTCATCGAACCGGCGAGGTCGACGGTGTGGACCGCCTCGCCCAACATGTCGGAGAACCACAACAGGCCCTCGAACCAGCGTGGGCCTTCCCCGAAACAAAACCCCTTGGCAAGCGGAGCCGGAATCATCGCGCAGCTTCGCGACGCCCGGGTACTTTACAAAACACGCGGTAAGTGTCACGTGAGTGGGACGCAGTGTCAACCACCTGAGATGACGCGGATCGCCGGCCCTATGGTGACATCCATGAGCACCGCTGCTGATTCAGACAGGGTGGCCGACCTCGCGAAGCAGGTGGTCGCCGATCACGACCCGAAGGCAGTGCCGATCCCGGAGTTCCTCGGAGCCAGTTTCGACGCGGGTCTTTCGTGGGTCCACTTTCCCGTCGGCATGGGTGGTCTCGGCGTATCCCGCGGACTCCAGGCCGTTGCCGACCGGATCCTGCAGGGCGCAGGCGGCCCGGTGCCTCTGGGCCTGAACCCGATGGGGTACGGGATGGCTGCGCCGACGATCCGCGAGCATGCGCAGACCGACGACGTCAAGCAAGCCTGGCTGCGACCGCTCGCGACCACCGAAGACATTTGGTGCCAGCTATTCTCGGAGCCGGGCGCGGGCTCTGATTTGGCGGGTCTTGCGACCTCGGCGGTGCGCGACGGCGACGATTGGGTGATCAACGGGCAGAAGGTCTGGACGAGCCTGGCGCACCGAGCACGATGGGGACTCCTGTTGGCGCGCACGAACCCCGACGTCGCCAAGCACAAGGGCCTGACGTACTTCGTCATCGACATGCACGGGCCAGGCGTCGAGACGCGGCCGCTTCGTCAGCTCACCGGTGCCGCGGAGTTCAACGAGGTGTACTTCACCGACGCGCGGATCCCCGACGTGCACCGGCTTGGTGACGTCGGCAACGGCTGGGCCGTCGCGATGACGACCCTGATGAACGAGCGCAGTGCGCTTGGCGGCAGCGGCAGCCGACGCGGTGCGGGAACGATCTCCGAAGCGGTGTCCCTGTGGGCGTCGCGCCCCGATCTGCAGACGCCCGTGCTGCGCGACCGGCTCACCCAATTGTGGTTGAAATCGGAGGCGCAGCGGCTCACCTCCGAGCGGTCCCGCGCGACCGCCACTGTCGGCGGCCCAGGTCCTGAAGGGTCGATCGGCAAGCTGGTCGGCGCCGAACTCAACCAGCAGATCTACCAGTTCTGCATGGATTTGCTTGGGCCAGAAGGGATTCTGTACCAGCGCTATTCCAAACCTGGGGAACAACGTGGCGAGGACGACTGGCGAGGTCCAATTCAGCAGCGGTTCCTACGAAGCCGCGCCAACACGATCGAAGGCGGCACGTCGGACGTGATGCGCAACATCCTCGGAGAGCGGGTCCTTGGCCTGCCCGGTGACTTGCGTGCCGATGCAGGCATGCCGTGGAAGGAGATTCCTCGTGGCTGAGGAGCTTGCGGATCAGCCGGTCAACTCGGCTGATACGGGTACGACGTTCGCGTTCACCGAGGAGCAGGCGGACCTGCGCAAGACGGTTCGCAAGTTCTGCGCCGACAACTTCGACGAGCAGACCGTGCGCACGCTGATGGAGTCCGACCCGACCTTCGATCCGAAGGTCTGGGCGCGACTCGGTGGCGAACTCGGCGTGCTCGGGCTTTCGGTTCCCGAGGCCGACGGCGGCGTCGGCGGCACTCTGGTCGATCAAGCCGTCGCAGTCGAGGAGCTCGGAGCGGCGCTCGCCTGCGGGCCGCTCGTCGGTACCGTCTATCTGGCGATCCCGGCACTCGTCGCGGCCGAGGCCGGGCCCGTGCGCGACGGGTTGCTCGGTGAGTTGGTCGAGGGGCGACGGACCGCGGCCTTCGCCGTCGCCGACCAAGCGGGGGCCTTCGACCCGGATGCGGTCACCGTCACCGCGACCGCATCCGATGACGGATACACCGTCAGTGGCACGGCAGAGCGCGTTGTCGACGGTGTCGTGGCCGACGAGGTACTCGTCGCGGCCAAGGGACCCGACGGTGTCGGGCTCTATGCCATCGATGCCACGTCGACCGGGGTCGACCGCACGGCCTTGGCGACCATCGATCTGACGCGGCCGATGGCGACGGTGCAGTTCTCCGACGCACCGGCGAGGCTCGTCGCGGGACCGGATGAGGCACGGCGAGTCATTACCCATGCGCTGCAAGTGGGTTCGGCGCTTCTTGCGGTCGAACAGGTCGGCGCCGCGCAGCACATGTTGGACGTGTCGGTCGACTACGCGAAAACACGCTTGCAGTTTGGCAGGCAGATCGGGTCGTTCCAGGCGGTCAAGCATCGCCTGGCCGACATGCTCGTCGACCTAGAGCATGCCCGGTCGACCGCGTATCACGCCGTGTGGGCGTTGGCCGACGGCTCGGACGATCCGGCGTTGGCGGCGAGCATCGCGCAGGCAACGTGTTCGGCTGCCTTCAGCAGGATCTCTGCGGACGCCATCCAGACGCACGGCGGCATCGGGTTCACCTGGGAACATCAGGCGCACTTGTACTTCAAGCGTGCGACTGCGGACGCTGTGCTCCTCGGCAACGCCGAACAGCACAGGGCGAGGGTCGCCGAATTGGTACTGGACACGGCCGACGGGGACAGGCCGCCCAAGGTGGCCGTCGGGTCTTAGCGTTGGCTGCGGTTTGTGCACGCTAGCCCGCGGTTCGCGCGGGTAAAGGTGCACGAATCGCGGGGTTTACATTGTGGCGGAGCGCAATTCGACGTAGGACCGCTCGATGGCCTCGGCCAGACGATCGATGTCGGGCAGTGCCAGCGGGTCGGTGCACAGTCCGATCCCGATGTTTCCCGTGCAGGAGATCGCCGAGATGCGCAGCGCGTGATGCATGGCGGGTTCCGACGAGGAGAAGAGATTCACCACGCTGCGTCCCGCAACGCTCACTCCCTCCGAGGGGCCTGGGACGTTGGAGATCGAGACGCTGAACTCACGCGCACTGCCTGCGAGTCGTTGCACGGCTGCGCCGACACTCTTCACCCTGCCGATGGCGTGGAAGAGGTCGTACAGCTCGCCGGCATCGTCGAGGCGCTTGCGCTCGCTGGTCTCTGCCGATATCCGATCCAGCCGAACGAGCGGATCAGCCTCCGCCAGAGGCAGATCCACGTTCATGAAGGAGTCTCGGTTGCCCAGGTTTGCCGACGCCTCGTCGCGGTGGTGCAGGCTGACCGGAATCTGGGCACGCAAATGTCGTACCACGCCGTCGTGCCCTGCCAACCAGTCCCGCAGGCCGCCCGCGATGATCGCGAGCAGAACGTCGTTGACCGTTGCGCGCCGCGGTCGCGATGTGCCGATTGCCTTCATCTCGTCCAACCGCGCGACCGTGAACGCGAGCTGGCGCGACGCAGTGATCGGACGGTCGAATGGCGACGCCGATCCGCGGTGGCCGAGCTCACGAACCGCGGCCCCCGGCATGCGCAGGACCTCGACGAGCCCGCGGGGTTCCGCGTTCGCCGGGTGCATGGGCTTTGCCGCGGCATCGTCGTGGACGTCCCAGAGGACCGAGTGAAGGAACTTGACGGCGGCGATGCCGTCGGCCATCGCGTGATGTATGCGCACAGCGATCGCTTCACGCCCGTCGTCGAGTGGCCCGATGACGTCGAACGTCCATAACGGGCGTGCGCGATCCAGGTGCTCGCCCATCAAGGAGCTGACGGCTTGCCAGAGATCGTTGCGCGACCGGCAGTCGGTGGCGACATGGCGACGTACGTGGTTGCGGATGTCGAAGTCGGTTGCCTGCACCCAACGGGGTTCGGGGCCCGAGGTATCGACCCGCTGGGTGGCGCGTGGTTGGCTCGGAAGCCGCTGCGCAACGGCATGTCTCAGGGCGTCGAGGTCGAGGGGAGAGGCGCCCGGCGCTATGAGGTTCAACTTCAGTGTGTGCCCGGTGATGACCGCCGATTCGACCCCGAGGATGCGCGCGTCGTCGGGCGATAGCGGTTCCGAGTTGTCCTCTGGGGTCACGCCTCGAGTGTAGGAGCTGCGGGGACGCGCCGAGGCTTTACAAAACTCGGCAAAAGTGTCACGCTCGCACAGTTATGACGAAAGACCACCCCCGTGCACCCCGTGCGCACCTGTACCTCCACGAGACGATCGGGTTGGGCTCTGGGAGCAGTGAAGCGTTCACACGAACTTTCGAGAGCGTCTATCACCCCATGATGGCCGAGCTCGGTGCCCGGCTGTTCGCGATCTGGGAGTCGACGATCTACAACGGCCACTGGCCTCAGGTGACGATCATCTGGGAACTCGACGGTTACCCCGACTATGCGCGCATCGGCCGGGCCCAGGGCAGCGGAGGCAGCCACGGTGCTGCCGCAGCGGAATGGTCGGCGTTCCTGGCGGGGACCGGCGCCTCTGGTGAGGGCCGCATCATGTACCCCGGCGCGAAGAACAGAACGCTTGCGGAGCTGACGGACAGTGGCTTCAAGGCGGCCCTCGTCATCCAGGAGATCATGGAGACCAAGCCTGGGCGTCAGGCCGATTACATCCGCGAACTCGAACGGCTTTACGTGCCGTGGTCGGAGCGAACGGGCAAGCTGTGGCTGGGTTCCTTCATCACGACGTTCAGGTTCAACGAGGTCATCCACTACTGGGCGCTCGAGGGCGAATGGGACTGCTTCGCAGAGCATTACCCGTCGTTCAAGGGCACCCCTCCCGCGGAGCTCACCACGTGGATGGCCGTCGCACCCGCGCTGCGCGACGGCTGGGAGGATTCGATACTGCAGGCCCTGACCCCCTCTCCGCTGCTGTGAACGCGTTCTCTTACGACCCTTTCGACCCAGCCGTCATGGCCGATCCGTTGCCGTTCTATCGGGTACTGCGCAACGAGCATCCGGTGTATTACGTCCCGAAGTGGGATACGTACGCGCTGTCCCGATTCGAGGACATCTGGCGGGTGCTCGAGATCAACGACGGAACGTTCGTCGCGTCGGAGGGGACGTTGCCTGCGGCCACGGTGCTCGCGCATCACAACACCGGGCCGGTTCCCGATCCGCCGTTGCACCCCATGCCCTTTCACGCGAACTTCGACGCGCCGATCTATGACTCCGTGCGGCGGTCACACTCGGCGCCGCTGCGGCCAAGGGGAGTGTCTGGACTGGCGGACCGGATTCGCGAGCTGGCAAACGAGCGCCTCGACGAGCTACTCGCCCGAGGCGGCTTCGACCTGACCCAGGACTACGGCGGTATCGTCGCCGCGTCGGTGGTGTGCCAATTGGTCGGGCTACCAGTGGATCTCGCGGCTGACGTGCTGGCGACGGTGAACGGTGGCAGCCTCGCCAAGCCGGGAGACGGCGTCGACGTCGCCAACGCCCGGCCGGGCTACCTCGAATACCTGATACCCGTCGTCGAGCGCAGACGTGCAGAAGGAGCCGACGGCACGCAGCCCATCGTCGACGGCCTGATCGGCTATCGCCTGCCCGACGGCTCGGCATTCAGCGACGTCGAGGTCGCCACTCAAATGCTCGGCGTGTTCATCGGCGGGACGGAGACGGTGCCGAAGATCGTCGCGCACGGACTGTGGGAGCTCAGCAAGCGTCCAGACCAATTGGCAGCCGTCCGCTCTGATCTCATCGCGAACGTGCCGGTCGCCCGCGAGGAGATGATCCGCTACTGCGCGCCCGCGCAATGGTTCGCAAGGACGGTGCGGACGCCGTTCACCATCCACGACACCACGATCAACCCTGGGCAGCGGATCATCACGCTGCTCGGCGCCGCGGCTCGCGACGAACGCGAATACGCCGATCCCGACGAGTTCGTGTGGGACCGTCCGATCGAGCGCCTGCTGGCGTTCGGACGAGGACAACACTTCTGCCTCGGGGTCCACCTGGCGCGCCTCGAAATCGGCATCATGGTCACGGAGTGGCTCAAGCGGGTGCAAGATTTCACTGTGCTGGAGGAGTCCGCGTGGCGTCCGCCGTCGAGCTTTCAATGGGGGTGGAACAGCATCCCCGTTCAAGTGCCCGCTGAAATTCCCGTCGAGGCGTGACGATGTGGTCGTACCGTCTCGTCGCGCCGTACACCTTCGAGCGCATCGAACTGCCGGAGCCCTCGGCGGAATCCCTAGCGGACGGACAGGTGTTGCTGTCCTTCCTCGCAGCGGGCGTGTGCGGCAGCGACTTACCGGCATTCCGTGGCACTCAGGGAAAGCTGCCAGGCGACACGGGTCCCAGCGCGGCGGAGATGTGTGGGTTTCCCATCCACGAGATCGCCGGTGAGGTGCTGGCGAGCCGCCATCCCGAGCACGCTCCCGGCGACCGCGTCGTCGGCTGGGCATCTGGCTTCGACGGCTTGAAGGCGCGCGTCGTCAGTGACGGCGAAGGGCTTCTCGCCTACGACCCATCTCTCAGCGCGGAACTCGCGATCGGTCTGCAACCGCTGGCGTGCGTCCTCTACGCCGTCGAGCAACTCCCGGACCTGATGGGTCGACACGTCGCCGTCATCGGCCAGGGCTCGATCGGACTGCTGTTCTCCTACGTGGCCAAGGCATTCGGTGCACGGCATGTCACCGGCGTCGACCCTGTCGACCGCGACGCCCTCGGTGCGGCCTTCGGGGTCGACACCGTCGTGCGGGCGACCAGCGACCGGTGGGTCCGCCACCTGGCGCACGAGGACAAGCCCGACGTGGTCATCGAAGCGGTTGGCCACCAGGTTGCGACGCTGGGCCATGCCATCGAAGCGGCGGCGTTCGGCGGCACGATCTTCTACTTCGGCGTGACCGACGACGAGACCTACCCGATCAGCATTCGCACGATGCTGCGCAACAACCTCACGTTGAAATCCGGTGTGACGCTGGAGCGGCGACGCGTCCTCGCCAAGGCCGCCGCCTTCGCTAACGAGCATCCCGACCTGCTGCCCGCCTACCTCACCCATACGTTCAAGGCAGCGGAGGTGCAGGGGGCATTCGAGTTGGCATGCACGCCAACCCCTGGGCACGTCAAGATCGCGATCGTCGAATGAGCAGGCTGCAGGACGCCCTTGCCGATCGATCGCAGATCTTCGGCGGCTGGGTAGTCGGTCCGACGATGCACGGGCCCGAGTCATTCGCGCAGACAGGCTACGACTACGTTGGATTCGATTGTCAGCACGGCTATCTCGACGATGCCGACGTCGCGCTGGTGCTGAGCAGGCTGGAACACGTCCCCATCGCCACCGTCGTGCGGCTGCCGACCACCGCGACCGCCCCGATCGGCCGCGTGCTCGATGCGGGTGCCGACGCGGTCGTCATCGCGATGATCGAATCCGGCGAGCAGGCCGCCGAAGCGGTTGCAGCGACGCAGTTCGCGCCCGGCGGCGTCCGCAGTTTCGGCCCGCTTCGCGCCAGCATGGGCGTCGACGTCGCGGCGCTGGAGTCGAGGGCGAGCGTATACGCGATGGTCGAAACCGCTAGAGGCCTTGCCGCCGTTGACGAGATATGCTCCGTTGCAGGGCTTTCGGGAGTCTATGTCGGGCCCGCGGATCTTGCGATCTCGATGGGCCACGCCCTTGCCGATGCCTGGACGCATCCGGACGTCCTGGACGCGATGGCGCAGATCGTGTCAACGGCGCTGGCGGCGGGTCTCGTGACCGCCGTCCACGCTGGCGACGGGGCCGTCGGAAACAGGGCTGCGCAGATGGGTTTTCGGATGATCACGCTCGCCTCGGAGTCTCAGGCATTGCGCAAGGGTGCGGCCGCGCACCTTGCCGCCGCGAAGGCACAGAGCGATGCGCGAGCCGTCGGGGAAAGGGGCTACCACTGAACGCCACGGAGACGGACCGCGTCGCACTGGTGACGGGTGCCGCGAGGGGACAGGGTGCCGCGATCGTCGAACGCCTGCTCGCCGATGGCTTCCACGTCGCCGCGTGCGACGTACTCATCGACGAGTTGAACTCCACCGCGGCGTCTTTCGGAGAGGAGCGGGTGGCGGCGATCTCACTCGACGTCACCTCCGCCGAACAGTGGGCTGAAGCCGTGGCTGCGGTCGTCGATCGATTCGGCTCCCTGACGACGCTTGTCAACAACGCAGGAGTGCTGCACAGAGCAGCGTTGACCGATGAGACACCGGAAGGCTTCGAAGGCAGTTGGCGGGTGAACTGCCTCGGCCCGTTCCTCGGCATCAAAGCCAGCGTCGAGCACCTCCGCAACGCGGACGGCGCCTCGATCGTGAACACCTGCAGTACCGGCGCCCTGCGACCCTTCCCGAACCACGCGGCATACGGATCGTCGAAGTGGGCGCTGCGTGGGCTGACGCAGATAGCCGCAGCCGAGCTTGCGGCGTCGGGCATCCGGGTCAACGCGGTGCTTCCCGGCCCCGTCGAGACACCCATGCTCGATCCGAAGACCCAAACCCGACTGGCCGCCATGGGGCGACTCGGCAAGCCCATGGAGATCGCCGATGCGGTGGCATTTCTCGTTTCCCATCACGCGTCGTTCGTCACCGGATCCGAACTCGTCGTCGACGGCGGGCAATCCCTGCAGATCGGATGACGTCGGTGTCTTCTACGAACCTCGGCAAGAGTCCATCGGTGGGGATCATCGGTGCCGGGCCCGGTGGGCTGGCACTGGGAATCTTTCTGAGGAAGGCCGGTTTCCGCGACTTCACCATCTTCGATCGCGAGGACGGCGTCGGCGGAACCTGGCGCATCAACACCTACCCGGGCCTCGCCTGTGACGTGAAGTCCCACCTCTACTCGTTCTCGTTCGACATGAACGCGAACTGGTCCCGACTCTGGTCCGGGCAGGCGGAGATCTTGGCGTACTTCGAACGCAGTGCGCGGCGATACCGATTGGATCCACACCTCGCGCTGCGTACCGAAATCGTCTCGGCAGCATGGGACGCGGAGTCACGAACGTGGACGTTGACGACGTCGACGGGCGCCGCGCACACCTTCGACTTCGTGGTGTCCGCGGTCGGACTCTTCACCCAGCCGACGATGCCTACGTTGATCGAGGAGGAGCCCTTCGGCGGCACGGTGGTGCACACGGCGAGGTGGGACCATTCACTGGATCTGACGGACAGGACCGTCGCGGTGCTGGGCACCGGTTCGACTGCGGCGCAACTGGTACCAGAGGTCGTCAAGGTCGCAAGGAAGGTCTATTCGATCCAGCGTTCGCCGACGTGGGTCTTTCCAAAGCCCGACAGGGCCTACACCGATCGCGAGAAGTGGGTCTTCGCACACGTTCCGCTGGCCAAGAAGATCCACCGCACCCGAATGTGGTTGCGCAGCGAATCGAACATCTCGGTCATCGAGCACGGCAGCGACAAGACGCACGAATTCCGTGCGCTGGCGGAGCGCATGCTAGAGAGCACGGTCGCAGATCCCGAACTGCGCAAGAAGCTGACCCCCGAAACCCCGCTCGGCTGTAAGCGATTGGTCTTCTCGTCCGATTTCCTCCCTGCGTTGACCCAACCCCACGTCGATGTGGTCTCTAGTCCCGCACGCGCCCTCCGTGCTCAGTCTCTGATCACCGAGGACGGTCGCGAACTCGACGTCGACGTGGTGGTGTGCGCCACCGGGTACGCGGCGGCGGACTATCTGGGCCAAATCGAGGTGACGGGGGAGCGCGGCGCATCGCTTCACGACACCTGGCGTGACGGTGCGTACGCGTACCTGGGCATGACGGTTCCGGGCTTTCCGAACTTCTTCATGCTCTACGGGCCGAACACCAATGTCGGGTCGAACAGCGTGATCTTCATGTTGGAGGCCCAAGCTCACTACGTGGTGCGGGCATTGAAGTACCTGCGTCGCCGCAAGAAGTCCTACGTCGCCGTCCGTGCTCAGACCATGGCCGACTTCATCGACAAGATCGACGAGTGGATGGACGGAACGGTCTGGACCACCCGCTGCAACAGCTATTTTCGTGCTGCCAACGGACGGGTAGTCACGCAGTGGCCACGCAGTGCCAGGGATTTCTGGACCATGGTTCGACGCTTCAGGCCCGCCGAGTACACCTTCGACCCTCCGGCGAGTCAACCGGAGATCCACGTCGAGGCGCACAGCGCGGCGGGTGCGTGAGGGAGCGCCTCGATCCGGCGTTGCGCGAGTTCGCGGACGCTCGCATGAACCTTTCGTCGGATGTGCTTGCAATGGTCCGGGATTCGCTCAACGGACGGCGTCGGGATGCGGCGACTGCACTCGACACCTCTGGCGTCGAGGTCGTCGACGGGGTGGTGCGAGTCGACGATGGGCGCAAGGTCCCAATCCGGATCTACCGCGGCGGGTCGTCGCCGTCGCCGGTCGTCCTCTACTGCCATTCCGGCGCGTTCGTCCTCGGCAACCTAGACGTGGACCACCGACAGTGCGTCGAGTTGGCCCGCCGGGCGGAGTGCGCGGTGGTGTCGGTCGACTACCGCCTCGCGCCGGAGCATCCCTACCCTGCGGGGTTCGACGACGTTCTCGCCGTCCTGAATTGGGTTGCGGGGCAGGCGCAGGACCTCGGCTTCGACGAAGACCGGATTGCCGTCGCCGGCAATAGCGCAGGGGGAGCGCTGGCAGCGGGCCTCGCGCAGCAAGCTGCCGCGGGTGCGGCGCCGTCGGTCGTCTTCCAGCTGCTACATCAACCGGTACTCGACGACCGTCCGACGCCGTCGAAGGTGGAGTTCACCGCGACCCCCGGCTTCGATGGTCCGGCCGCCGCCGAGATGTGGCGGCACCTGGCGGCGGGAGCCGAGCGCGTACCCGCGACGGCGGTGCCTGCACGTCGAGGCGACCTGGCCGGCCTGCCAAGGGGGTTCATCACCTGTTCGGAACTCGATCCGCTGCGCGACGAGGCCATGGACTACGCGCGGCGCCTGATGGCGGCCGGTGTCGCGACCGAGTTGCACGTCTTCGCTGGCACCTGTCACGGCTTCGATTCGTTTCTACCCGAATGGAATACGAGTCAAGAACTGTTCGCGATGCAGGGCGCGGCACTGCGGCGCGCACTTCACTCCCGAGAATCCTGAGCGGCGAGTTCCCGTGCTATCGCCGCATGGTACTTGTCGATGTTGGCGGGATTCACGATGCGGAAGAATCCGTCCGGCATCGGCGAATCCTTGTAGGCCTCGACGGTCATGGTCCGAGTGAACAACGTGATGCCATCACCCGGCTGTGTGAAGTGATACTGAACGCTTATACGGCCGGGCATGCCGCCGTTGCCTTCGCGGTCGTGGCCGAGGTTGCCGACCGAGTTGAACATCCACAACTTCGGTCGCATGGCTATCGCGAGATGCCACGTGAAGATGCGTTCACCGTCGGGCCCCGCCTCCGTCCAGGTATCGCCTACCTTGAGGGGGAGCTCGTTCGTTGCGCTGCCGACGTGCGCACTGCCCGGGTAGGTCTTGGTCCAGTTCACCGGATTGGTGACGAAGTCGTAGATCGCCTCTGCCGAATGGGCGAATGCGGTCTCCGAACTGGTGGTCACGATTCCCATGCTCGATAGCTTTACAAAAGAGCCGATGATTGTAAAGCTTGGTCGATGACGGTGCGCGAATCCCTCCTCTCGGCTGCCAGATTCGGCGCACATCTTGGCCGCGGTGCCATGCGGCTCGCGGTCGACGGAGCGCTCGGGCGGCGGCGATCGTTCCCGCGCCGTGTCTCGGACCTGAACGCCGAGGTGCTGTCGCGGGTGATGGGTCGTGCGGTCGAGTCGGTCACGGTGATCGACGGCGAGGCGGGGACGTCGTCGAGGGCACGGCTAGCGCTCACCGGCCCGGACGTGCCTGCGTCGGTCTTCGTGAAGCTCTCGGCGGCGACGGCCGCCACCAGGATGCTCGGCGAGCTCGCGCGCCTCGGGGAGACCGAGGCACGCTTCTACGATCAGCTGGCACCGCAGCTCGGCGACGGGATTCCGAGGTCCTACGGTGCGGTCTTCGATCCCATTACGGGGCGCTACGTCGTCGTCCTGGAGGACATGTCGGTCAGCCCATGTCGGTTCGCCGACACCCTGAACCCCCTGAGCGTGGACCAGATGGCTTCATTGATGGAGGTTCTCGCCCGCCTGCACGCCACGTTCTGGAACCGATTGCCGGAGAAGTCCGGCGGCGGAGGCGAATTCGGCTGGCTCAAGGTTCCTTCGGAAGAGCCGACCAACTTGCTCACTCCGGCGCTGATGAAGATGTCCGCGCGCAAGCTCGCTGAGCGAGCGGACATCCCGATGGCGTCGAGCAGCTTCTTGTGGAAGAACTATCAGGCCGCGACGGACGTCGTCGACGCCGGCACGCACACCGTGTTGCATGGCGACTCGCACCCTGGCAACACTTACTTCCGCGAAGGAAAAGCCGGGCTGCTCGATTGGCAGGTGGTGCGACGAGGTCACCCGTCCCGCGACCTGACGTACACCATCGTCCTCGGCCTGCCAACCGCCGATCGACGGACGGCCGAACGCGACCTGCTCGACGTGTACGCCAAGGCCTTCGCGTCGGCGGGTGGTCCCGAGTTCGATCGCAACGAGCTTTGGCTGCGCTATAGGCAAGCCGTCACCTATGCGTACGTATCGCCGTTGACGGTCGCAGGCCTTGGCGGAATGCAGACCGACGAGATCTGCATGGAAGGACTCGCACGCGCTGTGGCGGCGTTGGAGGATCTGGAAACCGTTGCCGCCCTGCGCCAGTCGATGTGAGCACTCAGGCGAGTGCCGGCCCGATCCAACGGCGCAGGTAGGCCCGCAATTCAGTGCCAGAGCGAGGCGGATGCGATGGCGCGATCACCATCGACTGGACATTGCGCAGCAGGAACTCGACGAGCTCGTCGATCGCCCCGTCGTCGTAACCCAATGCGGTCCAATCGATGTGTGTGTGCTGCAGGATGATGCGGCAGCGTGCGATCACCGCGGGCGACAACATGTTTCGGCTGAATGCATTGGATCGATCGTTGGCCAATAGCAGCGCCAACTTCGGCTCGTGCGGCAGGCGTTCGATGATGTAGGCCATCACCTCGACCAATTGCGCGCTGGCGGCCATGTTCGAGGTGATGGCTTCGACCCGCGCCACGAAGCTGTCGAGGGCGATCTCGGCGACGGCAGTGAACAGTTCCTCGGTGCCCGCGAAGTAGCGGTACACGGTCCGGCGCGTGATGCCGAGTGAGTCTGCCACGTCGGAAAGCGTGGCTTCCGCGGCACCTTGGTCATCGACCAAAGACAACGTTGCATCGATGATGCGTTTGCGCGCCTCGGCGTCGTCGGCGGGTGGCGAACCTGCCCAGCCCTTGCGTCCCATGAAGCTTGACTCTTTCACATCCTTCGGGCGACGATCAGAAGATACACAATATGGATCTGTGTGTAATGAAGCCGACGTGAGCAATGTGATGACGGACCTAGTGGTCCGCAGGCCGAAGTTCGACTTCGCCGACGACGTCCCATGGGAGTGGAACCCGCAGAATCCCGCGTTCTCGTCCTTCATGAACGCGACGTCGATGATCGCCATCTGCTTCGAGCAGTTGATCGTCGCCGCCGTGCAAGAGGCCAAACCGTTGATCACCGATCCGGCCGTGGCAGCCGAGGCGACTGCTTTCTTGCGTCAGGAGGCCCAGCACTCGAGCAACCACCGCAAGCACGTCAACGCGGTGATCGAGCACTATCCGGGGCTGTAGCAGACCTTCGACGAGGCGACGGCGAGCTACGACCATCTCACTGCGCCGACCTCGCTGGAATACCGACTGGCCTACGTGGCGGACCTGGAAGCGACCTTCACTCCCTTTTTCAAGATGCTGGTCGACAACGAGGACACGCTGTTTCGGCCGGGCGACGAGCGCGTGGCGTCGCTGTTGATGTGGCACTTCGTCGAGGAGCCGAACGATGATGCCGCTGTATGGGACGCGGGACAGGCTTCGCCGGAAGTTGCCGCGACGAGCTGGCGCTGTTACGGCTCCGCCGCCACCGTTCGCCAGCGTTCCTCGCCGGCAACTGCTCTCCACCATGCGTCGAGTGTTGTTGAGCCAGACGCCCTTTCGCGACCCGGCGAACGAACCGCTTCCCGAGTTCGCCAATCGATGGTTCGCCCGCTGGGACTGCGGCGACGTCACTCGCTGGTATTCCGCCGAGCCGGCAGGCTGATCCGGGTGCAGTCTCCTTCGTGTTTCGGCGCTGGCGGTGTTCAGCGTCGCTACGGGCGCCAAGGCTTCGGAATCGATCGGATCGGATACGCTAGCTTTACAAGACCGAGGGAAAATGTCACGGTGTTCGGGTGATGTTGGATAGCACCGGCTTGGTCGAGTTAGAGGCGCTCAAACAGCTGAAGGCGCGCTACTGCCGACTCCTCGACGCCAAGGACTGGACTGCGTGGCGCCAGATCTTCACCGACGACTTCGTCAGCGACACCTCAAAGGCGGGCGGCAAGGTCATCGAGGGCGCGGACGAGTTCGTCGCCTTCACCCGCAGCAATCTCGAGAAGCCGTCGCAGGCGACCGCCCATCAGGTGCATGCGCCCGAGATCGAGCTGACCTCACCGACGACCGCGCGGGGAATCTGGGCGCTGGAGGACGTCGTGAGGCTCGCCCCAGGGGTCAATCTGCGCGGCTACGGCCACTATCACGAGACCTACGAAAAGGTCGACGGCGGTTGGCTCATCAAGAGCTCCACATTGACCCGACTTCGGGAGGACGTCTTCAACGTGTTCGTGTCCGTCTACATCTCCGATCGAATCAGGAGGGCGACCGTGAGACTCGCTAGTAGGTTTGCCAAATGAGTAGCACCGCAGCAGATCCCGTGCTCGTCACCGGGGCGTTCGGACAGGCCGGGAGTCGCTGCACGGCCATCCTGCTCAGCCGTGGCCGCACGGTGATCGCCATGGATCTGCGCAACGACAAGACCGTCGAGAAGGCCGGCGAACTCGCAGCCAGTGCCGGGCCAGGCACGCTGGTCCCCGCGTACGTCAATCTGATGGACGCCGACGCGGTGGCCGCACTGGTCGCCGAGCACCGACCGGAGGCGATCGTGCACCTGGCAGCGGTCCTGGCGCCGGTGTCATACCGCAATCCGAAGCTCGCGCGGCAGGTCAACGTCGGCGGCACGCGCAATCTCGTTGCGGCGGCGTGCACACTGCCGACGCCACCCCTGTTCGTCTATGCGTCGAGCGCGGCGGTGTACGGCTCGCGAAACCCTCGTCGTTACCCCGAAAGGCTCACTGCCGACACCGAACTCAACCCAATCGATCACTACGGCGAGGAGAAGGTACAGGCCGAGCGGATCATCCGAGACAGCGGATTGCCTTGTGCCATGCTGCGATTGGGCGGCGTCATCTCGCCGGACGGGATGGCTGGCGCAGGCACCGACCACCTGGTCCTCATGCGGGCGATCCCCGGGGACAACCGGATGCACACCGTGGACGGTCGTGACGTCGCGATGGCCTTCGCGAACGCCGTGGACAGGCGGGAGGCGATCGACGGCAAGGTGCTGTTGATCGCGGGAAACGCCACCCACGAGCGGACACATCGCGAGCTAGAGGACGACATGATGGCAGCAGTCGGATTGGGTCGTCTCGGCCCGAAGGCGAGCCTGCCCGGTGACCCGGACGACGACGGGGGTTGGGGTCCCACGGGTTGGTTCGACACCAGCGAGTCGCAGGCGCTGCTCGACTTTCAGCACCACGACTGGCAGGACACCGTGTCATCGGTTGCCGAGGGCATGGGCTGGCGCCGCAATGCCCTGCGGGTCGCGGGTCCGGTCCTTCGCCCGCTGCTGCTGTTGGCGCTCCACGCTCAGCGGCGCATGGAGAAGCGGGGCCCGTATTCCGACCCGTGGGCGCTGATCGGCGAGAAGTACGGAGCCGACGCACTCGCCCCGACGAACGCCTAGATCGAGGTATCACGCATGGACTTTTCGATGGTCGAGTTGTCCGAAGAGGACCAGGCCTTCCAAGACGACCTGCGAACCTTCCTCGCGAAGGTCGTCACCGACGAGGTAATCGCCAACGATCGCGCCACCGGCGACAACTTCGACGAGGGCGTGCACTGCTCACTCGGTGAGGCGGGCTATTTGGCCCCCTACTACAAGGCGGAGGCGGACGGCGGGCTGAGTCCGCTGCGCATGCGCATCTTCGAGAAGGAGATCGGTCGCAGCCGCGCGCCGTGGTTCCACTCGGGGACGACGCGCATGGTCGCCCAAGCGCTGCAACAGTTCGCGTCACCCGAACTGGTCGCCGACGTCATGCCGGGGGTCATGGACGGTCGGACACGGCTCTGCCTCGGCTATACCGAGCCTGGGGGCGGATCCGACGTCGCGACGTGCAAGACCAGGGCGGTGCGCGACGGTGACGGCTGGATCATCAACGGCTCCAAGATGTTCACCTCGAACGCCAATCACGCTCAATACGTCTTCCTCATCACGAACACCGATCCCAACGCGCCAAAGCACAAGAGCCTCACCATGTTCTTGGTCCCGCTCGACTCGCCTGGTATCGAAGTGCAGGGAATCCGCACGGTCGACGGGGATCGCACGAACATCACCTACTACAGCGACGTGCGCGTCGACGACAGATATCGAATCGGCGAGGTCAATGGCGGCTGGACGGTGTTGCGGGGAGCGCTCAGCGCCGAACACGGCACCATCGAACGCGGTGACCACGGGCTGCAGAAGATCGCTGCCATGTCGGAACACATCGTGCTGCTCGCAGAGGCGATCGACGCGATTGCAGCGATCGCCAACCTAGGCGACGAGGCGGTGCAATACCGGCTGGGCCGTGACATAGCCCGACTCGAAGCCGCGATGAGCACACCCGAGATGTTCGGAAGGGTCGCCATCGCACAGACGCTGCGCGACGTCACTCCCGACCTGATGGATCTCCTCGGTGCCGCTTCGGCGTTGCCGGTCGGTACGGGTGGTGCCGACGCAGCCGACGACGGGGGAGCGGAGTACCTGTTCAGACTGTCAGGTCCGACCGGCGTCTACGGCGGTACGCTCGAGGTCTTCCGCAACATGATCGCCCAGCACACACTCGGCCTTGGTCGACCGAATTACGGAGGTTCCTAATGCGTTTCACGATTACCCACCCGATGCACAGCCATCCGTACAACCCGGAGTTGGTCACTGGGGCCGGAGTGGCCACGATCGCGGCCGCGGCCGAGGCTGCGGGGTTCAGTGGCTTCGGCTTCACCGACCACCCCGCGCCGACCCAGCGATGGCTGGAGTCCGGTGGCCACGATGCGTTGGATCCCTTCGTGGCAATGGGTTTCGCGGCCGCGCACACGTCGACGATTCGCTTGATCCCGAACGTCGTGGTGCTTCCGTATCGAAACCCATTCGTCGTCGCGAAGTCGGGGGCGACGCTTGATCTGCTGTCCGGCGGACGCTTCACCCTGGCCGTCGGAGTTGGCTATCTCAAGAGGGAATTCATCGCTCTCGGCGTGGACTTCGACGAGCGCGGCGACCTCACCGAGGAAGCGCTGCAAGTGATTCGGGCCATCTGGACCACTGACGACGTGTCGTTCGAGGGGCGCCACTTCACCGCAACCGGAATCACCGCGCACCCGCGGCCGCTGAGCGACCCGCACCCGCCGATCTGGATCGGCGGAAACACCGCTGCGGCACGCCGCAGGGCCGCGACGTACGGCGACGGGTGGTGCCCGTTCCCCGCGCCTGCCGTTCTCGCACAGACGGCGCGCACGTCATCGATGGAGACGAACGAAGACTTGAAGGCAGGCATCGACGATTTTCGGCGTCGCTGCGAGACCGCGGGCCGCGACCCCGGCTCCATGGACGTGACGTTCTCGAACAACGTCGGCGGAAACCTCGGAGACGACGACTTCAACGCCGACGCCTACCTCGAAGGCGTCGGAGAGCTTGCCGCACTGGGCGTTACGTGGGTCCAGATGAACGTGCCTGGCGACAGCGTCGCGCATGCGGTCGAGGGGATCGAGAAGTTCGGGAAGCTGGTCATCGCCGCGCAGTGACGGCCGCTTCTGGCAGTTCCGCGACGACGTCGGCTTTGTTCTCGTCGAAGGATAGGAACCCCTCGATCGGGCTGGTCTCGGGCAGCGTTTGCTCGTAGCTCCACGCGACGTCGGAGACGAGCACGTCGTCGACGGACGCGGACCAATACGTTGCGTGGCCCTTGTAATTGCAGTAGCTCGTCGTATCGGTGCGTCGCAGCAAGTCCGTTCGCACGTGCTTCGGGTGGACGTAAATCCTTGGCTGCAGGGATGTCTCGAAGACGATGACGGTGTCGGCGGTGTCGACGAGGACCGTCCCCGCGACCACGACCCGCAGCCCGCGGTCGGTCGGCCTGCAGTCGACGCGGTGGTACGGGTTCGGCGGATAGTGCACGAGCCTGCGGCCCTCCTCGAACCACGCGTCGACGGCGTCCCACGGCACGTGCACGTAACCTGGCGCCTCGGCGACGGCTTCGTACGGAAGGCCGTCCACCTCCTCGGCGGGAAACGCGTAGCTGAGGGCGTGACCGCTTCGGTGCACCAAGAGCGCGTGCTCGGTATCGAGCACGGTCCGCTCATCACGCTGCGCGACGACGCGTCGGGGGTGCGGTTCGACGAACACGATGCTGCCGGGACCGGAGGGAAGAGCCGGGGAGAACCAGCCTGCGGGATCGGCGCCCAGCGGACCGCGGGCCGCGACGAGACTCATGTGCTCAGGTTTACACGTCGTCCGCTCCACTCTGCGAGGGCGGGCGCTACGCGCACTTTCGAACGGTGGGCGCTGATCGACGACCTGACGACCGAGGATCCGCACGAGGTGACCGATGCGATCACGCGATCGTTCGTCGACATTCGCAGGGCGGCCGCGGGGCTCTCACAGCAGCTGACGCAGATCGCCTCGGTGCTGCCGCTCGAGTGCCCGCGACTGAGGAGAGACTGACACGCGGTGCCGCCATACCTTTACAGATCGGCGCAATAATGTCACGCTGTGAGTCGTACCCGTCAAGGGTCGACTCATGCCTGTCGACGCGCAAAGGATGTGACACCGTGCCAGCTCGCACATTCGAGACCAACGACGGGAACGATCTCGATGGCTCCCGACGCGTGGGCGTGCGGGCGTCGGCGACGACGTTTCTCGGCTACCAGATCGCCGTCGAGGTGGTCGACGTCCGCGACGCGGTTCGCTCGGCGGGCGGATGGTTGTGCGACCGCGTCAGGGCCGGTTGGACCGTCACCGTCACCGTTCCCGACGGAGTCGACGTGCGGCCGTTGACGATCCTCGGAGTGCGGGTCGGCTCGAACGTCGACGACCCGGAGCTGGCGGAGACACCCGCAGCGATCGCGCTCCCAGCAGGCGCACTGGCCGACGACGAGCGGTTGCTGAAGGACGTGCTCAAGACGCTAGACCGCGGCACTGTCGAGGTGACGGTTTGGGGCAAGCAACTCCCTGCGATGTTTGCGGACAAGGTGGAATCGGTCCGCCACCAATTGAGTGCAGCGGCACGGGCATTCAAGGCCCAGGCGTTGGTCGCTGCCGGTGACGCTGCGCCCGTCGATCCAACGGAGGAATTCCACAGCTCGGCGTTGTGGTACCCGCCGAACGGGTCGGACCTCTCGCCGGTCAGCTAGCGGCTAGCGGGTCCAGCCGCGGCGGCGCAGCCACCAGTCGCGGAGGACGACGCCGAAGATCGCGAGGGCGAAGCCGATGAGCCATATGTCCTCCACGTGGCCCACGTGGTTGCCCCTAAGCATCAGCAGCAGGAAGCACCCGACGAGGATGCCGCCGATCTGCAGTGCGCGGTGATTCTCCTTGGACCAACCCCACGCGGCCGAGGGCACGTCCTCGACGTCCACGCCGGTGTGTCGTTCGACCTCGGTGTTCGCCACTACAGCTCCTCGGGGGTGGGTCTCCAACTGCGCTCATTCTGGCATATGACGATTGGTAGTACTCAGCGGATCGCCTCGTAACGACGAAGCGCTTCCTGGCGCTCGACCCTGTGGTCGACGATCGGCTCGTAATAGTCATCGGTCCCGTACTCGGGCACCCAGCGCCGCACGTAGGCACCGTCCGGATCGAACTTGTTGCCCTGGGTCGTCGGGTTGAACACCCGGAAGTACGGTGCGGCGTCGGTACCGCAGCCTGCGGCCCACTGCCAACCGTGCTGATTGCTGGCCATGTCGCCGTCGACAAGCTGGTCGAGGAACCACCGCGCACCCCACTGCCACGGCAGGTGCAGATCCTTGACGAGGAACGACGCGACGATCATGCGCACCCGGTTGTGCATGAAGCCGGTCTCGGCGAGCTGACGCATGCCTGCGTCGACGATCGGGAATCCGGTCCTGCCTGCCTTCCACGCCTCGAACCTCTTCTTGGCGTCGGCGTCCTCGTCGACCTCGATGCGGTCGAACGTTTGGTTCCAGTTCCACCAGACGCTGTCGGGCCACGCATGCAGGACCGATGCGTAGAAGTCGCGAAAGGCCAACTCCCGCAAGTACGCCTGGGCGCCCTTGCCAGTTCCGAGGTCGGCAGCCATGGTCCGCGGATGGATGGTGCCGAACTTCAGGTGGGCCGACATGCGGCTGATGCCGTCGAGGTCGGGCCGGTTGCGGTCGTCCTCGTAGTCGCTGAGCTTGGATTCGACGAAAGCTCGCCATGCCTCGTGCGCCGCGGCCTCGCCCGCGGGTCGGTCGAACTCGGCGTCAACTACGGGAATGTCGACGCCACCCGTAACCTCGGCCGGATCGATCCAGTTCGCCGTCTTCGGTCCCGTCTTTGCGGGCCCTCGCCAACCGTGCTGCCGCCATGCCGCATAGAACGGCGTGAACACCTTGTACGGGGTCCCGTCGTCCTTGGTGACCCGACCCGGCGATACGAGGTAGGGCGAACCGGACTCCTCCAGCGGAACGTCTCCGAGCGCTTCGCGCACGGCAGCGTCGCGACGGACTCCGAAGGGGGAGAAGTCCGCCGACACGTGCACCGAACTCGCCCCAATCTGCTTGGCAACAGCGGGTATTCGCGTCTCGGGCTTACCTCGCGTAACGAGCAGCCTGCCGTCGAGTCCGTCGCGCAGCTCGCGCAGCGAGTCGTACAGGAACTGCAGCCTGCGCGCCCCCGACGACGCGCGCAGGCGAGGGTCGAGGACGTAGCAAGCCAGAACTCCGTCCTTCCCGCCGTCCGCGGACGCGGCGTCCAGCAGCGATGGCAGGTCGTTCAGTCGCAGGTCACGGCGGAACCACAGCAGCGTCGGCATTCAGTAGATCTTGCCCGCATTCGGTCGTTCGGAAACTCAGCGATGGGGCAGGCTGACGCCATGCAGTTCTGGTCAGGCACGCCATTCCTCGACACCACTGATGCGCTTGCTCTGGTGCGGATCCTGGACGACGCCGGTTACGACGGGGTGATCACCGCGGATCATCTGATTTACCCGCGCGAGCTGAAGTCGCCGTACCCTTCATCACCCCCGTCGCTTCGCTCGCCCCAGGACGGATCTGCCAAGCCGCCCTGGCCCCCCGAGACGGCGTGGCCGGACTCCTGGGTGATGATCGGCGCGATGGCAGCGGTCAGCACACGGTTGCGCTTCACCAACGCGGTCTACGTCGCGCCGTCCCGACCGTTACTGGAGGTCGCCAAACAGGTGGCGACGGCGGCAGTGGTGTCGCAGGGACGGGTGGCGTTGACGGTGGGCGCGGGCTGGATGCGGGAGGAGTTCGATCTACTCGGCCAGCCGTTCGAGAACCGAGGCAAGCGCCTCAACGAAATGATCCCTGCGCTTCGCGCACTGTGGACGGGCGGCTGGGTGTCGTGGAGCGGCGAGTTCTACGAGATACCCGAATTGATGCTAGAGCCGCACCCACCCTCGCCGGTCCCGATCATGTGCGGTGGCGAATCGGAGGCCGCGCTGCGGCGGGCTGCCCGGCTGTGTGACGGCTGGGTCGGGACGGCCTACACCTGGGACACCGCGGTGCCGTACGTCGAGCGGATGCACGCGCTGCGTGGTGAATACGGCAGGGCCGACGAGCCGTTCGAGATCCTGCTCGCATTGATGGACGAACCGACCGTCGACCTCTACCAGAAGGCCGAGGACATCGGGATCACCGCGGTGATGTGTGCACCGTGGATCGGAGTGTCGGGCGTCGATCCGGCGGACGTGAGCACCTTTCGAGCGCCGATCGAGCGGTTCGCCGAGAACGTCATCGCGAAAGTGCGCTGATTGACTGCGACAATCGGCGGAGTGTTTCCGTCCAGCCGCAGGGGAGGGGGTTCGCGTGTTCGCCTGTGATCCCGTCGATCTCGACTTCGTCGACGCGGCTCCCGTCCGCCTAGACGTCTCCGTCACGATAAGACGACCGTCTGGCGAGGTATTCGCGGCGTTCGCGCACGATCCGGCCCACTGGGGCGAGTTCTTTCCCGGCTTCGACCACTCGGGCAAGTACCTCACCGATGCGCCGCATGGCGTTGGCTCCCGCCGTGCAGCCCGGTTCACCGGCGTCAAGTTCGAGGAGACGATTCTCGTGTGGGAGGAAGGCAAGCGCTGGGCGTTTCGCGTCGATGGCACGCAAGCGCCGCTGTTTCGCGCCGCCATCGAGGACTACACCTTCGAGCCTCACCGCGGTGACGCCACGACAGTGCGCTGGACATTTGCCTACGAGCCGCGGCTCGCCTTCAAATTGGTCGGCCCGATATTGCCCCACGCCCTACCGCTTGCGTTCGGCCGCGCCGGTCGCAACCTAGAGCGGAGCCGTCGATTCCCCGTACCGCCGGGAACGCCATGACGCAGCCCGCCGACTACCCCCGCGACATGGTCGGGTACGGGCCCAACCCTCCCGATCCGCAGTGGCCGGGCGGGGCGAACATCGCGGTGCAGTTCGTCCTCAACTATGAGGAGGGCGGCGAGAACAACGTCCTGCACGGCGACGCCGGATCCGAGACGTTCCTCTCCGAAATCGTTGGAGCCCAAGCCTTCACCAACCGACACATGAGCATGGAGTCGCTGTACGAATACGGTTCGCGAGCCGGGCTGTGGCGGATACTGCGGACGTTCGATCGAAGGGGCCTACCCCTGACCATCTTCGGCGTTGCGATGGCGATGGCGCGTAACCCGGCGGCCGTCGCCGCGTTCGCCGCCCGCGGCGACGAGATCGCCTGCCATGGCCTGCGCTGGCTGAGTTATCAACTCGTCGAGGAGGACGTCGAGCGCGAGCACATGGCCGAAGCGGTCCGACTGGTCACCGAGCTCACCGGTTCGGCGCCGCTTGGTTGGTACACCGGCCGCGACTCCCCGCAGACCAGGCGACTGGTCGTCGAGCACGGCGGATTCCTCTACGACTCCGACTCCTACGCCGACGACCTGCCGTACTGGACGCGCGTCGACGGCCAGGACCACCTCGTGGTGCCGTACACACTGGACACCAACGACATGAAGTTCGTGTCGGCGAGCGGGTTCCCCAGCGGGATGGAGTTCTTCACCTACCTGCGTGACGCGTTCGACGTGCTCTACGCCGAAGGGGCATCGGGTGCGCCCAAGATGTTGTCGGTCGGATTGCACTGCCGCCTGGTCGGTCGCCCCGCACGCGTCGCTGCGCTAGAGCGGTTTCTGGATCACGTCCAGTCCCACGACAAGGTGTGGGTCGCCCGCAGGGTCGACATCGCGAGGCACTGGGCCGCGAACTTCCCGCCAGGGGGCCTCAGCGAGCCCTGTTAGCCTTTCGCGGTGCGCTCACTCGTCCTGGCTGCGTCCGTCCTCGTCGTGGCGGGCGGACTCCTTGCAGGCCCTGCGCCCCTTGCCCACGCCGACCTCGCAGGCAAGACCATCGTTTTGGACCCCGGTCACGGCGCGTCGGTCGATGGATCGCCCACCCGCCAGGTGCCGAATGGGCGTGGCGGCACGAAGGATTGCAATACCTCCGGTACCTCGACGGACGGCGGCTTTCCCGAGCACACGTTCACCTTTGACGTCGCTTCGTTGGTCCGAAGCCAACTGGAGGCGCTCGGTGCCAAGGTCGTCATGACGCGCAACGACGACACCGGGCCCGTGCCGTGCGTCGACGCCCGGGCTGCGATCGCCAACGCGGCGCAGCCGGCAGCGATCATCAGCATCCACGCTGATGGTGCTCCTGCCTCGGGCCGCGGCTTCCACGTCAACTACTCGAGCCCGCCGCTGAACGCCGCGCAGACCGGTGTCGTCACGGGACTCGCCCCGGTGATGCGGGACGCATTGGAAGCGTCTGGGTTCACGCCGTCGAACTACATCGGCTCCGGCGGTCTCTACGGGCGGTCCGACCTCGCAGGCCTCAACCTCGCCGACTATCCCGAAGTGCTGCTCGAACTCGGCAACATGCGCAACGCCGACGACGCCGCCCGCATGACGAGCCCACAGGGGCAGGCCGACTATGCGGCCGCCATCGTCAAGGGGATAACGAGCTACGTCGGCTGACGCTTGACCCTCCCGCAGCGGGAGACTCCGGACTGACCATGCCTTCGATCGGCGACTTCTCGCGGATGACGCAACTGAGCGTCAAGACGCTGCGGGTGCCATCGTTCACGTCGGCTCGATTCAGAGCCGAATGCCGTCGTGCGACCGCACCATTGGTTACGCCGCCGCCAAGGCTGGCCTACGCGTTGGTGGCACGAATCGCCGCCGTAGCGGGCGCGGGTGAGAAGGCCGCACTACAGACGCTGATCGACTCGCTCGGCGGAATCCCGCTGGGACGGCCCGCGCAACCGGAGGAGGTCGCAGAGGTGATCGGGTTCCTCGTGTCCGAAGCCGCACCGTTGGTCGTCGGCGCCGACATCGTCGTCGACGGAGGCGCGGTGACGACGGTCTAGGCGGGATCGAACCTGAACACCGCCAAACGTCCTGCGAGCGTTTCGAATTCGTCGGGCGTACCGTCGACGACGAGACCGCTGCGCTTGGCGAACCCGACGCCGACGGGAACCTTCTTGGCGAAGGCGCGTAGCACTGGCTTCGACTCCTCTGCGGACAGTTCGACGATCCTGACCCGTCGCGAGCGTCGACCCCTCGCGAGCGTTCCCACCCCGGCGGCGCGGGCGTTGGCCGCCCAGTCGGCACCGGGATACCCAGCGACGGTGTACAGGCTGCCATCGTGATCGAACGGGGTCATCGGCGTGCTGCGCGGCTGGCCAGACTTGCGGCCGGGCACGGTGAGGACCTGGGACGGCCCCGCGGGCACGCCGATGCGGCTGAGGGCGACGACGAACTTGTTCATCGACTTCAGAAAGCGCGGCGGTTTTGGATCGGACATGTCATGTCTCCCTTATCGATTGGTGAACAAGTGGCGGTTGTCGGACACCCACTGCGCAAACGTCACGGCTGGGCGGCCCAGGATCTTCTCGACGTCGTTGGTGACGAGAGCGGGACGATCTACCGTCTCGGACAACAACGAGATGTAGGCGTCGGCGAACTCGGCGCCGAAGCCGATGGCGATGAACCGCTGCCGCACCAGATCTGGTGGAACCTCCTGGTAGCGCAGCGGGCGATCGAGAACCGAGCCGATCGTCTCCACCATTTCCTCATTGGTGAGTGCTTCCGGCCCCGTCAGTGGAATCCGTTGCCCGAGAAGCTCATCGGTGAGGAAGGCCCGAGCCGCCACCGCCGCGATGTCGGTCTCGGAGATCGGTGCAATGGACGCCGATGCGAACGGGCCGTTGACCACGTCGCCCACCCTGAGCTGCGGCGCCCACATCCCCGCGAAGTTCGTGCCGAACACCGTGGGGCGCAGGCTGACCCACTCCAGCCTCGAGTCCACCGCCAGCTGTTCGGCCTCCTTGTTCCTGTCGCCACGGAACCTCGACGGCTGACGGTCGAGTTCGTCGTCGGCGTTGATCGCAGACAGCGCCACCAACCGCGTCACTCCTGCGGTGCGCGCCGCTTCGACCGTCGCGCTCATCGCATCACCGAGCGCACGGGAGTTCACGAACATGGCGGCTGCTCCGGCCAGCGCAGCCGTTGCGGACTCGAATGTCACGACATCCGATGGAAATCCAGCGGCAGGGTTGCGGGTGACCGCCCTGACTTCGACGCCCGCGTCCGCGAGGTGACTGACGAGCGGTCGACCGACGTTCCCGGTGGCACCCGTTACGACGATTGCAGTTGTGTGTGTCATGCAATCAAGGACGGGGAGCGGTCGAGAAAAGTTACGCACCGGCGCTGTAACTTTCCGTGGGGCTGATTCGTCCTACATGCATGACCGATTCATCGGCAGCCGACGGCATCACCGCCGCGTGGCGCAACCACCGTCCCTACCTGGTCAACCTCGCGTATCAGATGCTCGGCGACATCGGTAGCGCCGAGGACATCGCGCAAGAGGCCTTCCTGCGGCTGTCGGAGGTCGAGCTGTCTGAGATCGACGACGTTCGCGCCTGGTTGACCGTCGTCGCGGGCAGGCTGTGCCTCGATCAGCTGCGGTCGGCACGATTCCGGCTGGAGACGATCCTGCCGCCCGAGCACGACGTCGTCGATTCGACGCCGAGCGCTGCCGACCCCGCTGACCGCGTCACCCTCGATGACGAGGTGAGCTCGGCGCTGCTAGAGGTGCTCGGTCGCCTGAGCCCAGGGGAGCGGGTTGCATTCGTGCTGCACGACGTCTTTGCGGTGCCGTTCGACGAGATCGCCGAGACGGTCGGCAGGCCTGTGGGGACTTGTCGTCAGCTGGCCCGCAGGGCAAGGGCGAAGTTCGCGGATGCGGGAACGCGGCACACCGAAGTGGGCACTGCCGAACACCAACACGTCACCGATACCTTCATCACTGCTTGCGCGAACGGTGATCTGGAAGCCCTTGCCTCCGTTCTAGATTCGACGGTGTGGGGCGTCGGCACCGTCCTCGCCGATCCTCCACAGCCGCAACAGATCAACCGCGGGCCGCACGACGTCGCCGTCAACCTATTGCGCTACCTCGGCGACGACGCGAAGGTCGTGAGCGGGCCGCCGGGGGAGCCGGTTCTACTGGCGTTCCATCGCGGACGGCTGTTCGCGGTCGTAGTGCTCACGATCCGCGATGGGCTCGTCGTCAAGATCGAGGCCACCGCCGATCCGTCGGCCCGGTTCGGTGCCGATCAGCCGTAGGTGAACGAGAACACCTGTAGCCCCTTGGACAGCGCCACCTCGACGTGGCCAGTGCCGTCGTCGTCACCCGACACGATCTGCCGCATGTTGGGCGGACCGCTGACGGGAATCGTGGCAGTCTTGCCGTCGCGGGTGACGGTGACGGTACCGGTGCCACCCACCACCATGTAGACGTCGCGAGCGTGGTAGTTCAGCGCGATGGCCGAACCGTCGGATTGGGCTGTGGCGCCCTGATAATCAAGTTTCCATGGCCCTCGCAACGCAAAGCTGTCGTCGGCCAGATTCGGTGGGAAGTCGAACGTCGCCGTGCCCTGGTCGTATACGCCCTGCCCGCCGTAATTCACCTTCTTGCCGACGCTGAGGTACGTCTCGGGGGTCAACTTCGATGTAGGGGTGGTGTCGGGCGCGTCGACCGCCGGCGGCAACTCGACTCCAGGGTTGTTGTCGGACAACAGTTCTCGGATCAGCTTCTCCGTGACGTCGTAATCACCCTCACCGAACTTGACGTGCCGGACGATGCCCTGTGCGTCGATGAGGTACTCCGCGGGCCAATAGCGGTTGCGGTAGTTCGTCCACGTCGCGTAGCCGTTGTCCATGGCAACGGGGTACTTGATGCCGAGGTCGGCAGCACCGCTGGCGACGTTGCCCGCATCCTTCTCGAACGCGTACTCCGGGGTGTGTACGCCAATGACTTCGAATCCCTTGTCCTTATAGGCGTGGTACCAGCCGACGACGTGCGGGATGGCGCGTTGGCAGTTGATGCAGGAGTACGCCCAGAAGTCGATCAGAACGACCTTGCCGCGCAACGACTTCAGGTCGATCGGGGAGTTTCCTGGCGTGTTGAGCCACTGCGTGATGCCCTTGATGTCGGGCGCAGTTCCGCAGCTCTCTAGCTCCTGGCCGCCGTTGGAGCAGTTCGACAGTTGGGCGTTCTGCTCGTTGACGATGCCGCCGAGGTTCAGCTTCTCGCGGATCTGGTCGTCGTTGCCCACCTTCTCCTGCAGCGAGCTGGTGTAGTCGGGTATCGCGCGCTGCAGCACTGCAGGCAGATTGAATACCAGGGCCACCGCGAGCAGGATCGTGACGATTCCCGCCGCGATGCGGATCTGACGCTGACGATTGCGGAACGCCGCGACGCGTTGCGCCACCTGCTGGCCGGCGAGCGCGAAGAACAGCAGGGGAATCGCGGCGCCGAGCGCGAATGACAAGGTCAACGCGACGGTGCTGAGCCCGATCGTGCCCGTCGCTCCGGCGAGGACGATCGCCGCCAACACGGGTCCCGCGCACGGTACGTAGAGCACGCCGAGCGCGAGCCCAAGGCCGAAACCGTTGCCCGAGCCGAACTGCTTCTGCGGAAGCTTGGAGAACGGCTTCTCCAAAAGCGCTTCGAACTTGGGGAAGATCAACCCGAGGCCGATCGCCACCAGGGCGACGAGTGCGATCCAACGGATCGCGTCCTGGGGCAGGTGGAGAAGGGACAGCAGCGCGGAACCAGCGAGGGTGACGATGCTGAAGCTCAGTACCAGACCGGCGATCACGCGGTAGGGCCTCAGCCGGTCGGACAGTGACGCTTCGTGGGGTGCCTCGGTCGCGACGCCGGCACCGTCCGCCGAGCCCATCGCGCCGACGGCAACGGGTTCGCGCACACTCTGTGTGCCCGAGAAGAAGATGACGGGAAGCACCGGCAGGATGCATGGCGAGATGCCGGTGATCAACCCGCCGATGAAGCCGATCGCGATGAGTGTGAGCATGCCATTCATTCGGAGCCGCAAGGGATTTGGATGGTCCCGAGACGAAAGTCAGCCCGGCCGTAACGGCCGGGCTGACGATCGTGTTCGGTTGTCGTGCAGTCTACTCCGTCGACATGGGTGGCATCAGGACCGAGTCGATCATGTACACCGTCGCGTTTGCCGTCTGCACGCCTCCGCAAATCACCTGTACGCCGTTGACCTCTAGGTCGTTGCCGGAGCCGGTGACGTCCAGGGTGGCGCCCTGCACCGTGGGATGAGCACCGGCGACCTGTGCGGCGCTGAGCCGTCCCGGTACGACGTGGTAAGTCAGGATGTTGTTCAGCATCGGTGCGTCGACCTTCAGCTGATCCATGGTTGCCATGTCGATCTTCTTGAACGCGTCGTCGGTGGGAGCGAACACGGTGAACTCGCCGCCGTTGAGCGTATCGACGAGGTTCACGTCGGGGTTGACCTTGCCGGATAGGGCAGCGGTCAACGTGGTGAGCATCGGATTGTTGGACGCGGCGACCGCGACGGGATCCTGGGCCATCCCCGCGACGGAGCCCGCGCCCGTTGGATTCTGCTTGGCGTAGCTCGTACATGCGGGTCCGACCAGGCCGGTAGTCGGGGCTGCTTGGGCGACACCGCCGCTGGTGAGAGTGAAGCCCGCGACGATGGCGGTGGCGGCGAATGCCTTGCCGATCGTCTTCATGTTGGCGTTCATGGTTTTCGATTTCCTTTAGTTAGTCGAGCACGAGGTCTATTCGGCGAGGGGCATGGACGGGACCCCGGCGCGAGCACGGGATGTTGCGCCGGAACCCCGTCCATGGGTCCGGTGGCCGCCTACTGGCTGGCCGGCGGCATCAACACGGTGTCGACCATGTAGACGGTCGCGTTGAGGGTCTGAACACCACCGCACACCAGGCCGGCATCGTTGAACTTCAGGTCGGGGCCGGCGCCAGTGACGGCGACGTTCCCGCCCTCCAGGGACTTCTGCTCGCCGACGACCTTCGCGGGGCTGAGCTGGTTGGACACCACGTGGTAGGTCAGGATCTTGGTCAGCAGATCCGAATCCGTCTTGAGTTGCTCGATCGTGGCGGGCGGGAGCTTGGCGAACGCATCGTCCGTCGGCGCGAACACCGTGTACTCACCCTTGCTCAGGGTGTCGACCAGGTTGACCTTCGGGTTGAGCTTGCCGGACAACGCCGACGTCAGCGTCGTGAGCATCGGGTTGTTGGACGCCGCCACCGGTACGGGATCCTGCGCCATGCCTGCGACCGAGCCGGGGCCGTTCGGAACCTTCTCGGCGTAGCCGGCGCATCCGGTCCCGACGAGGTTGGCCGCAGGGTCTGCCGTCGCCGAGGTCGACTCCGGCGCCGTCATGGCCGTCGGCGCCGCCGCCGAGCTGGTGGAGCTGCTGCTCGATGCCTCCGTTGCCGAGTCCTTCGAACACGCGGATGCGCCGAGAAGCGCAACCGCGGCAAGTCCTGCCGTCGCAATCCGCTTGCGATTGGCTGAATTCATTGGGGTTCCTCTTCCGTCGTTCTTGGGGGGTGCCGTGAACGACGTGGATCGCCGTCCTCGATGACGTACGGGATTCGCGGTGAGTTGGATCACGGATGGCGCCTTGGCCCCGCCGTCAGACTCGCGTCACATCTCTCGTGGCCGGCGAGCGGATATGGGTATCGGCGCGCCGAGGCGGCACAATGAGTTGGTGAGCGCCGACCGTCTGCGAGTCCTGCTGCTGGGCAGCACCGGGTCGATCGGTACCCAGGCACTGGAAGTCATCGCCGAGAATCCCGACCGCTTCGAGGTGGTCGGCTTGGCCGCGGGTGGCGGAAACACCGACCTGCTGGCCCGCCAGCGCGCCGAAACTGGCACCGCCAACATTGCCGTCGCCGATCCCGGCGCCGCAGCGCGGATCGGCGACGTGCCCTACGTCGGCCCCGATGCCGTCACGCACCTGGTCGAGAACACCGAGGCCGACGTCGTGCTCAACGCGCTGGTCGGAGCACTCGGGTTGAAGCCCACGCTCGCCGCGTTGCATAGCGGCGCCCGGTTGGCGCTCGCCAACAAGGAGTCATTGGTGGCGGGCGGCCCACTGGTCCTCAAGGCCGCCGCGCCTGGGCAGATCGTGCCGGTGGACTCCGAGCACTCGGCCCTGGCGCAGTGTCTCCGTGGCGGCACCTCGGGCGAAGTCGATCGACTGGTGCTCACCGCGTCCGGAGGGCCGTTTCGAGGGTGGGCCGCAGCGGACCTGGAACACGTCACCCCCGAGCAGGCGGGCGCACATCCGACCTGGTCCATGGGTCCGATGAACACGTTGAACTCGGCGTCGTTGGTCAACAAGGGTCTCGAACTCATCGAGACGCATCTGCTCTTCGGGATCGACTACGACCGCATCGACGTCGTCGTGCACCCGCAGTCGATCGTGCACTCGATGGTGACGTTCTTCGACGGATCGACACTCGCTCAGGCCAGCCCACCCGACATGAAGCTGCCGATCGCGCTGGCGCTTGGCTGGCCTGCCCGGGTTGCAGGCGCGGCGTCGGCCTGCGACTGGACAACGGCATCGACCTGGGAATTCGAGCCACTGGACGAGTCCGTGTTTCCGGCGGTGGACCTCGCTAGGCAGGCGGGACGCGGCGGCGGCTGCCTGACTGCGGTGTACAACGCGGCCAACGAGGAGGCGGCCGCGGCGTTCCTGGCGGGTCGCATCCGGTTCCCGTCGATCGTGCGAACCATCCGTGACGCGCTCGACGCTGCCGATCAATGGGCCGCAGAACCAGCTACCGTGGAAGACGTACTCGACGCCCAAGACTGGGCGAGGGATTTCGCACGGCGTGCAGTTGCACGGGAGGTCGTACCAACCAGATGATGTTCGTTCTTGGCATCGTGCTCTTCGCCTTGGCCATCTTGCTGTCGGTCGCGTTGCACGAATGCGGACACATGTGGGTGGCGCGCGCCACCGGAATGAAGGTGCGGCGCTACTTCGTCGGCTTCGGCCCCACCTTGTGGTCGACGATGCGGCCCAACAAGCTCGGCTACACCGAGTACGGCGTGAAGGCCGTGCCTCTCGGTGGGTTCTGCGACATCGCGGGCATGACGTCGGTGGAGGAACTCACCTCCGAAGAGCGGCCATACGCGATGTATCGGCAGAAGGTATGGAAGCGCGTCGCCGTCCTGTTCGCAGGTCCCGCGATGAACTTCATCATCGGGCTGGTGCTCGTCTATGGCATCGCGGTCATCTGGGGCCTGCCCAACCTGCATCCGCCGACCGCGGCCGTCGTCGGCGAAACAGCCTGTGTCGCACCGCAACTCAGCAAGACAGGCGATAACCCGTTCGGGCCGTGCCCCAATCCCGGCCCTGGGCCTGCAGCGCTAGCGGGTCTCAAGCCTGGCGACACGATCGTCAAGGTGGGCGACACCGACGTCAAGGACTTCGCGTCGATGGCGGCTGCCGTCCGCAAGCTCGACGGCCCCGTCAGCGTCGTCTACGAACGCGATGGCCAGAGGCTGACGACCACCGTCGACGTCGCGCAGACGCAGCGCTTCACCGACAAGGATGCCAGCACGCCTGCCACGGTCGGAGCCATCGGCGTCAGCGGAGTCGAGCCACCTGGGCCGACGCACTACAACGTGCTGACCGCGATTCCCGGCACGTTCGTCTTCAGCGGCGACCTCGCCGTGGAGTTGGGCAAGTCGCTGGCCAAGATCCCGACCAAGGTCGGCGCACTGGTGCATTCGATCGGCGGCGGTGAGAGGGACCCCGAGACTCCCATTTCAGTAGTGGGCGCATCGATCATCGGCGGCGACACCGTCGACCACGGCTTGTGGGTGGCGTTCTGGTTCTTCCTCGCGCAGCTGAACTTCGTCCTCGGCGCGATCAACCTGCTTCCGCTGCTGCCGTTCGACGGCGGGCACATCGCGATCGCGACGTTCGAGAAGATCCGCAACATGTTGCGCTCCGCCCGCGGCATGGTCGCGGCCGGTCCGGTCAACTACCTCAAGTTGATGCCTGCCACGTACGTCGTGCTCGTCGTGGTCGTCGGCTACATGCTTCTGACCGTCACAGCGGATTTGGTCAACCCGATCAGACTCTTCCAATAGGTCCAATAGGAGACTTCACATGGCCACGTCCATCGGGCTGGGCATCCCCTCGCCACCGACTCCCGTGCTCGCGCCGCGGCGCAAGACCCGTCAGCTGATGGTGGGCGACGTCGGCGTCGGCAGCGACTACCCGATCGCGGTCCAGTCGATGTGCACCACCAAGACTCACGACGTCAACGCCACGCTGCAACAGATCGCCGAGCTGACTGCGTCCGGTTGCGACATCGTTCGCGTCGCGTGCCCCCGTCAGGAGGACGCCGACGCATTGGCCACGATCGCCAAGAAGGCAAACATCCCGGTGATCGCCGACATCCACTTCCAGCCCAAGTACATCTTCGCCGCCATCGATGCGGGCTGTGCCGCGGTGCGCGTCAACCCCGGCAACATCAAGGAGTTCGACGGCCGGGTCAAGGAGGTCGCCAAGGCCGCAGGTGACGCGGGCATCCCGATCCGCATCGGCGTGAACGCGGGTTCGCTCGATGCCCGAATGATGAAGAAGTACGGCAAGGCCACACCCGAGGCGCTGGTCGAATCGGCTCTGTGGGAGGCGTCGCTGTTCGAGGAGCACGGCTTCGGCGACATCAAGATCAGCGTCAAGCACAACGATCCGGTCGTCATGGTCGAGGCCTACGAGCAACTGGCCGCCCAGTGCGATTACCCGCTGCACCTCGGTGTCACCGAGGCCGGCCCTGCCTTCCAAGGAACGATCAAGTCGGCAGTTGCGTTCGGCGCCTTACTGTCTCGCGGAATCGGCGACACCATCCGGGTGTCACTGTCGGCCCCTCCTGCCGAAGAGGTGAAGGTCGGCACGCAGATCCTGGAGTCGCTGAACCTGCGACCGCGCGGCCTGGAGATCGTGTCCTGTCCGTCGTGTGGCCGCGCACAGGTCGACGTCTACACGCTCGCCAACGAGGTGAGTGCGGGCCTAGAGGGCATGGACGTACCCCTTCGCGTGGCCGTCATGGGTTGTGTGGTCAACGGACCTGGGGAGGCGCGGGAGGCTGACCTCGGCGTTGCGTCCGGCAACGGGAAGGGTCAGATCTTCGTCAAGGGCGAGGTGGTCAAGACCGTGCCCGAGTCGCTGATCGTCGAGACCCTGATCGAGGAGGCGTTGCGGATCGCCGAGGAAATGGGTTCAGAACGTGGCCAAGATGATGCGAGCGGTTCGCCGATCGTCACCGTAAGCTGACACTTGACCCTGTGAGTGGGGTCACCTCCCCACAGGGATCGCAGAAAGAGTCTCCATGTCGGCTCCTCCGTTGTACCGCCTCGCCGACGAGCGACGCATTTCGGTGGTGCGGGACGCGGCAATGGTCCGCAGGGTGCTCGACGAGGATCCCATCGGTTCCTGCATGGTTGCCTCGCGAGTGGCCGATCACGGTGTCGACCCGACGGCCATCGGGGGAGAACTGTGGACGCGACGGCTTCCCAGCGAGTCGCTGTGTTACGCAGGTCCGAACCTGATTCCGTTGCGCGGCGAGGTCGCCGATCTCATGGCGTTCGCCGACAAGGCGATGAGTTCGGCCCGACGCTGCTCGTCCCTCGTCGGCCGCGCCGAGCTGGTGTTGCCGATGTGGCAGCGGTTGGAGAACACCTGGGGTCCAGCGCGTGACGTGCGTGCACATCAACCCCTCATGGCCCTGGCCACCGCACCGCAATGCGCGATCGACTCCGAGGTGCGGCCCGCTCGCCTCGACGAGATCGACGCCTATTTGGTGGCCGCGATCGACATGTTCATCGGAGAGGTCGGCGTCGACCCGCGACTGGGCGACGGCGGACGCGGCTATCGCCGCAGGGTGGCGAGCCTGATCACCGCGGGCAGGGCGTGGGCGCGGTTCGAGCGAGGGCAGGTCATCTTCAAGGCCGAGGTCGGTTCGCAGTCACCCGCGGTCGGCCAGATCCAAGGCGTGTGGGTGCACCCCGACTACCGAGGTCGGGGTCTCGGCGCTGCGGGAACCGCGGCACTGGCTGCGGCGGTCGTCCGCAGCGGTCGCACCGCGAGCCTCTACGTCAACGACTTCAACACCGTCGCGCGTGCGACCTACTCGCGCATCGGGTTCACCGAGGTGGGGTCTTTCGCGACCGTCCTGCTCGACTGAGTCGGGCTTGAACTCGTGCTCGCACGTCTTCGAAACCGCAGTCAGGGTCGTTGAGCACGCCGCTCAACGACCCTGACAGTGGTTTCGGTGATAAGTGGTCGCAAAGCCGGTGCGCCTCCGTCTCATTCGGGTGTCGCACTCATAACATTTGCCCCAATGGCATCTCTAACCACATCCGTATCACGACTCGTCGGCGTGCTGACGGTGATCATCGTCGTCGGAGCGCTCGGCGCGTGCACGCCGAAACCCAACGGACCCGAACCAGTCGCACAGGCATTCCTCGCAGCGCTGGCCCGCGGAGACACCGGCGCGGCCGCCGACCTCAGCGATCGACCGACGGATGCGCGCTCGGCGCTCAACGCGGCGTGGGCCGGGCTTCAGGCAACCAAGCTCGACACCACGATGCTCGGCTCGAAATTCGTCGAGGACACGGGCAGCATCACCTACCGGTACACCTGGCATCTACCGAAGAACCGAACCTGGACTTACGACGGTCTGCTGAACATGGTCCGCGATGAGGGCCGGTGGGAGGTTCGGTGGAGCGCCACCGGGCTGCATCCGAACCTCGGGGATCGTCAGACCTTCGCGCTGCGAGCCGATCCGCCGAGGCGCGCTTCGGTCAACGAGCGTGGCGGCACGGACGTTCTCGTCCCCGGCTACCTCTATCACTACACGTTGGATGCGAAAGCTGCTGCAGGACAACTCTTTCCGACCGCCAACGCCGTCGTTGACGCGTTGCGGGAGTTCGACGACACCCTTGATCCTCAGCGCCTCGCCGAGGAGGCAAGCTCGTCGCCGACCCCGCTCGACCTGATCACCTTGCGCCAATCCGACCACGACAGGATCGCCCCCGCGATCAGCAACCTGCCTGGACTCGTGATCACGCCGCAGGCCGAGTTGTTGCCCACCGACGACGGATTCGCCCCCGAGATCATCAGCCAGGTCAGGAAGGCCGTCATCGACCAACTCGACGGCGAGGCCGGCTGGCGCATCGTCAGCGTCAACCAGAACGGCGCCGACGTCGACGTGCTCAACGAGGTGGCACCCGCACCGTCGCCTTCGGTCACCATCAGCCTGGACAGGGCCGTTCAGGATGCTGCGCAGGGCGCCGTGAACACGGTCGGGAGAAAGGCGATGATCGTCGCGATCAAGCCATCGACGGGGGAGATCCTCGCCGTCGCCCAGAACGCGGCCGCCAACGAGGACGGCCCCGCCGCCACGACGGGGCTCTACCCGCCGGGATCGACGTTCAAGATCATCACCGCTGGGGCGGCCATCGATCGCGACATGGCGACGCCCAGTACGTTGCTGCCGTGCCCCGGGACGATCGACATCGGTCAGCGGACGATCCCCAACTATGGCGGTTTCGACTTGGGCACCGTTCCGATGTCGCGCGCGTTCGCGAACTCGTGCAACACCACCTTCGCTGAACTGGCCAGCAGGATGCCGCCGAAGGGTCTGACGACGGCTGCGGCGCAGTACGGCATCGGCAACGATTACGTGGTCGACGGCCTGACGACGGTCACCGGTTCGGTGCCGCCGACGGTGAACCTCACCGAGCGCACCGAGGACGGCTTCGGCCAGGGCAAGGTACTGGTGAGTCCATTCGGCATGGCGCTCGCCGCGGCCACGGTGGCGGCAGGGAAGACCCCGCTGCCGCAGCTGATCGAAGGCCACCCGACGGCCGTCACGGGTGATGCGACGCCGATCTCGGACAAGATGCTCGACGGGCTGCGGCCCATGATGCAGCTGGTGGTGACCAACGGCACCGCGAAGGATCTCAACGGCTCCGGTGACGTGCGAGGCAAGACCGGCGAGGCCGAATTCAACGGTGGATCACACGCTTGGTTCGCCGGATATCGCGGTGACATGGCGTTCGCGGCGCTCATCGTCGGCGGCGGCAGTTCGGAATACGCGGTGCGGATGTGCAAGGAGATGCTCGCAGCACTGCCGCCCGACTATCTGGCCTGAGTAATCTTGGGCGCATGGACCCGGGAGTCACTGAAGCCGCGAACCTGCGGATCTCGGATGCCGATCGCAACGGCACGCTGCGCCGTCTGCACAACGCGGTGGCCCTTGGGCTGATCGATATCCACGAGTTCGAAGAGCGGTCGATCCATGTGTCGAACGCGCGACTGCACACCGAGCTCGCGGCGCTCGTCGATGACCTGCCAGGCCCGGGCGCGCTCGTCACGTCCTCGACCGACCGCGTGGAGTTGCGCGGCGTCCTCGGCTCGCTGAAGCGGCAGGGCGAATGGGTCGTGCCGACGCGATTGGTCCTGGTGCGTCGGATGGGCTCGATCGACCTCGACCTGACGAAGGCGCGCTTCGCGGGCCCGATCGTGGTGATCGAACTCGACGTGAAGTTCGGGTCGGTCGACATCCGTCTACCGGCGGGAGCGAGCGCATCGATCGACGACGTAGAGGTGACCGTCGGCCACGCCCGCGATCACCGCAAGGACGCGCCCGCCGACGGGTCGCCGCACGTGATCCTCACCGGCCGCAGTGTGTGCGGGTCGGTGGACATTCGGGGACCGCGGCGAGCGGTGATGAGCAGGCTTCGTCGCGGCTGACTACCGCCACCGTCTGCTCTTCGCGCAAGCTACTCATCGCCGCCGTCTGCTCTTCGCGCAAGCGCTCATCGCCGCCGTCTGCTCTTCGCGCAAGCGCTCATCGCCGCCGTCTGCTCTTCGCGCAAGCGCTCATCGCCGCCGTCTGCTCTTCGCGC
>Ga0105248_10000468_pt1 | contig 45955 bp, 39 predicted proteins | sample KBSS34metaG_FD_81524 | JGI IMG/M metagenome (GOLD analysis project Ga0105248, IMG submission 81524) | Switchgrass rhizosphere microbial communities from Kellogg Biological Station, Michigan, USA - KBS S3-4 metaG | ecosystem: Host-associated > Plants > Roots > Rhizosphere > Soil | place...
CGTGCAGGTCGTCGCCGAGCAGAACGGGCGCCGCGAATCGGGCAGCCACGGCGGTGGCGGCCGCTACGGATTCGCCGAATTGCTCGCCAACGGGCGCGCGCACGCGTTCGCGCGCGAGGCCGTGCGCGTGGCGCTGGTCAATCTCGAATCGGTCGCCGCGCCGGCCGGCAACATGACCGTGGTGCTCGGCCCCGGCTGGCCCGGCGTGCTGCTGCACGAAGCGATCGGGCACGGCTTCGAAGGCGACTTCAATCGCAAGGAAACCTCGGCGTTCGCCGGCATGATGGGCCAGAAGGTTGCCGCCAGCGGCGTCACCGTCGTCGACGACGGCACGCTCGCGGGGCGCCGCGGTTCGCTCAGCATCGACGACGAAGGCACGCCGACGAACTGCACCGTGCTGGTCGAGAACGGCATCATGAAGGGCTTCATGCAGGACAAGCTCAACGCGCGCCTGATGGGCATGAAGCCGACCGGGAACGGCCGTCGCGAATCGTTCGCGCACCTGCCGATGCCGCGCATGACCAACACCTACATGCTGCCCGGCGAGCGCGACCCGGGCGAGATCATCGCTTCGGTCAAGCGCGGCCTTTACGCCGTGAATTTCGGCGGCGGCCAGGTCGACATCACCAACGGCAAGTTCACGTTCTCGGCGAGCGAGGCGTACCTGATCGAGGACGGCAAGGTCACGCGGCCGGTCAAGGGCGCGACGCTGATCGGCTCGGGCCCGGACGTGCTGACGCGCGTGTCTATGATCGGCAACGACCTGAAGCTCGACGAGGGCGTCGGCGTCTGCGGCAAGGACGGCCAGAGCGTGCCGGTCGGCGTCGGCCAGCCGACCTTGAAGATCGACTCGATGACCGTCGGCGGCACCGCGGCGTGATTCGCGCGGGCGCCGTCGCGCTGGCGGCGCTGCTGGCTCTCGACGCCGTGTCGCCGTCGGCCTTCGCCGCTGCGCGCATCGCGTCCGGCGGAGCGCCCGGCCACGTCGCGGCCGAGGTCTCGGCGCAAGGCTGCAAGGCGATGGCCGATCGCGTCGATGCCATCGCAGGCGATGCACCGGTGCTGCTGCGCAGCTACGACGGCGCGCAAGGATCGGGCGAGATCGACACGCCGGCGCTGCGCACGGCGGCATTCACGTACGACAACGCACTCGCGGTCATCGCGTTGCTCGCCTGCGAGCGGCGCGTCGAGGCGCTGCGCATCGGTGCGGCCCTGGAGCGCGCGGCGATGCACGACACGCGTTTGCGCAACACGTATCGCGCCGGAGCGGTCGCCGACAAGGTGTTGCCGAATGGCTGGTGGGATGCGACGCAGAATCGCTGGGTCGAAGATGCCTATCAGTCCGGCACGGCGACGGGCAACGTCGCCTGGGCCGCGCTCGCGCTGCTGGCGCTGCACGATGCGACCGGCCAAGTGCATTGGCGCGATGCGGCGGCGAAGCTTGCCACCTGGATCGTCGACAACACGCGCGACGCGGGCGCCGGCGGCGGATTCAGCGGCGGCGTCGACGGTTTCGATGTCGCGCCGGTCAAGCTCGGCTGGAAGTCGACCGAACATGCGATCGACCTGGTCGCACTGTTCACGCGTTTGGCCGACGCCGGGGCCGCAGGCGACTGGCGCGAGCAGGCGGCCCACGCGCGCGCTTTTCTCGATCGCCAGTGGGACGAGGGCAGCGGCCATTTCCTGATCGGAACCGCGGCTGACGGCAACACGCCGAATCGCTCGGCGTCTGCGCTCGACGTGCAGTGGTGGTCGCAGCTGCTGCCGGACGCACCGGCCGCGTGGCGCCGCGCGATCGCTTATGCCGAGCACCATCACGCGGTCGGAGCGGGGTTCGATTTCAACGACGACCGCGACGGCGAGTGGCTCGAGGGCACGGCGCAGGCGGCGTTGGCCTATCGAGTCGCGGGTCGCGCCGACGCTGCTGCGCGCTGCCTGGCAGAAATCGCACGGCAGTTCAGCGCGGGCGGCTATGTGTTCGCGACGCGCGAGGAAAGGATCACGACGGGGCTGGCGATCGGTTCTGCAAGCACCTCGGCGGACTTTTTCTACTATCGCCGGCCGCATCTGGGCGCGACGGCATGGGCAGTCCTGGCTGCGCGTGCGTGGAATCCCTACGCGGCCCGGCGCTGAAACGCCTTCCGGCCGGACTGCGAAAAGCCAGTCTGGCACCCCTGGGGCATCGCCACGTCGATCGTCTCGGGCGAACCGATACCGCGCGGTGCTGCAGGCATATGCCCGCCATGGCGACCGAAGATGCCGTCGATTCGCACCGGCGAGCTCGAATTTAGATTTTCCTTACCGCCGACGGCGGACGCTTGCGTTATCGTCGAGCCTGCGCCTGCGCGGCGTGGGACGCGCAGTGCCATCGGCTCGGGTCCTGGGGAAAAGGAGGCTTCCATGCTGTCTTTTTCTTCCACGCACCGGCCAACCTCGCCGCGTGTTCCCGGCATCTTGCTGATTTGCGCGTCGCTCCTGTGCCTGGCTTGGGGCGCTCACGACGCGCGGGCAGCTTCGCTGTCTCCTTCGTTGCAGCGAAAAGTCGCGGCGGCGACGTTCGAGGTCGTCGCGGCCAAGCCGGTCGACGATCCGCTGACCTACGAAAAACCGCTGCCGCTCGATCTCCTGCCGTATCGGGAGCGCACCGACAAGTACTACTCGATCGGGACGGCGTTCGCGATCGGCAATGGCCGCTACGTGACGGCGGCTCATGTATTCGGATTCCTTACAGGCGGCCTGTGGGGCGAACCATTGCTGCGCGACAGCGGCGGAAACCTCTACCCCATTGCCCAGATCGAGAAATTCTCGGAGCACGAAGACTTCGTCGTTTTCACGCTCGCGCGCGAACCCGCGCACTCCGTCGCGCTCGATGTCGACACCAAGCCGACATTGAACGAGCCGGTCTATACGGCCGGCAACGCCCTCGGTGAGGGGGTCGTCATCCGCGACGGCTTGTATACATCGAATACGCCCGAGGATGAAAACGGCCGCTGGGAATGGATCCGGTTTTCCGCTGCCGCCTCCCCCGGGAACAGCGGTGGTCCGCTGCTCGACGGGGACGGCAAGGTGATCGGCGTCGTGCTGATGAAGTCGCCGAACGAAAACCTCAACTACGCCGTGTCGATCAAGCAGGTGCTCGACGCGCCTGACCGTCTCGCACGCATCGACAAACGACAGGAGATCCGGCTCGCCATCTTCGACAAGGTGAAGGCCGTTCAATTCAAGCAGGAGTTTGCCTTGCCGAAGAGTTTCGGCGAATTCTCCGCAACGTTGTCGTCGTTGCGGAACGAGATTCAACTGCGCGGCATCGGCGAGCTTATCGCAGACGATGCCGATTCGATCTTTCCGCGCGGGCACGGCAGCGACAACGTGTTGCATCGAACCTACGAACACTTCGCCCCGGCGCTCGTCACCCGGGGCAGGAACGGAACCTGGGTTTTCAATGAGCCGCATCAGGAGAACATCGTCATCGACCGCGGTGGTTGGGCCGACACGGCGATTATCGGCCGCTTGGTTTTGCAACACCTGCATGCGCCGGACGGCGTGGACCCGACTACGTTGTACGACGACCCGGCGGCATACATGCGGCTGGCGCTGAAGGGAATGTTTCTGACGCGGCAAGTCGGCACCGAAAGCGTCAAGATCACCTCGTTGGGCAAGCCCGCTCAGGACTCGGCGTTCACCGACGCCTGGGGGCGCCGGTGGCAGTTGCGTGTATGGCCTCTGGCATTCATCAACGGCAATCTCGTGTCGCTGGATTTGCCGGTTCCCGATGGCTATGTGTCGCTGCGTATGCAGACGATGGGGGGCGTGCCGTCGTTCGAGGTCGCCTCGTTGAGGGCGTTGGCCGATTTCGTCGCCGTTTCCTATGGCGGAACACTTGCCCAGTGGCAGGCGTTCCTGAATCTGAAAACCTGGACGCCCCCCGCGCTTTCGTCTTCATCGCTGCACGTCGAGTATGGCCGCGTATTGAACTTTCAAAGCGCCCCCCTCGCTTTTTCAGTCACGCCCGACTTGGAGAAGATCGCTCCCGAGAGCTTTCTCCGGTTCGATTTCGGTTTCTATCCGGAGGCTGGAAAGATCGCGTGGGGTCTTGCCGACGTCGCCGTTCGCGGCGAAAGAGAGGACAAGACCGAAGTCGGCGCCTACCGATATCGTGCTCCCGACGCGGATTCGGACGATGGATATCGGAGAAACTGGGAAAAGCGCCTGCATCGCGAACATCCATTCGACGCGGTCGCCGCAGAAGAAAAAGATCGGCTGTATATCCGAACCAACTACGGCAAGGCGGATGCGACGACGCAGCCCGATGTTCTGTACACGTTCGTCTACCGCGCGGATACGGGGACGCCGCAGGACGTCATGAAGAAAAAACTCGATCTGTTCATGAAGGATGCGCGCGTCACGGAACATTGAGCGCATTTCTCGCCGGTATGGAAATGCCGGCTTAGCGCCCTTATGTCGATGCGGCGGTACCGTCCGCCAGTTCGCGAAGCGCCCTGAAGAGCTCGCGGTAGGCGTGCGGCGGCTTGTTCTTCGTGCGCTCCGCAAGCGCGTTGCGCACGAGCTGGCGCAAGTGCTGGCGGTCCGCGGCAGGGTATAGTGCGACCCATTCGGCCAGCGCTTCGTCGCCTTCGGCGAGCAGGCGGTCGCGCCAGATCTCGATCTGGTGCAGTTCGGCCGCTTCGCGGTGGGCGCTGGCGCGATCCTGCGCGAGCGCGAGGCGGATCGGTTCGATCTCCTCGCCGGCGAGCTTGCGCAGCTGCTTGGCGAGGAACTGCGCCTGGCGCTTGCGTGCGATGTGCGAGGTGACGGCGCGCGTGCGGCGCACTTCCTCGCGCAACTCGTCGGCGAGCGGCACGCGCGCGAGCTGGGCTTCGCTGAGCGCGGCGAGCGACTCGGCGAGCTTGAGGATATCGAGCGCGTCGCGGCGCAACTGGCTGCGGCTCGGCTCGAGCGGTTCGTCGGAGAATTCGTCTTCGCGGGTCGTCATTGGGCAACACCATCGGAATGTCGCTCGGCGACGGATGTGGAAGGATAAGGCGTGAACTCAGTAGTCACCAGCAACGACACCAGTCTCATCGAACTCGATCGTCTCGCCGAGATCGCCGAGGACGTGATCCGCCGCTGCCGCGCCAAGGGCGCCAGCGAGGCGGACGTCGCCGCGAGCATCGACAGCGGCCTCAGCGTCAACGTGCGCATGGGCGAGGTCGAAACGGTCGAGCGCACGCGCGATCGCGGCGTCTCGCTGACGGTGTATTTCGGCAAACGCAAAGGCTCGGCGAGCACCGCGGATCTCGATCCGGCGTCGATCGAACAGACGGTCGAGCATGCCTGCGCGATCGCACGCTACACCGAGGAGGACGCGGCGAACGGACTTGCCGACCCCGCGCTGCTGGCCAAGGACATCCCCGATCTCGACCTCTGGCACCCGTGGGACATCACGCCCGAGGAAGCGATCCGGCTCGGCCTGGAGATCGAAGACGCCGGCCGCGCGTTCGATCCGCGCATCGACAATTCCGACGGCGCGTCGGTGCAGATCAGCGCATCGCTGACCGCCTACGCCAATTCGCTCGGTTTCGTCGGGCGCGAACGCGGCACGCACCACTCGCTGTCGTGCGCACTGATCGCCGAGGACGAGAGCGGCATGCAGCGCGACTACTGGTACGACAGCGTCCGCGCCGCCGGCGACTTCGGCGACCCCGCGGCGATCGGCCGCAAGGCCGCCGAGCGTACGTTGTCGCGCCTGTCCGCGCGCCGCCTCGGTACGCGCGATTGTCCGGTGCTGTTCGTGCCCGAAGTCGCGCGCGGCCTGATCGGACATTTCCTCTCCGCCGTCAGCGGCGGCGCGCTGTATCGCAAGACCAGCTTCCTCGTCGACCATGTCGGCAAGTCGGTGTTTCCCGACTGGATGCAGATCGTCGAGCGCCCGCGCATCCCGCGCGGCCACGGTTCGAGCGCATTCGACTCCGAAGGCGTCGCTACGCGCGATTCGGACCTGATCAAGGACGGCGTGCTCGCGCGCTACATCCTCGGCAGCTACTCGGCGCGCAAGCTCGGCCTCGTGTCCACCGGCAACGCGGGCGGCATCCACAACGTGATCGTGCGGCCGGGCAACGACGATTTCGCCGCGCTGCTCAAGCGCATGCACAACGGCCTGCTCGTCACCGAACTGATGGGGCAGGGTGTTTCGCTGCTGACCGGCGACTACTCGCGCGGCGCCAGCGGCTTCTGGGTCGAGAACGGCGAGATTGCCTACCCGGTCGAGGAAATCACGATCGCTGCGAACCTGCGCGACATGTTCGCCAACATCGCCGCGGTCGGTCGCGACGTCGATCCGAGGTCGCATATTCTGACAGGGTCGATTTTGCTCGACAGGATGACGATTGCGGGGGAATGACCGCGTTTCAGTTCATTCGGCTTTTTCCAGCCGAGAGCAAGCCCATGGCTCCGATGAGCGCGGTCAAAAGTGCATAAGTCATGTAGCCGATCGGTACACCCATCGGAGCATCGCCGTTCGCCGAAGGACTCGCCTGCATGACGCCACGATCGTTGAGAGTGTCGGAATCGTAGCCGGCACCACCGAGGACGTACATCGCGAATGGCCCGACGTACTGCAGGCCGAACGAAAGCGGCTGGGACAACGGTTGCCAGAAATGTGCACGCAATAGACAACTCGCGGTTCCGTTGGCGGGAATAGGGCCGATTCGGAAACCTTTGCTGGTGGCATCCTGCCCGGTGAAGTTGGCGCAGGGCAAAGATTCCTCGGACGTGGGGCAAGCGTCTGGGAAATCGTTGTCGATATCGAACGGCGCAGTGAGCATGCCGCCGACGAAAAACTCGGCGCAATCGGTCCCGATGCTCGTCGCCGCGACTGCATTCGGGCTGGGATTGAACGCCGTCACGCGAAACGTCGCTTCAAGGCTCCCGATCGATACCGGAGCGATCGCGTCCGCGCGCAGCGAAAGGTCGGGCAACGTTCCGAAAGAAAACGGTCGAAAAATACAGTCGATGAAGTCGCCAGGGCGGCACAGGCTGAAGACGAGATCGTTTCGCGACGACATCGATCGCATCATCGTGTAGTCGCAAGTCAGATCCGCGCCCGGTTCTATCGGGCCGCCCGAAAATTGCACATCGGTACCGTATTCATCCGTCGCCAGGGCCGGTTGATTGCAGAGCGCTGGCTGATCGGCGACGAAGACGTACTCGGAGAACACGTCTGCGTTGGAAAAGACGATACCCGAGATCCCCGCAAGCGAAGATGTCGCCTCTTCGTTGTGCGCAGTCAATATCAGGTGGCCTGTCGCGCCCGGCACAATCTGTTGAGAGAAAGCCATATCGGGCGAGATCGAAAAACTGACTTGCGCGATGGCGGGTCCGGAGGCGAAGAATACGATTAGCGTGCCCAGGCACTCCCGCGCAATTCTCGTGAATCCTCGAGCCGATGGCGTCATCCGAATTCCCCATAGCCAGGCAGGCGACGCAATTTTAACCTGCGCTTCACTTCAGCCAATATGACGGGCGACTTTTCCGGTCCTCGCGATGGCCTACTTTGTGAAATGCGCCATGACTTCCCGCCGTTGACGCCGCTGCGCGCCTGCGCAACAGTGGACGCGTCTACGACGAGAGGGAGTCTGCGACATGAGCGACAACGACACCACGGCGGTGCCGCCGAGTCCGCCGACCGCACCGCCGCAAGGCGCCGGCGCGCAATCCAGCGACGAGCGGATGTGGGCGATGCTAGGTCACCTGTCTGCGTTCACCGCGTTCATCACCGGCATCGGCTGCATTCTGGGGCCGCTGGTCATCTGGCTGATCAAGCGCGACACCATGGCGTTCGCAGGCGAGCAAGCGAAAGAGGCGCTGAACTACAACATCACGGTCGTGCTGGCATTCGTCGGCCTGTGGGTGCTGACCATCGGCACGTTCTTCATCGGCATCTTCCTGACGTTCCCGATCGGCGTCCTGCTGTTCATCGCATGGATCGTCTTCACGATCATCGCGGCGATCAAGGCGAACGAAGGCGTCGACTACCGCTATCCGTTCACGCTGCGCCTGGTGAAGTAGGGCGTCAGCTGGTGCGGTCGGCGACGAAGCGGGCGAGGTCGCGCAGCGGCTCGCCCGCAGTGCCGAGCGCATCGACGGCCTTGAGCGCGCGCGCCGTCAGCGCGGAAAGTTCGTGGCGCGATGCGTCCACGCCGAGGATGGCCGGATACGTCGGCTTGTTCGCCGCGGCGTCCTTGCCGGCGGTCTTGCCGAGCTGCTCGGTGCCGGCCTCGATGTCGAGCAGGTCGTCGCGAATCTGGAACGCGAGGCCGACGCAATGGCCGTAGGTTTCGAGCGCCGCGAGCGTGTTCGAATCCTTGCAGCCGGCGGCGAGCGCGGCCAGGCGTACCGACGCGCGGATCAATGCGCCGGTCTTGTGTACGTGCATGCGTTCGAGTTCGGCCGCATCGAGCCGCTGGCCGACTGCGGCGAGGTCGAACGCCTGCCCGCCGGCCATGCCCTGCGATCCGCAGGCGAGCGCCAGCGTGCGCAGCATCTCCAACCGCGTCGCCGCATCGACGTCGATCGCGGGGTCGTCGGCCAGCACTTCGAAAGCGAGCGCCTGTAGCGCATCGCCGGCGAGGATCGCCATCGCTTCGCCGAACGCGATGTGGCAGGTCGGCCGCCCGCGGCGCAGCGCGTCGTCGTCCATGGCAGGCAAGTCGTCGTGCACGAGCGAATACGCGTGGATGATTTCCACCGCGGCGGCGACCGCATCGATCTTTTCCGGCACCGCGCCGAACGCGGAGCTGGTCGCATACGCGAGCAGCGGGCGCAGCCTCTTGCCGCCACCGAGCACGGCGTAGCGCATCGCGCGATGCAGCTCGACGGGAGGCTGGACGTCGGCCGGCAGCACGCGGGCGAGCACGGCATCGGCGCGCACCGACAGCGCCAGGAATTCAGGTGTCAGATCGCTCAACGGATTACGGCACGTCAGGATCGAACGCCCGCGCCGAATCCGGCTGCGCCGGGTCGAGCAGCTGGCTGACGCGCAACTCCGCCTGCTCGAGCGCGCTCTGGCAGTTGCGGTAGAGCGCGATGCCGCGCTCGAACGATTGCAGGGAATCGTCGAGGCTGAGCTCGCCCTGTTCCATGCGTACGACGAGCTGTTCGAGTTCGTCGAGCGACTTCTCGAACTGGGCGATCTGCGAGGTTTCGGCGGAAGGCTGCGGCATGGGCGCGAACGCTAGCTCAGCGCGTCGTCAAGATCAATCCGCCTGCGCTCAGGCGCCGAACAGCTGCGCGGCGCGCGGCAGCCACTGCAATTGCGCGCCTTCGGTACCGAACAGGTGCGCGCCGACTTCGCTCAACCACAGGTCGGCGACCGCGAGCAGAGCGCCGCTGGCATGGAACAGCAGCGGCAGGCGGCCGCGCTGCCACGGCGGAATGCCCGCTTCCTGCAGCAGGTCGCGCAGCTCGCGCGTGTGGCCGCCGGCGTGCACGCGCAAGCTCTCGCCGCCGCGGCGGAAGCGCACCTGCAGCGGCTCGGCGAGGCGTTTCGTCGTCGCCGCGGCCGCGTACGGAACCAGCCGCAACGTGCCCAGGTCCAGCGGCAGTTCGAGTTCGCTGCCGTCGAATTCGGCGACCCAGTCGAACGGCGGCAACTGCAGCGGCGCCAGCGCGTAGAGCAGGTCGCGATACCTTCTGACTTCGGTGCCGGGCCAGCGCACGCACGGCTGGCGATCCTCGGCCGCCTCGCCGAGCTGGCGCACGAGTTCGGCCGCCTGGTAGTGCGTCGGCTCCGGCAGTCCGGCGGCACGCAGCCAGCGCCGCAGCACCGGATCGCGCAGCGCGCGCGGCAGGCCCAACCATTCGCGGAAGCGCAGCGTCGCCGGATCGAGCCCTTGCGTGCGCGCGAGCGCGCGTTCGGCTTCCTCGTCGATGAAATCGGCGGCATCGCGCGCCCATGTCGCGCTCTGCGAAATGCTGGTCTCCGCCTCGGTCCAGCGCTTGGCGATGCGCGGCATCACCTGCATGCGCAGGTAGTTGCGGTCGATGGTCGGATCGGCGTTGCTGGGATCCTGCACCCAGCGCAGGCGATGGTGGTCGGCATATTCGTGCAGCGCCGCGCGCGGCAGTCCGAGCAGCGGCCGCCATGCATGGCCGCTGCCCAGCGGCCGCAGGGTGCGCATCGCGCCGATGCCCTCCGGTCCTGCGCCGCGCAGCAGCTTGAGCAGGACGGTTTCGGCCTGGTCGTCGCGATGGTGCGCGAGCGCGACGAATTCGCCGGGCGCGAGCAGCGCCTCGATGGCGCCGTAGCGCGCGCGGCGCGCGCTGGCTTCGAGGCCGAGGCCGGGCGTTCGCGCGACATCGACCGTGCGCACGGCCAGTTCCACGCCGAGCGCCTGGGCGAAATCGCGGCAGTGCTGCGACCAGCCGGCGCTGTCGCCGTGCAGGCCGTGGTCGACGTGCACGGCACGCAGCCCGCGCGCGCGCGCGCCGGCCGATTGCGCCAGCGCGTGCAGCAACACGCTCGAGTCGAGGCCGCCGCTGAACGCGGCCAGCAGCGGGCCCGGCGCAAGTTCGGCCAATGCGGTTTCTACGGTGTCGCGGACGCGGCGGGCGGGCATGGGAGCGGTGTTGGAAGGCAGCGGCGTCAGGGAGTCGCTGCCGGCGCGAACGTGGCGAGCGCCGTTGCATAAGCCTGATCGACCGTGCCGGCAAGATTGGCCAGCTCGCCGAGCAGGCCGGCGCAGAAGTCCTCGCTCGCCGGCGTGCCGCGCAGCACGAGATCGACGATCCGGCCGTGATAGTCGAGATAGGATTTCTGCATGCCGTACGAGGCCGCGATGGCCTGCGAGCGCGCGAACTCCAGGTGCGAGAACGCCTGAGTGGCGATCGCGGTCTGGTAGGCCGCGTCGAGCAGGAGTGGACCGCCTATGCCGTCCCAGCCGGTGTTTTCGTAGCAGGCGCGCTTGCCGCCGTCATTGCTCGCTTTCGCTTCGGCGACGAGCGCGGACTGCTCGGCGAGGAGATGGTCGCGCTGTCGCTGCAGATCCTTGCGGTTCGCCGCGATCTCGACATTCACCGCGCGCATCGCGTCGGCCACGTTTTCGCGCGTCTCGCGATCCTTCTTCCAGCCGTCGATGCCGAGCGCGAGCAGGATGCCCAGCACGACTGCGAAGGTCTGCACCGCAATTTCGCCGAGGCTGATCGACTCGCGATGGAACCACGAACGCCGGGCGGGAATCGCGCGGCGTTCGGAAGCTTCGGTGTCGTTCTTCAGTTCCACGAACAAACGACTTTGCCGCAGTTGCCCGCGTCCATCAGGTCGAAGCCCTTCTGAAAGTCATCAATGTGGATTTGGTGCGTAAGTACCTTTTGCAGCGGAAATCCAGTAAGCACCATTTGCGTCATTTTGTACCACGTTTCATACATGCGGCGCCCATAGATGCCGTGCAGCACGAGGCCCTTGAAGATGACCTTGTCCCAGTCGATGCCGGCGCCGTTGGGCAGGATGCCGAGCAGCGCGACCTTGCCGCCGTGGTACATGCAGTCGAGCATGTCGTTGAAGGCGCGCGGATTGCCGCTCATCTCCAGGCCGACGTCGAAGCCTTCCATGTGCAGGTCCTTCATGACGTCCTTGACCGACTGCTTGGACACGTTGACGACGCGCGTCGCGCCCATGTCGGCGGCGAGCTTGAGTCGATAGTCGTTGACGTCGGTGACGACGACGTTGCGTGCGCCGATGTGCTTGGCGATGCCGGCGGCGATGATGCCGATCGGGCCGGCGCCGGTGATCAGCACGTCCTCGCCGATCAGGTCGAACTCGAGCGCGCAGTGCGCGGCGTTGCCGTAGGGGTCGAAGAACGCGGCCAGCTCGCTCGGAATCTGATCCGGAATCGGCCACAGGTTCGACGCCGGCACCGCGACGTATTCGGCGAACGCGCCGTTGCGCGATACGCCGATGCCGACGGTGTTCGGGCACAGGTGCTGCTTGCCGGCGCGGCAGTTGCGGCAGACGCCGCACACGACGTGGCCTTCGGCCGACACGCGCTGGCCGAGTTCGTAGCCGCGCACGCCGGCGCCGATGTCGACGATGCGGCCGACGAACTCGTGGCCGATCACGAGGCCCGGCTTGATCGTGCGCTGCGACCACTCGTCCCACTTGTAGATGTGCAGGTCGGTGCCGCAGATCGCGGTCTTCTCGAGCTTGACCAGCACGTCGTTCGGGCCGATCTCCGGCACCGGCACTTCTTCCATCCAGATTCCGCGCGCGGCTTCGCGCTTGACCAGGGCCTTCATCATCGCTTGCGACATCGTGTTGTTCCTGCGGGCGGGGATTCGCGAGGGGCGCGATTATAGGTCGAGCGCCGCCCTCCGGCGGCGCGAGGGGGAGGCAGGAGCCGACCGGAAGACGCTCCAGGGATGGATCTCTTCGCGCCACAGCCGCCGCCCTCCGGCGGCGCGAGGGGGAGGCAGGAGCCGACCGAAGCGCGCTCCAGGTAGGGATACTCGCGGCTTCCAGCTCGCTGGGCCGACATACAATCGTCCAATGCCGTTTACCGACCAGCGCCCGCCGGCGATCTTCCTGATGGGCCCGACCGCGACCGGCAAGACCGCGCTCGCGTGCCTGTTGGCCGAAAGGTTTCCTTTGCAACTGATCAGCGTCGACTCGGCGCTGGTCTATCGCGGACTCGATATCGGCACGGCGAAGCCTGATGCCGCCACGCTGGCGCGGCATCCACACCGGTTGATCGACATCCGCGATCCGGCGCAGCCGTATTCGGCGGCCGAATTCCGCACCGACGCCGTGGTCGCGATGCGCGAGATCGGTGCGACGGGCGCGGTGCCGCTACTGGTCGGCGGCACTGGCCTGTATTTCCGCGCGCTCGAACAGGGGCTGTCGGCGTTGCCGGAGGGCGACCCGGAGGTGCGCGCGCTACTCGCCGCGGAGGCCGCGCGCACGGGCTGGGCCGCGATGCATGCGCGTCTGGCCGCAGCCGATCCGGTGGCCTCCGCGCGGATCGGGCCGGCCGACACGCAGCGCATCCAACGCGCGCTCGAGGTCATCACCCTGACCGGCCGGCCGCTCAGCGAGCAGCTCGGTGCGGTGCGCGATCGCCTGCCGTGGCGCGTGCTCAAGCTGGCGCTGGTGCCGGGCGACCGGGCGCCGCTGCACGCGCGCATCGCCGAGCGCTTCGACGCGATGCTGGCGGCGGGGTTTCTCGACGAGGCGCGCCGGCTGCATGCCGATGCGGCATTGCCGGCGGACCTGCCGGCGATGCGTGCGGTCGGCTATCGGCAGGCATTGGCCTTCCTCGATGGAGAGATCACGGCCGCCGCCTTCCGCCAGCAGGCGGTTTTTGCGACGCGGCAATTGGCCAAACGCCAGACGACATGGCTGCGCAGCGAGCTCGATGCGCGCTGGTTCGACCCCGATCGGCGCACATTGGCCGACGTTGCGCTCTCAGCGGTGGCCGATTTCCTCGGCAAACGGGCTCATGCGCCTGAGTAATGTGCGCCAAGCCATTTTCTTCGCCGGAACAAATCGTTAAGATGGCTCGGAAAGCTGAATACTGGTTGAATCGGAGCGGGCGCGAAGAGTGGGTCTGATGCGCCGCGCGAATTTTTGCCGGTTCGGGAATCTCGGGAGTTGGAGAACAAGACCATGTCCAAGGGGCAGTCGTTGCAGGATCCGTTTTTGAATGCGTTGCGACGCGAGCGCGTGCCGGTGTCGATCTATCTGGTCAACGGCATCAAGCTGCAGGGGACGGTCGAGTCGTTCGACCAGTTCGTCGTGCTGCTGCGCAATACGGTCAGCCAGATGGTCTACAAGCATGCGATCTCGACGGTCGTGCCCTCGCGCAACGTGCGTGTCGGCGGCCCGGAAGGCGCGCACGTGGGTGGCGGGACCGGGGAAGTGGCCGAGGAAGGCCACGCCTGACCGAATGCGCCTGGCCAATGCGGCCGCCTCGAAAGGGGCGGGTCGCTCGGCGATCCAGGCGTGGGTGTGGCCGCAGCGGGGCGCCGTTCGCCCGGGGCATGCGCGCCGGCCTTGAAGTCGCGCCCGGCGGCCGCCATCCAGTGTGTTCCGTTGCACAGGTGAATCCCACTGTTCGAGCGATCTAAAAAAGGCGAGCGCGCGCTGCTGCTGCAACCGCAGGCGCCGGGCCAGCATGACCCGTTGGCGCTGGAGGAATTCGCCGAACTTGCGCGCTCCGCCGGCGCCAGCGTCGTCGGCAGCCTGAACGCGCGGGTCGAGCGTCCGAATCCGCGCTACTACGTCGGTACCGGCAAGGCCGAGGAGCTGCGCGAGCACCGGCAGGCCCTGGATGCCGACCTGATCCTGGTCAACCATGCGCTGAGCCCGGTGCAGGAGCGCAACCTCGAAAAGCTGACCGAGTGCCGCGTGGTCGATCGCACCGGCCTGATCCTCGACATCTTCGCGCAGCGCGCACGCTCGCACGAGGGCAAGCTGCAGGTCGAGCTGGCGCAGCTCAAGCACATGTCGACCCGCCTCGTGCGCGGCTGGACCCACCTGGAGCGCCAGCGCGGCGGTGCGATCGGCCTGCGCGGTCCCGGCGAAACCCAGCTCGAACTCGATCGGCGCCTGCTCGCCGATCGCGTCAAGCAGCTGCAGAAGCGCATGGAGAAGGTCGAAACGCAGCACGCGACGGCGCGCCGCTCGCGCCAGCGCAATGCGCTGCCGGTGGTCGCCCTCGTCGGCTACACGAACGCCGGCAAGTCGACCTTGTTCAATGCGCTGACCGGCTCGGCGGTGTATGCGGCCGATCAGCTGTTCGCGACGCTGGATCCGACCCTGCGCCGCCTCGACGGCCTCGACTGCGGCCCGATCCTACTCGCCGACACCGTCGGATTCATTCGCGACCTGCCGCACGATCTGGTTGCCGCGTTCCGCTCGACGCTGGCCGAGGCGCGCGACGCCGATCTGCTGCTGCACATCGTCGACGCCTCCGATCCCGAACGCGACGAGCGCATCGCCGACGTCGAGACTGTGCTCGCCGAGATCGGCGCCGAGGATCTTCCGCAGGTGCTGGTCTACAACAAGATCGATCTGATGGGCACGCGCGGCGGCGAAGCGGCCGACGGCGAAGCTGCGCAGGCGGCGCCGCAGAACGCGTTTCATCGCGGTGCCGAGCCGCGCCTCGACCAGCTCGAAGGGGGTACGCAGCCGCGCGCCTGGGTTTCGGCGCTGAGCGGCGCCGGCATCGACGGCCTCAAGCAGGCGATCGAGCAGCGCCTGGGCACCCAGCGCGTGAACGCCGAGCTGCTGCTGCCCTCGTCGGCCGGCCGCCTGCGCGCGCGCCTGCATGCGCAGGGCCTGGTCGCCGACGAGCAGGCGCACGAACAGGGCTGGCGCATCCGCATCGACGCGCCGCGCACGCTGGTCGAACCGCTGTTCGGGCTGCCCGGCGGCGATGGCGAGTGGCTGCGCGCGAATCTCGGCTTGCTTGCCGCGACCGATGGCGCTACCTACAATCCTGCGACAACCCCGGCGTGACTTGTGCGGTCGTCCCTGATCGCTCCCCAGGGCCGCATCTCGAGTTCTTGTGCGGTCGCTGGTAGAGGCGAGTCCACAAGCGGTCGTTCATGGCCGCACTTTTCAACGGGTACCCGAGGCGTTCTGCGACGGTTGCCGGCAGCGAGGTAGCAACGATGGCATGGAACGAACCCGGCGGCGGCAAGCAGCGCGACCCCTGGCGTGACAACGGCGGCGGTGGCGGCAACGGTCCTTCGCCGGACCTGGACGCCTGGATCAAGCGCGCGCGCGACTTCTTCAACCGCCTGTTCGGCGGCGGCGGGGGCGGCATCGGCATCGCCGCGATCGGCATCGTCATCGCCTGGTGCGCGATCGACAGCGTGCAGCGCATCAACGCCAGCGACACCGGCATCGTGCTGCGCTTCGGCCAGTTCTCGCGGCTGATGACGCCCGGCATCAACTTCAAGTTCCCGCGTCCGATCGAATCGGTGATCACCGTCAACATCGGCCGCACGCTGCAGACCAACGACCAGGTGCGCATGCTGACCAAGGACGAGAACATCGTCCTGGTCGACTTCAACGTGCAGTATCAGATCACCGATCCGCAGCTGTTCCTGTTCGGCGTGCGCGATCCGGACGCCACGCTCGGCCAGGCCGCCGAAAGCGCGGTGCGCTCGGTGATCGGCGACAGCGACATGGACACGGTGCTGTCGGGGCAGCGCGCCGAGCTGATGGTCAAGGCGAAGCAGCTGCTGCAGTCGACGCTCGAGCAGTACAAGACCGGCTTGACCTTGACCGAACTCAACTTCCAGAACGTGCGTCCGCCGCAGGAAGTCAAGGACGCGTTCGACGACGCCAGCCGCGCGCTGCAGGACAAGCAGCGCGCCGAAGAGGAAGCCAAAGCCTATGCCAGCCAGGTCGTGCCGGAGGCGCGCGGCGACGCGGCCAGCACGCGTGCCGAGGCGGAAGGCTACAAGAGCGAGCGCATCGCGCGCGCCGAAGGCGATGCGCAACGCTTCAACCTGGTCGAGGCACAGTACAAGGCCGCGCCGGAAGTGACGCGCAAGCGCCTGTACCTGGAGACGATGCAGGACGTCATCGCGCGCACGCCGAAGGTGATCGATCTGTCGTCCGGCAAGAACATCCTGTCGCTGCCGGCCGATGGCCGCGCCGCACCGGTGCCCGGCACGACGACGACGGTCGTCGGCAGCGAATCGACCAAGGGAGCCCGCTGATGCGTTTCTCTGCCGCGCTCATCGCGCTGATCGCGCTGTTCGTCGCCGCCAACTCCGCATTCGTCGTCAGCGAAGGCCAGACGGCGATCCTGCTGCAGTTCGGCCGCATCGTGCGCACCGACTTCAAGCCGGGGCTGCATTTCAAGGTTCCGCTGATCCAGCAGGTGCAGCGCTTCGACAAGCGCGTGCTGACGCTCGATTCGGCGCCGGAACGCTATCTCACGTCGGAGAAGAAGGACGTCAACATCGACTTCTTCCTGAAGTGGCGCATTGCCGACGCGGCCAAGTTCTACGTCTCGGTCGGCGGCGACGAGAGCATCGCCCAGATGCGCATCGGCCCGATCGTCAAGGACGGCCTGCGCACCGCGGTCAATTCGCGCACGCTGCAGGAACTCGTCGCGGGCGGCCGCGCCGACCTGACGCAGCACCTGGTTACCGAGGCTAACCGTGCAACGCAGGGGCTCGGCGTCGAGGTGATCGACCTGCGCATCAAGCGCATCGACCTGCCGGAAGACGGCAGCGTGATCGGCTCGGTCTACGAACGCATGCGTTCGGAGCGCAAGAAGGTCGCCAACCAGCTGCGCGCCGAAGGCCAGGAGATCTCCAAGACGATCAAGGCCGACGCCGACCGCCAGGTACAGGTCATCAACGCCGAGGCATATCGCGACGCCGAGAAGACGCGCGGCGAAGGCGATGCCGCGGCTTCGCAGACCTATGCCGGCGCCTACGGCCGCGATGCGGACTTCTATGCGTTCTACCGCAGCCTGGAAGCCTATCGCGACGCCCTTGCCAGTCCGAACGGCACCCTGGTGCTCGACTCGAAATCGGAATTCCTGCGCTACCTGCAGGAAAGCAAGTAGACCGCCCCGAGTCGCCGGTGATCAGCGAATTGGCGGCGGCGCTGTGCCTGGTACTGGTGCTCGAGGGCTTGTTCCTCTTCGCCGCGCCGGGCGCCTGGAAGCGCATGGCCGAGCAGATGCAGCAAATCGATCCGCGGACACTGCGCATGATCGGTGGGGTCATGGTCGTGGCGGGACTGATCGCCCTCAAGATCGTGCATTGAAGGGGTGAGCCGCTGGCTCGGGCCCGCCGGGCGCGCGAGCCGGCGATCGGGGACGGCCGGATTTCATGGGTCTGGTTTCGGGAGGGGGTATGTACATTCGATGGGCTTGTGCGGCAGCCTTGTTGTTGTTGTCGGGTTGCGTGACGATCACCCCGATGGCGTTCGACAAGACGTCGAAATCGATCGACGTCAGCAGCAAGTCGATCGTTTTGATGACGCTGGACGTGTCCCGCAACGACGACAGCCGCTACGTTCCGCGGCCCATGACCGTGTTCTGGAAGGCGCACGCATCGTCGCCGGAAACCGTGTACAGGTTCCGCACGCTCGAGCCGGGCGAATTGGCCGCCATCCCGGAACATCACCAGTACGCGCTCCGCATGGCGCTGGAGCCCGGCCAGTACGAGCTGACCCAAGTCTCGGGGCTGGCCAGCGCGTTTCCCTTCAACGGGATCTTCTTCGTTCCGCTGTTCCTGGATCTGACCGTGCCCGCGCATTCGGTGGTCTATGTCGGACACGTCTCGGCTGAGCTGCGCGAACGCAAGGACGGCGAATACCGTGCCGGCCCGTTGATCCCGCTGATCGACCAGGCGGCGACCGGCATGTCGGGTGGAACCTGGGAGGTGAAGATCGACGATGCCTCCGCGACGGACCTCGCCATGTTCCGGGAAACGTTCCCGGCACTCACGGACGTGCCGATCGCGACGGCCATCCTGCCGCAATACGATCGCCTCGCCGTGCAGCGCAAATGGGACGGAAAGGTCGACAGTCCTTCCCAAGGACCGGCATCGAAAGGTCCGTAGCATCGGGCCGGGCCGACGGGCGGTTGGAGCATCGACGGCGAATGGCGGGTCGGATTCGCACTGCCATGCCAAAAGCCGCACGCGACGTCATCCGCTCGACTTCCAAGTCCCGGTACAATCGTCATTTTCCGCGCGCAGGCGATGCGTGCGGTTCGCGCCGTCTTCCGAGGAAGATCGCGAAACCGATCACCGACGCCGCTCCGCCGTGGGGCGGCGAATCGAAGCGAGAACATCATGGGCAAGTCAGTAGTCATTCTCGGCGCGCAGTGGGGGCGAGCCGGGCTTCAGCGGAATGCCGCCGGGCATTCCGTTCCGGCGAGCGCCGGAGGCAGGATGCCGGAGGCCGGGTGACTTGCTGAGAGAGGATCGCGAAGCTAGTCACCGACGTCGCCCCACGGTGGGGCATCGAATCGAAGCGAGAACATCATGGGCAAGTCAGTAGTCATTCTCGGCGCGCAGTGGGGCGACGAAGGCAAAGGCAAGATCGTCGACCTGCTGACGCAGGACATCGGTGCGGTCGTGCGTTTCCAGGGCGGCCACAATGCCGGCCACACGCTGGTGATCGGCGGCAAGAAGACCGTGCTGCACCTGATCCCGTCCGGCATCCTGCGCGACGACGCGCTGTGCCTGATCGGCAACGGCGTGGTCCTGAGCCCGGCGGCGCTGCGCAAGGAGATCGAGGAGCTTGAAGCCAACGGCATCGAGGTGCGCTCGCGACTCAAGATCAGCCCGGCCACGCCGCTGATCATGCCGTACCACATCGCGCTCGATCAGGCGCGCGAGAAGGCGGCCGGCGGCAAAGCGATCGGCACGACCGGGCGCGGCATCGGCCCGGCCTACGAAGACAAGGTCGCGCGCCGCGGCATCCGCGTCGCCGACCTGCACTATCCCGAGCAGCTCGCCGAACTCTTGCGCAGCGCACTCGACTATCACAACTTCGTGCTGACGAAGTACCTGGGCGGCAGCGCGATCGATTTCCAGCAGACGCTGGACGAAGCGATCGCGTTCGGCGAATACGTCGAGCCGATGAAGTCCGACGTCGCCGGCATCCTCCACGACCTGCGCAAGCAGGGCAAGCGCGTGCTGTTCGAAGGCGCGCAGGGCGCGCTGCTCGACATCGATCACGGCACCTATCCATACGTCACGTCGAGCAACACGACGATCGGTGGCGCACTCGCCGGTACCGGTGTCGGCGCCGAAGCGATCGACTACGTGCTCGGCATCGCCAAGGCCTATGCGACACGCGTCGGCGACGGCCCGTTCCCGACCGAACTCGACGACGAAATCGGCGAAGGCATCCGCAAACGCGGCCAGGAATTCGGAGCGACCACCGGTCGGCCGCGCCGCTGCGGCTGGATCGACCTGGTCGCGCTGAAGCGCGCCGTCGCGATCAACGGCATCAGCGGCCTGTGCATCACCAAGCTCGATATCCTCGACGGCATGGAGAAGCTGAAGCTCTGCATCGCCTACCGCTACCGCGGCAAGGAGACCGAGTACGCGCCGCTCGATGCGCAAGGCTGGGACGAATGCGAACCGGTCTATCTCGAATTTCCGGGCTGGAGCGAGAACACCCACGGCATCACCGAGTGGGAGCAGCTGCCGGCCGCAGCGCGCGCCTATCTGCGCGCGTTGGAAGAACTCGCCGGCTGCCCGCTGGCGATCGTCAGCACGGGTCCGGACCGCGATGCGAACATCGTGTTGCGGGACCCGTTTGCGTAGCGTCGGCTGAGGTAGCTGGCGGCTGCCCCTTGATTTTTGATGTATTTGTCAAATAGTAGATGAAATCGCTATTATTTTGACGTATATATCAAAATGCAGACACTCGCGGAACTTGGTGATGCGCTCGCTACGCGTCGACGCGCGCTCGGTCTGAAGCAAGGACAGGTCGCCCAGCAGGCCGGCGTTTCTCAGGAAGCCCTGTCGCGGCTCGAACGCGGAAACGCTTCCGAGTTCGGTTCGCGCAAGCTGCTCGCGGTGCTGGCGGTCCTCGGCATGGAACTCGATTTCGTCGAGACCGGCACGGCCAGATCGCTCGACGAACTTCGCCGCGAGCGTGGTGGCGCATGACGCTGTCGGTCTACGTGCTCGGACGCGAAGTCGCCACGCTCGAAGCGATCGACTTCCTGCCGATCTTTCAGATGAACCTGCCGAAAGGCCATCGGCTGCAAGTAGCGCAAGGGAAGTTCGGTCTGCATGTCGATGCCAGCCCGCTCGCATTGCTTGCGGTGATCGGGCGCCACGTGGTCGGCCGCGTCCAGGTCGCTTCGGCTGGTGCGAAAATCGACGAGCTACCGCGGTTCTAGGCAATGCGTTCTCTGCATTCTCGCGGCCGCTGGTGGCCAAGCCCAAACGCAAGCTCATGGGGTGCTGAGCTTTTGGGTAAGCACGGACGAGGCTTGAGTCCTCTGGTAATTTCTCGCTCATATCAAAGACGATTTGCAACGATGCCGCCCATCTGCGTCGGAGTGCATGACGAAATCGCAGCGGTATCCATCTTGCGGGACATCGGAATGAATCAATCCTCTCTCTCTTCGCTGATCTGGTCCGTAGCCGACCTACTGCGCGGCGATTACAAGCAATCCGAGTACGGCCGGGTGATCCTGCCGTTTACTGTATTGCGTCGTCTGGACTGCGTGCTGGAATCCACCAAGGCCGTCGTGCTGTCCGAGAACGAAGCCAAGACCAAGGCGGGCCTCAACCCCGATCCCTTCCTGTTGCGCAAGGCCAAGCAGTCGTTCTACAACACCTCGCCGCTGGACCTGCCGAAGGTGCTGGGCGATCAGGATCACATTCGCCAGAACCTTTATGCCTATATCCAGGCGTTTTCACCCGCAGTGCGCGACATTTTCGAGCGCTTCGATTTCCACGCGCAGGTTGAGCGCCTGGCCAAGGCCAACCTGCTGTACCTGGTCACCGAGAAATTCGCCAACATCAACCTGCATCCAGACGCCGTGGACAACGCGCAGATGGGTCTGGTGTTCGAGGAGCTGATCCGCAAATTCGCCGAGCTTTCCAATGAAACTGCCGGTGAGCATTTCACTCCGCGCGAAGTCATCCGGCTGATGGTCAACCTGATCTTCATCGAAGACGACGACGTGCTTGAGCCGGGCAACGCCGTGGTGCGCACTATCTACGATCCGACGGCAGGCACCGGCGGCATGCTGTCAGTAGCCGCAGAGCACCTGTTGCAGCACAACCGCGCCGCACGGCTCACCCTGTACGGGCAGGAGTTGAACGACGAGTCCTACGCCATCTGCAAGGCCGACATGCTGATCCGCGGCCAGGACGTGGCGAACATGGTCGCCGGCAATACGCTCAGCGAGGATGGCCACAGCGGACGCAAGTTCGATTACATGCTGTCCAACCCGCCGTTCGGTGTGGAGTGGAAGAAAGTCGAGAAGGCCGTGCGCAAGGAGCACGAGGAAAAGGGCTTCGACGGCCGCTTCGGCCCGGGCCTGCCGCGTATCTCCGACGGCTCCATGCTGTTCCTCATGCACCTGCTGGCCAAGATGCGCCCAGCCACCGACGGCGGCAGCCGCTTCGGCATCGTGCTCAACGGCTCGCCGCTGTTCACCGGCGGGGCGGGCAGCGGCGAGAGCGACATCCGCCGCTACGTGCTGGAGAACGATCTGGTGGAAGCCATCATCGGCCTGCCCGCCGACATGTTCTACAACACCGGCATCGCCACCTACGTGTGGATCATTTCCAACAAGAAACCCGCTGACCGTAAAGGCTACGTGCAGCTGATCGACGCCGGCAGCTTCTGGCAGAAGATGCGCAAGAGCCTCGGCAGCAAGCGCAAGGAGATGAGCGACGAACACATCGCCACCATCACGCGCCTGTTCGGCGACTTCGCCGAAGCCGAACTGGCCACCGTGGTCGACGCCGCTGGCAAAGAAGTCAGTCGCCAGGTGGTCGCCGCCGCCGAATTCGCGCCCGAACCACCCGCGGGCGGCAAGCTGAAGGTCGCGCCGATCTCGCGCATCTTCAAAAACGAAGACTTCGGCTACACCACCATCACGGTTGAACGCCCATTGCGCGACGAGCAGGGCAAGCTCGTGCTGGGCCAGAAGGGCAAGGCCAAGGGCAAGCCGCAGCCGGATAGTTCGCTGCGCGACACCGAGAACGTCCCGCTGGGCGAGAATATCAAGGCCTACTTCAAGCGCGAAGTGCTGCCGCAGGTGCCCGATGCATGGATCGACGACACCAAGAGCAAGGTCGGCTACGAAATTCCGTTCAATCGTCATTTCTACGTGTTCGAACCGCCGCGCGATCTGCATGAAATCGACGAGGAGTTGAAGGGTTTGTCGGCGCGGATCATGGCGATGCTGGGGGAGTTGGCGGAATGAGTTTGCCGAGGTATGCGGAGTACAAGGACAGTGGGGTGGCTTGGTTGGGTGAGGTGCCTGCGCACTGGCGGATCAAGCGTCTCAAGTTCAGTTTGCGATTACTTACTGAGAAGACGTCCCGGCGAACCAATCCCGTGGCGCTGGAAAATATTGAAAGCTGGTCAGGTCGTTTCCAGTCTACTGAAACAGAGTTTCAAGGTGAGGGAACAGCTTTTGAAGAAGGTGATGTTCTCTTTGGAAAGCTGCGGCCCTACCTGGCCAAAGTGTTGCTAGCAAATTCTCCAGGAGAGGCGGTTGGTGACTTTCACGTTCTTCGCCCCATTACAGGGGTAGTGCCGCGTTTTGCTCAATACCAGCTTCTTAGTCGAGAGTTTGTTGCTGTTGTAGATGGATCCACGTTTGGCTCGAAAATGCCGCGCGTGAGCTGGGAATTTCTGGCGAATTTGCCGCTAATGCTTCCCGGTGAACGCGAGCAATCCGCCATCGCCACCTTCCTCGACCGCGAGACCGGCAAGATCGATGCGCTGATTGCCGAGCAGGAAAAACTGCTGACCCTGCTGGCCGAAAAGCGCCAGGCCACCATCTCCCACGCCGTCACCCGCGGCCTCAACCCCAACGCCCCGATGAAAGACTCCGGCGTGCCGTGGCTGGGCGAAGTGCCCATACATTGGAAGAAGATGAAGTTGCTTGACCTTGCCGCAAGAGAGCAGCACGCCTTCGTCAATGGCCCCTTTGGAAGTGATCTGCTGACCGCCGAATTGGTTGATGAGGGTGTGCCCGTTATCTACATTCGGGATATCAAGGATGATGGCTATCGGAGAATCAGCGAATGGTACGTAACACAAGAGAAAGCTGACCAGCTTAAGTTTTGTAGCGTGATGGCGGGTGACGTAATTATTGCCAAGGTGGGCGATCCACCAGGGCTTGCGGCCGTGTATCCCAATGACGAGCCCGTCGGGATAGTTACCCAAGACGTGATACGGCTCAGGCTCAACACGAATAAAGCCATGCCTGGATATGTTCGTTGGCTTCTTAATTCTGACTACGGGAAAACCATGGTCGACGATATTTCAGTTGAGTCAACGAGAACTAGAGTGGGTCTTGGTGAGTACAAGCAGCTTCGTTTTTTCCTGCCATCGGTTCAAGAGCAAGGCGCAATCGCTTCCCTCTTGGATCGTGAGGTCGCTCACCTAACCGCGTTGAGATTGGAAGCCAAGAGCGGGATAGATCTCCTCAAAGAACGTCGCAGCGCCCTCATCGCCGCCGCCGTCACCGGCAAGATCGACGTGAGGCACGCCGCATGAGCGGCAAAAGCGAAGCGGTGGTTAGCTTCATCGCCAACCTGCTACCGCTCTACGATGGCGAGCGTCACGAAGGCCTGTGGTGTGCCCGCTCGTTGATCGACGGCACGCTGATTCTGCCCATCGACGAATCCGAGAGCGATGACGAACAGGGTTGGGTGCGCGTGCGCTGGCAAGGCGATCCCGCTCGCGAGCAGCAAACACGCGGCGACATGCTCGCCAGCACGGCGCTGGAGCGCTACGTCCGCCTGCACGGTGTCGGCTACGACGAGGAAGCCATCGCCTTCGAGCTGTGGTACATGGCCCGACACTTCAACTTCAAGACGGGCTGCGACGTGTACCTGCCGCAACTGCAGGAACCGCCGAGTCAATTGCGCAAGATCGGCCGTGCCATCGCGAAGTTCGGCAGTGGCGTGCTGGTCAATGGAGTCAGCAAGTGGAGCGGCATCGGCTAGCGGCATCCAGCATAGTTGCATTGGCAATGGGGATTCACGGAATTACAGAGAGTAGGGGATGAGCGATATCCAGTTGTTCCGCCTGACCAGCGGCGAAGCAGTCGAACTGTCCGGTCGCGCCGCATCGGTCGAAAAGCAGTTGCAGTCGCTGATCGAAGCCCAGATGCCGACCTTTCTCGGTGCGCGTTTCCTCGCCAGCGAATACACCACCGGCAAGACGCATCGCGGCCGCATCGATTCGCTGGGCCTGGACGAGAACGGTTGCCCTGTGATCATCGAATACAAGCGGCACAGCAACGAGAACGTGATGAGCCAGGGTCTGTTCTATCTGGACTGGCTGCTGGATCACCGCGCCGAATTCCAATGGTTGGTGATGGAGAAGCTGGGCAAGGACGTGGCCGACGAGATCGACTGGGCCGGCACCCGGCTGCTGTGCATCGCGGCCGACTTCACCCGCTACGACCAGCACGCGGTGCAGCAGATACCGCGCAATATCGAATTGATCCGTTACAAGCTGTTCGGCGACGACTTGCTGCTGCTCGATCTGGTCAATGCGGTGAGCGTGGACGATGCCACCACGGCCAAGGACAAGGCGGTGGACGGCATTACGCCGGCGAAGGTCAAGCCGGTGGGCAAGGACAAGACGGCCGAGGAGCAACTGGAACACGCACAACCGGAGATCCGCGCCTTGTACGAGGCACTCTCCAGCCAGTTGCTGGCGCTCGGTGACGACGTGCAGGAAAAACACCTGAAACTGTATGTCGCGTTCCGCCGCCTGAAGAACTTCGCCTGCGTGATTCCATACAAGGACAAACTGCTGGTCATGCTCAAGCTGAACCCCGATACGGTTGCGTTGGAGGCTGGCTTCAGCCGCGACGTGCGCAACATCGGCACCTGGGGCACCGGCGATCTGGAACTGTGCCTGCGCAACCCTGCCGACTTGCAGCGTGCATTGCCGTTGTTGGAGCGTAGCTACGGTGAGGGTTGAGACAGGAGACGGTTATGACTGTTACCGCCTTGTCCAGCGAAGTGTTCGATCAGGACGCCGGAAGTGCCATGAAGGCCACAAAGCATGGTCCGGTGTTCATCACCGGTCGCGGTCAGTCAACGTATGTGCTGCTTAGCATCGAGGAATACAGCCGGCTCACCGGCAAGCAGCCAAGCATGGCCGGACTGCTAGCGATGCCGGATGATGACGCGGGCGATTTCGATCCGCCGCACCTGTGTGGCCGGCTCCGTGGCAAGGGCAGAGTGCGTTGACGTGCCTGCTTGCCGAACTTGGCTAAGATAGCCCCATGACCCGAGTCGCCGTCAGTCCTGACCTGTTCCGCTGGGCGCGTGATCGCGCTGGGTTGGATCATGTTGACCTGACGGTACGGTTTCCCAAGTTCGAGGCATGGGAGGCGGGTGAGGTACAGCCCACGTTGCGGCAACTGGAGGGCTTTGCACGCGCGACTCACGCGCCAGTGGGCTATTTCTTTCTCCCAGCGCCACCGGACGAACCGTTGCCGATTCCGGATTTCCGCACGGTAGCCGATCGGGAGATTGCGCGGCCCAGCCCCAATCTGCTCGATACGGTCTATGCCTGCCAGCAGCGGCAGGACTGGTATCGCGATCATGCACAGGTAACGGGACTGGCGCCGCTGCCTTTTGTGGGCAGCCTGACCATGGCGACGACGGCGGTCGAAGCCGCACGGCAATTGCGTGACGCGCTGGGTTTCAGTGTGGAGGCGCGTCGTGCCTGTTCGACCTGGACCGAGGCGTTGCGCACGTTCATCGGGCAAGCCGACGAGCTCGGCGTGATGGTGATGGTCAGCGGCGTGGTGCTGAACAACAACGCGCGTCACTTGGATCCGCAGGAATTTCGTGGTTTCGCGCTCTCCGATGCGCTGGCACCGTTAGTGTTCATCAATGGCGCGGACAGCAAGGCGGCGCAGATGTTTACGCTGGCGCACGAGTTGGCACACCTGTGGCTGGGACAGACGGCGCTGTCCGATGTCAGCGCCGAGCGCACGTCGGATAACGCGACCGAGCGTTGGTGCAACGAGGTGGCCGCGGAGTTGTTGGTGCCGATGGGGGTGTTTCGTGCCGAGCTGCTTGCTGACGAACCGGTGGCAGAGACGCTGAAACGGCTCGCGCGGCATTTCAAGGTCAGCTCGCTGGTGATCCTGCGTCGCTTGCTGGATGCGGGCCGCATCGACCGCGCGACTTTCTTTGCCTGTTATCGCGATGAGATGGCACGCCTGCGCGAGTTCGAGGCGCGTGGCACCGGTGGCGGCGACTTCTACCGGACCACGGCCGCGCGCGTGAGCAAGCGTTTTGCCAGAGCGTTGGTGGAAAGTACATTGGAGGGCCGCACGCTGTATCGCGATGCTTTCCATATGCTGGGGATTGCCAAGACGGCAACGTTCAACGAGCTGGGACGCTCCCTGGGACTGCCGATCTGATGGCCTATCTTCTCGATGCGAATGTCTTTATCCAGGCCAAGAACCTGCAATACGGCTTCGATTTCTGCCCTGCGTTCTGGGATTGGCTGGAACGGATGAACGCGCAGGGCAAGGTTTTCAGCATTCGTCAGGTAGGCGACGAACTGCAGGCGGGTGAAGATGACTTGGCCGCATGGGGCAATACACGCGGCGACGCCTTCTTTCTTCCACCGGACAATGCGGTGCTCGCTGCCGCGCCACGATTGAGTGCCTGGGCAACCGACCAGGGCTATGCACCGGCGGCGGTGAATACGTTCCTGCAGGTGGCTGACTACTGGCTGGTGGCTTTTGCCGCTGCCCATCAGCACACCGTGGTCACGCATGAAGTGCCCGCCAATTCTCCGAAGAAGATCAAGATACCGAACGCCTGTGTGGGGCTAGACGTTCGCTTCATGACACCGTATCAGATGTTGCGTACCGAGCGGGCGCGTTTCGTCCTTGGACCCGCACCGGTCGAAGCCACGGTTTGATTCACGTTGAACGGATGCCAGGGCGCACCATGAATCTTCACAGGGAAGTTCATTTCGAGGACGCCATTTGCGAGCACCTCGCTGCCCATGGCTGGCTCTACGCCGAAGGCGACGCCGAGCATTACGACCGCACCCATGGCTTGTACTTGCCCGACCTGCTGGCATGGATCGAAGCGACCCAGCCGGGCAGCTGGCAGCGCCTGACGAAGACCCACGGGCCCGCGGTGGCGGATCGTATCGCCGAGCGCGTGCGCGACAACCTCAACAAGCGCGGCACGCTGGAGGTGCTACGCCGGGGCGTGGAGATGCTGGGATTGAAGGAGCCGCTATCGCTGGTGCAGTTCAAGCCGGCGCTGGCGATCAATCCGCTGATCCTGCAGCACCACGCGGCCAATCGGCTACGAGTGGTGCGCCAGGTGCGGCATTCGCCGAACAACCCCAGCGATGCGCTCGACCTGGTGCTGTTCGTCAACGGCATCGCGGTGGCAACGGCGGAACTGAAATCCGACTTCACCCAAAGTGTCAACGATGCGGTGGACCAGTACCGCTTCGACCGTCACCCGCAACCCAAAGGCGGGCAGCTGGAACCGTTGCTGGGTTTCCCCGGCGGCGCGCTGGTGCATTTCGCGGTGAGCCAGGCCGAGGTGATGATGACCACGCGGCTGGCCGGGCCGGCCACGCGCTTTTTGCCATTCAATCGCGGCAACCACGGCGCTGCCGGCAATGCGCCGAACCCGGAGGGCTTTGCCACCGCGTACCTGTGGGAAGAGGTATGGGCACGCGACAGCTGGCTGGAGATTCTCGGTCGTTATCTGATCGGCAAGCGCGACGACAAGAAGCAACTCACCGGCGTGATCTTTCCGCGCTACCACCAGCTCGACGCCACGCGGAAACTGGTGGCCGATGTGCTGGCGCAGGGAGCGGGGCAGCGCTACCTGATCCAGCATTCGGCGGGCTCGGGCAAGACCAACTCGATCGCTTGGAGCGCGCACTTTCTGGCCGACCTGCACGATGCGGAACACAAGAAACTGTTCGACAGCGTATTGGTTGTGTCCGACCGCAATGTGCTGGATGCGCAGTTGCAGGAAGCGATCTTCGACTTTGAACGTACTACCGGCGTGGTGGAAACCATCACCAGCGAGCACGGCAGCAAGAGCGCACAGCTGAGCCAGGCACTGAAGGACGGCAAGAAGATCATCGTCTGCACCATCCAGACCTTTCCGTTTGCGCTTCAAGCCGTGCAGGAGCTGGCCGCCACCGAGGGCAAGTGCTTCGCGGTGATCGCTGACGAGGCACACAGCTCGCAGACCGGCGAGGCGGCGGCCAAGCTCAAGCAGCTGTTGAGCGCAGAGGAGCTCGCCGAACTGCAGGATGGCGGTGAGATCGATACCGAGACATTGCTGGCTGCCGGCATGGCGGCGCGGGCCGGTGGCCACAGGGGCCTGACCTACGTGGCGTTCACCGCTACACCCAAGCAGAAAACGCTGGAGCTATTTGGCCGGCCCGGCGCCGATGGACTGCCGCAGCCATTCCACGTGTATTCGATGCGGCAGGCGATCGAGGAAGGCTTCATCCTCGATGTATTGAAGAACTACACGCCGTACAAGCTCGCTTTCAAGCTCGCCCACGACGGCGAGGAGTACGACCAGGCACAGGTGGAACGAAGCGCGGCGATGAAGGGGATCATGCAGTGGGTTCGTTTGCATCCCTACAACATCGCCTCCAAGGTGCAGATCGTGGTGGAACACTACCGCCAAAACGTGCAGCCGTTGCTGGATGGTCAGGCCAAGGCGATGGTGGTGGTCGGCAGCCGCAAAGAGGCGGTGCGCTGGCAGAAGGCAATCCGCGCCTACATCGCCAGGCAGAACTATTCGCTGGGCGTGCTGGTAGCGTTCTCCGGTGAGGTGAATGATCCGGACAGTTATCCGCAAGCGGTCACCGAGACCAGCGCCGACCTCAATCCCAGCCTCAAGGGTCGTGACATCCGCGAAGCCTTCGCCCGTCCCGACTATCACCTGTTGCTGGTCGCCAACAAGTTCCAGACCGGCTTCGACCAGCCGCTGCTATGCGGCATGTATCTGGACAAGATCCTCGGCGGCATTCAGGCGGTGCAGACGTTGTCGCGCCTGAATCGCGCGCACCCAGGCAAGGACACCACCTACATTCTCGACTTCGTCAACGATCCGAACGACATCCTCAAAGCTTTCACGACCTATTACAGCACCGCCGAGCTGGAAGCGACCACCGATCCGCATCTGGTCTTCGACCTGCGTGCCAAACTCGATGCCAGCGGCCACTACGACGACTTCGAAGTGGATCGCGTGGCGAAAGTGGAAACCGACCCGCTCGGTACGCAAGCCCAGCTGAGCGCGGCGATTGCGCCGGTCGCCGACCGTCTGCTCAAACGCTACAAGGCAGCGCAGCAGGCAAGAGCCGCTGCACTGGCCGCCAGTGACAACAAGGCAGCCGAATCGAACAAGGACGTGCTCGATGCACTGGTGCTGTTCAAGAACGACATGGGCGCGTTTGTGCGCCTGTATGCTTTTCTGTCACAAGTGTTCGACTACGGCAACACCGAAATCGAAAAGCGTTTTTTGTTCTACAAGCGGCTGATCCCGTTGCTCGAGTTTGGCCGTGAGCGCGACACAGTGGACCTGTCTAAAGTGGTGTTGACCCATCACACGTTGCGCAGTGCCGGGCGTCAGCCACTCAGTCTCAACCCCGATGGCAGCTACAAGCTGCCGCCGATGGATGCTGTCGGCAGCGGCTCGGTGCAAGAGAAGCAGCGGGCATATTTGGCGGAGATCATCCAGAAGGTCAATGGGTTGTTCGATGGCCAGCTAACCGATGACGATCAACTCGTCTACGTCAACGGCGTGCTCAAGGGCAAGCTGTTGGAGAACGAAACCTTGGTGCAGCAGGCCGGTAGCAACAGCAAGGAACAGTTTGCGAATTCACCAGACCTGAAGGATGCGTTGCTCCACGCAATCATGGATGCGCTTGATGCGCACAATTCCATGAGCAGTCAGGCGCTTGGCTCGGAACATGTCCGCGATGGATTGAAGGACGTTCTGCTCGGGCCCGCGCAGCTTTACGAAGCGCTCAGAGCCAAATCGCTGAGGATCTCGGACGGTGTGGGTCGCGTTGGCACCAATGACTAGCTGTGCTGGGACAAATTTTGTCCGCAATGCGTATCCGAGTGTTGGGGATCTTCGGACAAATGGCTTTGACGGCAGTCGCATTCGCTTCCCCCGCACGAGGCTTGAACTGTGCGTGGATTCCATCGATCGTCGACGACCGCCCTGCCGCGTTCTTGGGCTTGACGACGGAGGCGAGGTCTTTCTTGTTCTTCGAAAGAGATGCCGTGCGACGAATACAGGCCGTGACTTCTTGCGGTTGCTGTTGGATTCTACGGCCGCAGCGAATGCGCCAACCGAAGCAAAAGGCTTCGATTGGCGGCTTCAATAGACCTATGGCTCAAGCCACGTTCGGCTCGCTGAACGCTTCGATCTCGCCGGCGAAGTCCGAGATCGGCACGCAGCTGCAGAACACGTTCTTGTCGCCGTAGATGTTGTCGACGCGGGCGACCGGAGACCAGTACTTCTGCAGCTTCAGGCTCGCCAGCGGGAACGCCGCGAGTTCGCGCGGGTAGGCGTGCGTCCATTCGCTCGCGGCCACCTGCGTGGCGGTGTGCGGAGCGTGCTTGAGCGGGTTGTCCTCGCGGTCGAGGCGGCCGTCTTCGATCGCGCGGATTTCGTCGCGGATCTGGATCATCGCGTCGATGAAGCGGTCCAGCTCGTGCTGCGATTCGCTCTCGGTCGGTTCCACCATCAGCGTACCGGCGACCGGGAAGCTCAACGTCGGCGCGTGGAAGCCGAAGTCGATGAGGCGCTTGGCGACGTCTTCCGCACTGATGCCGGTGCTGTCCTTGAGCGGGCGCAGGTCGAGGATGCATTCGTGCGCGACCAGGCCGTTGCGGCCGGTGTAGAGCGTCTCGTAGTGGGAGCTGAGGCGCTTGGCGATGTAGTTCGCGTTGAGCAGCGCGACCTGGGTCGCCTTGCGCAGGCCCTCGGTGCCCATCAGCGTGACGTACATCCAGCTGATCGGCAGGATGCTGGCCGAGCCGTAGCTGGCGGCCGAGACCATGCCGACTTCGTGTGGCTCGGCGTCCTTGGCGTGTCCTTCGGCGAGCGGCACCGTGAGCGTCTTCGGGAGGAACGGAGCAAGGTGCGACTTCACGGCGCACGGCCCGACGCCGGGGCCGCCGCCGCCGTGCGGGATGCAGAACGTCTTGTGCAGGTTGAGGTGGGAGACATCCGAGCCCCACTTGCCGGGCTTGGCGACGCCGACGAGCGCGTTCATGTTGGCGCCGTCGGTGTACACCTGGCCGCCGTGCGCGTGCACGATGTCGCAAATCTCGACGATGTCTTCCTCGAACACGCCGTGCGTGGACGGGTAGGTGATCATCAGCGCGGCGAGGCGGTCGGAGTACTTCTCGGCCTTGGCACGCATGTCGGCGACGTCGACGTTGCCGTTCGCGTCGCACTTGGTCACGACGACCGTCATGCCGCACATCTGCGCGGAGGCCGGATTGGTGCCGTGCGCGGACTCGGGAATCAGGCAGACGTCGCGATGGCCCTGGCCGCGCGAGCGGTGCCATGCGCGGATCGCGAGCAGGCCGGCGTACTCGCCCTGCGCGCCGGAGTTCGGCTGCAGGCTGACCGCGTCGTAGCCGGTGCACTCGACCAGCATCGCTTCGAGCTCGTCGATCAGCTGGCGGTAGCCGTGCGTCTGGCCGTGCGGCGCCAGCGGATGGATGTTGCCGAATTCGGGCCAGGTGACCGGGATCATCTCAGCCGTCGCGTTGAGCTTCATCGTGCACGAACCGAGCGGGATCATCGTGCGATCCATCGCCAGGTCCTTGTCGGCGAGCGCGCGCATGTAGCGCAGCAGCTCGTGCTCGCTGTGATGCGTGTTGAACACCGGGTGCTGCAGGAACGCGCTCTTGCGCACGAGGCCGGCGGGCAGCGCGTCGGCGGTCTGAGCGTCGAGCGCGTCGATGTCCTGGACATTCGCGCCGAACAGGTTCGCGATCGCGGCGACGTCCGCCCGCGTGGTCGTCTCGTCGAGGCTGATGCCCACGCTCGTGGCGTCGATCTTGCGCAGGTTCAGGCGCGAACGGCTGGCGTAGCCGTGGATCTCGGGCGCATCGATGCCGGTGACGTGCAAGGTGTCGAAGAAGCCGTCGGCGACCTGCACGCCGACCTGGCGCAGTGCCGCGGCGAGGATCGCCGCGAGGCGATGCGTGCGGCGCGCGATGCGCACGAGGCCGTCGGGGCCGTGGTACACCGCGTACATGCTCGCCATCACCGCGAGCAGCACCTGCGCCGTGCAGATGTTGCTGGTCGCCTTCTCGCGGCGGATGTGCTGCTCGCGCGTCTGCAAGGTCAGGCGATACGCCGGCTTGCCTTCGGCGTCGATCGACACGCCGATCAGGCGTCCCGGCATCGAACGCTTGTACGCGTCGCGGCAGGCCATGAAACCGGCATGCGGGCCGCCGAAGCCGAACGGCACGCCGAAGCGCTGGCTGTTGCCGACCACGATGTCGGCGCCCCATTCGCCCGGCGCGGCGATCAGGGTCAAGGCGAGCAGGTCGGTCGCGACGGCGACGAGGCCGCCGCGCGCATGCGTCGCCTCGGCGATCGCGCGGTAGTCGCGCACGGCGCCGAAGGTGTCCGGGTACTGCAGCAGTACGCCGTAGCTGTCGACGCTCGCGGCATCGGCGTCGTCGCCGACATGCAGCTCGATGCCGAGGCCGTCGGCACGCGTGTGCAGCACTTCGAGCGTCTGCGGATGCAGACCCTTGGAAACGAAGAACACGTTCGACTTCGACTTCGCCGAACGCTTCGCCAGCGTCATCGCCTCGGCGGCCGCGGTCGCTTCGTCGAGCAGGGAGGCGTTGGCGATCTCCATGCCGGTGAGGTCGGCCACCATCGTCTGGAAGTTGATCAGGGCTTCCATGCGGCCTTGCGAGATCTCCGCCTGGTAGGGCGTGTAGGCGGTGTACCAGGCCGGGTTCTCGAGGATGTTGCGCAGGATGACGTTCGGCGTGTGGGTGCCGTAGTAGCCCTGGCCGATGAAGCTCTTGAAGACGTCGTTCTTGTCGGCGATCGCGCGGATCTTGGCGATCGCTTCGACTTCGGTGATCGCCGCCGGCAGCGCGAGCGGCGCCGGCGACTTGATGCGCGCGGGGACGATCGCGTCGGTCATCGCATCGAGCGAGGCGTGGCCGACCACGCGCAGCATATGCGCGATCTCGGCGTCGTTCGGGCCGATGTGGCGCTCGACGAAGGAGGAATGGTGCTCGAGGTCGCGCAGCGACGGCGAGGAAGGCGTGCGTGTCTGGGAAGCTGAAGTCATGGCAGAGGCGTCCGGAAATGCTCGAGTCGGGCAGACTCGAACGAGCAGCACGCGCGAAGCCGCACGTGGGGCGCCCCTCTGTCCTTTTGCCTGAGAGTTTGGAAGCGCGCGCCATGCTGCGCGCCTCGTGCCCCTTCGGCGCCGGTGGTGCCGATCACGGCAGCCGGTCTCTCCAGAGTGTGTGCACGCGACGGTCTGGGGCCTGAGCGATTACGGGCGTTGCGCCTTCGGCAGCGGGTTTCCCCGCTTCTCCCGCCGCGTGCATCAAAGGAACGATTATAGCGTGGAGGAGGGCGCGTGGAGGTTCGCTGCGGCGACCTCGCTGAGGACCGCCGAGATCAGCGCGCCGACTCGCGCAGGGCTTGGCGCCGAAGTGCTGCTGCTCTGGGAAGCCTTGTGGCTGGCGAAATTGGCCAACGAGGAAGCGCTGTCGTTGATCTCGTCGGATGGCAATCCGAATATGCGAATTGACGTTTGCGGACTGGCGATGCTGCTGGTGGCGTCGCGTGGGCGCGTGGCGCATGGATTCCGGTATTGCCAGACTGAGACCGACGCCTTGGCCGCAGCGGCTGCAAATGCAACGCGACGACAATCCAGTCGACGATAGGGCTCGCACGGTCGACCGGAGACATCGTGCTGACTGATCCGTCGCTGTTTACGTGAGCGCCGAAACTCGATGACTAACGTAGCCCGTCAAATTATATTGGCGAGCCACGCTGTGTTATAGATGCGTTAGCCCAATCGCCTAATACGGATGGACGCAGTGCAATCCCGCCGGCGAGTTGGTGCAGGCCCAAAAGGACCCCGGCGACACGGGCACGTCATAATGCAAGAAGGTTCCCATCTGATACAGCCAGTTTGCGTAATCGCTTGGATTGCCCGGGCCGGAAAAATCGAACTCGTGCCCGTGCCCCATTCCATCTGGAGTTGACAAGACGTCGTTGTTGTGTGAATCCCTTCCGGTATTCAATTTGACCTTGTACCTTGGCGTCCTTCCAGAATAATCGGCTTCCACCGTAATTGTACTTCCGTCGGTAAATTCAATCTCGAACGTTGTCTTTGGCAACTCACTACTTTTAGCCGGCGTGAATGTGCTTCCTATTGCCAGAATTCCCGCTCTTACTTCCAACGATTGAGTATACGGTTGTCTGCCGACCCAGTCCGTCAGATTATTCTGATTCGGCCCCGGGTTCACTACTTTGTAGACATTTATATTTGAAACCGGATAGTTGTAGTCTATCGCTTTTGACCATCCCGCTGGAGTTATATTGTAGAATTCCATCATCGCGCTGATTACATCCGACTGCGGTGGAGCCGGCGTAAATGGAGTCGGCTTTGCATACGGCTGGGTAGGTTGTGTTTCCGTCCAGCCTTGGTCGATGAAGAAACCTTTCTGACTCCGGTTGGTGACGTCTCCAACATATACCGTCGTGCCGATGGGATATTCTGCGGCCTTGTTTTTCTTTTGCGAATCGGTGCAGCCGTTGCACCAGGCAAGGGTTGGAAGAGCTGCTAGTGCCTGCCCGCTAAAGAGCAGCGTGAATGCAGAAATTGCTGCAATCCTGGTTGTAATTTTATCCATTTGATTACTCCCCAGAGTAATGTGTTCGGGATAGAATATTCCAAATACACTTGACTTCTCTATCGAAGGCTTTTGTGTCGTGACGATCCGTCGATTTCAAGTGCATGGGGCACTTGCCCTCTTCAACATTGCGAGGACGGCGGGACTTTCGCTGATTCTTGGCGGCGCGTATGTAGGAAATTTGCTCGCCAATTACTACAAAATGTTACGCGAGCGGTCTGTCGTTTCAATATGCTCCGACGGCGAATTCTCTACAAATTGACGCGATGAGTGCCTCGTGCAGTGGCCGATGACCGGCGTATCGTTCGCATCGGCTCGCCAGTCAGCGCCTGCACGTCGCACGACATGTTTCACCGGCGAGGGCTAGTGGCGGCGCGGTTGCCCCAAAACGAAAAACGGCTTGATCGGTTTCGCCGATCAAGCCGTCATTTTCGTAGCGCTTCGGAATCGGCCCCAAACCGGCCATATCCACTCTAAAACGCTGATTTTACTAAATTAAATGGTGCCCAGGAGAGGACTCGAACCTCCACGGGTCGCCCCGCTAGCACCTGAAGCTAGTGCGTCTACCAATTCCGCCACCTGGGCACACCCGGCGGCAGGGCCGACCGGGGGCGCGAAAGATACTGGCCCCCATCGGAGCTGTCAACGAGTCGTGCTCGCCATCGTGCTTGCAAACCCGCGCCGGCTCGGCGACCCTGCCGGCCACTCATAAGGAATACCGTTGAAAAGAAGAAAGACCACCAGCTCGCGCGCAGGCGCCGAGCGCAATGCACGCGGGCCCGGCAAACGCGCCGGCCTGCCCAAGTTCATGCCGGAACGGCTGCCGCCGCTGCCGGGCAAGAAAGGCGTGAAGCCGCCGCCGATCAAGGACCCCTACGCCGAACGCGAAGCGGGCCGCTACGAGCGCCCGATCGCGAGCCGCGAGGCGATCGCCGCCCTGCTCGTGGAGCACGGCGAGCTGATGACCGTCGAGGCGATCGCGCATACGCTGCGCCTGACCGCCCCGCACGATTTCGAAGCGCTGACGCGACGCCTCGCGGCGATGCTGCGCGACGGCCAGCTGATCCAGAACCGCCGCGGCGGCTATGGCGTCGCCAGCAAGCTCGATCTGATCCGCGGCGGCGTCATCGCCAATGCCGAGGGCTACGGCTTCCTGCGCCCGGAGGAAGGCGGCGAGGACCTCTACCTGTCGCCGGCCGAGATGCGCAAGGTGCTGCACGGCGATCGCGTCCTGGCCAGCGTCGTCGGCGTCGACCGCCGCGGCCGCCGCCAGGGCGCGATCGTCGAAGTGCTGGAACGGCGCTCGCCGCGTCTGGTCGGCCGCGTCGTGCAGGAGAACGGCCTCGTCCTCGTCACGCCCGACGATCGCCGCCTGCACCAGGACGTGCTGATCAAGCCCGGCATGGACCAGGGCGCCCGTTCGGGCCAGATCGTCGTTGTCGAGATCACCGACCAGCCGACCGCCCAGCGCGGCCCGATGGGCAAGGTGCTGGCCGTGCTCGGCGAGCGCCTGACGCCGTCGCTGGTCGTCGAGATGGCGATCGCCAGCCACGACCTGCCGAACGAATGGCCGGCGGCGGCGCTGCGCGATGCGGCCGAGGTCGAGCCGAGCGTGCAGCCGGCCGAAATCAAGGGCCGCGTCGATCTGCGTGCGACGCCGCTGGTCACGATCGACGGCGAGGACGCTCGCGATTTCGACGACGCCGTCTACGCCGAGCCGACCGAGAACGGCTTCCGCCTGCTCGTCGCGATCGCCGACGTCTCGCACTACGTGCAGCCCGGCAGCGCGCTCGACGAAGAGGCCTACAACCGCGCGACGTCGGTGTACTTCCCCGGCTTCGTCGTGCCGATGCTGCCGGAGACCTTGTCGAACGGCATCTGCTCGCTGAACCCGCGCGTCGAGCGGCTGTGCATGGTGTGCGACATGCAGGTCGACCGCGACGGCGAGGTGACGCGCTCGAAGTTCTACCCGGCGGTGATGCGCTCGCATGCGCGCCTGACCTACACGCGCGTGTGGCAGGCGCTCGGCGAGAAGGATGCCGACGCGCGCCGCGAATACGCCGACGTGATGCCGCAACTGAAGCATCTGCACCAGCTGTACAAACTGCTCGCGAAGGCGCGGCAGAAGCGCGGCGCGATCGACTTCGAAAGCCGCGAGGTCGACTTCCGCCTGGCGCCGTCGGGCGAGGTCGTCCAACTCGGCGCGTACGAGCGCAACGATGCGCACAAGCTGATCGAGGAGTGCATGATCGCGGCGAACGTGGAAGCCGCGAAGTACCTGCAGAAGCGCCGCATCCCGACACCGTACCGCGTGCATGCGCCGCCGCCGGCATCGAAATACGAGGACCTGCTCGAATTCCTGCGCGAGTTCAAGCTGAGCCTGCCGCCGCACGACCAGGTCACGCCGGGCGATTTTTCCGCCTTGTTGAAGAAGGTGCGCAAGCGCCCGGACGCCAGCCTGATCGAGTCGGTGCTGCTGCGTTCGCAGAGCCTGGCCGTGTACCAGCCGAACGATCCCGGACATTTCGGGCTCGGCCTGGAGTCGTACACGCACTTCACCTCGCCGATCCGGCGCTATCCCGACCTGCTCGTGCATCGCGCGATCCGTCACGCGCTGGCCGGCGGCAAGCCGGCCGACTATCGCTACAGCCCGGCCACGATGGCGAGCCTGTGCGTGCATTGCTCGCACAACGAACGCCGCGCCGACGAGGCCGAGCGCGACGTCGACGAGCGCTACAAGTGCGCCTGGATGGAGAAGCACGTCGGCAGCGAGTTCGACGGCATCGTCGCCGGTGTCACCTCGTTCGGCCTGTTCGTCGAATTGACCGAGTCGAAGATCAGCGGGCTCGTGCACATCACGCAGCTGCCGAACGACTACTACCACTTCGATGCGACGCGGCGCCTGTTGACCGGCGAGCGCCGCGGCCTGAAGTTCCGCCTCGGCGACCCGGTGCGCGTGCAGGTGCTGCGCGCGAGCCTGGAAGATCGCAAGATCGACTTCAAGCTGGTGGCCTCCGAATTCGAACGGAAGCCGGCGAGGGCGTAGTGACGTCGTCATTCCCGCGGACGCGGGAATCCATTGGGCTTTGCAACGCATCAATACAACGTGGGATGACCCGCATTCGCTGTTGAAGAGCGATTCCCGCGTGCGCGGGAATGACGTCCAGGTCTGAATGCACGGGTCGAGTAACGATTCGAGATCAGGAATTGCGATGAGTAACGATTTGTTGATCGGCATCCACGCGGTCGAAGCCGCGTTGAACCACGACGTGGCCAACCTCGTCGAGCTGTACATCGAGACCGGCAGCCAGAACCCGCGCGTGAAGGAGCTCGGCGAACGCGCGCGCGAACTCGGCGTGAAGCCGCATGCGCGCGACCGCGCCGCGCTCGATCGCATGACCGGCGGCGCGCGCCACCAGGGCGTCGTCGCGCGCTACGACGCGCCGGCGGCGCTACCCGAGTCCGCGCTGGCCGACCTCGCGGCGAAAGCCGGGCAGGACGCGCTGTTCCTCGTGCTCGACGGCGTCACCGATCCGCACAATTTCGGCGCCTGCCTGCGCAGCGCGGAAGCGGCCGGTGCGACCGCCGTGCTGGTGCCGAAGGATCGCGCGGTCGGCGTCACGCCGACGGTGCGGCGTGCTTCGGCGGGCGCGGCCGATCGCGTGCCGATCGTCGCGGCGACCAATCTGGTGCGTGCGCTCAAGTACTTGAAGGACGCCGGGGTCTGGCTGGTGGGCCTGGTCGGCGAAAAAACGGCGCAGTCGATCTATTCGGTCGATCTGAAGGGCCCGATCGCCCTGGTGCTCGGCAGCGAAGGCGAGGGCATGCGGCGGCTGACGCGCGAGACCTGCGATTTCCTGGCGCAGATTCCGATGCGCGGCGACGTGGAGAGCCTCAACGTCTCGGTCGCGACCGGCATCGTGCTGTTCGAGACCCTGCGCCAGCGCTAGGCGGCGGCGTCGCGCGTCGTCGCGGGCGCCGGTGCCGTTTCCGGCACGGCGCTCGCCGCCGGCAGCACGTGGAAGTCGCTGCCGCCGACGATGCGGTCGCGCCAGCGCAGGATCGGTTTCTCGAAATAGATGTAGTTCGCACGCGCCCACAGCAGCGACACGCTGACGTAGACCAGGTATTTGCACGTGGTCAACCCCCAGCCGTAGTGCCCGGGTACGACGATGTCGATCAGCCGCATCACGACCAGATGGGTGACGTACCAGGAATACGACCACACGGCGAGGCGGTTGGAGACCAGGTAGTACCAGCCGGGCACGCGCGAGCTGTCGAGTCCGGCGAACCACGGCACGATCAGTGCGAAGCCGGCGCCATTCAAGGTGAACGGCACGATCTTGGCCACCAGGCTGGTGTTTTCGTCGTTGACGAGGAACAGCACGCTCGCGAGCGCGAGCAATACCGCGCCGACCACGGCCAGCTGCACGCTGCGCTCGCGCGACGGTCGCATGTGGCGCACCCACTGCACGGCGAACAGGCCCCACGCGATCGCGTCGCCGCGCGCGGCGACGGTTTTCTTGACGCCGTCCTCCCAGCTGAGGTCGTGCGCGAGCGCCCAGCCCCAGCGCGCCGCGATGCCGCCGACGATGATCACGCCCCACACGAAGAGCGTTCGTCGCGGGCGGCTCGGGTCCAGCGAAAAGACCAGGAAGACGAGCGGCGCGATCAGGTAGAACACTTCCTCGAGCGCAAGGCTCCACGACTCGGGAAAGAACTGCGCCTGCGGCCACGCGAGGTTCTGGGCGAAGACCAGGTACTTCGGCCATTCCGGCACGGCGCCGTAGCTGTACGCCCACAGCGCGACGTTGACGACGAAGAAGAGGTAGTAGGTCGGCAGCGTGCGGATCCAGCGCCGCATCCAGAACCTTCGGATCCATCCCTTCCCGGTGCCGATGCCGTCGAGCAGGATGCCGCCGATCAGGAAGCCGCTCAGCACGAAGAACATGTCCATGCCGACGCTGCCGATGTACCAGAGCACGCGCTGGTTCGACCACAGGTGGTAGTACAGCAGCGCGCCGTGGGCCATCACCACGATCATGATGCAGCCGTGCGAACGCAGGACGTCGAGGCCGAAATTCCTCCTGCCGCTCATGGCTTTCCGGCTGCGCTCAGGCGGCGCCGGGCGGCGGAAAGCCAGCCGAGGAACGGTGCCGCGCTCGCGCGCACGAGACCGTTGAGGTTTTCCTTGTCGGCAAGGCCGGTGGTCGGGAACTCGGCGCGCTTGGGCGCGCAGTAGGTGCCGAACAGGATGTCGAAGACCGGGAAGAACGCGGCGTAGTTGCGGTCGAAATGCTCGGGCTGGTCGGAATGGTGGATGCGATGCGCCTGCGGGCCGCAGAACACCGGCGTCAGCGGACCGAGCTGCAGGCGCACGTTCAGATGGATGAAGTAGCCCCACAGCAGCAGGGTCGTCCACAGCCAGCCCAGCGTGACGGCCTTCTGGTTGAACAGCAGGCCGATCGGCAGCAGCACGACGAACACGCGGATCGGCTCTTCCAGCCAGTGATGGCGGTTGCCGGTCGTGACGTTCAGCGAGAAATCGGAATGGTGCAGCTTGTGCTGCGCCCACAGCAGCGGAAACGTGTGCTGCGCGCGATGCAGCCAATAGTAGAAAAAGTCATAAATGAAAAGGTACGCCAGGCCCTGCAGCAGCTGCCCGAGGAAATGGTCGGGGAAGGCGACCGGGATGGACAGCCCGAAATGGTCGACCCAGGGCTTGGTCAGCGCCTGCAGCGGCGGCACCAGCAGGTTGGTGGCGATCAGGAACAGCGCGGTGTAGACGATGTTGAAGCCGACGTCGCGCAGCGGCTGCCCGGCCTGGGCCGGCCACAGGCTTTCGAGCGACAGTCCGATGCAGTAGATCAGGCAAATGAACTGGAACTCCGTCCAGGAGAGCGCAAAGGCGGTATGCAGGTAGTCCATCGATCAGGCGCGGCGTTCGGGCAGCGCGAAGTCTACCGCACACCATGCTCCGCAACGGCTTGTTAAGCCCGCTCGGGCAGGCATACACTGCCTTCAGTCTGCAACCCGTAGGAGTCTCCGATGGCAGACCTGACCCGGCGTCAGTTCCTGAAAGTCACCGGCGCCACGCTGGTGGGATCGAGCCTCGCGCTGATGGGCTTCTCGCCCACGCCGGCGCTGGCCGAGGTGCGCGAGTTCAAGCTCAGTCGAGCGACCGAGACGCGCAATACCTGTCCTTATTGTTCGGTCGCCTGCGGCATCCTGATGTACGGGCTCGGCGACGGCGCGAAGAATGCGCAGGCGAGCATCTTCCACATCGAGGGCGATCCGGACCATCCGGTCAATCGCGGCACGCTGTGCCCGAAGGGCGCCGGCCTGATCGACTTCATCCACAGCGAGAGCCGCCTGAAGTATCCGGAATACCGCGCGCCGGGTTCGGACAAATGGCAGCGCATCTCCTGGGACGACGCGCTCGATCGCATCGCCAAGCTGCTCAAGCAGGATCGCGACGCCAACTTCGTCGCCAAGACCGACGACGGCCTGACCGTGAACCGCTGGCTGACCACCGGCATGCTCGCGGCTTCCGCCGCGAGCAACGAGGTCGGCTACCTGACGCACAAGGTCGCCCGCTCCTGGGGCATGCTGGCGTTCGACAATCAAGCACGTGTCTGACACGGCCCGACGGTGGCAGGTCTTGCCCCGACGTTTGGCCGAGGTGCGATGACGAATCACTGGGTCGACATCAAGAATGCCGACCTGATCCTGATCATGGGTGGCAACGCCGCCGAGGCGCACCCGTGCGGGTTCAAGTGGGTCACCGAAGCGAAGGCGCACAACAAGGCGAAGCTCATCGTGGTCGATCCGCGTTTCACGCGCTCGGCTTCGGTCGCGGACGTCTATGCGCCCATCCGTCCGGGCACCGACATCGTCTTCCTCGGCGGCCTGATCAGCTGGCTGATCGCCAACGACAAGATCCAGCGCGAGTACGTCGTCAACTACACCGATCTCTCCTTCATCGTGAAGGAGGGCTTCACGTTCACCGACGGCATCTACTCCGGCTACAACGCGGACAAGCGCACGTACGACAAGTCCAGCTGGGACTACGAGCGCGGCGAAGACGGCTACGTCAAGACCGATCCGACGCTGGCCGATCCGCGTTGCGTCTACAGCCTGCTGAAGGAGCACTACGCGCGCTACACGCCGGAAATGGTCGAGAGCGTGTGCGGCACGCCGAAAGACAAGGTCATGCAGATCTGGGACATGATCGCCTCCACCGCGACGCCGACGCGCGCGATGACGATCATGTACGCGCTCGGCTGGACGCAGCATTCGATCGGCTCGCAGATGATCCGCACCGGCGCGATGGTGCAGCTGCTGCTCGGCAACATCGGCATCTCCGGCGGCGGCATGAACGCGCTGCGCGGGCATTCGAACATCCAGGGCCTGACCGACCTCGGATTGCTCTCGAACCAGCTGCCGGGCTACATCGCCTTGCCGTTGCAGAGCGAACAGACCTACGAGGCGTTCATCGCCGCGCGTGCGCTCAAGCCCTTGCGGCCGAACCAGCTCAGCTACTGGCAGAACACGCCGAAGTTCCACGTCAGCTTCATGAAGACGTGGTGGGGCGATGCGGCCAAGCCTGAGAACAACTGGGCTTACGACTACCTGCCCAAGGTCGACAAGCTCTACGACATGCTGCAGGTCTACGAGCTGATGTACGACGGCAAGATCAACGGCTACATCGCGCAAGGCTTCAATCCGCTCGCGGCGGCGCCGAACAAGGCGAAGTTGAACGCCGCGTTCGCCAAGCTGAAGTTCCTCGTCATCATGGATCCGCTGGCGACCGAGACATCGGAGTTCTGGAAGAACTACGGCGAGCACAACGACGTCGATTCCTCGAAGATCCAGACGGAAGTCTTCCGCCTGCCGACGACGTGCTTCGCCGAGGAGAACGGCTCGCTGACCAATTCCTCGCGCTGGCTGCAATGGCATTGGAAGGGTGCGAACCCGCCGGGGGAGGCGCGCAGCGACCTGGAGATCATGGCCGGCCTGCACCTGCGCATGCGCCAGATGTACGCGAAGGACGGCGGCGCGTTCGCCGATCCGATCCTCAACCTCACTTGGAAATACGCGCAGCCCGACAGCCCGAATCCGGAAGAGCTCGCCAAGGAATACACCGGTAGCGCGCTGAAGGACTTGGCCGATCCGAAGGACCCGACCAAGATCACGCGCAAGGCCGGCGAGCAGCTGGCCGGCTTCGCCGAACTGCGCGACGACGGCAGTACGCAGAGCGGCTGCTGGATCTTCTGCGGCGCCTGGGGACCGACCGGGAACCTGATGGCGCGGCGCGACAACGCCGATCCGACCGGCATCGGCCAGACGTTGAACTGGGCCTGGTCCTGGCCGGCGAACCGTCGCGTGCTGTACAACCGCGCCTCGTGCGATCCGAGCGGCAAGCCGTTCGACCCGAAGCGCAAGCTGGTCGGCTGGAACGGCAGCGCCTGGGGTGGTGCGGACGTGCCCGACTTCAAGGTCGACGAGAATCCGGCCGGAGGCATGGGGCCCTTCATCATGAATCCCGAAGGCGTCGCGCGCTTCTTCGCCCGCGCCGGCATGAACGAGGGCCCGTTCCCCGAGCACTACGAGCCGTTCGAGAATCCGCTCGGCTACAACCCGCTGAACCCGAAGCAGCCGCAGGCGACCAGCAATCCGGCCGCGCGCGTGTTCGCGCGCGATCGCGAGGCGTTCGGCAAGGCGGCCGAGTTCCCGCACGTGGCGACGACGTATCGCCTGACGGAACATTTCCACTATTGGACGAAGCACGTCCGCCTGAATTCGATCATCCAGCCGCAGCAGTTCGTCGAGATCGGCGCTGCGCTCGCCGACGAACTCGGCATCGGCAACGGCAGCCAGGTCAAGGTCAGCTCCAACCGCGGCTTCATCAAGGCGGTCGCGATGGTGACCAAGCGCATCCGGCCGCTGACGATCGAGGGCAAGACCGTGCACACGGTCGGCGTGCCGATCCACTGGGGTTTCATGGGCATCGCCAAGCCGGGCTTCATCGCCAACACGCTGACGCCGTCGGTCGGCGACGGCAATTCGCAGACGCCGGAGTTCAAGGCGTTCCTGGTCAAGGTCGAGAAGGCTTAGGAGACGCGCATGGCACTGCAATCGCTCGACATCGTGCGCCGCTCGGCAACGACCCTGCCCGAGCCGCAGGCGCGCGGCGCGCATACCGGCCAGGTCGCCAAGCTGATCGACGTGACCAAGTGCATCGGCTGCAAGGCCTGCCAGGTCGCCTGCATGGAATGGAACGACCTGCGCGACGAGATCGGCACCTGCACCGGTCACTACGACAACCCGCACGACCTCAGCGAACACTCGTGGACGCTGATGCGCTTCACCGAGCACGAGACGCCGAAAGGCGACCTCGAATGGCTGATCCGCAAGGACGGCTGCATGCACTGCGCCGATCCCGGCTGCCTCAAGGCATGCCCGTCGCCCGGCGCGATCGTGCAGTACGCCAACGGCATCGTCGACTTCCACGAAGAGAACTGCATCGGCTGCGGCTACTGCGTCACCGGCTGTCCGTTCAACGTGCCGCGCATTTCCAAGCAGGACAAGAAAGCCTACAAGTGCACGCTGTGTTCCGACCGCGTCGCGGTCGGCCTCGAACCCGCTTGCGTGAAGACCTGTCCGACCGGCGCGATCGTGTTCGGCCAGAAGGAAGACATGAAGCAGCACGCGGCCGAGCGCATCGAGGACCTGAAGTCGCGCGGCTTCGACCAGGCCGGCCTGTACGACCCGGCTGGGGTCGGCGGCACGCACGTGATGTACGTGCTGCATCACGCCGATCAGCCGATGCTGTATGCCGGCCTGCCGGAAAATCCGAAGATCAGTGCGATGGTCGGCCTGTGGAAGGGCGTCAGCAAGCCGCTCGCGCTGTTCGCGATCGCCGCGACCGCGTTCGTCGGTTTCCTGCACTACATCGGCATCGGCCCGAACGAGACTGACGAGCGCGACGAAGAAGCCGCACGGCGCGAGCTGGAGAAGACCTCATGAGCGAGCCGAAACCCAACGAGATCGTCCGCTATACAGCCGGCACGCGGATCAACCACTGGATCGTCGCGATCAGTTTCGTGCTGCTGGCGCTGTCGGGGTTGGCGCTGTTCCATCCGGCACTGTTCTGGCTGACCAACCTGTTCGGCGGCGGCCCGTGGACGCGGATCCTGCATCCGTTCATCGGCCTGGTCATGGTGTGCGCGTTCGCGCTGCTCGCCGCGCATTTCTGGAGCGACAACCTGATGCGGCCGCGCGATTGGGCGTGGCTGCGGCAG